>Ga0209189_1002040_pt1 | contig 14557 bp, 13 predicted proteins | sample C_130820_EF_Meta_FD_187308 | JGI IMG/M metagenome (GOLD analysis project Ga0209189, IMG submission 187308) | Freshwater microbial communities from Lake Croche, Canada to study carbon cycling - C_130820_EF_MetaG (SPAdes) (version 3) | ecosystem: Environmental > Aquatic > Freshwater > Lake... | reverse complement strand
TTCGTCCCTACTGGGGACTAATAATTTAGCGATAAGTGGCAGCTAACATGGGACGAACCATATACGGCGTTACCTTTGTCAGATTGTGACCGGCAGCACCGTGATATTGGAATCGCATGTCGTCGCGGTAATAGGGCAGAGAATTGCCGCCTCGCTGTTTACGAGACCTCTGAGCCTTCTGAGTCTTACGGGCCTTTTGGGCCTTCTTTGCCGTTCTTGCCCGAGAGAACTTTGCGCCCATCCTACTTAGGTTTAGTTTTCTCGTGTCGCGGACTCGGCAACTGTCTGGCTTCTTTGATAGACGAGGTGCCAGAATCTCCGTGTATCGTCCGTCTTCGATCAGGATCCCATCCATATTCTTGAGTTTTTCCGCACGCTTTTTGCCAGTCAGCTCGGGCCAGAGAGAGGTCAAAAAAGACCCGTGGCCAACTAGCACGGTATCTCCGCTGAGTCGGGATCGGACTGCGGGCCAGCTAGGTGCCTCATAGGGACGACCGGTCGGTGTATTCTCGGGTATCGCGCCGTGCTCCGTGAACTGTTCGACAGTGGTTGTGCGACCAAAGAGGAGAGTAGCAGTTTCTTTGGCGCGACGAAGGGTGGAGGAGGCGATCGTGGCCTTGCGCACATCGAAGCCGAGGCGAAGCAGGCGTTTACGGAGGACGGGTCCATACGCACGGGCGGCTGCGGCGCCATTCACGGAGAGTCCAGGGTCGCGAATGTCATCTGGTGCGCCAACATCTCGGAGATGATTCGCGCATGATTTACTGTGACGCATCAAGAAGATGCGCATAGTCCCTTATTAGTAGGTTAGAATTTAGCGAAGGACATATGATTCCACTTCTACACCAGCCACAATCATATTTGAGTGTTCTGCTAATTCAAGATTATAGTATGTGAGTACACCCTTATGGTCGACCTGTTCAAGACTAGCTTTCTGTGCCTCGACCATCTTGCCAGCAATCGAAATAGAATGACGGGGAGATATGTACAGGTCCTCGAGCGCACCGAAGGTACCGGTGGGGACACGATAGGGGTTGTTATCAGGACCGGTCCTTCCCATTCGTTTATATATACGCGTAATGACATCTACGCCGGTAGGCGTTGTCACCTTATCGCCGACGCGGAGTGAATCTATACGACGATAGCCAGAGGGCGTCTTTACGGGGGCATTCTTAAAGAAGCATGCAATAAGACCGGATGATATCAACGTAGCGGTATATGTCGAACGGTTATTTACATCTGGCATTGATAACTTATACACCGATCCATTGTCAGCTAAGACATATCCTATTTTTGTTTGGGTCGGTGCCCCACCTACTCCCAGATTAATAATGCTAGATGGAATTGAGGAGCCATATGCTGCGTTATCAGGTGTAAGCGCAGCATTAAAGACATTCAATACACCTGCAGCTGGAGATGCGGGAAGTTGGAAATATGCAGCTGCAGCGCTCATTATACTCTATACAAATAAAATAAAATTTAAACGCGACAGAAACTTAATTGGTAACATAATTTATTGGCAGACTGGGTGACGCGATGCTCACAGTCCCTACGGGTGTTGGGATTCCTGAAGTATAATTTATTGTTTTTAAATCATAGGTTCCTGGAGTTATACCTTGAATACACACGATAATCGCAGAAGGATACGCCGGATCTTGTGAAGCAAAGGCTGGTGACAGTAAAGTTCCGCCGTAATAACGTGCGGAATTACCAATCGCGTTACAAGCATAGATATTTCCATTATCATAGATTTGATATAAGACAGTATTATTTTTCGACAGAACCAGCCTCGTGAGTTTAGCAGAGGCTTCTGTCGATACAATATATACTGACCATGATATTATTGGGGCAATTGTACCAACATATACGTCATTGCTACCAAAAATAGAACTATAGATTTTGTTCTGCGAAGCATCAATCGCAAACTGAGTAAACGTTGACCTATTTAAAATTTCTTTTTGATATAACACGTTTCCAGTAGGATCTAATCCTACCAATATCCTATTATCCGTTGTATAGACCCATGGGTTTCCACTAGAATCGACAGTTATTAAGGTATTGTTTGTATCCAGCGGGTTGGGGTTGCCCGTTGCAGGGGTCCAGACATCTCCATACGTACTTGTTGCGATGGTCACCGTGATAACACCGCCCGAACCTACAGCGACCCATTTATTGCCATATGCTACGCCAGCTCCAAATCCGTCTACGAAAGGATTATTTGCCGGTACAGTCCATACATTCCCATCGGTACTGTATGCTATACAAGTACTGCCATCACTATTAGTACCTACAGCAACCCATAATCCATCATGGTATGCTACGCCTGATCCACCGCCACCTGCGAAAGGATTATCCATTGCGGCAGTCCAGTTCGCTCCGTCATTGACGCTATATGCTATGCTTACAGTACTGCCACTATTATCGCCCACAGCGACCCATGTACCAATGCCGTCGTATGCAACACCGCGTCCTGCGCCATCGTTAAAAGGACTATCATCTGAATTAATCCAGAAAGATCCATTATTACTTGTGGCTATGCTTACAGTATTGTCACTAGTATCGCCTACAGCGACCCATATACTATTGCCGTAGGCAACACCAAGTCCCGTGCCACCGACGAAAGGATCAAAAGATGCTACAGACCAGGATATTCCGTTGGTACTGTTTAATAAGCGTATAGAATTGTCGCCATTATTACCTACAGCAACCCATTTACCACCGCCGTAAGCAACACCATATCCAACACCACTAATGTCGAAAGGATTAATAGTCGGATTCCAAGATACTCCGTCATCGTCACTGTATGCTATGCTTACAGTTTCGGCAACATTGTTGCCTACCGCGACCCATCTAGTACCGCCGTAGGCAATACCATATCCATAGCCACCGCTGAAAGGGTTATCAGCTGAGTTAGTCCAGCTATTGGCTCCAGTACTGTATGCAATACATACAGAGCTGTCACTATTATTACCTACCGCGATCCATGTATTGCCGTCGTGTGCAATACCATAACCAGCGCCACCGTCGAAAGGATTCGCCGGATTAGCCATCTATACTATAGGTTGCTAAATAAATGGATTATATGCCCACTGGAGAAGCGCTTGACGCTCGCGTGCTCTACATGTCTTATTCTGAGCATAGGTGGGGCAGCCGCCGCGCACGGCACCGGCGTGGCGCCTGAACGAACGCCACCGGCGTATTTGGACCGCATCGATTTCTGGCAGACGTCGGCCCATCCAATACCGACAATACCACTGAAACCAGCCGCGCTCGTCTGGATTCCGTGCGGGATCGCCCAGAAGCCCGTGATAGTGGTCATCGGTACGACCGCGACGGGCAGCTGAAGGCGCCCAGCCATTCTCGCGCCATACGGATAGCGGTTGTCGCGACTTGATAGCGAACAGATTTATGGAGGGATCCGCGCCCTGGGGCGACAACTTGCCATAGTGAATCGCCGCAGTAAACCACTCGGCGGGAAACTCGGTAATACAGTCATTGAGGTAACGGCCCTCAAACGCACCGAGCATCAGAATTTCACCGGGTGTTAGATCTGGTTGGAAATCAGCGGCTAGGTCACCTGGTGCTGCGTCCAGGGTATAACTGTACGAGCCATATCCTTTAAGACTCACGCCCTTGATACGGTCGCCGCGTTTAAACGTAGCCAACGGCCGACCGTGTGTCCGTAACTTAGCTAGCATGGATTCCACTGTTACCATGTCCCTACGGTATGCGGATAAAGTCTATGCCGAATGTAGACTCTCAGGCAGTAACTTAATTGGTAAAATAATTTAACGGCAGATTGGGTGATGTGATAGTCACAGTTCCTAAGATTGTTGGGGATCCTGAAGAATACGTTATTGTTGTTAAATAATAGGTTCCTGAGCTTTCAGTACACACGACAATCGCAGAAGGATAAGCCGGATCCTGTGAAGCAAAGGCTGACAGTATACCTGAGAGGTTTAAACTTGCGGAATTACCAATCGCGTCACGAGCATAGATATTTCCATTAGTATAAATTTGATATAAGACAGTATCATTTTTCGACAGCACCAGCCTCGTGAGTTTAGCAGAAGATTCTGGTGATACAATATATACTGACCATGATATTATTGGGGCAATTGTACCAACATATACGTCATTGCTACCAACAGAAGAACTATAGATTTTGTTCTGCGAAGCATCAATCGCAAACTGAGTAAATATTGGCCTATTTAAAATTTTTTTTTCATATAAAACAACTCCAGAAGGATCCAATCCTACCAATATACTATTATCCGTTGTATAGACCCACGGATTTTCACTGGAATCGACTGTCATTAAGGTATTGTTTGTATCCAGCGGGTTGGGGTTGCCCGTTGCAGGGGTCCAGGCATCTCCATACGTACTTGTTACTACAGTCACTTGGGTAACGCCGTTCGAACCTACTGCGACCCATTTATTGGCGTGTGCTATGCCAGATCCAAATCCACCGGTGAAAGGATTGTTGGTCGATAAAGTCCATGAATCCCCATCGATACTTTCTGCTACAGTAACACTGCCACCAGTATCTTGGCCTACAGCGACCCATAACCCAGAATAGTATGCTACGCCATTTCCCCTGCCACCGATGAAAGGATTATCAGATGCGTCAGTCCAAGATACTCCGTTATCGACGCTATATGCTATACACACAGTATTGCCGCTATTGTCGCCTACAGCGACCCATGTACCACTGCCGTCGTAGGCAACACCACGCCCCGAGCCACCGGCGAAAGGATTATTAGATGCGTCAGTCCATACCGACGCGTCGGTACTTGTGGCTATGCTTACAGTATTGCCACTATTATCGCCTACAGCGATCCATCTACTATTGGCGAAGGCAACACCATATCCTGTGCCACCGTCGAAAGGATTATTAGCTACGGTCATCCATAATACTCCGTCGGTACTGTTTAATAAGCATTTAGTATTGTCACTATTATTACCTACAGCGACCCATGTACTGCCCCCATCGTGTGCAACACCATATCCAACACCACTAACGTCGAAAGGCGTAAAAGTCGGAGTCCAAGATACTCCGTCATCGTTACTATATGCTATGCTTACAGATTCGCCCAAATTGATGCCTGTAGCGACCCATCTAGTACCGCCGTAGGCAATACCATATCCATAGCCACCCAAGAATGGATTATTAGATGAGTCAGTCCAGTTATTGGCTCCAATACTTCTTGCAATACATACAGAGCTGGTAGCATTATTACCTACCGCGACCCATGTATTGCCGTTGTTTGCAATACCCCACCCAGCGCCACCGTCGAAAGGATTCGCCGGAGTAGTCATCTTATATTATAGATTGATATATAATAAGCCTGTCATGCTCAGGCAGTAACTTAATTGGTAACATAATTTAATGGCAGATTGGGTGATGTGATAGACACAGTTCCTAAGATTGTTGGGGATCCTGAAGAATACGTTATTGTTGTTAAATAATAGGTTCCTGCGCTTTCAGTACACACAACAATCGCAGAAGGATAAGTCGGATCCTGTGAAGCAAAGGCGGACAGTATACCTGGGATAGAGATACCTGTGGAATTACCAATCGCGTTACAAGCGTAGATTTTTCCATTATCATAAATTTGATATAAGACAGTATCATTTTTCGACAGCACCAGCCTCGTGAGTTTAGCAGAAGATTCTGTCGATACAATATATACTGACCATGATATTGTTGGGGCAATTGTCCCAACATATACGTTATTGCTACCAAAAGAAGAACTATAGATTTTGTTCTGCGAAGCATCAACCGCAAACTGAGTAAATATTGGCCTATTTAAAATTTTTTGTTGATATAAAACAACTCCAGAAGGATCCAATCCTACCAACCAACTATTATCCGTTGTATAGATCCACGGGTTTTTACTGGAATCGACGGTCATTAAGGTATTGTTTGTATTCAGCGGGTTGGGGTTGCCCGTTGCAGGGGTCCAGACATTTCCATACGTACTTGTTGCGATGGTCACCGAGGGGCCAACATCGCTGGCCCCTACAGCGACCCATTTATTGCCGAATGCTACGCCATATCCAACTCCACCGGTGAAAGGATTATTAGCGGTAGTCCATAGATTTCCATCGGCACTGTATGCTATAGTCGCAGTATAGGCATCATTAGCGCCTACAGCGACCCATGTATTATTGCCGTGCGCAACATCAGTTCCCAAGCCATTGGCGAAAGGGTTGTTGGCCGATACAGTCCATGTATCCCCATCGGTACTGTATGCTATACAATTACTGCCATCACTATTATTACCTACAGCGACCCATCTACTGCCGTCGAAGGCAACACCACTTCCCCTGCCATCGGTGAAAGGATTATTAGATGCGTTAGTCCAGGTCGCTCCGTCGGTACTGTATGCTATGCTCACAGTATTATCATCTTTTTGGCCTACAGCGACCCATTTACCAGCGCCGTAGGCAACATCTAGGCCCCGGCCACCGGGGAAAGGATTAGATGCGGTCGTCCAAGATACTCCGTCAGCGCTATATGCTATGCTCACAGTATTGCTACTATTGTCGCCTACAGCGACCCATTTACCGCCGCCGTATGCTACGCCATAACCAGTTCCGCCGGCGAAAGGATTATTAGATGCGTCAGTCCAAGATACTCCGTCAGCGCTATATGCTATGCTTGTAGTATTACCACTATTGTCGCCTACCGCGACCCATTTATTTCCGCCGTAGGCAACATCTTGTCCCGTGCCATCAACGAAAGGATTATTAGATACATCAGTCCAGCTATTGGCGTTATCACTTGTTACAAGGGCTACAGACTTATTAGCATTATAACCTGCAGCAACCCATATATTGCCGTTGTATGCAATACCACTTCCAGCGCCATTAAAGAAAGGATTAGCGGGGTCGCCCGTTGCAGGGGCCCATGTACTTCCATTAGTACTTGTTGCTATGGTCACCTGGGGGGTAGTGCCGTTCGTACCTACAGCGACCCATTTATTGCCATATGCTACGCCAGCTCCAGTTCCGCCTGCGAAAGGATTATTAGCAGTAGTCCATACATTTCCATTGGCACTGTATGCTATACAAGTAACGCCACCGGTAGTACTACCTACAGCGACCCATAATCCATTATAGTACGCTACGCCACATCCCTCACCGGTGCCGAAAGGATTATTAGATGCGTTAGTCCAAGATACTCCGTTATTGTCGCTATATGCTATACACACAGTCTGGGCAAAATTGTAGCCTACCGCGACCCATCTACTGCCGCCGTATGCTACGCCATTTCCTACACCACCGGGGAAAGGATTAGATGCGTTAGTCCAGTTCGCTCCGTCATTACTGTATGCTATGCTTGTAGTATTGCCACTATTGTCGCCTACAGCGACCCATGTACCACTGCCGTCGAAGGCAACACCACGTCCCGTGCCACCGGTGAAAGGATCATTAGATGCGCTAGTCCAGGATATTCCGTCGTTACTGGTTAATATGTTTACAGTTTTGAGACTATTATCGCCTACAGCGACCCATGTACCACTCCCGTCGAAGGCCACATCACGTCCTGTGCCACCGAAGAAAGGGGTACTGACCGGATTCCAAGTTACTCCGTCATCGTCACTGTATGCTATAGTCAGAGTCTGGTCAACATTGAAGCCTGTAGCGACCCATCTATTATTGCCGTAGGCAACACCATATCCACTGCCATTAATGAAAGGATTATTGAGCGATTTAGTCCAGATATTGCCATCAGTACTTCTTGCAACAGTTACAGTGATATTACCAAAGGGGTCACCATCTCTACCTACCGCGACCCATGTACCGCCGTTGTAAGCAACACCCCTTCCGATACCACCACTGAAAGGATTCGCCTGAGTAATCATCTTATACTATAGATTAATATAAAATATGTATGTGATGCTCACCTATGCCGAATGTAGACTCCAGGGCAGTAATTTAATTGGTAACATAATTTATTGGCAGATTGGGTGACGTGATGCTCACACCCGATACGACTGTTAAGACTCCTGAAGAATAATTTAGTGTTGCTAAATCATAGGTTCCTGGACCTTGAACACACACGATAATCGCAGAAGGATAAGTCGGATCTTGTGAAGCAAAGGCCGGTGACAGTAAATCTCCGGCGCTGTAACTTGCGGAATTACCACTTGCGTCACGAGCATAGATGTTTCCATTATCATAGATTTGATATAAGACAGTATTATTTTTCGACAGTACCAGCCTCGTGAGTTTAGCAGAGGCTTCTGTCGATACAATATATGGTGTCCACGTTATTGTTGGGGCAATTGTCCCACCATATACGTTATTGCTACCAAAAATAGAACTATAGATTTTGTTCTGCGAAGCATCAATCGCAAACTGAGTAAACGGTGACCTATTTGAAATTTTTTTTTCATATAAAACAACTCCAGAAGGATCCATTCCTACCAATATACTATTATCCGTTGTATAGATCCATGGGTTTCCACTAGAATCGACGGTCATTAAGGTATTGTTTGTATTCAGTGGTTTGGGGTTGCCCGTTGCAGGGGTCCAGACATTTCCATACGTACTTGTTGCGATGGTCACCGAGGGGCCAACATCGCTGGCCCCTACAGCGACCCATTTATTGCCGTATGCTACGCCATATCCAGTTCCGTCGGCGAAAGGATTGTTAGCGGCAGTCCAAGTAGCCCCATCGATACTGTATGCTATAGTAACAGTTAAATCAGAACTTTGGCCTACAGCGACCCATACCCCATTATAGTATGCTACGCCATATCCCCTGCCATTGGTGAAAGGATTATTAGATGCGGCAGTCCAGTTCACTCCGTCATCGTCGCTATATGCTATACATGTAGTGCTGCCAGTATCAGAACCTACAGCGACCCATCTACTACCGCCGTAGGCAACACCACGTCCCCTGCCACCGGTGAAAGGATTATTAGTTGCAGCAACCCACGACGACCCATTGGAACTTGTGACTATGCCCACACTATTGTCACCATTTTGGCCTACAGCGACCCATTTAGTATTGCCGTATGCTACGCCATATCCCCTTCCATCGGCGAAAGGATTATTAGCGGGAGTCCAGGTCGCCCCATCATTACTGTATGCTATACTCACAGTCTGGTCCGTATTAGTACCTACAGCAACCCATTTACCACCGCCGTAAGCAACACCTTGTCCCACGCCACTTTCGAAAGGATTATTAGATGCGTCAGTCCAAGATACTCCGTCATCGTTACTATATGCTATGCATACAGAGTTGTCAATATTAGCACCTACCGCTACCCATCTACTACCGCCGTAGGCAACACCTTGTCCCGCGCCATCGTAGAAAGGATTATTAGATGAGTCAGTCCAGCTATTGCCTCCAGTACTTCTTGCAATACATACAGAGCTGATAGCATTAGCACCTACCGCAACCCATGTATTGCCGTTGTATGCAATACCCCTTCCAGCGCCATTAAAGAAAGGATTAGTGGGGTCGCCCGTTGCAGGGGCCCAGGTAGTTCCATTAGTACTTGTTGCGACGGTCACCGATGCAGTGCCGTTGTTACCTACTGCGACCCAGTTATTGCTGCCATATGCTACGCCATTTCCAAATCCGTCGGTGAAAGGATTATTGGTCGACAAAGTCCATGTATCCCCATCGCTACTTTCTGCTACACAACGACTGCCATCAATATTTCGGCCTACAACGACCCATACCCCATTATAGTACGCTACGCCACGTCCCTCAACGGTGAAAGGATTATTAGATGCGTTAGTCCAGTTCACTCCGTTATCGTCGCTATATGCTATACATACAGTATTGTCATCATTAGAACCTACCGCGACCCATCTACCACTGCCGTAGGCAACGCCATATGCCCCACTACCGGCGAAAGGATTATTAGATGCGTTAGTCCAGGTTATTCCGTTGTTACTGTATGTTATGCTTGTAGTATTGCCACTATTGTAGCCTACCGCGACCCATCTACTGCCGCCGTATGCAACACCCTGCCCCGTGCCACCGGTGAAAGGATGATTAAATGCGTTATTCCAGGTCTCTCCGTCGTTACTGGTTAATATGTTTACAGTTTTGTCACTATTGTTGCCTACAGCTACCCATGAACTGCCGTTGTATGCAATACCTACTCCAGAGCCACCGTCGAAAGAGTTAGCGGTCGAACTCCAAGATACTCCATCATCGTCACTGTATGCTATGCTTACAGTATCGGCACCATCGCGGCCTACAGCGATCCATCTACTACCGCCATAGGCAACACCGTACCCATAGCCACTAAAGAAAGGATTGCCAGATACAGTCCAGTTATTGCCTGCTCCTGTACTTGTTACAATAGATACAGTGCCGGAACCATTACTACCTACCGCGACCCATGTACTGCCGTTGTATGCAATACCTACTCCAGCCCCACCGCCGAAAGGATTCGCCGGAGTAGTCATTCTATACTATAGATTGATATATAATATGCCCGCGATGCTTACGCCTACATGACTTTCTGCCTGCAGAAAGTATAGTACGCCTACATGACTTTCTGCCTGCAGAAAGTAAAGTTGACCATACGCATGTATCGCCACACATACGCAATGACGCCATTACTGAAAGCATGGCTGGCCTCACTGGACCAAAAAGAACGTATCATTCACGAGCTGGCAGTCCGGATGCTCAAGACTCGGTATGACCCGGCACGCTCTAATTCGTTTCTCAACTTTGTAGCAGCGCAGAAGCCAACTGCTTAAATCCTCGCCCTATCTTTTTGGTCCAGTCGCGCACATCACTATTTATGTGCATGGAGCCGATAGCCTCTGCTGTTAGCCACGCCGCCTCTGAGTGCTCACGTTCGGCAAGACAGGGTGCGGTGTCCCGGTGCATGATGCCTACCCAGTAGGGGCGTTTGCCGAAGCGGATAGAATCACCAACGATGGTATAATCTGTCCCGGCAATAAATCCGGTCTCTTCGTATGTCTCCCGGCATGCGGTCCGGAGCGGCGTATTTTTGTCGATAAATTCGGTGTGACCCTTGGGAAAACTCCAGATACCCGAATGGCCCTTGAGTAAAAGATATCGCGTCCGGCATGGACTCACGAGAACGATCCCTGCGCCAACATAAGTTGGCCGAATAAGCTTTAAACCCGTCATATGAGTTGTGCACTAAACTGAGTAATGGCTAATGTGCCATCAACTTTTTGTAGCCCCACAAAATGACCACTGATAGTAGAATGGCAACGACGCGCCTAGAGGGTACACCGTATTATGATGGAAACCAGTGGTATATTGTTAAGGAGGGTGCTAAGACGCCTAAGCACAAGGGTCAGACCATAGACCGCGCAAATCCTCCCGCTGACAGTCGTCTGGTTGTTGAAGGGATCCATATAGAGCGCGACAATGGAGCCGAAGCGAGAGGCGAGTGGCGTGTGCTTATGCCTACGCGCATGATGGAGAATGTGGTAGGGAGGCTCGAGGCACGCACAGCGGCAGCGGCAGCACGCACCGTAAAAGCGGCAGCACGCACCGCAAAGGCGCCTCGCCCTGCGTCTCGTTCTGCTTCTCGTTCTGCGTCTCGCTCTCCCGTTATGCGGCGTCTGCCTAGACTGCCCGCGTATGAGGGCTACTCTAAGGCCGCCGAGAACGCGGCATTCAAGGAGGTTCGCACGTTAGCCAAATTTGCGCGCAGAAGACCCGGTCAGACCGTGAGAGTATCTCCTGCATCTCGTTCTCGTTCTCGTTCTCCTTTACGGAGAGCCGCGACGGTCAGACGTGCCCGTCGTGTCAGTACCAGCCCCGAAGTGCGAAGCAATATTGAAGCGTTGGAGGCACAGCTGGATATGCATAGGGAAATGTGCCGTGAGAAGGAGAGCCGTATTAGGGAGAAGATTACTACAGAGCGCGCGCGGCTTATGCAGTCAAGGGGAAGCATGAGCTCCAGTGCCTCCATGAGGTCCCCGCTCCTACCTGCAGCGGTAGCTGCTAGTGGTATGGGTGGTATGGGAGCTGCTAGTGGTATGGGAGCTGCTAGTGCCGCACCGGTTTTCCAACTGGGTCCGCCCAGGCGTGTTTCCAGCTCTGGCTCCAACTCTAGCAACTCTAGCAACTCTGGTTCCAACTCTAGTACCTCTGTCGGCTCCTTCCTTGAATGAGCACACTTAAAGATTTTGTGTATATACACTATCAAGGCTGCCTACATTTACTTTTTCTAGACAGCGGTTACTGACCCAATTGCGCCAATGGCGTCAATATCTGCCGAATATAACTCCCCACTATGCCGTCAAATCCAATAATGATCCCATACTTTTGAGCTGGCTTCGCGAAGCCGGTGTAGCCTTTGATTGTGCCTCGCCCACCGAAATCCATCAGGTCCTCAAGATCGCTCCCCCAGCCAACATCATCTACGCCAACCCATGTAAGTCCATCGAAGACATCTGTATAGCCGACGGTGTCCCGACAACAGTCGTCGATAGTCCCGAAGAGGTCGAGAAACTAGCAGATGCCCGATGGTCCGGCTCCACGCTCATCCGGCTCAAGGTCCCGGATTCCGGCTCCGCCCAGCCCTTCAGCCGCAAGTTCGGCGCACCGCTCACCTGGGTTCCCGAGATTCTCGCCGCACTCCGCGCCGCCCACATTCCCCATAGCGGCTGGAGTTTTCACGTCGGCTCCATGTGCGCCCAGCCCCGGCAATTCTCGCAGGCCATCGCGCTCTGTGCTGCAGCGGATAAGATTGCTGGCACCCGTGCCGCCATCGTAGACATCGGTGGCGGATTTGTTCCCGGTCAACTCGCTGATGCGGCCGCCGAGATCCGCACAGCACAGTCCCTCTTCCCGGCATCTACCCGGTGGATCGGTGAACCAGGCCGGTTCTTGTCCGCCCCCGTCGCCACACTACAAGTCTTCGTCATCGGCTCGAAACGGCACCCGGAGCACAGTGGCCGCGTCTATACTATCGACGAATCCGTCTACAGCGCATTCAGTAACATTCCCTTCGATGGTCAAAAACCCGAATATATTCTCAAAGCACCCGATGCTGCCAGTAGACCCCTCGTGCGCGCCACGATCTTTGGACGCACCTGCGATTCCGCCGATTGCTTGGCCGAGGACATTCTGCTCCCCGAGCTTCGCGTTGGCGACGAGTTGGAAGTGCCGAATATGGGTGCGTACACTATGGTCAGTGCCTCGTTATTCAATGGCTTCCCGCTGGCTAAACGGGCGTATATATAAAGGAGGTAGATGCGAGCCCTTCATTCTTTAGCCTTAAGTCAATGTTTCCAGACATGGAAAGTCTACAGTGATTTTTTGCTGGTGTGTAAATGCGGCGATATCGATGCCATTCAGGCGTTTCACGACGCCTACGTTCGCCCTCAGTCGCCCCATATTTATGGCCAGATAATGGCGACTGCCGCGCACGATCTCGCCGCGACCGATGCGTCCACCACGGTGCTCTACTGGTTTTCCAAGACCGCCGTAGAAAATAAACAACTTAAGTAGAAACAATGGTCAGCTTCTCCCCCTTCAGGCTGCTTGGCAAGACGTTCAAGGCTGGCAAGAAGTTCGTGAGGCGCGTGGGCAGGAAGACGCTGCGTGTGGCCAAGAAGGGCATGAATGCGGTGAAGCGCGTTGTGGGCCTGAAGCGTAAGGGTCGCAAGAGCCGCAAGAGCGGTCGCAAGAGTCGCAAGAGCAGCCGCAAGAGTCGCAAGTAAAAATGTGACCGCGTGTTAATAAGCTCATTAAGCATCAATGAACCTACTCATCGTTGAATCTCCTGCCAAGTGTCAGAAGATTCAAGGATTCTTAGGGGCCAGTTGGCGAGTGGTCGCAACCATGGGACACATCCGTGCCCTCAAAGAGGACATCACGGCCATCGGTTTCGTCAAGGGAGCCCGCACCCATACCTGGTCCCCGACGTATGAGAACATCACCACAAAGAAAGGCGCCATATCCGCACTTAAGGCGGCCACCAAAGGCGCCCGTGTCTTTCTGGGCTCCGACGATGATCGCGAGGGCGAGGCCATCGCCTGGCACACCTGTCAGGCCCTCGGTCTTGACCCGGCGACAACTCCCCGGGTCACGTTCCACGAGATTACAGAGACGGCTCTCAAGGCCGCGGTCGCCAATCCCGGCAGGATTGACCTCAACAAGTTCTACGCCCAGCAGGCGCGCACCATGCTCGACATGCTGATTGGATTCACGCTCAGCCCGGCTCTGTGGCGAGGCGTGGGCTACCAGCCAGGGCTCTCGGCAGGCCGTTGTCAGACACCGGCTCTACGTCTCATCTATGACCGCGACCGTGAGATTGAGGCCCATCAGGCAACGGCATCATGGCGCATCCAGGTGACGGCGACGCTGACCTGGAAGGCGGCCGGCTTTACGGAGGAGACTGCGACAGAGGCACTCCGCGCGGCGCCCAAGCTCTTGACGGTGACGGACCGCAGAGAGCGGGTCGCGACCTCGCAACCACCCAAACCCTTTATTACGTCGTCGCTGCAGCAGGAGGCCTCTTCCCGCCTGAGCATGAATCCGAAAGCGACGATGGCAGCGGCACAGAAACTCTATGAGGCCGGCCACATT
>Ga0209189_1002038_pt1 | contig 14566 bp, 3 predicted proteins | sample C_130820_EF_Meta_FD_187308 | JGI IMG/M metagenome (GOLD analysis project Ga0209189, IMG submission 187308) | Freshwater microbial communities from Lake Croche, Canada to study carbon cycling - C_130820_EF_MetaG (SPAdes) (version 3) | ecosystem: Environmental > Aquatic > Freshwater > Lake | place... | reverse complement strand
GAAAGGGAAGAATTGAGGGAGCAACCTTCTGTGAAAAGCCTTGTGCTCTGCAGGAGGAACCTTGATTTCCCTATCTTGTGTGCTCAGGGACAACATGAGCAGGCCCGAAACCTGCCTCATCACCATCCTCGTGATTGCAGACTTCCTCACTGGAATAGAGCTGACGGTAACCTCTGTGGTGCCTGTCTTGTAGGGTCACCTTGTGCACCTACGTGCACTTTGATTCACCCTTTAAACTATCCAAGGATTGAATTTGCACCACAACACGGTCTAGACCCTTTAGAGTCTGCAAGGCCTTCAGGTGGTGGTGGTACAAACCACCATCATCGTCAACCCCGTGTTAAGACGCTCCTCTGCAAGAGTGCATTGGCTTCCTTCTACGGTATTCATATTCCTAAGGAAGAGGACCGTTGCCCTGGTGCCGCCAGGTGCAATTTTGCTCACGACGAGGAAGATCTTGTTTCTCCTGCCTTTGACTACTTTGAGCATCTTTGCAGGAACAATGAGATGCCAGCTCGGCTACAAAAGTGGCTCGACGAGGTGATTCGTGTTCTTAGCTCTGGAGAAATCCAGGGCCTAGTTCTACCACCTCACGACCCATCTTGTGTATCCAACTGGTTTAAGCTCTGGCACGAGATGGTTAAGTCCAAGCGAAATGATGATCCAACTTTTCTCCGACTCTTTCCCGACTCTCAAGAGGAGGAGCTGGTCTGGGAACTTCTCCGTCGCTTCAATACGTGCAAGACTTCTGAGCATATGGCTCGTGCAGAACTCGGGGGTGACAGGACTTTCCTTACCTTTTCTCAATCTGATGATAGGACCAAGTGGGCACTTTGCCAAGGCGGTAGGCTGTGCAAGCACGGCATTCATTTGCACAGCACTGACGAAGACGGAACTATCAAGGCTGTCTGTCTCGACAACCTCAACGGGCGCGAGTCTGCTCCTCTCATTCCTTTTCGTTTCGCTAAAATGAAAGACCATTTGAATAACTTATTCGGAGAAAGGCGTCAATTGATTGAATCCAATGTCAGTGGTAGTGTTAGTGCTCGTCGAGAGCGTGATGCTAGTCTCACGAAGCTCAATCAGACAATTCACAACTGTCGCGAGGACTTAATGAGCATTTTTAGGAACACCTCCCTTTTGCCCCCTGGCACGAGGCTTCTGGTGCGTCCTTTTGTTGCTCCTCTTCCCGAAGGTCCTGTACCTGGAGTCTTTGAGAATTACCTTAGGATTGAAAAACCTGAGATAACTGAGGAAGAGCTGGAGATGCGCCGCATCGAGCGCCTAGAGCAATCCAAACTTGCCCTAGCTTGCGCCGAGAAGCGTGCCCAAGAGCTTGCACTTCTCCAAGCTGCAGCAGTCCAAGAGAAGGCTGCAAAGGATGCTCTCCTCAAGGAGCAAATGGAAGCAGAGGCCTCTACTTCTACTGACCCCAAGTTTAAGGAGTTCGTTAATTCGGGCGCCTACTCAGTGATGACTTTTACTGAGTTCCAATATCTTCTCAATCAAGAGGCTTGGATAAACTTTTCTCGGTCTACGGATCCCTGGCCCACTTTCATCACTAAGGTCCGCTCCATCAACGACAAGTGGCTTTCCCTTGGTGTAGTGACTGAGATTCAATCCAACTTTGTCCACAAGAAGGCAGACCACGAGGACAAAGAGACCACTATCCAATACACTGTCGCATCTCCTGAGAAGGAGAAGTATGGTAACAACTTCTGGGATTACTTCTGGGACCTGCCCGAGGTCAAGAACCCCAGGATTGTTGGTGACGACAGCCAGCTAGCTATTGAGCAACCCAAACTCTTTAACAAGTTCAAGGCTAGCACCTTTATCGGTACTTTTACTCAATGGCTGCTCGCTAACTCAGACACATCTAAGGTCTACCAGGCCTTTAAGAAGTCTGAGTTCAGTTGGGAGATCAACTACAACTACATTCACTTTGTTCTTCCTTCTGATCAAACCATTACCATTGCAGACTTTGCCCAAAACCACCATCTCATGACCAAGTGGATTTCTTCTGGTGCTTCTGCAAACAATGTCTCTTTCTCAGACTTTGCCGTTCAGCCTGACGAATACCTGGACTACTTTCAAATTCCAAGACAAGTCACTTTCCAACAATTTCTTCAGGATAAAGCAGACGGATGGGAGACTGCAACACACGTTTTCCACCCAAAGCAACAGGTCAAGAGTCCTCAACAGATTGCTATCGACTTTAACAACGAGACTGGTGTTGCACTAGACTCTTCAGAGTCTGCACGGCAAAGCTTTACTCGCGCACCAGTTGCTCCTGTTAAATCAGTTGCTCCTGTTAAATCAGTTGCTCCTGTTAAATCAGTTGCTCCTGTTAAATCAGTTGCTCCTGTTAAATCAGTTGCTTCTGTTATTCCTGTTGCTGCAACTGCCGCACCTTTACAGGTACAAGTAGCAAGGGGTATTATCATTGACAACGACTCTGACACCGAATCTGAATCTGACTCTGACACCGACACTGACTCCGACACTGCATCTACTGCTTCTGTGGAGGACTTTGTCAACCCTGCAATTGAACTTGCCTACGGCGGCAACGCTGTTCCAAGAAACCCTCTTCAAGCTGCAGCAAGGTTCCCTCTCAGTGGTGACAAGCATTACTTTTTCAAGAGTCACACTTACAAGGATGGAGCTGTCATTAAGCACGATTGGATACTTGGTCCCTTCAGGACCAAAAGTGACGCCAAGAAAGCTCAGAGCTGCATCTCCAAGGTCCTGAAGAGCACTGCATCTGTGGATACTCACGAGGGGGAACTGGAGACCTACGAGGTCCACTTCCCTTTCTACCAAAACCACAAGAGCACTACTCGCAGGACCACCCAGCAGTTGGAGTCTGTGTTTGCTGCAACATTGGTTCACCTCAATGTACCAAAGAGGGCTTTCCTCCAAAACATCTCCACTGTCTAGAGTATTTTATGCTTAGCGGTAAAGTGTGTGTTTAATTCATTTAATAAAAAAAAATAATATGTTAACTTAAAATTTTAACTTAACAAATTATATTAAAAAAGAATACATAAAACTCCATATATCTCTTTTACTAGGTCTATTAGCCCACTCTTCTTTCATTAATTGTTTAAATTCCACAAAGTCCATATCTGAATCAGGTTCATATTGTTGTATATTACCAGATACATCTGCATAATCAAAGTAATCATAATGAGTATTAGATTGTTCATCGTACATATAGCATTGCAAAGTCATACAAGTTTCGGTATTTTCTTCCAAGTTCTTAAGTTGATGAATTTGATTCAAAGTAGGACTTATCCAAGTAATATCATCTTTATCAAAATCACTTTCAGCAAAATGAGGCACCTCTTCTCCAGATAAGAATGGAAACAATTTAACGTTAATACTTCCGTGTAAAACTCTAATTATAGCATTTGCTCCAGCGTGACTATGAATAGGAGAATAATGTCCAGGTGGCCAGATTTCTAAGACATAAGGAATACCAGGAGATTCTCCGTTGTTTTGACCTAAAGTAATTCTTAAGTAAGTCTCTAAAGGATTAGGTTGGTCTTTGTTAAATTCAGTGCTTTTTTCTTGAAGTCTTTTGTAGCACCATCCATTCTCATTTTTAATACTATATTCAATAGCTTGTGAGAATTCAGGAAAATCTGCGTCATCTAATACAAAGGCATTTCCAGCAATACAATCGTGTAACTTTTGACCTATTATACTTAGATTTGGTTTTGGTAAAAATAATCCTTGAGCAATATGGTCAATAGTTATTTGATCAGTTCTTTTAACACCTAATGGAATATTTGCAGTAATTGGATCTCTTATTAATTTTAGAGGAACAATTTTAACGTCAGGAGGAATATAGATAGATTCTAAACTTTCTAGAAACTTTTTATTAATTACTCTCTCATCATCTCTTTCTGGTGTAAACACAAATTTATATTTATAAATTACTGTTTCCATTCTAGCTTCACCAATTCCAGCGTATAAAGTTTGATTTTGAGAATCTAAACTGAACCAATAGTAAGCTCCTGTAATATCAATTAAGCCCTGAACATTATTATCATCTATACATGGCATAAGGATACCTATTCTATTTACTTTAACACATTCAGGAGTAAATAAAACAACTAAGCCATCGGTTTTATCTTGATTAAATATTTTAAAGTAACAAGCTTGATCATTATCGGTATTTTCAAAAACAAAAACACCTTGACCTTTAATAGTTAAAGGAATATTAGTTTCATCTTTATTAAGAAGTATTGAGCGCGAATTTTTCATATATAATTTATTATATAATTAATTTATATTAAACGTATGCAAGAAGAATTTCTAAAAAATATTTTAAATAAAGATATTATCTATATAAAAGATAAAATAAATTCAATTCCTTTAATTTATACGAATCTCTTAGAAAAAACTATAACTATAAAAAAAAATAAATTTAATATTGTTGGGTTAATGTGTCGCGGTGCATCTAAACAAATATTTTTATTAAAGAATAATAATAGGGAACTTGTTTATAGATGCCCTTTAATAAAATTAGACAATGATACTTTAATAGTTAATAATTATACTGAAAATTTTATTCATTTATTTCTAAGTAACTTGAATAAAAATAAAATATTAAAAGTCTATTATTTAGGATTCAATCCTGAATATCATTTTATAGCTTCTTTTATAGAAAAAATGGATGGGACATTATATGGATATCTAAAAAGAGAAGACCTAGATTTTGAAACAAAAACAAAAGTTTTAATAAAAGAATTATATGAAATAGCTTCTTTATTAGAAGAATTACAAGATGAATATAAATTTGTCCATAATGATTTAAAATGCGATAATATATTATATAAGGGTAAGAATTTTTACATTGGTGATTTTGATAATACTACAATGACAAAAGAAGAATTTAATCCTAAAAAAGATTTATTTATTTTAACTCAATCTTTATTTTTAAGTTTTAATTTTGATTTTTTTAAAAAATTTCCGTTAATTCAAAATATTAAAACTCAAAATGAATTCCATAAGTTATATCAATATAAAAACATTGATGATATTTATCTTCCAAAAAATTATAAAAAAATATTAAAAGGAATAATTATATAATTAATTAATGACTATTTTTACTGATGAATTGATGTACCAATGCATAATTACAGGAGCATTTGTTTTTGTAATAAACACTTTTTTACTTTGTTCTTGTGCAGATGGAATGACCTCTAATGCAAAAGAAGAATTACAACTTGAAGAAGAAATAAGTGAAGAACAATCAGATGAAGAAGTAGATAATAATAATTTAGAAGTAGATAATAATAATTTAGAAGAAGATAATAATAATTTAGAAGAAGATAATAATAATTTAGAAGAAGATAATAATAATTTAGAAGAAAATAATAATAATTTAGAAGAAAATAATATATTAAATACAGAAGAACAAAATTCCCATGTATATAAAGGATTTAATTTGATGACTAAGAAACAACTTATAAGATTTTTAGGTAAAGAACATACTTATAAAAATAAAAATGAATTAATTATTAGTGCAATTAACAAATTTATTCTAATATCAATAGATAGACTTGACAGTATCCCTATATTTGTTAAGAATTATATTAAAAATAATTAACTTTATATGTTTTAAAAAAATAATTTTATAATATTAATTATATAAATGAGTAATATTATAAGAAAAAAAGTACTCTCTTCAAGGGCTATAACTGATACCGGTATAACAGGACCTACCGGACCAACTGGACCTACTGGTGGTATTATTTATATTCTTTCAACTAATCAAACAGGACCAACTGGTGATTATGGACCAACGGGTGAAACTGGACCAACTGGACCAAGAGGTATTCAAGGTTTTACAGGTAATCTTGGCCCAGCAGGTTCAGTTGGACCAACAGGACCATCTGGAAATACCGGCCCAACTGGTAGTAGGGGGTCAACTGGTCCAATTGGTCTTCCTGGCAATGCGACTAATACGGGTTCAACTGGTGATACTGGTCCAATGGGTCCAACTGGTTATACTGGATCAACTGGTCCAGGTGGATCTGCATCAAATACTGGAGCTACTGGTCCAACTGGTTATACCGGATGGACTGGTCCAGACGGAACTGCGTCTAATACTGGAGCAACTGGACCAACTGGTTATACTGGGTATACTGGTTTTACTGGTTTTACTGGTCCACTTGGACCAAGAGGTTATACTGGTTCAATAGGTAGTACAGGGAACACAGGACCAACAGGTATTCCAGGTATTGCATCTAATACTGGTGCTACTGGACCAACTGGTTATACAGGTTATACTGGTCCTGGTGGTATTGCATCAAATACTGGAGCAACCGGACCTACTGGTGATACTGGACCTATTGGTCCTCTTGGATTAACCGGGCCTGCTGGAAATGCATCAAATACAGGTGCAACAGGACCAACTGGTTATACTGGACCTATTGGTCCTCTTGGATTAACTGGACCTCCAGGAGATTCATCAAATACAGGTGCTACTGGAAATACTGGACCAACTGGTTCAACAGGTTTACCAGGAGAAGCATCTAATACAGGTGCAACAGGACCAACAGGCTCCCAAGGACCAACAGGAAATACTGGTCCTGTTGGAACAGCTGCTAATACAGGTGCTACCGGTCCTACTGGTTTAATTGGACCAACTGGTTTTACTGGTTTCACTGGTGTAACTGGTCCTACTGGAGAAATAGGTCCACAAGGTTATGATGGGTCAGCTACAAATACTGGAGCAACTGGACCAACTGGTTTTACCGGAATGACTGGCCCTACCGGAATTCCTGGTAGTGCAAGTTTAACAGGTGCGACTGGTCCAACTGGAGATTTTGGTCCAACAGGTCCTCAAGGATTAAATGGTATTGCAGTTAATACCGGAGCAACTGGTCCAACTGGTTATACTGGTTATACTGGTCCAGCAAGTTCAGCTACAAATACTGGAGCAACAGGTCCAACTGGTTTAGAAGGACCAACAGGTAATACTGGTCCTACTGGATTTACTGGACCAGTTGGAATAGCGACAAATACAGGTGCAACTGGTCCAACAGGTAATACTGGTGATACTGGATTTACTGGGCCTGCTGGAACAGCCACAAATACAGGTGCAACTGGTCCAACAGGTAATACTGGATATACAGGTCCTGTAGGTCCGGAAGGTCAAGTAGGTCCGGAAGGTCCTATAGGTCCTACAGGAATTGCAGGAACAGCTACAAATACTGGATCAACTGGACCAACTGGACCTACTGGTTTAGTCGGAGCTGATGGACCTACCGGTTATACTGGTCCAGAAGGTTCAGCTTCAAATACTGGTGCAACTGGTCCTACAGGTAATACTGGATACACAGGTCCTACTGGAGTACCTGGTGCTTCTACTAATACTGGAGCAACTGGTTCAACAGGTCCTCGTGGTGTTCCAGGTATTTCATCTAATACTGGTGCAACAGGTAATACTGGTCCTACTGGCGCAGATGGACTTATTGGACCAACTGGTTTTATTGGTCCAACTGGTGCAGCTGGATCTGCGGTTAATACAGGTGCAACTGGACCAAGAGGTAATGATGGATCTACTGGACCAACTGGTATTAGAGGAATACCTGGTCCAGCTGGTAGTACAGGTGATACTGGATCAACAGGACCAATTGGTCCTACAGGAATTCCTGGTAGCGCAAGTTTAACAGGTGCTACTGGTCCAACTGGAGATTTTGGACCAACAGGTCCTCAAGGAAGACCTGGTATTTCAGTTAATACTGGTGCAACTGGTCCAACTGGTGATATTGGACCAACTGGTTTTGCTACAAATACTGGTGCAACTGGTCCAACTGGAGATACTGGTAATATAGGACCTACTGGAGCCAGTGAAACAGGTCCTACTGGACCAACTGGTTATGCTACAAACACTGGTGCTACTGGTAATACAGGTTCTACTGGTCCTACTGGTGATATAGGTCCTACTGGTTTTACTGGACCTACTGGAGACATTGGTCCAACTGGTTATACAGGATTTACTGGAAATACAGGAATTAAAGGTAGTACTGGTATGACAGGTCCAATTGGACCTACTGGAGACACTGGTCCAACTGGTTCTACCGGACCAACTGGTTATGCTACAAATACTGGCGCTACTGGTCCAATAGGACCTACCGGAGTTATGGGACCAGCTGGAGGTGCATCACTATATCCAACAAGGACAGTAGATACAATAGTAATCAATCCAAATAGTTCTCTTATAGTACTTTATGTAGCTCCAAATTTAGCTTATACAACTGGTAATACAATAATAGTAGTAGATGCTAGCAATATTGAAAATTCTTTTCAAGGAACAGTTCTTGACTATATAGAAACTACTGGAAAAATGAATATTTATTTAATACAAAATATTAAAGGAGAATTTAGATTACCTGCTTATTATAATGTTAATATAAATGGACTAAATGGACAAGATGGTTTACCTGGTAGTGCAAGTGAAACAGGTTCTACAGGTACTACAGGAGCAACAGGTTTTACAGGAGCAACTGGTTCTCCTGGTTCTGCTGAAGACACTGGTGCAACTGGTGTAACTGGTGCTACAGGATTTACTGGTTTTACAGGTTTTACAGGGTTTACTGGTAGTACTGGTTTTACTGGTGATACTGGAGTTACTGGTTCTACAGGTTTAACTGGTCAAATAGGTATATCATTTTACATTGGAGAAGGTATTCCAACAATATCAGGAAATCCAGGAGATTCGTATTTAGATCAAAATACTGCATATTTGTATACTTATACAATTGATCCTACTACTTTAGAAACATCAACATTTGGTTCTTTAAACGATGTTTTACCAAAAGAAATGGCTATAGATTCAATAGGAAATATATATATGTGTGATTTAACAGGATTATGGACAACTGATATTAGTGGAAATGTAACAGCAATTTCTCCTGATAGTTATACAAATATTGTAGGATTAGTAATTGATTCAACAAATACCATATATATATTAGATTCGGACCCTAATACATCAATAACTTCTATATATAAGGATGTAGGAGATGAAATAATTACTTATATTAACCTTGATGGATTAATTGCAACATGTTTAGGGATAGATAGTGATAATAATTTATATGTAGGTTCACAAGGATTAATTATTAAAATTGATATTAGTTTAAATCAGACAATTTATGTAACTCTTAATCCAGATGTAATCCCTCGTTTTATAACCTTTGATAATCTTGGAAATTTATATTTTATAGAAACTTCAAATTATCGTGCCATAACACAAGTAACTCCCTCGGCGGTTGTATCAATTTATGCAGGAGATAGAAATGAAAGTGGATATACTGATTCTAATGGTACAAATGCAAGATTTAATTCCTTGGCTGGATTAATATGTGATTCTTTAAATAATTTATATGTATGTGATGTAGGAAATAATGTAATTCGAAAAATAGATTCATCACAAAATGTTACAACTTATGCAGGCAATGGTGTGGATGGATTAGTAAATGGTAGTTTACCTTTATCTGAATTTTATTCACCAAATGGATTAACAAATGTAGTTTCTAATAATCAATATATTTGTGATACAGGAAATAATGTAATTCGTAGAATTTCATCTGGTTATTCTTGGACTTTTGCGGGACAAATTGAAGGAATAGCTGGAAAAACTGGTGATACAGGTAATACTGGTGTGACAGGTTCTACTGGTTTAGTAGGACCTCCTGGATATACAGGAGCAACTGGAACTTCATCACTATATCCAACAAGAACAGTAGACACGATAGTAATCAATCCAGATAGTGCTCTTATAACTCTTTATGTAGATCCTTATTTAGCTTATACTACCGGTAATACAATAATAGTAGTTGATGCTAGCAATATTGAAAATTCTTTTCAAGGAACTATTCTTGACTATATTGAAACTTCTGGAAAAATGAATATTTATTTAATAGAAAATATTAAAGGAGAATTTAGCTTACCTGCTTATTATAATGTTAATATAAATGGGAAAGATGGTAGACCTGGAGACACAGGTGCTGCAGGAGTTGGAGTACCTACAGGAGGCTCTGCTGGACAAGTCTTAGCTAAAATTAATGGATCTGACTATGCTACTCAATGGGTTGAACAAACTGGTGGTGGAGGAGGAGGAACTGGCAATACAGGTGCAACTGGATATTTCAGTGGTTCTGTAAGTTCAAGTATTATACCAGATACAGATGTAGCATATGATTTGGGTGCACCAGGGGCTTCATTTAAATCTCTTTATTTATCTGGTAATACAATTTACCTAGGACAAACTACAATCTCATCTGATCAAAGTGGTAATATTACATTTATTGGACCGGATGGAAATCCTGCTTTTAATGGAGGTGGATCTACTGGTGATACTGGATCTACTGGTGATACTGGATCTACTGGTGATACAGGTTCTACAGGTATGCAAGGTCCTGGAAATTTTAATTGGAATTTAGTTAATGCTACTTTACTTTCACAAACAAGTGTTCAAGGTCCAGGGGGATGGGGATGGGTTGCTTATCCTAGTATACCTTATAAATATGGTTTATTTTTATCATTTACACCTAGTTTAGATCAAACACTTTGTGGTTTTTCAGAAAATCCTATTGAAGATCCTAATGATTATTCTCATAATATGAAATATGGATTTATAATTACAAATGCTAATGGTACTGTAGCTGCAATAGATACAACAGGATACCATGCAATTTCTCAGATAGCTTCAACAAATTCAAAATTTCTTTTAATTTACGATGGAATTAATATTCATTATTTATTAGATGATGTAGAAGTATATACAGTAGCTCGCCCTATAGGAAATTCTTTATATGCTATGTTTACATCATATGCACCTTTTATTCCAATTACAAATATTTATTATTCAGCTATTGGACAAATGGGTGATACTGGTTCCGCTGGAAAAACATTTTCAACTATTATTAATGATAATAGTTTTTCAAAATCTATAATTGATTCAAATACATCGATAATATTACCAAATGGTAGTAATGAATATTATGTAAAAACTATTGAATTCTATAATGCAAGTACTCAAGGTATACAAGTACAAGCAAGATTACCAAGAATAAATAATTGGCTAGGGGCCCCTCTATTCTTATCATTAGTAATTGGTAATTCAAATGATTCAATTTTTCAAGGTATAATAGTTGATACAGCTAGTGGAAATATATATTTAATAAATGAATTAATATTTAATAGTTTTGATCCTGCTGTTAATAGTATTATTGGAACTTATGGTAATAATGATTTATTATCATTATATTTTGATGGTAATAAAATGAATATATATACTAATGGTACCTTTATTTCTTCTTTCGTTTATGATAAAACACAATCATACAATTTATCTTTAACTAATCAAATTTATATTAATGGATTTACATCAATTACTTCAGATTATAGAATAACTGATATTCTCTATTATCCAACTGGTTTATCTGGTTTGAATGGAGATGTAACAAATACAGGTGCAACTGGTGCTTCAGGCGATACTGGTCCAGAAGGTCCTACTGGTCCACCTGGATCTGCTACAGAAACTGGTTCTACTGGTGCTTCAGGCGATACTGGTCCAGAAGGTCCTACTGGTCCACCAGGATCTGCTACAGAAACCGGTGCAACTGGTTCTCAAGGAGATACTGGATTACCTGGTCCCACAGGTCCTGCAGGTAGCGGTGGTTCGTCCACAGTTCTAACAGAAAATTTTACAGTTGCTGCTGGAAGTGGAGCAAACACTTTGGCTTATTCATACGATGGAATTACTTGGATTGGTTTAGGAAATTCTATATTTCCTACTTCAGCTAATTGCATTTGTTGGAATGGTATAATTTGGCTTGCTGGTGGAGTAGCTGGATCAAATAATGATTCAATTGCATATTCTTCCGATGGTATTTTTTGGAATTTATGTCCATCAACTAATAACAATATACCATTTACTACTTGTACATCAATAGCATGGAACGGTTCTATATTCTGTGCGACAGGAACTAATTTTGGTGTTGTTGTAACTGCAACGTCCACAGATGGTATATTTTGGACTCCATCAAGTTCTCTATCATTAATTTTTGATGGTACAGTTTATAAAATAGTATGGGTACCTTGGTTATCAATGTTCATTGCAGGTGGCAATTCAACGTTAAATAATATTGCTTATTCATCAGATGGAATAAATTGGTCAGGTTCAAATTCTGGTGGAAAAATTCTAGTTAATTTTTGTTTTTCTTTAACAGTTAGTGATTCAGTTATTCTTGCAGGAGGAGGAGATGGTGGAAATGGTCCAACTATGGTTTATTCTACAGATGGAATGAATTGGAATTCATTTAGTAGAAATAATCTTCCAAATAATGCAATCAACGATATTGCTTGGAATGGTATAGATTTTTTAGCCTGTGGAGGTGATAGTTATGTAGGATTATCCTATTCATTTAATAATTATTTATCTTGGCAAAGAAGTGGAATACCTGATAATCAGATTAGTTCAATTTGTTGGAATGGTAGTTTTTGGATAGCAGCTAATAATACAATTTATTATTCTACAAATGATGGTTCTACTTTTTCTTCAACTAATACTTACTTATTTTCTGATATTAAATCTATTGCATCAAGAAAAGTATTACCTTTTATAAATTATAATGGATCTGGAGGAGGAACTGGTGCCCAAGGATCAACAGGAGATACAGGAGTTGGAGTACCTGCTGGAGGGTCTGCAGGTCAAGTCTTAGCCAAAATTGATGGCTCTGATTATGCTACTCATTGGGTTGATATTAGCGGCGGTGGAGGGGGTGGTGGAGAAACAGGTGATACTGGTTCTGGAGGAGGAACTGGAGATACTGGTGCTCAAGGAGATACTGGTGAAAAAGGATCAACCGGAATATCTATATATTCAGGAAATGGGGTTCCTTTAATTACAGGATCTTTAGGAGATAGTTATCTAAATGTTGATAATGGAGACGTTTATAAATTTATTACATCTGATTCTAATATAGTATCAACTTTTGCAGGAGATGGTACAAATACTATATTAAATCAACCATATGGAATAATTAAAGATTCTTTGGGAAATTTTTATGTTACAGATGTTCATAGAATTCGTAAAATTGATATATCTGGAAATATAACTATTATAGCAGGAGACATTACATCAGGTTTTGTAGATGGTAATGGAGCAAATGCTAAATTTAATTATCCAAGAGGAATAGTTATAGATTCTACTAATGAAAATTTGTATATTGCTGATTCAAGTAATCAAGCAATTCGTAAAATTGTTATTTCTACAGGAGAAGTAACTACTTTTGCAGGTAATGGAACACCGGGTTTTGTAGATGGTATTGGAACAGAAGCTAGATTTGCAGCTCCTAATGGAATAACGATAGATTCTTTAGGAAATTTATATGTTACTGACCTAGATAGTAGCAAAATTCGTAAGATTGTTATTTCTACAAGAGTTGTAACTACTATTCAATTGACTGCTGGACTTGCTAATCCAAATGGAATAATTATAGATTCTTCAAATGAAAATTTATATGTTAACGATGTAAATAGTTTTAGAATTCGTAAGATTGTTATTTCTACAGGAACTGTAAGTACTATTGCAGGAACTGGAAGCATTTCCACATTTGGATATTTACAAGGGATAGTCATAGATTCTTCTGGTGAAAATTTATATGTTTCTGGTACATCTCAAAAAATTAATAAAATTAATATTTCAACTGGTTTAATAACACCTATTGCCGGAGATGGTGGAGCTGGTTTTGTAGATGGTATTGGAACAGAGGCTAGATTTTTATATCCTAATGGGTTATTTATGGATTCTAATTTGTATGTTGGTGATCAAGGTAATAATAGAATTCGTAAGATTGAATTAACACCAAATTATTGGAGTATAATAGGAAATTTGAAAGGTCAAGATGGATCTGCTACAGAAACTGGTGCAACTGGATATTTCAGTGGTTCTGTAAGTTCAAGTATTATACCAGATGCAGATGTAGCATATGATTTGGGTGCAACTGGTGCTGCATTTAGATCTCTTTATTTATCTGGTAATACAATTTACCTAGGACAAACTACAATCTCATCTGATCCAAGTGGTAATATTACATTTATTGGACCCGATGGAAATCCTGCTTTTCAAGGTGGAACTACTGGAGACACAGGTATAAATGGCACTCAAATCCTAACTGGAACTACTACTGCTGGAGTAACTGGAACTATCGGTGATTTATTTATTAATACTACTTCTGGTGATATGTATAAATATGAATATGAACCTACTCCCACTGGAGTAAATGTTTCTACATTGGCAGGTACGGGAGTTCCTGGACTTACAGACGGTGATTCATCAACTGCTACATTTACTGATGAAATTTCCCAATTAACAACTGACACATCTGGTAATGTATATGTCATGCAAATAGATTATGCAAATGGAACTAAAAATTATATTAGAAAAATAAATCCAGCTGGTGATGTAACTACAGTTGTATCAGAAGCTTTTACAGGTGCTTTAGCTATTACAATTGATCCTTCAGGAAATTTATATACA
>Ga0209189_1002037_pt1 | contig 14567 bp, 24 predicted proteins | sample C_130820_EF_Meta_FD_187308 | JGI IMG/M metagenome (GOLD analysis project Ga0209189, IMG submission 187308) | Freshwater microbial communities from Lake Croche, Canada to study carbon cycling - C_130820_EF_MetaG (SPAdes) (version 3) | ecosystem: Environmental > Aquatic > Freshwater > Lake... | reverse complement strand
GTTGATTCTGAAGAAGATGAAGACGGCGAAGAAGAGACTGAAGAAGAAGCAGTTGCTGAAGAAGCAGTTGCTACAGAGTAACTTTAATCACACGGCCTCTAAACTCAATGGAGTCGGGGCCGTGTGTTGTTACCAATTCAGGCAATATCAAATTCCCATCAACAAACGTAAGTACAGCAAAGCCACTGCGCCAGTTTAATGGGCCTTGCTCGGTGTAGTCTTCAAACTGCGGGCCATAAGGCTCCGCCAATGTCCCCGTATCAACCCCATAACGCACGCCGTTATAGTCTGAGAATGGCGTGACTTTCAGGCTATGCAAATGCCCCGTGACAATATTTTTTCCGCTCCACATGGTGTTATTGTGGGTGGCATGGATTCCACCTTTGAACCGGTGCTTGATAACCGTACCTTCATTGATCCATACAGCCCAGCACGGCTCCCACTTTGGAAAGTGGTCACGCAAGGTAAAGCCCTTGACATGCTCATACTGCGGGGCATTAGCGGCCAAGAAAGTTTCAAACCGCGCATCGTGGTTACCCAAAGGCCAAACCAGCTTGACGTTGCGGCGGGCTTCCTTGGCGGCTTCTTCAATGTATCCCATTGAAATTGTGCAGGCCTTGAGCTCATCCATCACAGACGGAGACTTTGCCCAGCCAATGCGGGGGTGGCGAGAGATACCTGCCCCGTCAAAGATGTCCCCATTTGCTATCACTGCGTTTGGTTTGAGATCACTGATCGCCCACAAAAGTCCTTTAAATGCAGTGGTGTAGACGCCGGGCCAAAAATGCGCGTCACTAAAGACAATGACCGTGCCGTTCAAAATGCCAAGGTCTTTGCGTTGCGGGTGGGTATTTGCTACTTGCAGATGCGCGTATTGCCCAATTTCTTTCGGGGCTTTTATTTGTATTTTAAGTTTGTCTTCAATGCGTCTGCGTCGTTTGTTTAAACCTGACAAATCCAAGTTTAATTTTTTGGCAACATCAAGCATAGATTTGCCACTCTCGATGGCTTGGATGATCTCTTGATCGGTATATTTTGAGGCAGACATTACAGTTCCCTGCGCCAATACAGCGCGTTTTTAAAGCCCCAAGGTTTTGTTGGTTGGAACAACTTAAACCCACAAGCAATCAGGTTGTTTGCCGATGCAAGGTTATCTGTCGTGTCGGTTATGACCCACTTCCATCCAAGAGCTTGCGCCTGTCGGATTCGGACACGAATAAACTGTTTCTGTAGTCCTTGTCCACGAGCAGAAGGCACAACACCTGCGCGGCACAGATAACCACAATCAATCCAAGAAACGGTACGCACAAGGCCCGCAAAGCCAACGTCTTTGCCATCTTCAACAGCAATCCACCAGCTTCCAAAATTAGTGTCAATTGGTTGGTCATATGGAAGGCAAATAGCTTGAAGAGCCGACAATCTCTGTTGTACGGATTCTTTGCGAATGTCTACTCGTTTAAGCATGTGCGTATTGAAAACGCACACTGTGACGCCGTTATGACATTGATAACGCTGTTGCGTTTACTTCTTTTACCCTGCGCTCCCAGCCCTTACCAAATGTTTGCCATGTTTGAAGCATTTTGAGATAGGCTAAACGGTATGCACAGTAATCGTTGATAAGTTCTTTAGGGTCTTTATTTAATACAGCTTGAATTGTCTTGTCGCCAATAATGCCATCTGCGTACACGTTTACACAAGCCTGCAACCACTTAGCCGCACGGCCCGGGCCAGAGTTGATTGCGGCATCGAACACCACGTAATCCACGCCCGCTGGCAGGTCGTTGCCCTTTATTTTGTCCCAGTACTTTTTGCGGTACAGTGGGCCGACATCAGCAGGGGTCAGCGCCCGCATGGCTTTCTCATCCACTGGGTGACCGCAATGTTCTTCCCAAACGGCTTTGGTGCAACCTAAATTGGTCATGCCGCCCGGGTCAAATTTGTTAAAAACGTATCCTCCCTCGTGTACAAGAACGGCGGCAAGGGCTTTTTGGAAATTCTCTTTCATGTCCGCGCAACACCGTTGAGCTTTTCAATCGTACGCAGGCCACCGATACCAAGCATACCCATTAACACGGGCATCATTTCAGACAGATCAGCAGGGGCCAAATTTAAAGGATGTTCAAAATACGCAGCCGCAAATAAAGCAATCTTCAACCCGATCCAGTTCCACGCGCAGGCAACGCCGCAAACCCAGCCGATAAAGGGACGCCAACCAGACACAAACACGCTGGCGCTGGCCGCCTCAACCTTGTTAATCTCCATTTGTCCAGCCATAGCGGCCAGTTCGCCTGACTGCTGGAGTTTTATCAGTTCAAGTTTTGCGCTTGCCGCTTGCGCAGGGTCGGGCCAAACGCGGTCGATGACTTTGCCGCCAATATCAAGCAGCGCGGATACAGGATCAAGGCTCATATTAACCTCCACATGGGCCAGCAACAAAGCCAGCCGTATCAGGTTTGCAAGTGTTTAATGGCACACATGGGCCAATTACAAAACCGTCTGTACACCAATTAATTGGGGGCGTTGTCGGATTAACCACAAGAATAGGTGGATTGACAACAGCAATTGGGCCAACAACAGGGCCGGTCACAAATGTAACTACAGGCGTGGCAGGCGTTGCTTGAGTACCACTTGGGCCAAGCACAAAAGGGCTAGGCGGGACAGCATCAAAAGACAAACGTACAGACATGGTTCTGTCTTGAGGGGCAGGGTCTGAACCCACGCCACAGCCTGACAAGGCAAGACACAAAAGAAATGCGTATTTCATATCAATCCTCCAATTTGGGGCAGACATTAACCCATAGGACGGTCTGCCAGCGCCCCCTTTTCCCCGGAGTTACGGGCTGGGTTATTCAAATTCCTACTCTGGCTTCAAGGGCTTCAATGCGGCTGAGTGCATTTTGCAACGCAGCGGTCAGCAGGGGAACAAGGAATGATGTATCCAATCCTTGAGGCCGAATATTTCCATTAACGTCAATGGCATCTTTTTCACCGCCCACGGCGTTAGGAACAACTTCTTGAACTTCGTGCGCCAAGAATCCACCAACAGGCTCAAGCTCTTCATTAGCTTTCCATTTAAACTGGATTGGTTTGAGCCGTTTAATTTTGCCTACAGCGTCCGGGATTGCGCCAAGAACCGTTTTAAGGCGATAGTCAGAATAACTAAAGTACTGAGTGCTTGCGCCATCATTTGACCCAATGTACCCGGTAGCGCTTGATCCGCTACTCACAAACGGACTACTACCGTAGGTAAAATACAAAAAATAAGAATCGGTGCGATTCATAGTATATGTAGAACAGATAGCTGGGTTAGGCGTTGTAATAGCAACAGTCTGAGCAGCACAGTTATAAGCGCCGTAATTACCGTTTTGATAAAAAACAGCCCGGCCATCGCCAAGAGCTTGCGCTGCAGCATTAGGGGTCGTACTAGATGCGTCGTGAACAGTAGAACTGCCAGAACTCCCTGAAATACCGCCGCCGTAAAAACCACCGGAAAACTGTTTTGTCCCAGTAATTGTTTGCGCAGTGTTTGTATAAACGCCGTTGGTGACGGTTGCTGAATTGCCCGTACATGCCAATGCGGTAGTGGCGGTGGTAGCTGTTGTGGCGGTCGTAGCTGAAGAAGCCGTAGACGCGTTACCCGTAATGTTAATCCCCCAATTACCCGAAGCTCCGCCGCCCGTTGTGCTGGGGTAAAAAGCAGAGTAGTCCCCCGATTGCGCAATGACCGCGCCAGTCCGGGTAAAAACCGAAGTAACACCAGCGGCTGCGGGAGCCGTTGCAGTCCATGTGGTTCCGTTCCATGTAGCCACCTGCCCAATGGAGTTTCCAACCAAAGAGGCCACGGCAGAGGTGCTGTTGCCAATCAAGATACTGTTAGCAACTAAAGTGGCTGCGCCTGTCCCGCCGTTGGCTACAGGCAAAGTTCCGGAGACTTCCGATGTAAGAACCACGGCCCCAGTGGTCAAAGCTGTTGTTCCGCCGGGAGACCTAACGACACCCGCAGTAAAAGTTACAGCGCCCGTACCACCGCCAGAAACAGAGAGTGTTCCTACGTTAGCTGAAACAATACCGGACAGGGCAGAAGTGCCATCACAGAAAACCAATGTTGCATCGCCAGCCTTAACCGTAACGCCGCCTGTCTGCGCTGAGGTTTTGAAGATGAGGTCGCTGCCCGCTCCGTTTCGCACCACGTAGAGTTTTTGCGAAGCTGGAATAACAATGTTGGTAGTAGCGCCGGGGGTACCTGAAAACGTCAATACTGCGTTACGAGCATTGTCCGGCGCACCATTCAGTGAAGTGAGCGCGTAATCAGTAGAGGCCGTCAAAGTGATCGACCCCACACCCGCAATTGCCTGTTCTACAAGCGTACCTAAGTTACTGTTTGTGGTGTTGCCCCACAAGCCCGCCTGATCGCCAGAGCCAATCAGTTCAAGTCGTAAGAGTGGCGAGTACGTTGATGCCATTTAGCGCTCCTTGTGCAGATCACTCTGCTTGTTTCTCAGGGGTGGGAACTTGTGGTTCCGCTTGCAGTTTAATCTTTTGCATCAGAAGGTATGCGCCCGTGCGGCTTGGCAGATCGCCCAGCACTTGCAACAAAGCGTTCACTTCTTCAACAGCCAATTTCAGTTCAATATCGTTCATGTGTAACTCCGAGCAGCCACTGAGATGGGGCAGTGGCGAAACCCCACAAACATTTTACGCGTTTTCAAGGTTGTTGGGCCAAGTGGATGATACCCGTGTTACCGCCAGTTTTTTGAATTTTTAAAACTTAAAATTGGCTCAACATATTCAATTGGCTCAACATATTCGTCAATTAAATTTTTTGGAAATGCCTGCACAGCGTCCCAAATAATTGATTCATTGTTGTAAGGAGTTCCAATATTTTCATTGTCTCCTGTATCCGTGTCTGCAATTAATGAAACACAAGTGTGGTCAGGTGTTGCCCAACGCATTGAATGAATTATTTTAATTTCCATTTTATTTTCCGTTATTAAATTTTATGGTGATGTAGCAATTTGACCTGCATTGCCACCAGCAACAAAAGTTGTTGTATTTGCTGCTATTGAAGCTCCTGTAGTGCTTGTCCCCCATGTTGTTGCACTTAAAGTAGAACGATAAGTCCAAGTGATACCGTCCGAAGATGTCGCACATGAACCATTATCACCAATTGTACAAAATGTACTGCCACTCCACGCTATTGCGTTTGCTGAATTAGTGCCATACACGGATTCAAGACTACTTCGATATGTCCACGCTACGCTATTAGTGCTTGTTGCACAAACTGCAATAGCTGCATCAGTATTATTGTCATACGCATAGCCTATCGCACAAATAACAGTTTCATTCCAAGAAAGTGCAACATAAGTTGCTGCATAACCATTTGGAGAATCTGGTAACGTCCCTTTGACAGTCCACGTAACACCATCTGAAGATGTAGCAGTATTAATACCACCCCCCGTGACGCAAAATTGTGACCCAGTCCATACAATTGAATTAGATGGGGTCAGCCCCCAAGCGGTTCCCCGTAACCCTGCTTGATCAGTCCAAGTAACCCCATTAGTAGATGTGGCAATTCTACCGCTATTACCAGCAAGACAAAACACAGTCCCGTTCCACGCTATTGCCGAAGGAGTATAAGTTGTACTCCAAGCAGTTATTAAGCCAGATTGATATGTCCAAGTAATTCCGTCTGGAGATGTGGCACATTTAGCAGTACTGCCAGTTACGCAAAACACAGTCCCATTCCATCCTATTGCAGTAGAATAGCTTGTTCCATAAGTAGTGGAAGATAAGCCAGATTGATAAGTCCAAGTAATACCGTCTGGAGATGTCGCGCATTTACCAGAAGGGCCAACTGCACAAAAAACAGTTCCATTCCATGCTATTGCGTTGACTCTGTTGGCCCCATATGTAGTTCCTGACAAACTTGATCGATATGTCCAAGTAGCGCCAGTAGCAAAAACTGCAAATGACCGAAAATTTTGGTATGCAGCTTGGAGTGCGCCACTCATGTCAAACCACTCCCAGAAATAAGCCAAGTTGTTGAAGTCATTTTGATGGCTGTTGCAGAACCATATTGAGCCAAACTACGTGAGCCTGTTGTGCCAGCAGAACTGAGATACATGGTGTCCGTAGTAATAGCAATTGTTACCACTTGGCTAGTCATGTTTATAAAAGTAATTGCCGTGCCAATTGGATAAGCCACGCTGCTATTTGCGGGAATCGTGTATGTCCTTGCATTAGCATCTGTAGATGGGTGAAAAATATGCTTCCCCGCATCACCCAATACCAATGTATAAGCCGCACTTTGACTGTTCTGAGGGATGTTTAAATATCCAACAGAGTTTGTGCCGTCAACCGTACAGTTGCTCAAAGTTCCAGAGGTTGGCGTGCCAAGCAAGGGGGTTGTCAGCGTTGGGCTTGTGCTAAGCACGTTGTTGCCAGAGCCTGTTGTGGCCGTTGCGCCCGTACCACCTTGAGACACAGCCAATGTGCCAGTAATGTTTGTGGCGTTACCTGTCAAAGCCGCAGTAATTGTGCCTGCGGTAAAGTTACCCGAGCCGTCCCGCGCAACGATGGTCGATACTGTGTTGGCACTAGTAGCGTTAGATGCGACGGTGAATGAAGACGAGCCTGACTGGTTGGCTGAGAATGTGGCAGAGCCTGTTAACCCAGTGCCCGAGACGGCCAAAGTCAATGTGCCGTTGTTCACTGTAGGAACATCTGAGGTCAGTGCCATCGTGCCAGTCGTGCCGGGCATTGTGATGGTTGTAGTGCCCGCTACTGCCGATGCTTTCAGTGTTGTCGTGCCAGAGGTAGAACCCGCAAAGTCTGCGCCTGCCGAGCCAATTGCTGGCGTTGTCAGGGATGGGCTTGTAATGGATGGGCTGCTGCCCAAAACAACAGACCCCGTGCCAGTTGAGGATGTTACCCCTGTACCGCCGTTAGCCACCGGCAAAGTGCCCGACACCGAAGTAGCCAGACCAATCTTTCCCCAAGAAGGAGCAGACCCCGTGCCGCCCGAAATTAAGGCATTGCCCACCGCTACGTCAGCCAGCTTAGCCAGTGAGGTGGTTGTGTCCGCATATAACAGGTCGCCAATGGTGTAAGCTGTCTGGCCTGTGCCGCCAAGTGGGGCTGATACTGCGGTAAAGCCTGTAGCCAAAGAACCTGCGGCCAGTGCGCCCGTGCCTGTGAGGCCGGTGTAAGAACCTGAGATGCGCCCGGACGGCAAAGTACCCGAAGTTATGTTTGCTGCATTGGTTGTGTCGGTGGTGGCTGATGCTGCCAAACCAGAGACTGCTGCCGATGAAATTGCAATCGCGGTGTTGGAGGCCGAGGTGATCTGGCCTTGGGCGTTGACCGCGATGGTCGGAACGCTGCCAGCCAAACCGTAAGATGCGGCTGTAACACCTGTGCTGGTAATGTTGAAAGTGGTCGATGGCGACAGGTTCAGACCTGTGCCAGCGGAGTAAGTGATTGGCGCAGCAAACTGCAAGAACACAAGGGCTGTTGTGCCCACGGTAATTGGCAGGCCCGTCTGCTGAACCCATGATGTATTGGCATTGACTGTGCCCGACAAAACCAAAAGGTAGTCGCCTTGGTCAATCTCATTTTGACCTGTGCCGCTTGTATCGTAGTCCGTTGCCCGAGTCAGCACCCAGCCTGCCGCGCCAGAACCTACGCTGGTAACGGTGTAGACGCCGTTGTACTGCCCGCTAGTTTGGTTCTTGACCAGAATACGCTGGCCCACTGTTGGGCTACCGCCATCCACAGACAGGGTTGCAAACGGCGAGGTCTTGGTCAGCGTAGCGCCAACGCCCGCAGTACCGTTGTTGTACGTTACCGTGCCTAAATCCGCCGTGGTTGCGTAGTTGCAAGCTGCGTGGAAGTTGATCCCCGAAGCAATCGAGTCGGCATAGTCTTTATTGACGATATCCGTGGGGTTTGATGGCGCGGTAGAGACGGTTCCGTTTGTCAGTGTAGCGGTTGTGGCTGTAATGCTGCTGAACACGTTTTGGACGGTATTCGTACCGGTGGAGTCTTGCCACACTGCCCGCTCGGATGGATATGTACAGATAACCTGCTTTGTGCCCGCAGCAAAGCTGACCAGTGATCCGCCGTTGCTTGAAGACAGAACAGTTGTACGAGACAGTGTTGTGCCGGAAGAAGTGTATGTGCCAATGCCAACTTCCCAATCGCCGGAAGTGTTGTCAAACACTGCGTAGTATGTGATGTTGCTGTTACCGATTGCAGCAAACGATTGAAAGCCCAACACCGCACCTGTCAAGGTCATTGTGCCCGTGCCAACAACCGCTGTGGTTTCCTGTACGCGATCTTTTAAAACGAGGGCCATGTCTTTTCCTTACGACGGCAGGTTATTCCAGCCGGGTGTTTGTGTATTGGTGATATTTTGCCAGTTTGGAGACTGTGTGTCACTAATAGTTGCCCAAACCAGCACATTCCCAATATAAACGTAAAGCTGAACACCCGTTACATTGACGTTTGCAATGCGTAATGGAAAGTAAGCACTGGTCGCCGACGCCATCTCGTCAATAGAAGCAACCAGCACAAATGAACGATTAGTTTCTGATGCGCCAGAAGATGTTTCCGTGACAAAAACAGAAATAACTGAGTTGCCAACAAACGCCGCAGCGGCGGAAGCTGCTTCACTCACGGCTGCAACAAACAGTTTGCCCGCTTCTAAAGAGTCAATACCTGATACGTATTCAGCCAATGCGGCTGCAAAAATTGTTTGGACTGCAAATGTATCCGAGGCGGTAACCGCTTCGTTGGTCAGCCCCACATAATTGCCTTGCGCAGCAATGCTTTCAGCGCCAGATACAGCCTCAGAACTATCCGCCGAGAAAACGCCAAGCACCGTAAATTGGTTCGCGCTTGATGCAGCTTCAGAGGTGTTGGCTGAGTATGTGCCCAAAGAACTGAAGAAATCATTGGCAGATACTGTGTCCGCAAGAGACGCAGAAAAATCAGTTTGGACTATTAACGTGTCAAGAATGCTGGCGGCTTCTTGCGCAGTGGCAATGTATAAACCCTGCGCAGTCATCAACTCCGATGTAGAAGCTGAACCCGTAAAATCAGTGAAAAAAATGTTGTTGAGCGTATTAAACTCTGCCGCGCCAGATACCGCCTCAGAAATTAAGCCGCCGCCATTTAACGGGCTGTCAGATGAAGCTGCGCCTGACCCGGCTTCGGCTAATGCAACGTTGTAGCTTGCCCCGCTACTACCAAGGGCAGCGAAAGGAGCTTGGCCGAATGCTGCATAACCGAACACCGCGCAGCCTATTAGGTTGCTGTCAACGAGAAGGTGTAGGTCACGTTCAGTGTGTCGCCAGACGCTACAGACTTGTCACCACCAGTAAAGTCACCAGCAGAGAACAAAACACCGGATGTACCGCTTGCCACCGTGCAAAGGAAAGCGCCAGCAATGGTTGCTGTAGCGTTCATGGCAAACGAAGAAGGTGAAGCGGAGTTGGTAATCACCGATGGGTTGGCCGTGGTGGCCGTGCCAAACGTAACCGCCTTGCGTGAGCCAGAGTAGGCTGTGCTCTCAGTCCAGCCCGCATGCGAAGCCAGAGTGTCGCCAGCCGCAAAAGTTGTGCCGGAGCCGGGGCCAGTCACCAGACCCAGATAGAACGTAGGGGTGTAACTGGAGCCCTTGAAATACTGGGTGTTCATGTCCTGCACACCACCGTTCATAACAAGGTTGTGAAACGTATCGACCCATTTAATTGCGCCTTCTGCGTCTACACATGTAACCGTGTAAACGCCGCCAGCACCAACGGCCTCAGTGTGTTGCGGGTTAGCGATGAGACCTGCGCTCACGCTGTCTTGGGCTTTGCTGAATTCCATGATGTGTCCTTATGAAATACGAACGATGGCGCTGTTAGCGTCGGGGGTTGGGAAAATGACTTGGAATGTGTCGTTGGCAACGGTTTTGTCTGAACCAAAGTCCAGAACCGCAACGGCCTTGTTGCCTTGCGTGGAATTGTAAATCAACGCTGCACGGGCCGTAAATGTAGCACTTGTCCAACTTGAGTTGTTAAAACTGATGTACGCCGTAGGGATGCTGGCGGTGTTATTGCCAGAGGTTGGGCTGGTGCTGATGACCAACGTGTTCCCACCTGCCGTGTAGCCTGTACCAGTTACTTCGTTTGTTGTGGTGTACACAGTCGTTGCGTAGCCAATGTCGGCTGCTGCGGTGTACAGAGCAATCTTGAATGTATTGGGTGACGTAGGCCCAAAGTTGTGAACTGCTTGAAGCAGCTCCACCTTGAACGATGTCGTTGCAGTCTGAAGAATGCTCATGGCACGTCAATCCTTGTTTGGCCAGAGCGATACGCATCGCGGCGCTCCAGACCGTCTCCCAAACGTTTGGCCAACGTCAATGCTTCCACATACCGTTGTTGGTACGTTGCAGTGACATCAGGGTCGCCCTTCATGTATGTGTAGGCTTCACACAAAGAACCGTACAACAACACCGTGTCAAAGTTATCGCCCAGCCATGTGGTGCTGGCCGTAACAATGGACTCTGGGTAATAGTAGTAATGCAACTCGGCTGTATAACTTCCGTCAGGTGTCGGGCCAAGGATGAATGTCAGTTCATTGACATCATTGGACTGCGGGCCGAACAACGCGTAATACTTGGGAAACGCTGTTTCCGTTGGGGTAGGATACGCCTGTCGGATAAAGTTTACATCTTTGTTCAACAAAAACTCATATTCACCGTTGGCACGCACAATAGCTAACGAATATGATGCCAAGAAATTTGAAGGACAAGCCAGATATTTGTTGCCGCTTGCGGTTGTTCCCAATACGTTTTTACGCAACGAGGGGAACTGGACCGAGTTGTATATACGCTGCTCAGCTTGCGCCACAAAGACAGGGATGTTCGCTACGAAGGAGTCTTCGTAGTTTTCCGTGTATTGCTGGATCAGAGCTTTAAGCTGCGTATAGTTCATGCCATCGGACCTCGGGCCATTACGCCTTTAGTTGCTGCGCCAGTACCGCGAACTTTGATGCCGCTGGTCTTGACTTGCTCGTCACCAGCCGACTTGCTTTCAGCGCCCACGCTGACATCCAAGGTATCGAGCTTGCTGCGGTTGGGCTTTTTACCGGGGTTAGTCGAAATCTTGACAGCTTTGCCGTTCATGGTGTGGGGCTTGGCGTAGGTGCTGGCTTGGCCAACTTCCTTGCCCATCATCTTTTTGCTGAATGTAGCCATGATTAGCCTCGCTTTTGATTGTTGGCGCGGGCCATATTGCGGCCAACTTTACGCATGGCTTCGCCGGTTACGCCTTTGGCTTTGCCCTTACCACCCATCATTTCTTTTTGCATAGGGCCGCTGTTGCCCAAATTCTTACCATCGGTCTTGCCTTTTTTGGCGATGCCGTCTGCTGCTCGTGTGTATGCCATGTTAAGCTCCTATCTGTACCGTTACTGTACCAACTAAAGCGCCCAATGCCAAGTAATTTGGCGTCAATCCGCTATCAAAACTTCTTGACCCGCCCACTGGCGCCCAGCCCCATTGAATGTCGCGTGAGCCGCCAGACAAGTTTCCGTTTGCGTTCACACCTGAAGTCACGTACGTCGTGTCTCGGCGCGGGTTGCGCAATGCTTGTGGATCGTCTACCGGAAATGTGCCCAGCATCAACTGTGGTTGATCGGGGTCCCAACACTCAGGGCACACCAGCAACTGATACTTGCGTTGCTTAATAATCTCTTCTTTGAGCTTCTTGAGCTTGTATTGTTGGCCGCAACGATCACACTCCGCAATCGCGCGTTTGCCGGATGCGAAGCGATTACCCATTACGTGCCCCCGATGAACATCTGGCGTGGTACAAACCGCACTGCGGCTTTCTCACGATCTTCTTCAGCCGCCAACTGCCAAGCCTCGTCGTACTGAGCTTTGAGCACATCAAGACGCTGAGCGCCGTTGGGAAGCTTCAAGGCCAAGTAATAGGCCAAGCCTGCAACCATGCAGGGCAAGAACCGGAATGGCAGGTCCATCGTGTTGCTACCGTTGCCAGCATCTTGGATGCGGCGCAGCCGCCAGTACACAAACGTGTAGGTAGTCGAGTTGTCTGGCACAGGCCAGACCGTGATGTTCGGCGTAGGCGATAAGCGATCAATCCAAACCTGAATAGGCCGGGCTTGCTGCAACTTGTTGGGAATCGTGGCGTAGGTCGAGACGCTAATACGTGTGATGGTCAAGTCTGCTTGCGTTGACGCGCTTCCCGCGCCCGTGCGGATAACATGCTCCAGCAAGTCCACTGTGTCATTGGGCAGGTCGTATGTCGCCGTACCCGGGACCAGCGTAATCGAGCCCTGCTCGTACGTCCACATATTCAGGCCACGGTTGGCCCAGTCAGCAAACATCAAGTTCAAAGACCGCCGTGCAGTACGCAGGTCATAACCCGTACGCAACTCGGAACCGGTGCGCTCAAACGCTTCCTCAACAATTTCGTTAAGGTCAAGATTGAATGTCGCGGTCCCGGAGGTGGTCATTTCATGCCTTTGAGGGTTTTAGCCAAACGTGCGCGTTGACCCATTTTACCGGGCTTCTTTGCTGCGGCGGCGAGCTTTTTAGCGGGAATTGTTTTGCCCGCTGGCACGCCCAGTTCTTTCTTCAAAGCACCGGGTTTTTTGATTGCCTTCTGAATCCATTTCTCAGCCATGATTACCTCTTTGCAGTTTTTGCAGATTGCACAAATGCGTCGGCAGTAGGAGCGCCTTTGGCGCCGGGCTTGCGCATGCGCTCACCAGAACCCTCGGCAATCCTTTTGCGTTTGGCGTTGATGTTGGCATACAAGCCGACCGGACCGCCCTCAGCATACTGCGTGAAGTCGGTGTCATCCCTGCGGGCTTTTCTTTTTCCGCTGGGCATCTTGGAAGGGGCTATCGCCCCCATTCCGCGACTGGCTAACATATCAGCACATCTTCCCGCGAGTCTTGCCGCGCTGGGCAATACCGTCTGCACGGCTTGAGGCTTTGGATACGGAACCGCCTTTAGCCATTCCGCCTATGCCTTCGCCCATAGCTCGTGCGCGAATGGGTTGTCTGCCTCGACGAGCCATGATGTTTTTTACTGCGTCAACCATTCTGTCATTTTGTTCTGCACCGGGAGCAGTCCGCATTCCTCCACTGCGCGGTGGCATTGGCATTGGCATTGCGCGTTCCATCGGCTCTCCTATGATGCGCTCAGGCGGGGTATCTTGAGCCTGCGGGGTTGGCATACGGCCCATCAATCCAGCCACCTTAGAAGCCATAGCTCCAGCGGGGCTCGGCATACGGCCCATCATGCTTTGAATAGGTTCACGTGCGGGGGGCATGTCGGAGATAGTTGGCATTCTCTCCATCGTACCTTTTTTCCCCATCATTTCAGCCAAATTAGCCTCTCCGTCTTGGTATCTGTCAGGAGTAGCCATGCCGCCTTCGTCATACCGTTTCATTTTACGAGTTGCCATAATATTCTCCTTAGCAAGCGCCGCCGCGCATCATTTTGATTTGTGTAGCCTTGGTTTTGCCTTTAGTGGCAATACCATCAGCAGCCTTTGTGAACCCGCCTTTAGCCAGCTTCAAGGAAGTGCCCTTGCCGCCTTTGTGCTCTTGCATGTCGTGTTGCTTAAAAGCTTTTTTAATCATGGCTTTGTCCTGAGCCTTGTCCATTTTCATGTTTTCTTTCATATTGCCACCTTTAGAAAATTTGCGGCCCTTGTCCGCGTTGGAAAAGTCTTTGCCCACGGACTGTGGGACGCCTACCTTCTTGGCGAACGACGGCGAGTGTGCAATCGCTTCCATGAAATTGTGTTGCTTTTTACTGCTGCTTGGCATCATCGCCCCGCTTGAATAAGTTGGTCAATCTTTGCTTCAAGCTTGTTAAAGCGCTGGTCAATGTGGTCAGTAATGCGCTGCATTTCTGTTTGAGTAACGTAATCACGGGCAATCTCCTCACGTGTTTTGTTGAGCAAAATATCAAGGCGTTTTAACTCGGCAAACTTTTCTTTCAAAGTCATTCCGATGAGCGTGGTTACAAGAGTCAGCGTCGCTGACCAAATAGTATTGAAGTCCATTTAACACTTCCATCTTGCAAGCGCCGCAGCCTTGCGGGTTGGTTTACCTTTTTCATCCTTCATTGGCCCGGGCATACCAGACATCCGGGCACAGAATGAATCCTTACGTGGGCCACCTTGGGGCTGCGGAGCCTTCAAGTTGCTGCCTGTAGCGGCGTTGTACTTTGCACGACCTTTTGCCGTCAAGCCAGCACCCTTGGACACGGGCAGTTTCTCGCCACGGCCAACGGCCAGAGATGGGCCTTTTTTCTTTGTTGCCATCATGCCACCTTCAACTTGGAGTTGTAAATGTTTTCCATCAAAGGCATTACGACCTCTTCACGGAAATTACGACTGAATTCGTTTGCGCCTACGTGCGGCAAGCTGATGTCTACGTCAATGTAAACCTTAAAACCCATTTGGGCGGCGCGGTCGCAGAACAAATAATCTTCACCTACGTACTTGCCATCCACAATGGCAAAGTCAAACACTGCT
>Ga0209189_1002036_pt1 | contig 14593 bp, 13 predicted proteins | sample C_130820_EF_Meta_FD_187308 | JGI IMG/M metagenome (GOLD analysis project Ga0209189, IMG submission 187308) | Freshwater microbial communities from Lake Croche, Canada to study carbon cycling - C_130820_EF_MetaG (SPAdes) (version 3) | ecosystem: Environmental > Aquatic > Freshwater > Lake... | reverse complement strand
GCAATGGGCGCTAGCAATTGATACGGCTGCTCAAGTAAGCGCGTTTCGAGCCGATCTGACGGATTGTGCACCTGTTTTTTGGTCGGATGTCATAGAAGTCGCGAAAAAAGGTACCTTGCTTTGGTCCCATAAGCCGGTAGATATCTTTAGTACCTTTGCTACGCTCATGGCGCAGAAAGGCTCACCGTTGTGCGGTGACGGTCAGTTTATTAACGAGTCTGTGGCTCTAGAGGTACTCGAATTTATGCTGGAACTATCGACATTAGTACCGGATTTTTGTGCTTCGAGTAACCCGATAGACGTTGCCGAAATTCTTGCGACATCCGATGACTACCATGTTGGTGTTTGTATGTACGGATATAGCAATTACGCTCGCGTTGGATTCAGAGAACGTGTACTTCTTTATGATGATCTTCCATCATTTGATGGCAGAGCCTCTGGTTCGCAGTTGGGTGGGGCGGGAATCGCGATTTCTGCGGCTTCGGTGAATCCTGAGCTAGCTGCCCGGGTAGCCATGTTCCTATCAATGCCATTGATTCAATCAACCACCTATGTCCAAGCAGGGGGACAGCCAGGGAATGTTTGTGCATGGAAATCAGAGAGCGCAAATTCACTTACACACAATTTCTTCAGAAATACGTTACGTACCTTGGAACGTGCATGGGTAAGACCTCGGTTATTTGGCTGGCCGGATGTTCAATACGAATCGTCCCAAATAATCCATCAAGGAATTACTACGCGAAAAATCACTACCGTCACGGTTAAAAGCCTTTCAGAAGTATATGAACGATTAATCCGGGAGTGAGATGAAACTGTATTGGGAAGATTGGCAGATTGGGTCTACTCGTGTGAGCAGCGGTCGAACAATTACGGAGGCCGACATTGTCTTGCATGCAGGGCAAACCGGTGATTTCTACCCTCATCACATGGATGCAGAATGGTGTAAGACGCAACCGTTTGGCGCGCGAGTGGCACATGGGACTCTTATTTTGTCGGTTGGAGTAGGTCAGTTAGCTGGAGAGATTAACGAAGTTGCCTTCTCCTACGGGTATGACAAAGTTCGTTTCATTGCTCCAGTCCTTATTGGAGATACTATTACCGCTCATTCAGAGATCATAGAGAAGCGGGAAAATCCAAAGAAGCTACTCGAGTTTGGATTTGTCGACGAAAAGGTAACGATAAAGAATCAGCGGAACGAAGCCGTATTAGCCTTTACCCACGTGTACATGGTGAGTAGGTCATCGTGATTGAGATTGATGATCGCGTGACTTCTGCGATGGTTTCGGACTCATTAGATCTCTTTGGCGTAAGAGAAAATGTCATGCGCGCAGATCTCATGCCACTTGAGCGAAGTATGAAAATCGTGGGAATCGCAGCAACCGCAGAATTCGCTCCTGACCCGGTATTTGATGAATTCGATCCCTATGCAGATGCAATCGATTACCTGGATACGCTAGCCACAGGCGAGGTAGCGGTAATTGCAACAGGAGGAAACTCGATTTCTGCATTCTGGGGAGAACTATTTTCAACCGCAGCGATGGGACGCGGAGTTCGCGGAGTAATTGTGGATGGACCCCTGCGTGATACTGCTCAGATCTTAACCATCAATTTTCCGGCTTTTGGAGTGGGGCGTCGGCCAATCGATTACAAAGGCCGTATGAAGCTTATTTCTACAAGAAGCAATATTGAGTGTAGTGGTGTTCAGATATCGAATGGTGATTATATTTTTGGTGATTGTGATGGAGTAGTTGTGGTGCCCTTTCGGGTCGCCGAAGAAGTCTTTGCTGCTGCTAACGAACGAGCAAGGGGTGAAAAAGCTGTTTTGAGGGAGTTGCAAGCTGGAAAAAGCGTACGTGAAGTATGGGATAGGCATCGGCTGTTGTAGAAATGAATCCATGGAAAGTTATACGAAAGGAAAACGGCTATGAGTAAGTCAGAGATGATCGACACTCATCAACATTTATGGGTGATGAGTGAGCGGTCCTACGATTGGATATTGCCCGAATACGGCGTCATTTATGATGACTTTACGCCCAAAAGACTGGCACCACAGATAGCTAAATCAGGAGTAACTTCTACGGTCTTAGTTCAGGCCGCCGATACCTATGATGATACTTTTTATATGTTGCATGTAGCAAAGACTGAAAAGATCGTGGATGGCGTCGTTGGTTATGTTCCATTACATCGAACAGATGAAGCCAAAACTGCCATAGATTCCTTTGTTTTAGAGAAGTACTTCAAGGGAGTTCGTAATTTAACCCATAATTATGCAGATCCTCGATACGAAAATGATGACAAATGGATTCTACGCAAGTCCGTAATTGAAACCTTGAGATATGTGGCAAAAAAGAAACTTACCTTTGACTACGTCTCAGTCAACGATGGTCATCTGAGTAATGTTGCTCTGCTCGCCAAAAAAATACCAGAACTTAAAATCGTTATTGATCATATTGGCAAGCCGGATGTTGCTAACAAAACTTTTGGTAGTTGGGCAAAATTGATGGAGGCTGCAGCCAAGCATCCAAATGTTTATGCAAAGATTTCAGGACTCAATACCGTCTCTGGACCAGGTTGGACGGCCGCTGATTGGCAACCGTATTTCGACTTCATCGTGGAGAAATTTGGTGCAAAACGAACAATGTTAGGTGGGGATTGGCCAGTGATTCTGCTTAATAGCGGAGACGACTACATCAAAGTCTGGAAGGCTCAGGCTGAATGTATTTCAAAATTCTCTGCCACCGATCAGGCGTGGATAAAGTTCAAGACAGCAAAATCTTTCTACAGAATAGGGAAAAAATAATGCAAAGGTTTGCATCGGTCATTGGAATCGCACCAGAAAATCAAGCTGAGTACGAGCGCCTACATTCAGCGGTATGGCCGGAAGTTTTGGTCCAGATCGAGAAGAGTAATATCCGTAATTATTCGATTTACAGATACGGAAATCTTCTATTCTCCTATTTCGAATACATCGGAAGCGACTTTGCTGCAGATATGGCGATCATGGCAGAGGATGAAAAGACACAAGAATGGTGGGCGGTATGTAAGCCGCTTCAGATTCCGGTCGACGATAGGGCAGATGGCGAGTGGTGGGCAGCCATCCCCGAGGTCTTTCATGTGGATTAAAAGCGAAATGTCGATCAGAAACGGAATCCTGTGGATCCTATGCATCCTGTGAAGAGAATTTCTAGGCCTGAACTCCCACTCGATGGCATTCTGGTATTGGACTTCAGTCAGTTTTTAGCCGGCCCCGTGGCAGCAATGAGGTTGGCAGATTTAGGCGCTAGGGTTATAAAAATTGAAAGACCGGTGACGGGAGATATTGGTCGCACATTGGCATTTGCTGGCCTAGCGACCGATGGCGACACTCTCTCGTTTCACATTATGAATAGAAACAAAGAGAGTTTTGGCGCCGACTTAAAAAATCCCGATGATCAAGCCCAGGTTTGGGAGCTGATCAAAAAGGCAGATGTCATCATCCAGAATTTTCGGCCAGGAGTGATCGAGAGACTCGGCTTTGGCTATGAAGAGGTAAAAGCTGTCAACCCAAGAATAATTTATGCAAGCGCTTCCGGATATGGGGCTACTGGCCCATGGAAAGATAGACCTGGTCAAGACCTATTGGCGCAATCAATTTCGGGATTTCCATGGCTCAATGGATCTCACGATATGCCACCAGTCCCGGTGGGGATAGCCGTCGCTGATATTTTCACATCGGTTCACATCGCAACCGGAGTTACATCACTACTTCTCCGCCGAGAGCGAACCGGCATGGGTGGATTAGTTGAATCTAGTTTGATTGAATCAATGTTGGACCTACAATTTGAATTAATCAGCGCCAAATTATTCGATGAAAGTACCGAAGTAAAGCGTGGAGCTAAGAATTCTGCCCACGCGTTCTTACCAGCTCCCTATGGTTTATATCCAACCAGTGATGGATATTTGGCCATCGCTATGAACCCTGTACCAAAAATTGGTGAATTAATTGGAATTGATTTATCGAAATATAGCGATCCGGATAGTTGGTGGACCGCCCAAGAAGAGATCATGAGTCATTTATCCGCAGAGATCTCGACTCATTCGACCGAGCATTGGTTGGCAGTTTTAGATAAGGCCGATGTTTGGTGCGCCCCAGTTCTAACACTCTCCGAGTTGGTTAACCACGAGGGATTTAAAGAATTAGATATGACCCAGCGAACAACCCGGATTTCGGAGGATGGAGCGGAATCAGTAGAAATTGGCACTACTCGTTCACCGTTGAGGATTGACGGAAAGGTTTTAAAGAGCGAAAAAGGCGCTCCACATGTTGGTGAAAATACAGAATCGATTCGAGCAGAATTTAACGTGTAGTTAACCATGATTGAAAAGTCATAACGGGAGGTAGCTGATGGAAAACCCAAATCCAGACCCAAAGGCACGTTACGAGGTGCCGGTATGGAATCAAGATGTCAAGTTATACGAGGACTACAGAGTAGGCGAAGTTGATAGGTCCATTCGGCGGACTATCTCTGAAGGCGAAGTCATGATTTTTAGTTCGCTCTTACTCGATTTACATCCATATGTAGCGGATGATAAGTGGGCACGAGAAGAAGGGCTTTTTGGAAAGAGAATTGTTCCTGGAGCGTTGGTTTTCAGTTACGGTATGGGGCTTTTTGCTCATAATAACGTTAACACTTTTTCCTATGGATACGATCGCTTAAGGTTTATTAAACCCGTCTTTATCGGAGACACAATTTATGCAATGCGGACCTTATTAGAGAAAACACCAAAGTATGACTCCATGGGGCTTTTCCGAGTCAGCTACGAAGTTTTTAGAGCGGATGACGAGGAAATTGTTTTGTATACCGAACATTTGCAAACAGTTTTATACCGGACCTCAAAAGCAGAAAATGAGGGTAAGCAATGATTAATCTTTTTGATGATGTTTCGCGATTTTGCGATTTGGAAATTCCGGTCTCACAGCGTCTGCCAGTAGCGATAATTGGAGCTGGGGGAATCGTAGATGGAGCCCACCTCCCGGCCTATTTGAAGGCTGGAATCGAAGTCGTTGGCATCTATGATCTGGATCAGAAAAAAATGCAAGAAGTTGCTCAACGTCACAACATCCCCCATACCTATTCAACGATCGATGAATTATTGCAGCATACCGATGCGGGGATTATCGACATCGCAGTTCCTGCGGTGGCCCAAGCGGATATTTTCTTACACGTTGCAGCTGCTGGAAAGAATATTCTGGCGCAAAAACCGATGGCAACCACAGTCGCCGATGGAATGAGAATGGTAGAGGCCGTTGAACAGTATGGAATTACGGCCGCTGTCAATCATCAACTTCGATTCGAAGAAGGCGTGGCGGCTGCTTTCAAAATGGTCGATCTTGGTTGGATCGGAACTGTCACCAATGTGTCATTTGAGGTTAATTTAGTTACACCGTGGGAGTTGTGGCCTTGGGCCAAAGATTTGCCACGGCTTGAGATCATGCTGCACTCTATTCATTACCACGATGTTATTCGTTGGTTTTTAGGTGAGCCAGAGACCGTTTTCTGCGCTGCAGGGAGAACGAAAGGTCAATACCCCATTGGTGAAACACGCACGATTAGTACCTATATTTATCCAAACGGAGTCACGGCATTAGTTCATGCCAATCACATTAATCGAGGTGGTGATAATCGAGCCGAATTTAGAATTGATGGTGATCAGGGATCGATCCGAGGTACCTTGGGGCTTCTCTACGACTATCCTGTTGGTCGAGTCGATACTTTGGAAGTCATGTCAAACGTTCTTCCGACGGACGGGTGGGTTCCTTATCCCGTAACGACGCGTTGGTTCCCTGATGCATTCAGAGGAACTATGGGATCAGTTATGAAAAATATTGCAACGGGAGAGCCACTGCGTACGAGTGTTAAAGATACTTTAGGAACCTTGAAAGTTGTTGAAGCGCTATACGCTTCAATGGATTCTGGTGTGAGTATTAAGCTGAATAATTGACGACATTGGATCTAATTTCACCGATATTTTCGATGCCGGTGTGAATTACTTGGCCCGCGGTCAAATATTTGGTGGGCTTAAAGCCCATTCCGACGCCGGCCGGCGTTCCGGTATTAATCACATCGCCTGGGAACAACTCCATGAATTGCGATATGTACCAAACCAAATGATTGATACCGAAGAGCAAATCTGATGTTGAAGAATCTTGACGCATTTCGCCGTCAACCGAGCACCATAGGCGTAAATCATGCGGTTCGAGCGAGTCCGCTGTGACGATCACTGGTCCGATCGGATTAAAGTGTGGGAAGGATTTGCCTTTCACCCACTGACCAGATCTCTCTAACTGCCAGTGGCGCTCGCTGATATCCTGAGAGACGCTGTATCCGAGGATGTGTTCCGCAGCATCTGATGGATCTTTGAGATAGAGAGCCCTGGTTCCAATGATTACCGCTAATTCAACCTCGTAATCAGTTGCCGTACTTCCTGGCGGAATCACCACATCATCGTTTGGCCCAATAAGTGCGTCTGGTGCTTTCATAAAAATAATTGGTTCAACAGGTTTGGATGCATTCGTTTCTGTGATGTGTTTGATGTAGTTCAATCCAACGCAGATGAGCTTGGTTGGTCGAGTTAGTGGGGCCGCAATACGTTGACTGCCGAACTTAGCTTTTTCTAACCTCTTTAAATCAACCGTGCGGACTTTTTCGATAGCCCCGGCTTGAAGCGATTCGCGGCTCCAGTCTGGAATGATCGAATCAACGAAGTAGGCGTAGTCGCCTTCAACTACCACAGGACGTTCGTGGCCAATTTCCCCAACTCTGCCTATTTTCATTTTTTGGCCCGCGCTCCTTATCAGCAAAGGGAAATTATCTTGAATATCCTTAACCCGGATCATATAGGATATTATGGAGATGGTAAATATTGTACGTTCGCGCTTGCTCTTTCTGAGGATCGTTAAATGACGCTTAAATACGTTTATGACTTTCGTGAAGGCGATCGAACTATGGTCGATCTTTTGGGCGGTAAGGGTGCAAACCTAGCCGAGATGACCAAAATGGGTCTCTCCGTGCCGCCTGGTTTTACGATTACCACAGAGGCATGCAATGAGTACCTGCTCGTGGGCACGATGCCACGTTCCCTTGAGTCTCAAGTAGAAACTCACCTCGCTGCTATTGAATCGAGATCGCGTCGCTATTTTGGCGATAAAAATGACCCGCTACTAGTTTCCGTTCGATCCGGCGCAAAATATTCAATGCCTGGCATGATGGAAACGGTATTAAATATTGGTCTCAACGATGAAACATTAATTGGACTTGCCAAAGTTACGGGTAATGAGCGCTTTGCATGGGATTCTTATCGACGCCTAATCCAGATGTTTGGAAAAACCGTACTCGGAATCGAAAGTCAGCATTTTGAAGAAAAGCTAGAGAAACAGAAAGAGCGTTCTGGTGTCACATCGGATCTTGAATTATCCACGACTGATCTACAAGCGATCGTCTCGGAATTTAAGGAGATAATTCGCGAACAAAATGGCCATGAGTTTCCGCAGGATCTCAACAAACAACTGAGTATGTCTATTGAGGCTGTCTTCAATTCCTGGAATACAGATCGCGCAAAGCTGTACCGAAGGCAGGAAAGGATTTCTGACGATCTAGGAACCGCTGTCAGCGTCTGCACTATGGTTTTTGGTAATCGTGGCGATAGATCTGGCACCGGGGTTGTCTTTACCCGTGACCCGGCTAGCGGTTCGTCCGGTGAGTATGGTGATTGGTTGCCAAATGCACAAGGCGAGGACGTCGTGGCTGGAATCCGAAATACACTTAAATTATCTGACTTAAAGGCCCAAATGCCCAACATCTACATCGAACTTATCGAAACTTTAAAGACCCTTGAGGAGCATTATCGAGATTTATGTGATGTCGAGTTTACGATAGAGGAAGAAAAACTTTGGATCTTACAAACGCGTATTGGCAAGCGAACTCCGGCAGCCGCATTTCGAATTGCGTCACAGTTTATTGATGAGGGGTTGATCTCTCTAGACGAAGCCGTCCAAAGGGTTGACGGTAAACAATTAATGAATTTGATGTTTCCCAGATTTGCAGAAGGACATGATGCGGTCAAGCTCACGCGTGGTATTTCTGCTGCACCTGGAGCCGCCGTGGGTAAAGTTGCTATGACCTCTGCGAAGGCAATTGAATTTTCTAGTGCAGGTGATCCAGTGATTTTGGTTCGTAGGGAAACTAATCCTGATGATCTCGCTGGCATGGTTGCCGCAGTCGGGATTTTGACAGCTCGAGGTGGAAAAACATCTCATGCTGCGGTTGTGGCTAGGGGGATGGGAAAGACTGCGGTATGCGGAGCCGATGAATTGATAATCGGTATTGACTATTTTGAAATTCCGAACGGAACTAGGGTTCGTGAAGGCGAGATCATTGGAATCGATGGAACTACGGGTGAAGTTTTTTTCGGTGATGTAGCTTTGACGGATTCGAATGTAACAAAGTTTCTCGACGGCACTTTGAGTGAAGCCGAGGTAAAAGATGACGAACTGGTCAGAGCAGTCGACAGAATTCTCTCCCACGCAGATACGATCCGACGTCTAGGTGTGCGTGCTAATGCGGATACAACAGAGGATGCTAAACGTGCTCGCAGGATGGGGGCATCGGGGATTGGCTTGGTGCGAACCGAACATATGTTTCTGGGTCAACGGAGACAATTAATTGAAAATACTATTTTGGCTGAAACCGAAGAAGAAAAAGTTAGTTCTTTAGCAGCATTACTCCCATTACAAACCGAGGATTTGTACTCGATTTTGTTGGTAATGGATGGATTGCCGGTGGTCATTAGGCTGATAGATCCACCGCTTCACGAATTCTTGCCGGATCATAAAGAGGTAGCTATCAGAGTCGAAGTGGCTCGTGCATTAGAGGTAGCGCCGGTTGATAAGGATATTAAACTCCTCGCTGCTTTAGATCGAATGCATGAATCCAACCCTATGCTCGGTTTACGTGGTGTTCGACTGGGTATCGTCTTTCCTGGTCTTTTCGGGCTTCAAGTAGAAGCAATCGCCAGGGCAACGGCGCGGTTGATAGGCCAAGGGAAAAATCCACATCCTGAAATTATGGTTCCTCTAGTTGCAAGCGTAAAAGAATTAGAGGCAATCAGAGAAGAATCTGAAAAAATAATTGATAGCGTGGCAAGAGAGACCGGAACTCTTTTAAAGATTCCAATTGGTACGATGATCGAACTACCTAGAGCGGCTGTCACTGCAGATCGAATAGCGATGGCTGCGGATTTCTTTTCGTTTGGTACAAATGATCTAACACAAACTACCTGGGGATTTTCAAGAGATGATGTTGAAATTTCCTTCTTTGGCGAATACTTAGCGCGAGGAATTTTTGGTACATCACCCTTTGAAACAATTGATACCTTTGGAGTGGGCGCTTTAATGCGAATTGCCATAGAAAAAGGCCGTCACAGCCGTAGCGGGATTGGCTTAGGCGTTTGCGGGGAACACGGGGGAGATCCAGTTTCAATTCATTTCTTTGATGAGATCGGGCTTGATTATGTCTCCTGTTCACCATTTCGCATCCCCGTAGCTCGACTCGAGGCAGGTAGGGCTTCAATCAAGAACTCCATGATCTCTGATTCAAAGTAATTCGCAAAGAACGTGCTAGCGAGTGAGGGTCACCTTCTTCAACCCTGCCGGAGCGTCGGGGTTTAATTTATTCTTACGTGCGAATTCCAGCGCAAAACTCTGCAAGATAATTGCATCGGCGACCGTAGCGAACATTTCGTTTGCACAACGTGCTCCATCAATCACGATATCTTCCGCGGAGGCTAAATCACCGCAACCAAACCAGAATATCTTGGGATTGCTTATTCGGATTTTCGCTACATCCTCCTCAATTGAATCGAGCGGTAGCCCATGCGGAACTATGAGAAAAACTTGAGTCTTCGAAGTAAGTGCAGAAATTGGACCATGCATATAGTCCGCTATTGATAATCCCTGAACTGAGATCTTGCTTGTCTCTTGAATCTTCAGTGCGATCTCTCGCGCGTTTGGGTATGAAAAACCACGACCCAGAACAACAATTTCACTATCTCGATCACAGAAAGTAATGGCATCCATGATGTTGGATCGTCTATCCCATACGGTCTGGCTCGCATAAATAATTTCATCCAGCCCACTGACATCAACGCCCCATGCCCGCATCACTAGCAGCGATGCAAAAAGTTGAGCCGCATAGGATTTAGTGGCTGCGACCGCAAGCTCTTTACCTGCCATTAAATCTATGTGGTGATTAGCCAATTGAGCTAACGGTGAACTCTTATCATTCGTCATCGAAATCAATTTTGCCCCACCTGCGCGTGCAGCCTTTGCATACTCCACTAAATCTGTTGACTGACCACTCTGACTGATCGCCACAACCAAAGTCTCTGAGAAACGTAATTTGGTCCGATAAATCGTCACAGCTGAAGGGGACGTCAATCCCACGGGTAGCCCAAGTTTGGTTTCAATCAGATATTTCAAAAAATGTGCCGCGTTATCAGAGGTTCCACGCGCCAATATCTGTACAGACCGAAATTCATGTTCTCTAAAGAATTTTTGGAGAGTATCGATCTGCTCATGAGCATCGGATAACTGTTGAAAAATAGCCGGTATTTCTGCTATCTCAGATTCCATGATTGGGCCCAAAATTTGAGCTTCATCTCTCTTCATATCTATAGTCTACAGATTGACTAAGGTGGACCGTGTCCGGTAGCAGCTATTGCGCCATACGTCAGCCCGACGATCGCAAATAATAGATAGAGCGAATTACGTACTTTCACCTTTTGCTTTTCGAGCCATTGTGCAATCGGAATCAATAGTGGAAAAGCAGGCAGTAGATATCTCGGTTTTGACCCAAAGTAGCCACTGGTAGCGAAGGAAATAATCACAACCGCGGTAGTAAAGATCAAAATATGAACGTTCTCAGTCTCTCTGAACAATCGTGACAGTAGATAAAAGAGAGCCAAACTTGCGGCAATCAGCAATAAACCGAGATACCAATTTTTACTAAAGAGAAAATCCCCGATCCAGATTACGAAATGACGCCCACCATCTAAGCCATTTCCAAAATTTCGCTGGACGCTGAGGTAAGAAAAGGGATCATCATTCTTGATTGCTAAAAAAATAACATAAGTAAGCCATCCAGCTCCAGAGAAAAGGATTGCAAAATATCGACTGAAACTTCGTCGGTATTCTGGCCGAGTAATCAAGTGGTAACAGATGGGTAAAATGATGGCTGCCGCCAGAGCCAAACCTGTCGGTCTAGTTAACCCAGCCAAGAATGCGCAGGTAGCCGCGAGCTTAATCCAGGATTTTTGAGTGCAATATAAGCCTGTAGCTATCAGCGCAGTGAAGAGCGTTTCACTATAAGCCAGAGAGTCGACATAAGAAATTGGATAGATCGACCAGAGAGTGGCTGTGACCAGAGCAATTTTCCGGTTAGATAATTTCTCAACAACGAGGAAAATCATAAGAACTGCCCAAATGCCGCATAGCCAGCTAATCAATATTCCAGAATTGATGTAATCAAGCCTCGTTAATTGGTGAATCGCTCTCATCGCATATGGATACAACGGAAAGAATGCCTCGTTAGAAAAAATCCGGGTTGTCGTAATGACCTGATGTCCATAACCATCTTTGGCGATCGATTGATACCACTGAGCATCCCATCGAGCAAAGATGGTAAAAAAGTTGCGGTGACGTAAATGTGCAACCAGCCAGAGTTCAATGATTCCGAAGAGGCGGGCGAGGAGATAGAAAGTTACGGCAAGTGTTGGAAACACAGGATCCCTATATCTCTATTTGTGAAGAGCGATCCGGGTGATATTGAAAAATGCCTCGCGAGCAATGTCCGTCGTCATTTTTGAATATCCGGCGATTCGCTCGGCAAAGCAGATGGGAACTTCCAGGACCACCCCACCCATCGTGTGGATGGTATAGGCCATTTCGATTTGGAATCCGTACCCCGCGGAATCAATCTTGTTCAGATCGATTTTGCGCAAAACAATTGTAGAGATACGGCGGTACCCACTTGTAGAGTCTTTTACGGGGAAACGAAGTACGATCCGAGAGTAGAAATTACCGCTCCGGGAAATTGCTTTGCGACCCCACGACCAATTTTCGATGCTTCCACCTTTGATCCAACGACTTCCGATAACGAGATCCGCGGTGGGGTCGGCATCTAGTAATTTATGGAGATCTTCGACTTTGTGACTGCCGTCAGCATCCATTTCCACAACGAAGCCGTAGTCGCGTTCGATCGCCCAGGCAAAGCCACGCTTATATGCGTTCCCCAGGCCAGTTTTCTTACCCGTGGCGTTCTTTGGGGAGGTCTCAGGAAGTAGAAGTTGTATCCATGTGAAACCAAGGCTACGAACGATATCCGCGGTCCCATCAGGGGAGTTATCATCGATGACCAAAACATCAAACCGCTTTTCCGGTTCCTGGCCCGCCCGAAAGCTGTCTAGCGCTCGCAGTTGGCGTTCGATTGTGAGGGCTTCGTTATAGGTAGGAATTAATATTATTACGTCTTGGCCCGGCACATTCCTAGGTTACCAGCACCCATGGGCATTGGCTTCAAGCCAGTTCGCCGAATTACGGGCATCGCTTCGGGTTGCTCTATTACACTTACCAGATACCCACAACTATTCAGATGACATTGCCCATGCACCAGCCCAAAAGGAGTTCTCGTGGAAAATATCGATGCATTCAATAACCACCTTCCTGTCAAAGTTCGATTTGGCGAAGGAAAAGCGTTAACGCTTCCAAGTGTGATCCTTGAATCTGGTGCCGATAACGTTTTTCTGATGATTGATGAAGGAATTGGTACTTTCAATCCGGCAGCGCAGGAATGTATGGAAAACCTACTTGCCCATTCAGAGATCACGGTGACAATCTTTGAAAAGCCAGCAGGCGAGCCAACGATCGACATGGTGGATGATGCAACACGAGCTTTGGTCGCCTCCGGAGCGCAGGCTGTTATCGCGTTAGGTGGCGGGTCTGTCATCGACACCGCAAAAGCTGCCAGATTGTGTGCGCAACTTGGGGTGAATTTCCGAGAATTTCTTGCGGATAAACCTCTCTATCCTCTCCCCACCGTTGCACTGATCGCTCTACCGACCTCGGCAGGCACCGGTTCTGAAGTATCAGGAGGCTCGGTAATCTCTGACCCCGCGGCGGGACGTAAAGCGGGAATTGCTAACGCAAACCTGCGGGCACAGTACGCGATTGTTGATCCGGTGCTTACCTATTCGATGCCTCCAAACATGACTGCTAATACCGGAATTGATGCGCTCGCTCAGGCGATTGCTGGCATCATCGCAAAATGTAGTACGCCTATTGGTGATGCAATTGGCTATGAAGCGATCCGCATGATGACTCCTGCGATCATTGGTGCTTATAAAGATGGAAACGACAAAGCTGCGCGTGCCGGAATGGCAGCTGGATCAATGATGGCCGGACTAACTATGAACATCTCTGATTGCACCGCCGAACATTCGCTTGGCCAAGCGATTGGTGGGCTGAAGCACGTCCCACATGGCTTGACCATTGGATTGGTGCTTGTCGAAACCCTGACTCGAGAGGCGCAGGTTGTTCCGGCAAAGATGGAACGAGTGGCAGATGCTATGGGCGTTCCAGACGATGGTACGAATGATGGATCACGCGCGGTAAATGCGGTCCGCAAAATTTTGGCAGACCTCAACTTCCCCGTGCTTTCCAGTCTAGGTTTTGTTGAAGCTGATATCGAAAACTTGGCGGATATTGCGTTGGAAGATTATTTCATTACCCAAGCACCACGCCCATGGAGTAAAGCGGAAGTTGTTGAAGCCTTCATGTCGGCGCTTCACTTAGAAAAACGTACCGCGTAATCCATGGCGAATTACAAAATTGCAATCGTCGGTGCAGGACCAGCAGGATATTTCACTGCTCAAGCTCTGCAGAATTCTCAGACCCCAGAATTAACATTCTCGATCGATATGTTCGAAAGACTCCCAACCATGTGGGGGCTTGTTCGCTCTGGTGTCGCACCCGATCACCCAAAAATCAAAACGGTCGCCAAAGTTTTTGAAAAAATAGCTAGCGAACCGAATTTTCGTCTCTTTGGAAATATTGAGATTGGAACAGATGTCGACATCGAAGAACTTTGTCCGCAATACGACGCGGTCGTGATGTGTACAGGCACCAATGTTGGTAAAAAATTAGGTATCCCTGGCGAGGATTTACCTGGCTCCATATCAGCGGCAGAATTTGTGCCTTGGTATAACGGGCATCCTGATTATACGAATGTACAGGTACCACTCGAAGGCGATACCGCAATCATTATTGGGGCAGGAAATGTGGCGATGGATTGCGCCAGAATGCTGGCGCTCGATCCGAAAGAATTGGATGCAACTGATACCGCAAATCATGCGCTTGCATCACTCCACACGAGCAAAATCAGAAAAGTTTATGTTGTTGGTCGTCGCGGGCCAGAACATGCGGCATTTACTGCGCCAGAGCTTCGTGAGCTGCCAAAGCTGGAACATACGGATGTCAGTATCGAAGCTCAATTAGTTGACG
>Ga0209189_1002031_pt1 | contig 14622 bp, 13 predicted proteins | sample C_130820_EF_Meta_FD_187308 | JGI IMG/M metagenome (GOLD analysis project Ga0209189, IMG submission 187308) | Freshwater microbial communities from Lake Croche, Canada to study carbon cycling - C_130820_EF_MetaG (SPAdes) (version 3) | ecosystem: Environmental > Aquatic > Freshwater > Lake... | reverse complement strand
GAGGGCGTCGAGCCGAACTGGCTGGTCTGGGGTAAGATCTTTCAGTGGTTTGGGGCGTCGCCGAAGGGCCCTTGGCTGGTCACCTGGTTCGCGGCGGAGTCGAAGCGCTGTTTTCCGACGGCAGGTGAGCTGGGCCCCGATCACGTGAATGGCGGCTACACGACGGGATGCAGTAATGCGGGAATCTATATTTATCGACGGGAGGAGGCGACGCGTGTGCTCATTCATGAGATGATGCACGCGGCCTGCCTGGATGAACAGAGTTGGGATATCCCGGATCGAGAGGCTATGGTGGAGACTTGGGCGGAGCTGATCTTGATCGCTTTGAAGGCGAAGGGTGACGTGAAGAAGGCCCTGGCCTTGTGGGCCAAGCAGGCGGCCTGGATCGCGAACTCCAATGCGCGTTCGGAGCGCCACGGAGTCAATGATGAAACGGACTATGCTTGGCGCTATCTGGTGGGTCGCCGAGAAATGTATGCGCGTTTAGGCATCCCTATTCCGGCACCGAACTCCGATCATCCGAGCAAGTCCACAAGATTCACAGATCCTGCTCTAGATTTGTAGGTCTATAATAGATGAAGCCTGAATTCAAGGTCGGCGATGAAGTGATCGTCAAATATGACCCTGTAAAGAAAAATGCGTCATATTATCTTGGATTGAAGGGTAAGCTTTCCAAAAAGGACTACTATGGAGTGGTTGAGAGCTATGAAGATGATCCTATTCATAACTATTTTGCCTACCACGTCAGTGTTCCTGCTGCGAATAATAAGACTGCCGACGGCTATGATATTCCGGTGGATATCAAGCCAAAGAATATAGTTCCCTGTACATCTGCTGAATGTAGTAAGCTTGTTGCAGAAGCTAAGAAAGTAAACCCGGGCTTTTTTAAGGAATTTAAATCATCTTTTAACTCGCATAACTCCCGTAACTCGCATAACTCCCATAAAAGAAACAATAAGGGATTTGGGGCGATGGCGTGCGTTACAGCTAGAAATAATGTTCGTCGCGCACGCAACCGCGGCACTCAACAAAATATTGCCGCTGCTGAACATCGACTTGCAACCGTGTGTCCTTCTGGAGGTTCTTTACGCCGTACCAGACGCCGTTGAAGTTGGCACAACACGATACCGTCAAGTGCCTGGATTAATACAGTGTTTTAGGCCATGTTAAATGCCTCTTTAAGAGAGGCATTTAACTCGGCACAACACGATATCTAAAGATTGCTTCTGATCTATAAATATAATGCAGATCTTCATAAAGACTCTGACGGGTAAAACAATAACGCTGGATGTGGAGCCGTCTGATACGATCGACAACGTGAAGCAGAAGATTCAGGATAAAGAGGGAATTCCTCCGGATCAACAACGCCTCATTTTTGCCGGCAAGCAGCTCGAGGATGGTCGCACGCTCTCAGATTATAATATCCAAAAGGAGTCGACGCTGCATTTGGTACTCCGGTTGCGTGGCGGAACAGGGCAAAATTAGCCTAATCATCCAATAAAGAATCGAGCACGAAACTCATGGGTGTGAAAGGTCTATATACCTATGTAAAACAGTATCGGCGACCGCTAATACCCGATTCAGTAGCACCTTTAAAGATAGGGATCGATGCGATGTCGCTCATCTATAAGTACAAGGCCGACTACAGGCAACTGTATCCGTATATAAAGATTCTCAAAGACAAGGGTCATCGAATGATCTTTGTCTTTGACGGAAAGGCACCGGTAGAAAAAGGGGATGAGATCAAGGATCGTCGAGACGCCCGCGAGTCCGCAACCACACAGGCGACTACACTAAAGGCTCAGCTAGATGATCCGACGCTGAGTGCAAAGGAGCGTGAGATTCTGGAATACTCGGTAGCCCGGCTGGAACATCAGGGCTGGCATATGACGCGGGAGATTCGTTTGGAAGTGCAGCAGGAGCTTGATAGGCTCAGTATAAGTTGGGTCAAGGCTATAGAAGAAGCCGATGATGTGTTAATCGATCTGGCTTCGCTAGGAACTATAGAGGTGGTCATGAGCACGGACATGGATTTCCTTATTGCTGGCATTCCTCGGCTCTGGATTCCGGCGCGCGATAGTTATGAAGAGGTATTGCTCGATGATGTGATGAAGGGTGAGGGTCTTACGGCGGCTGGTATCTTAGATGCGGGGATTCTCTGTGGCGTGGAGCCGCTTCGGGGGCTTGTATCCGTGGCTCCGAAGACGGCCTTCAGTTGGATTCGGCATTATGGATCTATGGAGGGCTTTCTGAAACGGCGGAACGATGGCGCCTTTGATATGTTGAGGGACCATGCTACGCTTGATAAGGTGCGGCAGCATTTCGCTGCTGGGGCAACGCCGAGGGTGCGAGAGGAGTGGCTCGGGGCCTTGGAGATCTATATGAAGGCATAAGATGCCATCATAAAGAGCGACCAGAGTGGGGGTCGAACCCACGACTTCCCGGTTAACAGCCGAGTGCTCTAACCAACTGAGCTATCCAGTCCCTCACCGCCCTCTGGTCGGTGGGGGGCTGGATATCATAGCCTCCAGCTTCGCTATCCAGCCCCCCACTCTTATAAATAGTGGGCGATCCAAATAGCATCATTTTTAGTCATTCTAGAGCTAAGAGCTCTAGATAAAACGCCCTTATAGGGCTTGTCTCGAGAACCGGAATCGAACCAGTGACTGTGGGAGTCTTACTTAGAGGCTATTTGCCATTCTACAATCCCACGCTCTACCAACTGAGCTATCTCGAGATGGAGGCAGCACAGCTGCCTCCATCGCAAGATGGCATACCACCTTCGGTGGTGAGCTATCTCGAGTAGGGCTATCTCCGCCGTGTCTTCTTACCACCTCCCACACGACCCCTTTTTCTAGAGGGACTGCCCGTAAACGGCTGCGTGTGTTTCTGTTTCGGAGGCGAATGTGTGTCTGGATTCGTAAATAACCCTATTAGCTCATCCAGTTCGTCATCTAGATCAAGCTTTAGGTCACGCGCCTCAACCTGATCCTTTACAAGGCCGTGTATGCGCATCTCACCAATCTTTAAATAAATCCTGCGAACCAGCTTGAGACTGTATTCTTCTGAGACTAGAAGATCCTTTTTCTCTCTTTCATTTATAAAGACAGTCCCCATTTACTATAGGGACCGTAAAAAATATACGAGGAGTGGGGGTCGAACCCACGCGGCTTGCGCCAACGGATCTTAAGCCCGTCTCCTTGACCACTCGGACATCCTCGTTAAAGTTGTTTTCTTGACCACCAGGTGCTTTTTAGAGGAAGCACCAAACCCATGGTCCCACCGAGAATCGAACTCGGGTTCCCGGATTTCCTTTGTAACTCAAAGTCCGATGTCTTGACCACTAGACGATGGGACCTTTTGGGAGAAGAGGGATTTGAACCCTCGCGTATTGCTACAGTGGATCTTGAGACCACCTCCTTAACCACTCGGACATTCTCCCGTCGTTGACGGGAGAATAGCCATATCGTCTGAGTATAATCTCAGACGATTCGGACATTCTCCCTTTTTTTTTGTATTTTTTACGTTTTATGGCCGTATTGTATTTTTATTAGATTATTGAATCCCTACAGGCAGGGGCCCTACGCCTTGGCCACCGCCGGCGCCGCCTTCACGTAGTGGCGGTTGAGGTACTTCTGGAGGTTGAAGTACGTGAGGGGCTCGCCATCAGCGATCGCGAGGAGCTTCTTGAGCGCCGCGTCAGGCGTGATCGCGTGCTTATCCTTGAGGTTCTTCTCCTTGACGTACACGTTGACCGCCTTCGTGACCTCCGAGCGCGACATGAGCGTGCCCTTGGCCTTCGAGAGGAAGGCGCAGAGCTCGTCCGTCACCTGGACGGGGCGCTCGAAGATCGAGGGGACGCGGGGCTTGGCCTCCTCACCCTCAACGGGCGCCGCACGGCGCTTGCGCTTGCGGGCATCCTTGATCTCGCGGTGGACACGCTTGTCGAGCTTCTTGACCTGCGCGAGCATGGCCGCGACCGTCTCCTTGAGCGTCGTGAGGTTGCCCGTCACCGCCTTGAGGTCCTCGTCGAGCGTTGTCGTGGGCGCCGCCGCCGCGGCGGCAACGACCTCAACGGGCGTCGAGGCGACAACGACCGGCGCAGGCGCCGCCGCCTTCGCGGCCTTGGGCGCCGCCGCCTTCTTCGCAGGGGCCGCCGCCGCCGGGGCCGGGGCCGCAACCTCCTCCTTCTTCGCAGCAACTACCTTCTTCGCGACGGGCTTGGAGGCAGGGGCACTCATTATACCGGGGGCTGAGGAAGTAGAAGACGACATTTTCCGCACTATGCTGAATACCTGTGACACCGGGCAGTCAATTTTGGACCGCCGCGGCCGCAAAATAATACCGCCGCTGTTCCAAACGCCTTTTATATATTGAAAACCGGCCGGCCATGACGTGATTGGTATCGCCCGTCGTCCGATCCAATATAAAACCCAGAGATTGTAGCCGGGGAGACGCCGTCCCGGCGGGCAAGATCCAAGATACAAGCAGAGGACATGGATCTACCTCCTATCGTAAGGCCGAGTGTGCGCAAATGCAAGAATATCAAGAGCCGGAAGAATCCAGACGTGCAGTGCCCCTTTTCGGCGTCCCACGGCGATTATTGCATCCGACACACAAAGAATCCAAGACCTTATTTGAAGCCAGTATCTCCCCGTATAGTCACCCGGAGCCAGCACACCGCTGCCAAGGCCTTGGTGCGTTTCTGGAAGCTACATGCGCCCCTGCGCCGATTCAGATCCCAGGGACCGGCGGCCAACGATCGGACCCTCGCCGTGAATGATACCGAGCTCTACTCGCTCGAGCCAATCAAGTCCATACCCGACATATATCTCTTCAGTTTCTCGGACTCCAAAAAATCAATCTGGGCCTTTGACATCCGGACCCTAGCCTATTCTTTGGCAAAGGGCACGCCCCAGCAGAATCCCTATAACCGGGATGCCCTGAGTCCGGCCATTATGGCGAAGCTGCATGACAGAATCGCCTGGCTTAGAGCCCGGAAATACCAGATCCTTCATACGAGCACTGATGTGCTGACCCCAGAGCAGATCTGGAAGCAGCACGTGCTCGACTTCTTTCTGAAAATCGAGTCCCTCGGATTCTATGTGAGTTCCGAATGGTTCCATGAGATGCGCGTCGAGCAGCACGCCATCTTCTATGAGCGTTTGAGGGCGCTGTGGGACTGGCGTCTTGGCCTGACTCTCGCCGATAAAGAGGCGATCGTGCCGGGCAGCAGAACTCTTTTCCGGATCGTGGCGAAGGATTATCTGTGGAAAAGCCTTCGATGGTGGCAGACAACATCGATCTGGCTCATTGAGCAATTTCTCACCGGGTCTGATCAGAGAGATAAACAGACCCAGGGAGCATTGTATGTGCTGATGGCTCTGACATCGGCGTCGCCGGCAGCTGCGGCGGCTCTTCCTTGGATTGCGGATACCATTTAACGGCGCAAGGCTAAAAATTGAGCCGGCGGGCCTAAAGCCACACTAGCACACTCGAAATGCGCACCTACATTCGTCCCCTCGGGCCCATGCACTACAAGTCGGTCAAGGACATCTTTACAGTCTTCTATAAGTATGGCATGAAGGATGATAATCTTTCATACTATTGGCGTCACAGGAGCCGCGAGGCAAGTCTCGGCATCTTTAATGAGACTGGTGACCTACTCGGCTTTGCTCTACTGTTGAATAAGGCTACGACGCCTGGAAACATGTATCTGTCGTATATGGCAGTTCACCAGGATTTCAAGGGACTTGATCTCGGATCCAAGCTGCTAAAGCGGATCCTAGATCAGCGACTTGAAGCCCGTGGTTCTGTGCATCTGGTTCCACTCTATTCGCCGAAGCTGCGTGCATGGTATACGGCCCACGGCTTCCGTTTCACGACGGAGGATTATATGAACTTCCACAGCTATAGGACCCGTCAAGTGGCGGCCTTTGCGTCATAGATGCGATGACAGGGCTTACAGAGATACCAGAGTGGAACCTCGGCATGCTGTTCAATAAAGGCGCGCATTACATCTTTTTGTTTGATCGGAATCGACTCATCGGGACGAACCCGACTCAAGGCGGCCATGGCCACTGCAGGACGCGACGACTCGCGACCATGAGCACGATCATACTGAAGGGCCGGATCCGTCGTGCTGCAGGCGTCGCACTTCTTTTCATTAAAGCCGCTGCCCGCCCCTTTAAAGAACTGCTGTACGAGATTCCGCTTCTCTCCCATCATGCCCTTAACTATGGCCTGATTCGACTCCGAGTGAGTCAGGCCATACTTGTCAAAGATGCGCGTTGTCGCAATACGGTTCTCAATGAAGGCGCGCTGTGCCGCCTTTCGCTCGTCGACGTTTAGCACAGCAAGAGTTGCGGCGATCGATTCGGGTGTGTGGGCCATACTTTCTATTAGGTAAGGCACCACCAGTGAATTTTACCTCCAAGGCCCTGCTCAAAACTCCTGATGCTTTGCGACCTGGCCAAGGCCCCGCTCAAAACTCCTGATGCTTTGCGCCCCAGGCCACGGCAATGCCCAGCACATCCTTAATAGGGGCGTCAATCACCACCGCCGGCATCTTCTTTTCCGGAGCCTCCAGCTTATAGGCCGCCCACCGATGGTGCCCATCAATCACGTAGTCATCGCCCGAAATCAAGATAGGCACGCGCACCTTATTTATGATATTGTCATCGATGAGGCCCTTGACACGCTTCTTATTGATCTCGCGCTGCGACGACTTCAGCTCTCCAGCCGCCTTTCGTGTCTGGTAGCTGCGAATACCGTAAGCCTTCTTTACGAAGTGAGTGAATTGCCGTATTTCCGCGGGGCTATTGAATTGCGGCATATACTTGCGCGGAATGCCGAGATGACCCTTGCAGATGGACTTCTCACCGACACAGAGATCCTCCGTATGCGCACGCTTGGTCACCGGCTTCTTCAGATTCCGCACCCACTTCTTGTAGTTCTTCTTTTGGGTCCAGCGCTTCGAGTTGTGATTGACAGGGAACGGTGCGCCGCCCTTCATGGCGTGTTCTATTGCTTTATCCTTAGAATATTTATCTGGTAATAGGTCATAAATACTGTTTATAAAACGTGGCGGATTGATATTCTTATGCCCTTCAAGAAGCGTTAGAATGACACTTCTCCACTCGTCACCTTTCCCCTTTCCAATATGAGAAATATAGGTCGGTAAATATTTACTATTTTCAGGCGCATCATCATTTTCAGGCGCATCGTCATTTACAAGCTCATTAGAAGGAAGGCGAACTGATTTTATAGTTTCTGGAGTTGCGAATTTAAAGAATGAATACACGTACTCATATATCTTTTTATGATTTGTTGTGGGTACCTTTTCGTTGGGAGCGCTTAATGCTTCTTCCAGTAAATCCCCTTTTGCTATCTCTTTACTTACGCCATCATATAAGTATTGTGTGTACCGCACCCTCATCCTACTATATATCAATAGAAGAATAAGCCTGGTGGCCATATCTTACCCTTAGCAGGGCAGCTCCCGCTTAAGCCAATCGAGCTCCGTGCGCCCTGGGTTTTTCTGATAGAATCCGTCACCAGTATAGACAGTGTCTAATGTCGTGAAATACTCTTCATACATGGCGCCGACTCGCTCCAAGCTGAAGTTCTTCTCGGCCCACTGGCGACACTTGCGACGATCGATCTTATCGATATTTTTCGCCGCCCACTCGAACTGCTCAATCGTGCGGCATCGGTAGCCCGTCACGCCGTGAATATTGTTCTCGGAGAACGCACCCCAGTCGGACGTAATGATTGGTGTTCCACACAGAAGCGCCTCAATGGTCACGCCGCCGAAGGGCTCGTTATAGTGTGTCGGGGCCAAAAGAGCTCGGGCTCCGCGCAGCATATCGTCGCGCGCCTCGGGCTCCAGATAACCGACGACCTCCACGTGCTCAGGAGGATCGAAGCCGAGCTCCTTCTTGAAGTCTCCCTGGCCGGCCACCTTCAGCTTTAAACCGGTTCGCTTCGCAATCTCTACAGCGATTCCAATACCCTTCGATTCTATGATGCGCCCTAGATACATGAAGTAATCACCGGGCTTTGCATTAAACTCGAAATCGGCCAGATCGAAGTAGTTCGGAATCACCGCGTCAAACCACTTTGGCTGTGATCTCTCTTGGCCGTAAATATAATTCATGACTGCGTAGGATTCGAAGATACTGAAGGTCGTGCACGGCGTATTGAAGCAGCCGATTCCGGGCTCCACTGCGATCATATCGGGATGCGCCTTGCCGACCGCGTCATGGCCGACGCCCCAGAAAAGCAGCAGAAAATCGTTGGGCTGCTTTCGCTTTCCGACCTCTTCGATGGCACGCTGATTGAAGGTCGTGTTACAGTGGTCCGTGGTGCTGTGCTTGAAGTGCTCCTTCTTCCAATCGTAGTGTCCGTAGGCCGCCTTGAACAGCTCATTGTCTGTGATGTTCACCTGCTCGTCGCAGTCGACCTCGGACTCGTTGTGACCATAATGTATAATATGGTGACCCCGAGCCCGCATCATCTTGGCGAACTTGAGAGCCTTTTGGGTGAAGGCGCAGGCCGAATAGTCCTTGCGCGTGACCGTATGAGGCACCGCCAGAATATGGAAGCGCATCTTTTTAAGAGGCCTGCGATCTGCAGAAGGCATGGCAGGAGGTTGAGAAGGGGTTGTTATAAGCCTATGACTATTCTTACGGGTGTGACCCATACCTATTCTTGCTTAAGATTATCCCGATGGTGATTAAGCCGCGCCTAAGCAGACGGCGTAGTTATCCGCGTATAGGTGCAGCCCTCGCCATCATAGATCTTCGGAGGGAAGTAATTCTCATTGTAGACACAGGGCACGGCGGCCCATGTATCAGATCTCGTCATATCACTCTGTGTAAAAGGCGGCGCATTCTGATCGATGCATGGCACGGGTAACGTGATTACGCCGCCCTGGACATCGTTATTGAGGGCACAGGCCTGCTTGGCCTGCAGAAGGCCGATATACTCTCCGTTCGTGCCCTTTCCTGTGGCCACTCCACCGCAGCCCTGCGATAAAGTCGGGCCCGTTGGAATCGCCACAGGCACCACGGCGGCATAAGAGGCCGCGGGAACGCCACAACCCAGGGCAACTGTCTTCGGAACCCCTATGCCAGACGCCTTCGGCTGGACAACGAGCATAGTCCGCGCGTAAGAGTCCATGCACTTGTTTCTCGAGATGATACGTTTGGATTGCTCTTCAATGTGGCGAATGCGCTCTGACTGATTCATTCTATTCGAGGCCGCGCAAAAAAATCGGGGCGGCCAAAATTGACTGGGGTTGCCCCCACCCAGTCAGCATAGCTTCCAGTCTAGAATGTCTTCCACTGTTGTCGCCCCTGAGTCCTTCAATGTCAGCAAGGTCACGTTCTCCGCGGTTAAGATGCTCGATTCGGGTGGCAAGCAGGCCTACCTGAACTACGACGGGCGTCCTCTGATCATGCAGGTTGGCCCGCTCGAGACGAGCTTCGGCCTCTCGATCTTCGACAAGGTGCCTGGTGCCGCGCCCAAGTACTCGGTCGACCTCAAGCTCCGCGGCTACGATGACGCGGCGACGAACCCTAAGACGGCGGCGATCTACACTGCTCTCAACGGCCTGGACGAGTTCATGGTCGACCAGGGCGTGAAGAACTCAGTTGCGTGGTTCAAGGGTGCAAAGAGCCGCGACGTGCTCGCCGAGCTCTACACAACGTCGGTGCGCTTCTCCAAGGATGCGGAGGGCAACGTCAAGCCCTATCCGCCGACGATCAAGCTCCAGCTTCGCCAGCGTGACGGCAAGTTCGAGACGCAGGTGTACGACGACAAGAAGCGTCCGATGACGGACATCCCGCTGGAGGACATCCTTGTCAAGGGCACGGTCATGACGGCGCTCATCCAGTGCACGGGTGTCTGGTTCGCGGGCGGCAAGTACGGTCTCAGCTGGAAGGCGATCCAGATCCGCGCCGACAAGGTTCCGGAGAGCATCCGCGGTTTCGCCTTCCTCGATGACTCGGCCGCTCCTGCTGCTCCTGCTCCTGCCGCTCGTGCTGCTGCTCCTCCCGCAGCTCCTCCTGCCAACTCCTTCGCGGCCCTCCATGACGACGAGGACGTCAATGACGAGGAGGCTGGTGTTACAGCCAATGCTGCAGCCCCTCCTGCTGAGGACGACGATGATGCGCCGCTGCCGCCTCCCAAGAAGAAGCCGGTCGTCCTGAAGAAGCCGGTTGCTGCCAAGCCCAAGTAGGCTCAAAAACACTCTGGTCGTGTTGTAGGCTAACGCACAACACTTAGGTCGTGTTGTAGGCTAACGCACAACACTTAGGTCGTGTTGTAGGCTAACGCACAACACTTAGGTCGTGTTGTAGGCTAACGCACAACACTTAGCCCGGTAAAACAATCAAATCCGGCCGATTCGGCAAAGGACATCTTAGCCCTTGCAAATGCGGCACATTGGCATTCAAGATCTCCTGCGGTATAGCGGGACATATCGGCGCCGGCACACCTCTCGAATAGCCCGCAAAGCGAGTTGCCGGATCAAAAGGATTTTTTCCTGCATCTATCGTCTTCTCCTGTAAAGCCCTAATACGTGATGATTCCGGACCAACAGGTGCGGAAGTATAGGTCAGACACGCTGTCTTGGCCGCCGTCACAGAACTTGCCCGAGGCACATCCGGCCCCAAGCCAACGCGTTGAATCGGGCACGGACCCCTTATAATGCCCTTACCAAGAGCCCGTAGAATGGCACACTGTCGCGCATTTTCCAGTACAAGAGCGATTCGACCACTTTCGGGCCCAACCGCGGGGTTAAATTGCTGAGTTCTACACTCGACGCTCATAACTCTTACTTGGGAGTCCGTTTTTTACGGGTCTTTCTTACACCCTCTTCCTCCAGCTTAATCCGATTGACCTTCTTTCTTAAAAGCGACGCGAAGCCAATCTGATATCCCTTACACAGGATTGACAGGGGCGAGAACTGCGATGTCTTCGACAAATAGTTCTTGTGAGTCAGATCAATCAGCGTCCGAACACACGGCGTATCAGTCTTCGTGAAGATTTGCAGGGTCAGAAACAGTGTAATCAGAAACTCTAAGCTGCCGATAAGCATAATGCGCCCATCATCAGTGGATACCTGATAATAGGCGTGGCAGCCAGTATCCGCGAAAATGGTGACGACTGTCTTGCCTGAATGCCGTATCTCATAGCGCTCCGGGGCTTCGCCGACTGCCTTGTAGAGGTATACGGCGCCGCCGATCCGTGACTTTAACTCGGCCGAGTCCTCTCTCGCCGTAGGACTCGCAAAACTGATGGGCCCGCTTCTTGCTAGCCGCATAGTGACCGATCCCCGAATCCCGTGCTCATAGACTGCTGTAGGGGCACTGCAGAGGACCCGCTGGTTCTCTATTACGAAGTCATAGACGGCCCGACTCGTTTCCGCCGGAATCTGCTTCTGCTTCTGCTTTGCGCAGCGCTTCATAGGGAAGTTGTCATTGATCAACTGCAGGCGCTCGAACACCTTTTCCCAACGAGACACCATTCCCTTTGGCCGACTCAGCTCTAGATACATCATGGATCTGAGCATGTCGGGATCCGTGTAGTGGATGCCGCCTTTGACTACCGCGCGCTTGAAATACACGTCGTATAACTCTGGTCTTAACACGGTAATATCCGCAACTGGCATGAAATTCACCATGACCTTCTTGGTCCCCTCGTGGATTCCCACCTTGTGATATACCTCTGTGAATCCGGCGACAGTCAAGTCGTTGACCAGGTCTTTAATATCATTATCAATATCGGGAGTGAAAAAATCGTAGTCGGGAAGATCGAGTTCTTCCGAATAGAACTGTTTCTCGGGCGGGAGAATCGCGTTCATTGCCGTGCCACCATAGCAGACACGACCCTTGCGCTTTATAAAGTTCTTAATGACGGCGAGTGCCTTGAGGTTCTCGAGATTGTGCGCCGATTCGTAGCGCTGTCTCTCTTCTGCCTCATCTATAAGAGTCTTAATGCGGTCCTTTATATTATGTTTTGTACTGCGGCTGCTATAGTCGATATCTTCTTCCATCTTCCTACTGTGATATACTAAATTTAAGAAGCGTGTCACGATTTATTCAGAAACAGGGGTATTATTTGATTTCAACGCCGCAGTCTTCTCGGGCCAGGCCATGTTCTTGTAAATCTTCATAGTTTCCACGGCGTCGGCTGGCGTTTTTATTAAATAGTCGACCGGTACAATATTTACTCCGAGCCGATTGACAGCGGTCTCGAGATCCTTATTCGTCGGATTTTCTGATGGAACCGCAATCATGTAGCGCGTCTTTCCCGCTAGGCCAAATGCTAACGCATCCTTTTCGGACAACTTAAGGATCGATTCGAGAGAGGTGACGAGCGCGGCTGGGCTACCTTCTGCGCCCTCAGGGTACTTTTGCGCAACACCTATATTTTTATCGGCGGTGTCTAGGGCATAGACGCGCATATTGACCCAATAGTCCAAGTCTTCCGCAGGCGCCACTGTGGAGGTGGCCCCCTTAAATACACTTGTGTCTGCGTTCGATAATATAATGACCTGTCCTTCGAAGGTTTTCAGTGGCATTGTGAGAATATTCTTCTCTTGGAGTTGGCGGTGGAAAATTCCGAGAGAATTTGATCCGAGGTGTCTGGGGCCAAGGGGCGCGAGTGCCTTGGCAATCTTTCCGAGGAATGCCTTATAGGGTCCTGGCATCGAGATTTGATCCGGTGCTCTGACTATATGTAGATACAGGACAATCGGCTCGTACTTATTCATAAGAACATCGGTGAAGCCGGCGTTTGCTATTGCGTCTGCTACCTCTTGGATGCTGCCCGAGTTGGTGCTTATGAGGGCGCCGTTCGGAGAGCGAAGTAAGAGGGTCGGCTCATTTCTTGGCGCGAAGGCGCCCCCGGGTTTATCGATATCGAGCATATCAATCTGCAGTGTGAAGGCTCGAATGCCTCCGTTGAGGGCCGCAATAATCGCCGTTTTTACGTTAAAGGAGGTGCTGGTATCTAGGCCGGCGTGGGCGATGGCTGGTGGCTGCATGTCAATAAATAACTCATCACTGGGTGCTGAGACTGCGAATGCCTCTTTTACAGTCTTCACTGTTGCTGTTGTTGTTCCGGTGGCTGTTGTTGCTGGTGTTGTCCCGGTTGCTGTTGTTGCTGGTGTTGTTCCTGTTGCTGTTGTTGCTGGTGTTGTGCCTGTGGTTGTCGTTGTTGCTGGTGTTGTTCCTGTTGCTGTTGTTGTTCCGGATGCAGCCGTCGATGTACTCCCTGTCATACTGTTAAAAAGGGCTCTAGCTGAACCTAAGAAGCCTCCAGAGGCTGTCGCCGTTCCAGCTGTCGCTGTTCCAGCAGCTGCAGCTGTAGACGACGTACATACAGCTAGATCCTTGCAAATAGTCTTCGCGCACATGGTCGCATCACACGGTCTGGCAGCGCCATTTAGAGCGCTTCCGACATCCTCTGATTTCCCCGCCGCGCCAGCAGCTTTTCCAAAAAAGATGCCGGTTTCGAAAAAGTAATCGCTGATTATTATTCCGATGATAATCAATATTATCAATATTGTTATGCCACCTACGGCAGGATATGCCTGAAATACACTAAAAATACCCCCCATTCGCGACAACTATCGTATCCATCTAAATTATTCAAGCGTGCTGATCCAAGTATTGTGCCAGCTCCGTGCGTGAAAGCATTTTGAGCCCCTTCGCAATAGCCGTCTTCACCTTCTCAGATTCCTTGACTGGACCGTCCGGGATTGCCAGAATCGTAGTGCGTGCAGTGAGCACAGAGGCCACCGCAAACCCCTTCTTATGCGCCTCCTCCTCTAGATTCTTGTCTCGAAACCCGGTGAAACAGATAGTGCCCTTTACGGCTGCGGCTACCTGTGAACGCTCAGTGAGTACCGGATACGGAATCCAGCAGGTTTCCGAGGTGCGCCAGGCCTTATAAGCGGGCAGTGTGCTCTTGAACGTGGTTAGGCTGTCTGAGGTCCAGCCAGGTGCGGCCGTGATGGCCGACCACGTCCGGCAATCCGGATTCATGGCGTGCAGGGCCTTCAGCTTCGTCTCGCCGACACTTCTGGGCATCAAGGAACTCGCGACCATGAGATCAATCTCAGTAGGCTTCAGTGCGCGCAGGGATTCGTAGAGAGTGGCGCCTGTCTTGGGACCGAGCGTCGTCGAGAGCTGGGTCCCCGTGGCCTTCCAGATATCAGCCGGACCCGTCATGCCGGCGTCGACCAGCGCTGCGGCCGTCGCGGGCCCAGCCCCCGGAATCTTGAGAGTCTTGAGGAAGTGATGGAGCTTGGCGACGGTGATGGCCGCGCTGTCGCTGGTGGCCTTCAGATGGGTATTCGTGGCATCCCAGACACCTTCGGGGAGCTGGGCCACGGTTCCCACGAGAACCCGATCGAGCGTCGGAATCACATCGCCACTGCGACGAATCACGATCGAGGACCCTGGCCCGAGTTTGTTATGGACGACCGTGCGCGCATTATGGGCCGTACAGAAGCGGATGGTGGCGCCGCCAATGGTCACCGGCTCGAACTCGAGTTTTGGGATCAAGTAGCCCTGGGCCGAGGTCGCCCAGATGACATTGATTACCGTC
>Ga0209189_1002028_pt1 | contig 14631 bp, 19 predicted proteins | sample C_130820_EF_Meta_FD_187308 | JGI IMG/M metagenome (GOLD analysis project Ga0209189, IMG submission 187308) | Freshwater microbial communities from Lake Croche, Canada to study carbon cycling - C_130820_EF_MetaG (SPAdes) (version 3) | ecosystem: Environmental > Aquatic > Freshwater > Lake... | reverse complement strand
TTATTCCAAATATAAAAACTCCACCAACAATTTTTATGGCAATGTCATGTTTCATGTAATTTTATCTTAGAAGATTGGAAGATCTCTTTAATATCATCGCAGGATTCGCAAAGTCTTTTTTACCGTATATTATTTTTTTACCAGAAAATGTAGTTAAAATTGCTCCTGCATGTTCAGCAATTGCATGACCTGCAGCAATGTCCCATTCCTTTGCTCTTGCTCTTGCGGCATAAATATCAAATTCGCCCGAAGCTATTAAACAAAATTTCAGTGAGCTTGAACATTTTATAAACTTTGTAACGTTATATTTTTTATGAATGTTTAAAATAATGTCAGAGGGTGCAGGACTATTTGAAAGTGCTAAAATTTCATTTTTTTTAGAAAGTTTTTTACCAGTTAGTTTAATTTTTCGATTTTTATTAATTTCATAAGCATTATTTTTTCCAAATGAATAAAATAATCTTTTAAGTTTAGGCGCATAAATAACTCCAAGGACAGGCTTTTTATCTAAAATTAGCGCTGCATTTAAAGTGTACTCGTTTCTATTTTTTATATATTCACGAGTTCCATCAATAGGATCAATTAGCCAGAAATTTTTTCTATCAAATTTATTAATTTCATCTACATTTTCTTCAGAAACTATTTGAATGTTAGGTGTTAAATAAGAAATTTTTTCTTGAAGAATTTTATCCACTAATAAATCACCATTAGTAACAGGCGTGTTATCTTTTTTGATAGTAATTTTTAAATTTTTTCCTGAAAGTCTAACACTTTCTTTTCCTGCTTGATAAAAGCTAGGAATAAGTTCCTCTGTTATTTTTTTAAGATTAATTTTTAACATTAATTTTTTCTAATAGAATTATATCTGCAACAATTGTTTTTTTTCCAGAATTTTCAAAATTAACAGTGACGATATTTTTAATAATAGATTGTATTTGACCAATACCCCATTCTTTATTTTTGGGATTAATCACATAGTCTCCGGGCTCATAGTCAAAAATCATTTTTTACTTATACTTATTTCTTTCTATAATGTAAGAGTGTCTAAAAATTGTCTATGACTGTAATACCAAAAACAGAATTAAGTAATAATTTATTGGGATTAGATAAGGCGCCAAGCGAAACAAAAGTTGTTGTTGCTATGTCTGGAGGAGTCGACTCCTCAGTTGTAGCAGGACTTATGAAAATGAACGGATATAAAGTTGTTGGTATTACCTTGCAACTTTATGATTATGCTCAAATTAATAAAAAACCCGGAACCTGCTGCGCAGGGCAAGATATTTATGACGCAAAAAGAGTTTCAGAAAAATTAGATATTGATCATTATGTATTAAATTACGAAAGTAAATTTAAGAATGAAGTCATAGAAAAATTTGCAGATTCATATTTAAGAGGTGAAACTCCTATTCCATGTGTGAATTGTAATCAAACAGTTAAGTTTAGAGATTTATTTGAATCAGCAAAAAATTTAAATGCCGATGCATTGATTACAGGTCATTATGTAAAAAAAATTATAGATAATGGAATTTCTAAAATGTATAGGCCAAAAGATTTAAATCGTGATCAAACATATTTCTTATTTGCAACTACACAAGAGCAATTAAATTATTTACACTTTCCATTAGGAGATCTTCCTAAAGATGAAACAAGAAGTATTGCAAAAAAACTTAATTTAGAGGTTGCGGACAAACCAGATAGCCAAGATATTTGTTTTGTTCCAAATGGTAATTATGTATCTGTGATTGAACGTCTAAGACCGGAAGCAAATGAACCTGGAAATTTTGTAGATACAAAAGGTAATATTCTAGGAAGACACGAGGGAATTATTAATTTTACAATAGGACAAAGAAAGGGAATAAAAATTTCAGGAGAAATTCCATATTATGTTGTTAAGATTAACGCAAAAGACAAACAAGTTGTTATTGGAAAAAAAGAAGAGCTAGAAATTAAAAGAATAAAAATAGAAAATATTAATTATCTCGCTAATAAGAACAGTGATTTTAATGAAAATATATTTGTTAAAGTGAGATCAACGGGAAAGCTTATAGAGTCAAAACTAGATGTTCATAAAGAAGTGGTGACTTTTGAAAATGCAGAATTTGGAGTGTCCCCTGGACAGGCATGTGTATTCTACAAGCCCGATAAATTAGGGGTTAGGGTTTTAGGTGGTGGCTGGATAAGAGCTACAGAGTAAAAGAAACTATTTTTTCTTATTTCTTCTTCTATTTCTTCTTATTTTTGATCCAACTTTTCTTCGTCCTCTATGTTTTTTTGGGTATCCCATGTTTTTATATTAAAAGTTTATATCTAAATTAATTATCAAAACAAAAAACAAACACAATAGATTTATTAAAATAGAATTTGATTTTTTTTCTAGTTATGATTTAACCGCAGATATGGGTATATTCAAAAACAACCAAGAAGTTGTCTATAGATCAGATTTTGATAAAAAAAACAGAGCTGATATCAGAACTCTAGTTTTAGAAAAGAACGCTAGAGATGAATATGATAAAAAAATCCAAAATAGAATTGTTGTAGCCCTATCGTTTTGCTTAATTATTGGATTAGCTTTAGCTTTAATTAAATAATTCCTCACAAAATATTAAATGTTTACTCAGTTTTTTGACGAACTGAACATCAAAACCAACGGTAATAAATTATTTAAAATTACAGATAAAGTTTTGCAGTTTGTAGATCGTTCCAAAATTTTAAATGGCATATTAAATATATCAATCTTGCACACAAGTGCGTCGTTAATTATTCAAGAAAATGCAGATGATGATGTACAAAAAGATCTCTTAAATTTTTATGATAAATTAGTGCCAATGGATAACGAATTGTATATTCATAGTACAGAAGGCAAAGATGATATGCCCGCACATATCAAATCCTCTTTAACCAATAGCAATTTAACTATAAGTATAAAAAATAACAAATTAATTCTAGGAACCTGGCAGGGAATATATTTATTTGAACATAGAATTGAAACGCAGGTCAGAAAAGTTTTTTTACATCTTATAGGACAACAGTAATTATGAATTCTAGATTAAACATTGTATTAATTGTAGGTAGTGCGCCAGATGCTTTAAGGATAAAAAAACAAGATTTATCTTTGTTCTCAAGTCGCGTTGTTATTAATAATGCTTGGCAATTAACAAGTGATTGGAATTACTTAATTTATCCTGAAGACTTTCCAAATAAAAACTTGCCCCCTGATTCAATCTTAATTAATAAAAAAATAGTTACGGCACGTGAATTTGTACCAGAGCAAAATTCTTTTGGAGGATTTGTTTACGGAGGGGGCACAATGGCATTCACAGCTGGTTATTGGGCTTTAGGTGCTTTAAAGCCAGATGTGATCGCTTACTTAGGTTGTGACATGATCTATCCAGAAGAATATGGAATTCAAAGTCATTTTTATGGCAATGGTAAAGCAGATCCTTTGCGTTCAGACATCACATTGCAATCCTTGGAAGCAAAGTCCATTCGTTTAATGGCACTTGCTAAAATCAATAATTGCGCAGTAGTTAATTTATCTGAGCTACCTAAATCACGATTATTATTTCCACGCATATCAATAACTGAACTATTAAAAAAGATAGATCAAAATGATTTGGTGTGTGATCAAGACATAAAATTAGATTCTAAATCTGTAAAAAAAGCTTTAGATCTTGAAGAGCAGTTGGCGTATATGGTTCCATCAGGAAGATATTGGGAGTCTTTAAAGGAATTTGATCAACTAAAATTAAGCGAAATAGATTCTCTATGGCTTAAGTCTGCATCTAAGTTGAATTAGAAGATAGTTAAATTAAATTTGATAACGCAATATGACAGTAATCAAGTAGCAAAACTTAACTATTATTCACAAAAGTTTATACTTATGTTAATCAAGGCACGTTAGAAAGAAGTGCAAAATTGCGAGTTTAACAAATGGCGGGGTAGCTCAGTTGGTTAGAGCGCAGGACTCATAAGCCTGAGGTCGGTGGTTCGATCCCACTTCCCGCTACCAAATAGTGCAAACAATTTATGTTTAACGTCTCGTGCATTCAAATTACTTCAGATAATAATGTCTTTTCTAATTTAGAAAAAACAACAGATTTGATAATTAATTCTATTAAGAAAAAGGCAGATTTAATTATTACTCCAGAAAATACTTCTCTATTTACTTTAGATCATAGTGAACTTTTAGAAAAAGCAGAGGAAATGAATAATAATTTCTTTTTAGAATCTATAAGCAAAATTTCAGAGAGTTATAAAAAATGGATTTTAATTGGATCATTGCCAATAAAACTATCAAAAAAGTTACTAGCTAACAGATCTGTGCTTTTTAATCCCAAAGGAAAAATTGTAAATTATTATGACAAGATTCATATGTTTGACGTCAATCTTTCAAAAAACGAAAAATATGAAGAGTCAAAAAAATTTTTATCTGGGAAAAAGAAAGTTTTAGCAAAGTTACCTTGGGGATTGATGGGACTTACTATTTGTTATGATGTTAGGTTTCCAAATTTATATCGAGAGCTTGCAAAAAAAGGTGCAATATTTATGACGGTGCCATCAGCATTTACTAAGATAACAGGCGAAAAACATTGGCATACTTTATTAAAGGCAAGAGCCATTGAAAACTTTTCTTATATATTTGCAGCTGCTCAAACAGGTAGGCACTATAATGATAGATTAACATACGGGCATTCTTTAATTATTTCTCCTGATGGAGAAATTTTAAGAGAAAAAGAAAAGGGAGAAGGTTTTATTATTGCAAAAATTAATGAAAATCTTCCAAAACAATTAAGAGCTAAAATTCCAAGTCTTAAATCGAATTAATATTTCTTGTAGCTTTTTACTTCAGAGATATTTGATTTTGTTAAACTGTTAATTTTGTTTTTAAAGCGCGATCTTTCATCGTTAGTAAAATAAACATCCCTTGCAAGCTTTATAAATTTCTCTTTAAAATTACTTTTTCTTTCACAATCTCTAATGGCATCTTCAATTTTCCATAATTTAAGATTAATTGATTTGAGCTTTTTATATAATTTTGTAAGTGATTTAGACTTTTTAATATTTCTATTCACCGTTTCTTGTAAAGAACCCAATTCTTTTAAAACAATTTTAACTTTAGATTTATCTTTGATTTTATTTTTTTTTATCTCAAGAATTGATATTTTATCGAACAATTCACCTGCTGATATTTCAGAGTAAATTTTTTTTGTAATTTCCATAATTAATCAATAATGTTCTTTTATAATATATGTCAAATATTTTGATAATAAAACTTGGCTCTCTAGGAGACGTTGTTCAAATTTCCGGTGCTTTAAGAGATATAAGAGAACATCATCAAAATGATAAAATCACAATTTTAACTACCTCAAAATATTTAAATTTATTTCAAAATTGCCCATATGTTGATGATTGCATAGAAGATAAAAGGTTACCCAGATACAATTTTTTTTACCTCTTCAATTTACGAAAAAAAATAAACGATGTTAATTTTGAAAAAGTTTACGATTTACAAAATTCTAATAGAACAAATTTTTATAAAAATTTTCTTTTTAATATAAAAAACTGGTCAACTTCAAAAGACGCTCCCGAAAATCAATACAATAACTCAGTCTTACAAAGATTTGATGATCAATTAAGAAAGTCCAATATTAAAACAAAGTACACTTTAGCACCAGATTTTAACTGGGCGACAGAACGTAGTAATAATTATAATTTAGATAGTAATAAGAAATATATTTTATTTTTTCCTTTTTGTTCTAAAGATTTAATTCATAAGCGCTGGCCTTATTTTGCTGAGCTCATAAACTTGATAAAAGAAAATCATACGGATTATGAACTAGTCATTGCACCAGGACCAGATGAAATAAAAGAAGCTAAAGAATTTAATATAAAAATTGCATTAGATAACGAAAGATCATTAAATTTTTTTCAACTCGCGTCTTTGATTAAAAAATCTCATTTTGTCATAGCAAATGATACGGGACCAGCTCATATGGCAGCACACCTAGGCATCAAAGGTATTGTTATTTTTGGACCTCATACCACACCTAAAAAAGTTTCGATCGAAAGAGAAAAATTTTTAGCTTTGCAAACAGATGATTTAAAATCTCTTATGGCAGATAAAGTTTATGCTTTAATTAAAAGCTCGATTATAAGTTAAGTAAATTTGAATATTTTTTAATTATTTCTTTCCAATAAAATTTTTTAGAAAATTCTTCTGCGTTTTTTCCAAGTTCCAAATACTTTTTATTTTGAATAATTGTTTTTAAAGCTTCGTAAATTTCAGCATGATTGCTTCCATTGCATAAAATTCCAGTTTTATTATTTTGCACAGCATCAGGAGCTCCACCATCTTTTCCTGCTATAGAAGGCACCCCATAACTCGCTGCCTCAATATAACTGATGCCAAAACCCTCAACAGAGGTTCCTTCAATTCTCGAAGGCATTAAAAAAATATTTGAGTTTTTAAGTAGAGCGTTTTTTAATTCAGAACTTATATTTTTTTTAAAAACTACATTATTTTCTAAACCAAGTGATTTAGTAGTTTTTTTAAGATTTTCTTCCTCATCACCACTGCCAATAATTACGTATTTAAAATTAGGGTAAGTAGAGTGAAGATTCTTTAACGCCAACAAAGAAAAGTCGATACCTTTTCTTTTGTCAAATCTTGAGACAGTAATAATTTTGATTTCCGAATTATTAAATATTTCTTTTGCCTTCCTATCTGTTTCAGTACCTATTAATTGAGGCTCGTTAATCCCTGGGTTGATCACTTGTATTTTTTGCTCATCAAAGCCTTTTTCTAAAGCTAAATTTTTAGTAAATTGAGAATTTGCAATAATAAATTTGGCTTTTTTTAGTGCAGCAATGGATCTTTTATTTAAAGCACTTCCTATTGAATGATTAATTTCTTTTCCGTGTATTAAACAAAAAATTGGAATTTGGTTAAATATATTGTCAGTTATTAACTCAATACTTTTCCAATGATCTGCAACTATAGCTTTTACGGGTTCTTTATTTAAAATTTCTTTTAGAAGATTAAATTTTCTATATTTTTTTAAAATTTTAAATCCGCCTATTCTTTTAGTTTCAAAAAAATTTTTTTTGTCGTAATTTTCATCACCGGTAAATGAATCTGCCAAAACCTTAATAGGATGAAGTTTATGTAAATGAATTGTGAGACCTCCCATCAAACTTTGCATTCCACCCAATTCAGGAGGATAGCTTCTAGTTGTTACAATTATCATTTAATTTTTTTTCCATTTAATATTGCAGCCCATGCTCGGATATTGATTTATTGGACCTTTTGTTGTTTTTGATATTAATTCCATAGCAATTAGTAATTCACTCTCATTTTCAAGGACAGGTTTTAGATTATTAATTTTTCTAACTCTACCTCGATATTGTAATTCATTATTTTTATTATAACCAAAAAAATCAGGAGTACAGACAGCTCCGTAGTTGCGAGCCACTTCTTGATTTTCATCATAAAGATATGGAAATTTAAAACTATTAATTTTTGAAAATTTTTTCATATTTTCAAAACTGTCCTCAGGATATTCTTTTGTATCATTAGACATGATTGCAACTGAATTGATGCCAATATTAGATAATTTATTAGTAATTTTTACTATTTCTTTAATCACGGCCTTTACATAAGGACAGTGATTGCAAATAAACATAATTAAAGTTCCGTTAATTCCTTTGATATCTTTTAGGGAAATTAAGGTTTCTTCTGTTGATTTTAATTTAAACTCTTTAATTTTTTCTCCAAAATTACATATTGGTGTTTCTGTTAAAGACATAATTTTATTTTACTATTTGGAATATTTGTTATGAATATAACATGATCTTTCAACTAGGTAATAAAAAATTAGTATCCGAAGGAAAACATTGGGTAGCATCAACAGCAAATGTTATTGGGGATGTAGTTTTAAAAAAAGATTCTAGTGTTTGGTTTAATGCAGTGATTAGAGGAGATATCGAAAATATTACTGTAGGCGAAGGTAGCAATGTTCAGGATAACTGCGTTTTGCATACTGACAATGGTTTTCCATTAAAAATTGGTAAAATGGTTACAGTGGGTCATCTTGTTATGTTGCATGGATGCACAATTATGGACAACAGCTTAATTGGAATAGGTTCAACAATTCTAAATGGTAGCGTAATTGGAAATAATTGCATTATAGGAGCTAACAGTTTGATTACAGAGGGAAAAATTATACCAGATAATTCTTTAGTAATGGGAAGTCCTGGAAAAGTAGTTAGGCAAGTTACCGAAGAAGAAAAAAAAGCAATTACTGAGAATGCCCAACATTATATTGATGGTTGGAAGAGATATGTAACTGATTTTAAAAAAATTTAAGGGACTAACCAAGTACTTGTATTACCATCTAACATAAATTTTGCGCGTCTATGTCCTTCTGAAGCTAGATAAAGCCATTCAAAGCTTTTTATTTTGCTTTCAACAACACAAAAGTTTTTATAACCTATTTCACTTTGCTCGAAAGTTGGAAGTGATCCACCCATTTCTTTTGATAAATCAGAAGCTGATTCATTAATTAAATCACCAGGCGCTTGTGTAGATAAATAACATTTTCTACTCATCATTTGTGTATTTTTCCATGCTAGTTTTGTAATCTCATTATCTTTATGAATAGTTGCAATGCCTTCAGCTCGAATCTGGATTTTTCGTTTTTTGCTATAAAAAACAAAATAAATTTTATTATTTTTTTTTAACGAAATAATTTTGGGAGATCTATGGTCGGTATGAAATCTTAATATATTTTTATCTTTAAAAGCTCCTCTTAATACAACAATCCTCCCATCAGCTCCTGTTTCAGAATTAATAATTATAATAGGAAGTCTAAAATCTTCATCGCGCTCACTAACTCCTTTTTCTAAAAAGGACCATATCTGATCAAGAATTACATCAATATTATTATAATAATCTGGGATATCTTTAATCACTTAATTTATTTTTTCTTAAGTCGAGTAATTAGACTTGAGGTATCAAATCGGTTTCCACCCTTTTTTTGAATCTCAGAATAATATTCATCTATAATTTTAGTAGTTGGAAGCTCGGATCCATTATTTTTTGCTTCCTCAAGAGTAATACCAAGATCTTTTCTCATCCAGTCAACTGCAAAACCAAAATCAAATTTATTTTCGATCATAGTTTTATATCTATTTTCCATTTGCCAAGACTGAGCAGCTCCTTTTGAAATAACCTCAATAACGTCTTCCATATTTAAACCTGCATTTTGACCGAAACGAATAGCTTCGGATAAACCCTGCACAACACCAGCAATACAAATTTGATTAACCATTTTAGCAAGCTGCCCACTTCCTGCAGGACCAAGTAATTTCATTTTTTTGCTATAACATTTGATTATATCTTGAGCTTTTTCAAAATCTTTATTTTCTCCACCAATCATTACCGTTAGTTGGCCATTTTCAGCGCCCGCCTGACCACCAGAAACAGGAGCGTCTAAAAAACCAAAACCCTTTTCTTTTGCAGCTTTAAATAACTCTCTTGCGATTTTTGCAGAGGCGGTTGTGTTATCAATAAATACAGAACCTTTTTTAATTGAATGAAATGCACCTTCAGATCCTAGGGTTACTTCTTTTAAATCATTATCATTACCAACACAGCAAAATATAAAATCAGAATCTTTACTTGCTTCTTTTGGAGTTTTTGCAAATTTTCCACCAAACTCTTTAGACCATTTTTCTGCCTTAGCAGTAGTTCTGTTATAAACGGTAACATCATGACCTGCCTTTGCTATATGACGAGCCATTGGATAACCCATCACACCAAGACCTAAAAAAGTAACTTTAGCCATTTATGCTCCTATTAATCGTTTGTTAAATTAATCACTTATTATATTGCAGATAAATCTTTATAAAAACTTGATTTATTTAAGCTTTAAGAATAAAACGGTCAATTCAAATTATGGCACGAGTAACTGTTGAAGACTGTTTACAGCAAGTAGATAACCAATACGATTTAGTCATTTTGGCTAAAGAGCGTACTCTACAATTGGGCGTGGGCGATGCTCCGCAAGTTCCAGTGGATAATGACAAACGAACAGTTTTAGCTCTAAGAGAAATTGCAGAAAAAAAAGTTTCAGTAAAAGATTTAGAAGAGTCAACAATTGACCGTATGAGAGATCATCCGGACGATGCTGTGGCTCAAGAAGATTTCGATAGTCCAGACGGAGATTCTTTTGAAGATATTTATCAAGGCGAAGTTTCAAAATCAGGTCAGGCCATTCTTCCTTCAAAAAGATCTAGAAAAATTCCAGAACCAAAAGTTGGTGCTGAAGGCATAGCCATAGAAGCGGATGATGATGATCTTGATGATGATATCGCTTTAGAAGCGGCTCCTGAAAAAGAAACTTCAGAAGACAAAGCTTAATTAAATTTTAATTTTAAAATCTTTTAGAATTTTTTTCCTGTGTTGATCTAGATCAGGAATTTGACCACGAGTACTCGGGTCTTTATAATTAGACATTTTAATTGGATTACCAGCCATTTTAAATTTTCCAATTTTTTTATGAGTTGAGCTTACAATCATATTTCTAGATTTGATTTGAGGGTTTTCAACAGCTTGTTTAATATTATAAATAGGTCCGCAAGGTATGCTCATTTTAGTAAAGAGTTTAATCCAATGATTGGTACTATTTTTAATTAAATATTTTTCTAAAATTAATTTCAGATCATTGGCATTGGCATTTCTTAATTTATTATTTACAAATCTTTTGTCCTTAACATATTCTTTGCATCCTAGTGAATTACAAAGATTTTCAAATAATTTATCATTACCAGCTGCAATAATTACAAAGCTATCTTTTGTTTTGTAAGCCTCAAAAGGAGTGATCGATGGATGACGTGATCCCATAGGTTTTGGAATTTCACCGCTGCTAAAATATCTTGCAATTGCATTTTCTAAAATTGCAATTTGACAATCAAGCATAGACACATCAATTTTTGTACCCTTACCAGTTTTTTCTCTGTCAAATAAAGCGGCATTAATTCCAATTGCTGTAAAAAGTCCTGCTGTAATATCACCGATAGAAGTTCCGACTCTAGTTGGCTTTCCATCAGGCTGACCAGTTACACTCATAAGACCACCCATTCCTTGAACAACCATGTCGTAAGCAGGTAAAGTTTTTAAAGGACCAGTTTGACCAAAACCTGAAGCTGAAGCGTAGATTAGTTTTGGATATTTCTTGTTTAGTACTTCCCAGGAGTAACCCCACTTATCTAACGTTCCCGGTCTAAAATTTTCAACTAACACATCAGATTTTGCTAATATTTTTTCAAATATTTTTTTATCATCTTTATTTTTTAAATTTAGAGCAATACTTTCTTTGCCTCTATTAAGAGACATAAAATAAGCGGAATAATTTTTAATGAATGGACCAAAACTTCTACTATCATCTCCTGTTTCGGGAGATTCTACTTTTATAATTCGAGCACCTAGATCCGATAAGACCATAGTGCAATAAGGACCAACTAAAACCCTTGTTAAATCTAATACAACTATACCTTTTAATGGACCTAAATTATTTTTCATCCACAGAATATTACATTGACAAAGAGCAACATTCAAATCAGAATAATATTTCAAATAAATTTAAGGGGAGATCATGAAAATTAAAGCACACTTAACAGCGCTTGTTAGTATTTTTATAATACTATCAGGAGTAAATTCATATTCAGCAGATATAGTTTTAAAAGCATCACATCAGTTTCCAGGTAAAGGAGATTCTAGAAATGAAATGCTTGAGATTTTGTCATCAGAAGTAGCAAAAGCAAAAGTTGGCGTTGATGTTAGAATTTTTCCAAGTGCATCACTTTATAAAAGTTCAGAACAGTACAAGCCGTTAACAGAAGGTCAATTAGATATGACTCTTTTGCCATTAGATTATGCATCAGGATTTAAACCTGAGTATGGTGCAACTTTAATGCCCGGTTTAGTTAAAAACCATTCTCATGCAGCTCGAATGAACGTTTCTCCGTTTATGAAAGACATTAAAAATATTTTAAAACAAGACGGGGTAATTGTTTTGGCTGACGCTTGGTTTGCTGGTGGATTTGCATCTAAAACAAAATGTATAACAAATCCTGAATCTGCAAAAGGACAAGTGACTAGAGCAGGGGGCAGTATGTTTGAAGAAATGTTAAAAGGTGCAGGCGCTTCAATCGCTTCAATGCCTAGCAATGAAATTTATCAAGGTTTACAAAGTGGAGTTTTAAACGGAGTTAATACTAGCTCAGAAAGTTTCGTTACATTTAAACTTTACGAACAAGTTAAATGTATGACACCTCCAGGAAAATTTGCCCTTTGGTTTATGTATCAACCAATTCTTATGTCTGAAAAATCATTTAATAAATTAAATGAGAAACAAAAAGAAGCTCTATTAGCCGCTGGAAAAAAAGCTGAACAATTTATGGCTAAAGAAGCTGCAAATTTAGACACAAAAATGGAAAAAATATTTAAAGAAAAAGGCGTTCAACTTGCATACATGACAGAAGCTGATTACAAAGCTTGGATAGAAATAGCAAAAGCAACCTCATATAAAAAGTTTGCAGAGAAAGTTAAAGACGGCGACAAGTTAATCGCGAAAGCTTTGGCTGTTAAATAATTTTAAATTTGATTGGTGGGTTTAAAGCCCACCAATCTTTATTAGGATTAGTATGATTAATTTTATAAAGTTTGCTCATAATTTATCTAGGCTTTCAGGAGTAACTGCTACGTTATTAGTAATAGCAGCTGTTTTTGTAACCACTGAAATGGTTATTGTTAGGTATTTCTTAAATATGTCGACTACTTGGCAAACAGAATTTGTTATCTTTTCTTTAGCCGCCGCAACTTTTGTAGGCAGTCCTTATGTTCTTTTAAAAAAGAAGCATGTGAGCATTGATATTGTCACTCACTATATGAGTAAAAAAAATCAAAAATTAATGTCTTATCTAGCCTCCTTTTTTTCAATTATTTTTTTAATTATATTTTTATACACAAGCATTGAACTTTTTATTCATGCCTGGGAAAAAAATCTTAAAACTCCAACTATCTGGAATTTCCCTTTATGGAAGGTTTATATATTTTTACCGATAGGAGCTTTTTTGTTAATTATTCAATCTATAGCAGATATTTTTTGTACAATGATTGACTACAACAACCCTAAGGGAAATTAATATGACACCTTTAGTCCTTTCTCTTTATATAATTGGCGCTACATTTTTAATTTTGGCAACGGGCATTCCAATAGCATTTGGACTTGCGCTTGTATCAACGCTTTTCTTTGTTGGCATCGAAGGTATTGGAAGATTACCTCTTGTGGCGGAACAGCTTTTTAATGGCTTACAAGATTTTGGAATAGTAACTATTCCAATGTTTTTATTAATGGGAATTGCAATCGCAGCTTCACCCGCAGGAAAAGATTTGTATTTAGCACTTGATCGTTGGTTAAATAGAGTTCCTGGAGGATTAGTTTTATCTAACCTTGGAGCTTGCGCAATATTTGCAGCATTGTGCGGATCGTCACCTGCAACATGTGCTGCCATTGGAAAAATGGGAATTCCTGAAATGAGAAAAAGAGGTTATTCAGATGAGCTTGCAACAGGAACAATTGCGGCCGGAGGAACTCTTGGAATATTAATACCTCCTAGCATCACAATGATTATTTACGGAATATCCACAGGAACTTCAATTGGCAGACTTTTTATAGCAGGGATAGTGCCTGGTATTATGCTTACAGCTTTATTTATGTTTTGGGCTTATATTTATGTGAGATTCAGTCAAGGAAGAGGAAAAGAAAAAGTTGCAGTAACACAATATACTTGGAAAGAAAGATTTGAAATTCTTCCAAAAATTTTACCTTTCGTATTTCTTGTTATTGGAGTTCTGTACGTTTTGTATGGAGGCTTTGCTACTCCTAATGAAGCATCAGCTGTAGGCGCGTTATTTGCGATGGGTTTGGTTGCGGTAGTTTACAAGATGTATAATACTAAATACTTCTGGGAAATTTTTTCTGAAACAATGGTTGAAAGTGTAATGCTACTTTTAATTATAGCGGCATCATTCTTATTCGCGTTTGTACTTTCTAATTTATATATAACGCAATCTATTGCTAAAGAATTAGTCGCTATTTCTTCCAACAAATGGCTATTAATGTTTTATATTAATTTATTTCTAATAGTTGCCGGTTTCTTCTTGCCGCCTGTTGCAAGTATTTTAATGACAGCTCCAATTCTTTACCCAATTATTGTCGCTGCAGGATTTGACCCTATTTGGTTTGGTGTGGTTGTAACTATTAATATGGAGATTGGCTTAATCCATCCACCGGTTGGGCTTAATATATTTGTTATTCAAGGAATTGCGCCCGATGTTGCTTTGAGTAAAATTTTGTGGGGTTGTTTGCCGTATGCAATATTAATGATATTGCAAATAGTGATACTTTGCGCATTCCCTCAAATTGCCACTTGGTTACCTTCTTTAGTTATGGGATAACACAGCAATATGCTGGGTTTAAAAAAATTCCTTACCTTTGTTGCTGATAAAGGGAAAAGTTTCTTTGGTAATTTATTTACTAGAAAAAAAGATACAGCAACTCATTTAAC
>Ga0209189_1002027_pt1 | contig 14634 bp, 17 predicted proteins | sample C_130820_EF_Meta_FD_187308 | JGI IMG/M metagenome (GOLD analysis project Ga0209189, IMG submission 187308) | Freshwater microbial communities from Lake Croche, Canada to study carbon cycling - C_130820_EF_MetaG (SPAdes) (version 3) | ecosystem: Environmental > Aquatic > Freshwater > Lake... | reverse complement strand
AAGAACTGTTGGGTGCAGGCCACGTGATCAACGCCTACCAGCACCTGATGCAACGCGTCACCCCCGAGCAACTCGAAGCCCTGTTCGAGCCACCGGCCGTGGTCGAGGAAAAGCTGATCCCTGGCGGCGAAGAGATCGCCCCCACCATCAGCATCGACGACTTCGCCAAGGTGGATCTGCGCATCGCCGAAATCGTCAATTGCGAACCGGTCGAAGGCTCGGTCAAGCTCTTGCGCCTGACGCTGGATGTGGGCGAGGGCCCGGACTCACAAGGACGTCCCATCCTGCGCAATGTCTTCAGTGGCATCGCCAGCATGTACAAACCCGAAGACCTGATCGGCAAACTCACCGTGATGGTGGCCAACCTGGCACCACGCAAGATGAAGTTCGGCATCAGTGAAGGCATGGTGCTGGCCGCCAGCCACGCCGACGAAGAAGCCGAACCGGGCATCCATGTGCTGCACCCTTGGCCCGGCGCCAAGCCCGGCATGCGGATTCACTGAGGCAAGGACATGGAACAGATCTCCCACCCCAACGTGGCGCTGGTATGTTCCCATTGATCAAAGGCTGGACATCGGTCCAGCGCTCCCACCCAGCGAATGTCCGCTTAGGCATGGTGCTGTGCTTCGTTGCCGGGGCCACCAATGCAGGCGGATTTTTGGCGGTTGGCCGTTACACCTCGCACATGACCGGCATCGTCTCGTCAATCGCTGACGATTGGGTGCTCGGTCACTGGGCTGTTGCCTTGACTGGCGCACTCAGCTTGGCTGCTTTTGTGCTCGGAGCCATGTGCACGGCGGTGCTGGTGAGCTGGGGGTTCCAGCGTCGTTTGCACAGCAGCTACAGCCTGCCTTTGCTTCTTGAGGGCTTTCTACTGTTGATATTTGGCTTGTTTGGCGCCGCCTTGAACAGCATGGGCTCCATTTTTGTACCCCTCACCGTGGTCTTGTTGTGCTTCATGATGGGGCTACAAAATGCGGTGATCAGCAAAATTTCCAAAGCAGAAATCCGCACCACCCACATCACGGGCCTGGTCACCGATTTGGGTATAGAGCTTGGCAAACTTGTCTACATCAATAACATTTCCGCCGTCTCTCCTGTGATGGCGGATCGCCCTCGCCTGCGCTTGCAGTTGATGCTGATCGGTGGTTTTTTTACAGGCAGTTTGATGGGTGCACTGGGTTTCAAATACGGGGGGTATTTCACCACCGTGCCGCTGGCCTTGTTGCTGTGGTTATTGTGTTTCAAGCCACTGATGGACGATGTGCGCCGCTGGGCCGCAGCCTCTGAGGACGCCACGCTGTGATCGTTTCGTTGCGGTGGGGCTGGAGTTGCGCTTGTGGCACCGCGGTGAGGGTGCGCTGCAACGCCAGCTAAAATCAGGGTTTATCGCTTTCATTGAATCGACTCTCCCATGGCCCTCAAGCATTTCTTTCGCCGCCCCGATTACCGCTCCGACGCCACCCAGTTCATCGACCAGTTGAAGGCCGACAAACCAGCGCTGGAGGCCGAGCAGCGCCAAGGCCGTGACTTGCTGTGGGACAAACAAGTCGATCGCACCGAGCAACAAGAATTCAAAACAGGTCGCGTGGCACAAAAGCCCTACGTTTATCAGACCTTGGCTTAACGCCATTTTCAACGCACATGAGCAAAGCATTGCCACTGCAAGCCTTGCAAGCCACGGCCTTGGTTGACGCTGCAGGTATGCCGGTGGTGGTCGACCATGTGGCGGTGGCGCGCTTGTACGGTGAGCCCTTGTTCTCGATGCCCACTGACTTGTACATCCCGCCCGATGCACTGGAGGTCTTTTTGGAGGCCTTTGAGGGCCCGCTGGATTTGTTGCTGTACCTGATCCGCAAACAAAACTTCAATATTCTGGACATACCGATGGCGGCGGTGACCCGCCAGTACCTGACTTATGTCGAAGAGATCCGCAAGCACAACCTGGAGTTGGCCGCTGAATATTTACTGATGGCGGCCATGCTGATTGAGATCAAATCGCGCATGCTGCTGCCGCCCAAAAAAGTGGCCGAAGGCCAGGAACCCGAAGATCCCCGAGCCGAGTTGGTGCGTCGTCTGCTGGAATACGAGCAAATGAAACTGGCCTCCATGCGGCTGAATGAAATGCCGCACTTTGGCCGCGACTTCATCAAAGCCCAGGTCTACATCGAGCAAAGCCTGCAGCCACGCTTTCCGGATGTGCATTTGGTGGAATTACAAGACGCATGGCGAGACATTTTGAAGCGCGCCACCTTGATTCAGCACCACAAAATCAGCCGCGAAGAGCTCAGCGTGCGCGAGCACATGAGCATTGTGCTCAGACACCTGCAGGGCCGTAAGTTTGTCGAGTTTGAGCACCTGTTTGACCCCAGCCAAGGCACGCCCGTTCTGGTCGTGACCTTCATTGCACTTTTGGAACTGGCCAAGGAAACCCTGATCGAAATCACCCAGGCCGAAGCCTTTGCGCCGATTTATGTGCGCCTGGCTTACACACCCAATTGAGACCCGCCAGGATATCCCGTAGGTCGCAGCTTCGGTTGCGACATCAGCCGCAAAGCCCACCCTGAAACCCATGCACATCGCACGCTCCATTCCCGAATTGCGCCAACATCTGGCGCACAGCCAACGCCCCGCCTTTGTGCCCACCATGGGCAACCTGCACGCAGGCCACATCAAGCTGGTCGAACTGGCCAAGCCCCAGGGCGACTGCACCGTGGTCAGCATCTTTGTGAACCGCCTGCAGTTTTTGCCGCACGAGGACTTTGACAGCTACCCCCGCACCTGGGAGGCCGACTGCGTCAAGCTCGAAGCCGCTGGCTGCGAGGTGGTGTTTGCCCCGCGCGAGACCGACCTTTACCCCGAAGCCCAGACCGTCAAGGTGCATGCCGACCCGACGCTGGCCGACATCCTCGAAGGCGAATTCCGCCCGGGCTTTTTCACGGGCGTGTCCACCGTGGTCATGAAGCTGTTCATGAGCGTGTTCGCGGGCAAGGCCCAAGGCGTGGCCGTGTTCGGCAAAAAGGACTACCAGCAGCTCATGGTGATCCGCCAGATGGTGCGCCAGTTTGCGCTGCCCATCAGCTTAGCGGGCGTGGAGACCTGCCGCGCTGAAGACGGCCTGGCGCTCAGTTCACGCAACGGCTACCTGAGCGAGGCCGAACGCGCCGAAGCGCTGCACCTGTCATTGGCATTGCGCGAACTCGGCCGCGACGCGCTGGCCGTTGCCGACGACCTGGCCGCCCGCTTGCCTGCGCTCGAAGCCAAAGCCATGGAGGCCTTACGCCGGCGCGGTTGGCAACCCGACTACCTCACGTTGCGCCGCCGTCACGACCTGCAAGCCCCACAGGCCGGTGACGCGCTGGTCGTGCTGGGCGCAGCCACGCTGGGGACAACACGCTTGATTGATAACTTGGAGGTGTGAACAAAGAGGTGGCAGGGACCACCTGAGATCACAACCGGGCATTGAAAACTAAACCGCCTCACCCCGCGGTCCGCGCCCCATGAGAACTTGCACAACCTCTGTCGCTATCAAACGCCCGTCGAGCAGGGCGACAACGGCTTGGGTAATGGGCATGTCCACGGCCAATTGCTCGGCACGTAGAAGCACGGTGCGGGCGCTGTACACGCCTTCGGCCACATGACCCAGCGAGGTCACCGCTTCATCTAGGCTCAAGCCTTGGGCGAGCAGGAGGCCCACCTGGCGGTTGCGGCTGAGGTCGCCGGTAGCGGTCAACACCAAATCGCCCAGGCCTGACAGGCCCATGAACGTTTCGGGTTTGGCACCCAAGGCTACGCCCAGGCGGGTCATTTCGGCCAGTCCTCGGGTAATCAGCGCGGCACGGGCGTTCAGACCCAGTCCCAGGCCGTCGCACAATCCGGTGGCAATGGCCAATACGTTTTTGACGGCGCCGCCCACTTCCACGCCCACCATGTCGTTGTTGGCATACACCCTCAAAGTGGAGCCATGAAAAGCTTGGACCAAAGCATCGCGCACGCTGGCATGGGGACTGGCGGCGACCAGTGCGGTGGGTTGTTGACGGGCCACTTCCAGCGCAAAGCTGGGGCCGTTCAGGGCTCCGGCCAGCAGGTTAGGGGCCACTTGGGCTTGCACTTCGTGGGGCATGAGGCCGGTGCTCGCCTCAAAGCCCTTGCACAGCCAGGCCACGGAAGATGGCACATCACGTAAGGCCTGCAAACTGCTGCGCAGACCCGCCATGGGTGTGGCAATGATCAACAGGTCAGTAGCCTGTGCTGATGCGATCACGCCCTCCAAGTTGCCGGTGATGATCGTGAGTGATTCAGGAAGCACCACCCCAGGCAAATAGCGCGCGTTGCGACGCTGCTGCTCAATGGCTTGGCCTTGCGCTGCGTCGCGCACGTAAAGGCAAACCGGAGGATGGTCCAGGGGGCGACTGGCCGCAATGGCCAGCGCTGTACCCCAAGCGCCTGCACCAACGACGGTGATGTGCATGCTCGGGGACGGGTTCAGAATTACTGAACTTGCGGTGCAGCCGCTTGTTCAGCCAATTGAGCTTGCTGCTGCTCGTACATGGCTTGAAAATTGATTTCAGCCAAGTGCACTGGCGGGAAGCCGGCACGCGTCACCACATCGGCCACGTTACCGCGCAGATAGGGATACACGATTTGCGGACAAGCGATGCCCATGATCGGACCCATTTGGTCGTCGGGCAAATTACGGATTTCAAAAATGCCAGCTTGCTTGCATTCAACCAAGAAGACAGTTTTATCGCCGATTTTGGTGTGCACAGTGGCAGTAACGCACACTTCAAAAACGCCTTCGCCCACAGGCGCAGACTCCACACCCAACTGAATGTCCACAGTAGGTTGCTGCTGTTCGAGCAAGATGGCGGGTGAATTGGGCTGCTCCAAGGAAGCCTCTTTGAGGTACACGCGTTGGATTTGAAAAACGGGATCTAAGTCGGCCATGAGGAACTCTTGAGAATTAAAAAATTGCCATTCAGTGCAGCGCAGCGCGCACTCTTCAGGACAGACGATTATGAACGAATTGGAACCGCCATTAAGGCAGTTCAGTGAAGCTTCAGGCCGCTTGCAACAGCGTCACCAATTCGCCCTTGGCGTCCAGCGCCATCAAATCATCACAACCGCCGACATGGGTCTCGCCTATAAAGATTTGAGGCACAGTGCGGCGCGAAGTGACAGCCATCATGTGATCGCGCTGCGCAGGATCGGTGTCGATGCGAATTTCTTCGATCTGTTCAACACCCTTGGCTTTGAGAATTTGCTTGGCCCGCACGCAGTAAGGGCAGACCGCGGTGGTATACATCTTGACGTGTTGCATGAGACGACTCCTTTAGGTTTTTTCGACAGGCAAACTGGCTTCGCGCCAGGCTTTGAGACCACCCGCCAAAGGCTGGGCCTGTTCATAGCCCATTTTGCGGGCTTGAGCGGCACCACGGGCAGCGCGTGAGCCAGCTTGGCAAAGCACCACAACGGGCGTGGCCTTGTTCTTGACGAGTTTGGGGAGTTGCGCTTCAAGTTGGGCCAAGGGGACGTTTTTGGCGCCAGCAACATGACCTTGTGCATACTCTTCAGGCTCACACACATCGATCACCACCGCTTTTTCGCGGTTGATCAGCTGCACCGCTTGCGATGTCGTCAAACCCGAGGCGGCACCCTGGGCCAATACAGGCCACATCAGCGCTGCACCTGAGGTCAGGGCAATGACCATGAGCATCCAGTTGTCGAGAAAAAATTTCACAAAATAACCTTTATAAGAACAAATCAGCGCCGCTTTGAATGCATTGCCTACCCAGTGATTCTAAAATGCGAGGCTGTTGCGTGTTTTCTTTGTTTTTTAAAACCTTCAACCATGTATAAATTTGTTCTGATTCGCCACGGCGAGTCCACCTGGAATCTGGAAAACCGCTTCACCGGCTGGACCGATGTGGACTTGACGCCCACCGGCGAAGCCCAGGCTCGCGAGGCCGGCCGCTTGCTCAAAGCCCAAGGCTATGAATTTGATTTGGCTTTTACCAGTGTGTTGCGCCGCGCGATTCGGACCCTGTGGCTGACCTTGGACGAAATGGAGCGACACTGGCTGCCCGTGACCAAAAGCTGGCGTTTGAACGAGCGCCACTACGGTGCCTTGCAAGGCTTGAACAAAGCCGAAACCGCCAAAAAATTTGGCGACGATCAAGTGCTGGCTTGGCGCCGCAGTTACGATGTGCCGCCACCGTCATTGGAAGAAAACGACCCCCGCTGCGAGCGGGGTGATTTGCGTTACGCCAGCATGGCGCCTGAAAAAGCGCCTCTCACCGAGTGCCTGAAAGACACCGTGGACCGCGTTGTGCCTTTCTGGAATGACGTAATGGCACCGGCCATCCAGTCTGGCAAAAATGTGGTCGTTGCGGCGCATGGCAACTCGATTCGCGCCCTGATCAAGTACCTGGACAACATCTCCGACGAAGAAATTGTGGCGCTCAATATTCCCAACGGCATTCCGCTGGTCTATGAACTGGATGCGAACCTCAAACCGATTCGCCACTACTACCTTGGCGATGCACAAGCTGCAGCCCAAGCGGCTGCGGCTGTGGCCGGCCAGGGCAAGGCCTGAAGCCCGCATTCGCGCGAAATAAAGCCCGTCCTGTGCACAAGGCAGGGGCTGGGTGTATATTGATTTGAAATACGGTATCGACCGAGGTCAAGGACTATGGGAAACAAACTGAAAATTGCAGGCTGGATTGCGGTCGGGGCCATGGCTGGCGCGCTCACTACTGTGTCATTGCAGACAGCTGCGCGCAGCAGTTTTGCCCCCCTGCCGCTGGAGGAATTGCAGCAATTGGCGGCCGTCTTTGGCATGGTCAAAAGCGATTATGTGGAACCCGTGGACGAGAAAAAACTCATCACCGAAGCCATCTCAGGCATGGTGGCCAGTTTGGATCCGCATTCGCAGTATTTCGACAAGAAAAGCTACAAGGAGTTCAGCGAAGGCACTTCGGGCAAGTTCGTGGGGGTCGGCATCGAGATCAGCCAGGAAGACGGTTTGGTCAAAGTGGTATCGCCCATTGAAGGTTCGCCGGCCGACCGCGCAGGCTTGAAGACCAATGACCTGATCACAAAAATTGACGACACTTTCGTCAAGGGTTTGAGCTTGAACGACGCCGTCAAGCGTATGCGCGGTGAACCCAACACCAAAGTGGTGCTGATGATTTTCCGCAAAGAAGAGAGCCGCACCTTCCCGGTCACAATCGTACGCGAAGAAATCAAGACGCAATCGGTCAAATCCAAATTCATGGAGCCCGGTTACGGCTGGATCCGCGTTTCTCAATTCCAAGAACGCACAGTGGAAGACTTCTCGCGCAAACTTGAAGAGATGTACAAGCAGGACCCGCAAATCAAAGGTTTGGTGCTGGATTTACGCAACGACCCCGGTGGCTTGCTTGACGCAGCTGTAGCCTTGTCTGCCGCCTTCTTGCCCGAGAACGTGACCGTGGTCTCCACCAATGGTCAATTGGACGAGAGCAAGTTCACCTACAAAGCTTCGCCTCAGTTTTGGCGGCGCAATGCCAGCAACGACCCAATTGCCCGATTGACGCAAGCCACGCAAGGTGTATTCAAAAAAGTGCCTTTGGTGGTGCTGGTCAATGAGGGTTCTGCATCGGCCAGTGAAATCGTGGCAGGCGCATTGCAAGACCACCAACGTGCGACGCTGATGGGCAGCCAGACCTTTGGAAAAGGCTCGGTACAAACCGTGCGCCAATTGGGCCCCGATACTGCTTTGAAAATCACAACCGCACGCTACTACACACCCAATGGCCGTTCCATTCAAGCCAAAGGCATCGTGCCCGATGTGATGGTGGACGAAACTGAAAATGGAAGTCCGTTTGCTGTTTTGCGCACCCGTGAAGCCGACCTTGAAAAGCATCTGGGCAACGGCAAAGACGCCGAAAAGAAAGACGCCGAGCGTGAGAAAGCCCGCGAAGAAGCCCTGAAAAAATTGGAAGAAGAGTCCAAAAAACCAGTGGCCGAGCGGCGTCCGCCTGAGTTTGGCTCTGACAAAGACTTCCAATTGAACCAAGCGCTGAACCAGCTCAAAGGCAAGCCCGTGTTGATCAGCAAGACTTTGGCAGAGCGCAAAGAAGAGAAAAAAGACAAGTAACTCCTGAGCACCATCGCGGGCTTTGAGATGACTGACGATCAGTTGCTGCGTTATTCGCGCCACATCTTGCTCGATGAGCTGGGTGTTGAAGGCCAAGAAAAAATTCTGTCCTCGCACGCCCTGGTCATCGGGGCCGGCGGTCTGGGCTCCCCTGTGGCTTTGTACCTGGCAAGCGCTGGTGTAGGCCACATCACCTTGGTGGACCCGGATACGGTGGATGCCACCAACTTGCAGCGCCAAATCGTCCATACGCTGAGCCGCGTGGGACGGTTCAAGGTCGACTCCGCCCAACAAGCCATGCAAGCCATCAACCCTGATGTGCGGGTCTCGGCCATTGCAGAACGGGCCGATGCCGCGTTGCTGGACCGATTGGTGGCGCAAGCCGATGTGGTGCTCGATTGCTGTGACAACTTTACAACACGCCAAGCGGTGAACCTCGCCTGCATGCAACACGGCAAACCTTTGGTCTCCGGTGCTGCAATCCGCATGGACGGTCAGGTGTCGGTGTTTGACCCCCGACACGAAGCCTCACCTTGTTACGCTTGTGTGTTTCCGCCCGAACAGGCACCCGAAGAAACTGTGTGCGCCACGATGGGGGTGTTCGCGCCCTTGGTGGGCATCATCGGCACGGTTCAAGCCGCTGAGGCACTCAAGCTTCTCATTCAAACAGGCAGCTCGCTGGCGGGGCGATTGTCCATGCTGGACGCACGCCATATGGCTTGGAGCGAAGTGCGGATTGGCCGCAATGCCCAATGCCCAGTGTGCAGCGCGCTGCGCCCAACGCTTCTGCCAATGATTCATTGAGGTCCGTGGCAACTGCCATGAAACTGTCTGAACACACGGGGGGTCATCGGCTGCGGCTCAGCAAAGAGACCTTTTTTCTGTTTCCGTGCTTGCCTCTCTAAGGCCGCATACGGGCCCGAAGTTTCACGAAACCTGAAAGACCACGCCATGCCGGCGGCGACCATGTGCGCAGCCACATCGCGTCCATCAATCTCTACCCGACCCAACACGCGACCATAGCTGTCAGTCCCACGCGGAAAAACCTGTATGGTTTTACGGTGCACCAGATCAATCATGGCGTCGCGCGATGCGTCACCGCCAAATTGGCAGCGCTCGGGCGCGTCGATACCATCGATGCGCAATTTGACAGCCTCGTGGGCTTGTTCAGGCAAGACCAGCAAGGTGTCGCCATCCGCAACCCAGCTGACCCACCCCGTCCACACTTGATCCTCGGCCCCTCCTTTTGTAGCAGGGTCTTGCGCATGAACACTCCCAAGCCACAGGCCGAGGAGCGATGCAGCGGTGAGCCTCCAAATAGAGCGTACAACTTTCACTAGGTCACTTCCCTTTTGCCCAAGCCTTGGTTGTGTCCAAGGTAAATTAGATCCATTATTCGGAATATTGCTACATTCTCATGCTTATGGAGTAAATTGCGCGAATCAACCGTCATTCAATCCAAACTCTCAATCCATCAGTGACACATGAACGCCATCCAAAAATTTTTAACCGCTCTGCTTGCAATCGGGCTTGGGGTCAGCTTTTCAATGCCAGCGGCTCACGCGCAAAGCTTTCCGGTCAAACCCATTCGGTTCATCAATAACTTCCCTGCTGGTGGGCCTTCGGATTTTCTGGCAAGAACCGTGGGCGAAGCCATCACCACCCACTTCAAACAACCGGTGGTCACCGAAAACAAGGCTGGGGCAGGTGGCAACATCGGTGCCGACCTGGTGGCCAAAAGTCCCGCCGACGGTTACACCGTTTTGTTCGGCATTGACACGGCTTTCACGGTCAACCCGTTTATCTACAAAGGCATGCCCTTTAAACCCGCCGACTTCAAGCCGATCATGGTGATGGTGTCTTCGGGTTTGTTGGTGGGTGCCAACCCGGGCTCGGGCATCAAAACCATGAAAGACCTGATCGCTCAGGGCAAAGGCAAAGGTCTGAACTTCAGCAGCGGCGGCAGTGGCAGCCCTGGCCACTTGGCTGCTGAAATATTCATGGATGCCGCGGACATCAAAATCCAGCACATCCCTTACAAAGGCAACACCCCAGCCGTCTTGGCCGTATTGTCTGGCGAAGTGGATGCCGGTGTGTTGGCCACTCCCGGTATGCTGCCGCATGTCAAAGCAGGCAAGATCACCGCGTTGGCAGTCACCAGCAGGCAACGTTCGCGCTCTGCGCCCGAGGTGCCAACGGTGCTGGAGGTCGGCTTGAAAGACCTGGAGTTGGAAGTGCTTTACGTCGCAATGGTGCCTGCCGCCACCCCAGAACCCGTGATCCAGCTGTTGCAAAAAGCATTTACCGATGCACTCAAACGGCCTGACACCCAAGCCCAAGTGGCCAGCATGGACTTGTTCTATGAGGGATTGATCGGCGCAGAAGCGGCCAAACGAATCAGCGACTTGTCGCAACGCTATGAACGTATCATCCAATCAACCGGCATGAAAGTGGAATAAGCGCATGAGCTTTGCTGCGACCCAACGCCCCAACATCATTTTCATTGTTGCCGACGATTTAGGCTTTGCCGATCTGGGCTGCTACGGCGGTCGCGATGCCCAGTTCGGTAAGGTCTCCCCTGTTCTCGACCAACTGGCGGCCAACGGCCTGAAGTTCACCGATGGGTACGCCAACTCCCCCGTGTGCTCACCCACCCGCTTTGCCTTGATGACCGCGCGGTACCAATACCGCTTGCGCGGCGCAGCTGAAGAACCCATCAACAGCCGATCCCGCCACAGCACGACTTTGGGTCTTCCAACATCGCACCCGACCCTGCCTTCCACACTCAAAGCTGCGGGCTACCGCACTGCCTTGATCGGCAAGTGGCACTTGGGCTATCCACCTTCTTTTGGGCCCTTGCGGTCAGGTTACGATGAATTTTTTGGTCCCATGGCCGGCGGCGTTGACTATTTCACCCATTGCGCCAGCAGTGGGGCGCATGACCTGTGGGTGGGCGAAGAAGAGCAGCCCCATGAAGGCTATTTGACCGATCTGATTTCGCGCAATGCGGTGGACTTTATTCACCGCATGGATCAAGGTGAGCGCAAAGACGATCCGTTCTTTCTCAGCTTGCATTACACAGCACCACATTGGCCGTGGGAAACTCGCGAAGACCATGCCTTGGCGGCCTCCATCAAGGACAATATTTTTCATTTGCAAGGTGGCAACATCCACACCTACCACCGGATGATTCACCACATGGACGAGGGCATCGGCTGGGTGGTCAATGCCTTGCGCGAAACGGGGCAACTGGACAACACCTTGATTGTGTTCACCAGTGACAATGGTGGCGAACGCTTCAGTGACAACTGGCCCTTGGTGGGCGGCAAAATGGACCTCACCGAAGGCGGCATTCGGGTGCCATGGATTGCGCACTGGCCAACCACCATCGCCCCCGGCGGTATAAGCACACAGCATTGCATGACGATGGACTGGTCTGCCACCCTGATGGCGCTCGGTGGCGCCAACATTGACACCGACTACCCCTTGGACGGTGTGTCCCTGACCGGCGTATTGCGCAACCCCTCGTACACCTTTGAGCGCCCGATGCATTGGCGCATGAACCACCGGGGCCAGAGGGCCATGCGGGTTGGCGACTGGAAATACCTGCGTGTCGATGGCAACGACTACCTGTTCAATATTCCAGCAGATGCCCGAGAACGCGCCAATTTGGGCGGGCAACAAGCTGCGCAATTGCAAGCCTTGCGCGAGCGCTGGGAAGCGTGGAACGCGACCATGCCCGCCATCCCAGACGATGCCACCGTCAGTTTGGGTTATTCCGTCAAAGACATGCCGCAACGCTGATGGCGCAGGCTAAGACCATGGTGCTTTTTGAACGCTTTTTAACCTTCAGAAGTTGGCCTCCCCTCAGCCGGGAGCTGGCCCGTGGAGAAGTGGTCGCCGGCTTGTCTGTCGCGCTGGTCATGGTGCCTCAAGCGGTGGCTTATGCAGGCTTGGCAGGCATGCCTTTGGTCACAGGGCTTTACACCTGTTTGGTGCCTGCTCTTTTGGCTGTTTTATTTGGCAGTGCAACGCGTTTGTCCGTGGGGCCGGCTGCACTCACGTGTGTGTTGATCGGCGCGTCTTTGAACGGATTGGCCGAACCGGGTTCCGCCGAGTGGGTCTCACTTGCCGTGTGGCTGTCATTGCTGTCTGGCGGCCTTCAATTGTTGTTGGGTTTGGGCAGCTACGGCTGGTTGATCAACCTGGTCAGCAACCCTGTGATGACCGGCTTTACACAAGCTGCCGCTTTGTTGATCATGGCCTCTCAGGTGCCGGCTTTGCTGGGCGTTAAAGCCTGGAGCTGGAACCCGCAAACCTGGGCTGCTTGGCTTACCAACTGGCCAGCGCTATGGGGCCTGAGCAGTTTGCTGCTGCTGCTTGTCCTACGCCGATACAAACCCCGTTGGCCTGGCGTCATGCTGGTCATGGCGGCAGCCTCAGCGATCGGTTATCTCAGTGACTACCAAGCCCATGGCGCCGTGGTGGGACTGCTGCCATCCGGACTTCCAGCGGTCTATTTTCCAAACTGGCCGGGATGGGATGTCCTCAGCCAACTCTGGCTGCCTGCAATGGTCATTGCGTTGGTGAGTTTCTTGGAAACCGCTTCCTCTGCCCGCATCGAATGTCAGCGCGACGGCAAACGCTGGGATGACAGCACAGAGTTATTTGCACAAGGTCTGGCCAAACTGGCGTCCGCGCTGTCGGGCAGTTTCCCAACAAGCACTTCTTTTTCACGCTCCGCACTCATGTTGTATGCCGGTGCACGCAGCGGATGGGCCGTGGTTTTTTCTGTCGGATTTGTGCTGTTGGCTTTGATGTTCCTGATGCCGGCCCTCCAATTTGTGCCCAAGTCGGTCATGGCGGCGGCGGTCATAGTGGCAGTGATGAATCTTTTTCAGCCTCGGCAATTTCTCAAGGTATGGGAAATTGACCGTATTGAGGCCATGACCGCGGGGGTGACCTTTGTCATCACGCTGCTGACAGCGCCGCGTATTTTTTGGGGTGTTTTAACAGGCGTGCTGGTTGGACTGTCACACTTTTTGCACACCCGTTTGCATCCGCGCATCATCGAAGTGGGCTTGCATCCCGATGGCTCGTTGAGAGACCGGCACTTGTTGAATCTACCTCCATTGGCCCCGCATTTATTCGCCGTACGAATGGATGCCGAATTGGATTTTGCGGCCGCCAGCAGTTTTGAACGCAACCTGTCAGAACATCTTTCCAAGCACCCGGATGTCAAGCACATTTGCCTGTTTGCCCATCCGATCAACAGGATCGATGTTTCGGGGGTCGAAACATTCATGCAAATGCGAAAACAATTGACCAGCCGAAACATCACCTTGCACATCAGTGGGATCAAGTTGCCTGTTCAAAATACATTGGCCAAGGCAGGCGCGTTGCTGCCCGTCGAAGGACTGCGCTTTTACAGAACCGATGCCGAAGCCGTCAAAGCACTGGCCATGTTGAATGAAGACCCGAGTGACATGGCTGCAGCCGCCATTTAATGGCTCAACGGCTCGTTGAAACGGTCAGATTCTTCTCGTTACCTGAAGCCAATTTTTTTTGCCTTGCAGCTGTTTCTTTCTCGAGTTCGGCCTTCATTTCAGATTCAACTTGCATGTTTGTGAATTTCAAATAAGTCGACGTTTCTGGCCACTCTCTGACCACCTGAATTTGCATGCCATCGGAGAGGCGCCAACGCGCTGTGTAAGAGCCCATGTCCAATTGACCGACCGTTTCAGCACTTGGGCCGTACTTGGCGGTGACCATTTTGACAATCTGTGCGGTATGGTTGTTGTCCATGAAATTGGCAAATGCATATTCCGCAAAGGCCAATTGTTGAGAAGCGGCTGCATAGCCCAGATAAAATTTAGTGGCGCCGTTCAAAAGACCTTTTGCATCATAAACATCCACCCAGTAACGGGCGTCTTCGCGAATGACTTTCATTCCTTGCGAATGCAGCGCTTGGCGCATTTCCTCTCGGGTTGCAGAACTCAAACGGACACCGAACATTTGAATCCAGGACGCATCATCGATCTGCTGCTCGGCACTGCCAAGGTTTGGAGCTGAAAAGCGCGTGTTGGCATCTGATTGCGCCCAGGCCCAACACATGGGATTACAAAAGAAGATGCCTATGAACGCCAGTCGAATCGTCCTCGTCACAGCCGTTTCTCCTGCTCAATGGAATGCTCTTTTTCAATTTGAGTTGCTTCTTCTGGCGAGCCTGGCGTCGGTTTTGAAAGGACCTCGGCATCTGAGACAGTCAAATCGTTTGAATGGATTTCCAATCGCCGCTGATCTTTCACCAAGGCGCTCAGCAAGAGAGATGCGAGAATGCCAACGGCCACCGCCAAAACCGCTGACAACAACAAAAAGACCGTCAAACTCACTGCCTCACTCCCAAAACTGCGCGAAGCCATGCGTTATGACCCCTAAATTTGTTTGTCTTGGCAGTTTTACACAGAGTTCTGGCGTAGTAAATACGCCAATTG
>Ga0209189_1002026_pt1 | contig 14634 bp, 21 predicted proteins | sample C_130820_EF_Meta_FD_187308 | JGI IMG/M metagenome (GOLD analysis project Ga0209189, IMG submission 187308) | Freshwater microbial communities from Lake Croche, Canada to study carbon cycling - C_130820_EF_MetaG (SPAdes) (version 3) | ecosystem: Environmental > Aquatic > Freshwater > Lake... | reverse complement strand
TTTGTCATATGCCTATACCTCCTTCGTGATATTTAGTTGTTTCGCATACTCTTCTAATGGCACACCTAATTTTTTAGCGATTGTAACTTGAGACGGCGTGAGTCTCACAGTTTTGCGACTAGTTTTTACACTTCGCTTCGCTCCAGCTACTGTTTGTGTTGGTCTAGTCGATTCCGTAGAAACATTAGTATCAAATTTATGCGGAAATTCAAGTCTTATTCTTTTATCAATTTCCGTATAATAATCATTGGATTTAGGATCATAACCCTCTTCATCCACTAATGTTTTATGTAAATCAAAAGCAGTGTAAGTCATTGCTTTATCAGAACCAAACCATCTGTTTTTAGATGCCCACTCTTCAGCCCTAGGATCAGAAGATACATCTTGTGTCGTATCTTGATACTGTGGTTGTTGAGTTACAGGCTCTTGAACAGGTGCTTGTTTAGCTAGTCTTTGTGCTTGATTTTTATACTCTTGAAGTCGTGCTTCTTCGTATCCTAATCTAGCTATCTCTTTAGAGATTTCAACTTCAGCTCCAATATCTCCTGTTTCTCTCGCTGCTTGTAACTTGCTTTTTGCAGCTTGCATTGAGGATACTATTTTAGCTTCTTTGTCTCTAATGCTAGTAGTTTCTAAATTACTAAATTTCTGTTTTAAAGCATCTTGTTCTGCTTTAACAGTTTGAGCCCAACGCACAGCTTCATCTTTTTGACGCTCTGCTTCTCTCATCTTTTTAGTTAACTTAGCAATTCTACGTTGCACACCTTCGCTGTAATCATCAGCTTCTTTTTCAATTTCTTTCGAATTTCCGTCTTTCTCTACCTTGCTAGCTTCTTGCTTCTCGTTTTTTGCTTCCTCTTTCTCAGCGGCTAGAGGCTGGGAACTAGGAGTTTCTTCTTTGGTTTCAATAACTGATTCAATTCCTTCTTTAGCTGTGTCATCTTTTAACTCGACATCAACTGAAGGTCCTGAAGTATCTATATCCACCATTTTTTCTGTTTTATTATCTTCTGGCATAGTTTCTCCTATGTTTATATATGATGAAGAACGTCTTCTGGATTTTTAATAGTCCCTAAAACTTCGTCATCGTTCAAAAGGCGGACTTCTCCACCTTCTATTGGTAATCTTGAACCCGCGTAGCGAGCAAAGATAACCCAATCTTTTTCTTTACACCAAGGACCTGTTGGATAACGTTCTTTATCGTTATACGCTAATGGTCCCATTTTAAGAACATAACCACAGTTAGTTCCAATTCTTAATTTATCTAATGATTCTTGTGAAAATATAATTCCACCTTTTGTTTTATCTTTAGGTGTGAATGGTAATACTAAAATTCTCCAACCACTTGGTGTTGGTAAACTATCAACTAAATTTTCAGTGATATTTTCAGCTCTAACAGTTTTAGAATTTTCTTCTTGATATTTTGCCTCAAGACCTAAAACGGTCTTAGGTATTTCTTGATTACTTTCCGACTGTTTATCAGTCGAGTTTAATAACGTTTCCGGCATCGTCTTTTAGCTCCTTGTTGTTTAGCAGGTTAGAGATTTCCTGTAATATATATTCGTATGTACGAATTTGTCCTAAGATATACCTATAATCTTCCATAGTGTCAACATTACCAGAAGTTACAGATAGTGTTAAATTTTCTAATTGCGCTTTCATAAAGCGTTGTAGTTTATAAGCTACGTCTACTGTTTCCATTCTTATCCTTTCATTATTTGTTTATATTAACAATTCCACTTTCTAAGTGATTTATTTACTCTTGAATTAGGGTCTCTAGCTGTTTTAGCAGATGTTAATTTAGCTTTTAAACCTTTCATTCTAGAACAAAATGATTTACGTCTATTAGCAGATTTAGAACCTTTTTTCAACTTACTTGGTTTAGTAGTTACAGCTAATGATAATTTAGAACCTGGATGTTGTCTTCTATAAGATGCAATACCTTTTTTATTTAAACCACCTTCTGGGTTCTTACCTTCTTTACGTTGCCAAGCTGGAGTTCCGCCTTCAGCAGCTATGAATAATTTAGTTACTTGTGGTTTTTTACCTGTGATAGCTCCTTCATGACCAAAGGGTCTTACAATAGGACCACCATCAGCTTTGTTTATTCTAGCTTTACCAGTACCTCTATTTTGAATACCTAAACCAGCCATTAATATCTTTTAGTTTTTTTAAGTTTTATTGCTTTTCCTTGTCCTCTACTAATTAAACCACCATTGGCTTTTTTAGGAAAACCTTTTTTCATATTAGAATAAGCTTTTTTAGAAATAGTTGATTTAGATTTTGGACGGCTTATACCTAGTTTTTTTCTACGATTTATATTTGCCCATAAACCAACTTTACCACCTTTAGCAAATTCTGGTTCAGCTGTTGAATCTTCTGGGTGTAAACGATTTAGAGCATCTTGTCTTCGCTCTTCTTCCTTAACTTTTTCATAATTTTCGTCTAATTCTTTTTCAGATTGTCTATGCTTTTCTTGTTCTTTTTTTGCAATATTATAATATTTAGTATTAAAATCTTCAGGCATTATTCATTACCTGGGTATCTATCATTTGGATACATTTTTTCTAAATGACGGTCGATATCTTTTGGACTCATTCCTTGTTTCTGTAATTGTTTTATGTAAGCATCTAATGTATTAGAAGACGGTTCAACTGGTTTAACAGTTCCACCATCATCATATCCAGCAATAGGGCTTAAAGCTAAATTAGTAGGTTGTTGTTGATTTAAAATATTAGCAGAAATTATATCACTAGGTAAATTAGCTAAAGAAGAAACAGATCCACCGTCATCAAATTTTTGTCTTTTGCTTCTAATAGTTTTATTAACTATTCGAGCCAAACCTGACCCACGAAGTTGTTTGCCAATTCCTGACATAAGATTACTTTTTAAAACTTTTTAAAGTCTGAGCTAGTCTTGCACGTTTTCCCATAACACCAGATTTTTTAGCAGCTGATGATAATTTTTTAGCAGAGATTTTTTGTCCTGCTTTAACATGTAAAGATTTTCTTAATGAACCTGGTTTTTTAATAGCAGATTGAATCCATTTTACTGGTCCACCTTTAGCTTTTTTAGGTTTAGATAGTTCTTCAAATCTTTTTAAAGAATTAATTGCTTCTTGAATTGGATCTGGATTGATTGGAGTAAATCCATCATCTTGAGATTTATCTTCAGGTTTACTTCCTTCAGCGTAATGAGCTCTTCCACCTTTTTTAAATTCTTCATGTTTAGAAGAAATCCCTGGTCTAGCAATACCTGAACCTTTAAATTGTTTACCTATTCCAGACATAATTATTTTTTTACTTTTCCACCTTTTTTAAATCCTGCAGCTGCAGTAGCTCCAGAACTATCAACAGAATTTCCACCCATATAAGGTGAACCTGAAGTTGATGCTTGATTAGACATATCTGGACCAGCAAGAGAAGAAATATCAGGATGAACTTCTGATGTCATTGGATGTTGGTTCATTTGACCATCATCTTTAAAAAGATCTTTTGCTTTATGATGAGAAACACTTGAACCGTAAAGTTTTTCTAAACCATGTCCTTTTTTATGAATTCCAAGTTTAGCCATTAGCACTTACCGCCGTATTTCTTTTTAACTCTTCCACCTTTTTTTAATTTAGCTTCTTCTTTAGCTTCTTGTTCTGGAGTCTCAGCTCTTTCATGAGCTTTATCTTCTTCAGAAGGTTTAGAAACTTTAGCTTCTTTTTTCATGTATTCTTTTTCTGGAATAGCTTTTTTAGTTTTAGTTTTTCCTTCCATCATTGATGCTGATTCAACTTTGCCACCTTTTTTTAATTTATCTAATTTAGTGTGCTCACCTTTATGTTCTTGAGCATCATGCATCTTAAAAGCTTTTTTAATTAATTTTTTATCTTGAGCCATGTCAGCTTTGCCACCATCTTTTAGTGCAACGCCCATTCCTCTTTTAGCAACTCCGCCGCCTCTAAGTGCAGCACCCATTCCTCTTTTAGCAATTCCACCACCTCTGAAAGCTGGTCTTGGTCTTTGTGTATAATCGTTTCTCATAATTTACTCCTTATCATTATTAGTATAGTTGGTTGTAGTTCTATTTGCAAGAGTTCTTGCAATAGATTCTCCCGATCGCCCAACCACATATCCGCCTAGGCCAATTTGGAGTAAAGTCCAAACATCGCCTGGTAATTCAAATGTAATTATGCTTCCAGTGAATATTTTTATAACAGGTCCTAAGATATAATTCCACACTAAAATAAAGATTAAAACATACATTAATAAAGGTCTCCAGCTAGCTGCAAACCAGCCTGCTTTAGCCTCTGCTTCTACTATAGAAGCTGCAGCTTTAAGTTCTTCAGTATGAGATTGTAATAATTCTGTTTGTAATTGAGCTTTTAATTTTTCTTGTAAATCTTTATCAGGAACTGCTTTTTCAATAGTGCTAAAAAGAATTTTAGCTAATGGTGCTATAGCCCCTAATAATGGGAACATATTAGAACCACTTTGCTTTAGTTCTTTTTTCTGGCATCATTCTTCTTTGGCCACGAACTTGTTGTTCTTGAGTTTCTAATGGATTAGAAACTTCAACATCAACTCCACCCTTCATGTAACCATCTTGATTTGTGAATTGTGAAAAATCTACATCATGAGCTTCTGCTTGTACTTGATTTTTAGTAGGTGCTATAACTTCCCCACCTTTAGCATATCCCTTAGTTGATTTTCTTGCTTCAGATAAAGCAATAGCAATAGCTTGTTTTGGATTTTTAACTATTTTTCCAGATTTACCAGAATGTAATTTTCCTGTTTTAAATTCGTGCATAACTTTACCAACTTTAGTTTGTTTTTTCATAATGTTATTATACTCCTTTTATTGTTTTTTTTCAACCTTAGGATTTAATGTTTTTCCTAATACTGTCTTTTCTATTGATGTTTGAGCTCTCATATTAGCTAAATGCTCATTTTGCTTCATCTTTTCGTCTTGTGTATCCCTATTCATTAATACTTTTAAGGTATTTAAGTTATGATGTTGTTCACCTTCTTTTGTTTTTCTAGCATTTTCTTGTGCCATTAAATCTAATTCTCTAGCTTTAAGAGCAGTAAGAGGGTCATTACCAAATTGAGAAGTTATATCTTTTTCTTCTTTTAAAAACTCTTCCATAGATTCAGCTATGATTTCTGCTTTTCTAGATTCAATTCTTTCAGATAAAGAACGAGATTGCATTTGTACTTGTTGAAGAGCTTGTGGGTTTTGTTGTCCGGCAGATTGCATTTGTTGAATCTGTTGATTTAACATTTGTAATTGTTGTAATTCATTTTTAAATTCTAACTCTGCATGTTCTTGTGCCATAATTGAAATATGTTCAAAAATATTTTTTTCTAATGAGCCCATAATCATTGGAGCATTCTTTGCAAGATTAGTTCCCATAAAACTTAAATGTGACATGATATGAGATCTATGGTCTTGTCCCGGGAAAGCTTGGAACGGTTGTCCTGCTAAAGCCGCAATATGTTCTAAAGCAGGATCCTTTGGTTGTGGGGGTTGTGGTTGAATTAAAATTCTATCTATATCTTTAACACCTAATGCTTCATACATATTTCTATAAACTTGATATTGATTATGTAGTTGAGGGTTAGATGCAGCTAATTGCATTTCAGTTTGTGCTAAACTAATTCTTTGTGTTTGTGAAAATATATTTGGATCTGCTACAGGAATAACTGCAACATTATCATTAAAGTCAGCTTGTTTAATTTGTCTTGCTCCACCTATAACATCATAAGGATATACAGGAGGTAGATATAATTTAAATAATCTAGCTAATGAATTAAATTCTTGTTTTAAAGATGCATACATTCTTTTATGAATAGCTGACATAACTCTTGAGCCACGTTCTAATAATGCAACTGTTGTACCAACGGCAGCTGCTTGATTACCATCTCCTACTTGCATATCAGCAATAGAAGCAAATCTTTGACCTGCTGCAACAACTGTTCCCATTAAAGATAATAATGTTTGCGAAGGTTCTTTAAATGGTAACATCATAAATGCATCTTTTAAATTTCCATTAGGTGCATCTACATCTCTAAATTCACCTGGTTGAATTGGTTGTGCATCATCTCTAACTCTAATACCACGCATTTTAAATCCTGCTGGTAAATTAGCTAAAGTTCCTGCATCTAATAATTGTCTAAGTGCTGATGTTGCTGTACGTGACAATCCACCTATCATATGTATTAAACCAAATCCATAAAATCCTAAACCTGGTAAAAATTTAAAATGTACAAAATATTGTATTTTATTTTTCTTAGTATCAGTTTGTTCCCAGTTACGTCTAATAGATAAAACTTCTCTTGAGTCTTCTTCAATTGTTACAATATAGGGAAGTTTAATTCCAGAGGGCTCACCATTCTTAGGATTGATATCTTCAAATCCTTCGATATCTAAATTGATATGAAATTCTAATAAAGTAAAAATATTATTGTCCGATGTTTTACGAATTCCTTCTAGTTCATTTTGTTTCTTTTGAAGATCAGTTTGTATTCCATCTGGAGCAGTTAAAGGTACATCTTTATAAAATCCAGCTACTTGTTGTTTGCGTAAATCATTCTCTGACATTTTAATAATGTGAACAATTGCTTCTGCATCTTCTAATGAAGTCGCTGAATAAGGAACTACTAAATCTTCAGCAGGAATAAATTTAGATACAGGTCTTCCAAGTAGTTCATCATAATAAACTTTTTTAAATGTAGATCCGGATAAAGGTAAATAAAATAACATTTGATCAAATTCAGATTCATATTCTTTCATGACATCCATAATTTGATAGTTCATAAAATCTTTAACACGTTGTGCTTCTTGTTCTCGTTGCACCGTACTTGCTCCTATAATCTGAGTTCTAACTGGGCCGTCGGCTGGAAGAAGTTCTTTATAAGCTTGAGCTTGAAATTGTGTTACGGCTTCCGCTAGCACGGGATGCGTGGCGCCGGAAGCTCCTTTGAATGGTTCTGTTCTTCTCTCGTATTTAAATCCTAATAAATCTAATCCGTCTGTATATGCTTTTTCCCAATCTTGTCTTGATGTTTTATATTGTTCATAGTCATCACATAACTCTGATCCAATAGGACCTAAGATTTGATCATCTAATGATTCAGCTAAGTTAGCAAAATGATCTACAGGTTGTTGTGGTTTATTTTCGTTTGGATTAAAATTTATATCTGCACTACCATCTTCATTTTGAACAACATCAGTTAATCCAGATTTTGGAACATTATCAACTGCAGGTTCTACTTCTTGACCTGGTGTTGAAATATTCTGATTAACGTTTGGTAGTGACTTGTCTATAGTTGCCATTATTATTTTTCTCCGAAGATATTACCTTAACCTTTTTATCAGGGATATTCAAGCCTTGTGGGCATGGACCTCTTAAAGGAGGTATAGTTGTTGTTAGTTTTTTAGTCAAATAATTACCCTGTTATCCTTCTACTATGTAAATCTAAATGCACAGGTGTATTTTTATGTTGACCTTCAATAATACCTCTTTCCTGTCTTATCTTGTTTACATGTTTATTAGTCAACTTACTTTCAAGTGGTGCAATATCACTTAATGCAATTGAAGGATGAACTTCTGTATATTTAGCTTCAGCTCCTATGCCTTGAGTTTTAGGATCATCATTTTTAAAAGTATGAGCTCTTTTCTCAATATATTTAAAACTTGCAGGTATTGTCATGATAATATCTTTATCTTTATCAACATGAGTTTGTGGTGGAGTATATTCCATACTAAAAGTTGCTTTCTTTGTTTTTGAATGTGGGTAAGCAGCATTAGGACTTTGTACATCTACTCGTATCTTGCCGCTCGCTTCTATATACATAAATATATGTTCATTACCTAAATTTAATTGTTTAACAATTTCATTGTTAGAATGAGGAACATGTCTAGTTACATTAATTCCATCTTTCTCAACTCTATTAACTAGCGTCGGGAACCAAGGGAACATATTAGATGTTGGAGCAATTTTAATTTCACTATCAATAACTTTTATTGGAGTTTTAATTTTTGTAAAATTAGATTTAACATGTTTTAAAGAAGCTGTAGATAATTTATCTCCTGAATGTAATTCAGAAACATAAGCTCTAGGTTTAATTATTTTCATAACATCATCTTCTTTTTTCATAGGACCTTGAATCACGGGACTAGCAGAGTCATAAGGAGTTTTAGGATTAACAGGAGTTCCTTCAAAGTTTCCTGTAAACAAAGATTTAAAATCTGGAACACCTCCATCTGCAAGAGCAGGAATAGGAAGTGGTTTATATAAGTTAGGTTTAGATATAAATGACTTAGGTTGTTTAGTAAAATATTTAGGATTAGTTAATTGTTTTATAAAACTGTTGTATGTCATACTAATAATATGTTTTGTCTTGGTAAGGTAATGGTTCATCCACGTAATCTTCTGGATGATCAATAAATCCTCCTTGACGAAATCTCATTAGAGCTTGCGTCGTAGAGTCTACCAAGTCGTCATTTTCCCCATAAGGGAATGCTGCACATTCTTCTATTACTTCTTGAGCAAAATCTTTATGGGTCGGAGCCCATATACAACCGCTCTCAAATAGAGGTGCAACACTGTTAACTCTTGCATGCTTATCATTTCCTTTACTTGGTGTAAAGTTGATAACTGGAATACCCATCTTCCTTAATTCATAAGTTAACGGCATACCTGAAGCTTTACCTTCAATCAAAACTGTTTCAGGTTGCCAATACATAAACTGTTGATAGGCGATACGTTTTAATTCTGGAAACTCTAATCGTTCTTTAATAGCATCTAATAAAATTAACTGTGGACCTGAATCTTCATTACGATGGAATACACCCCAAGTTGTAATGGCAGAATAATCAGCAGTTTCTTTTTTTAAAAATGCAGTATCATAACTTTGAATAATATGTTCTAAAGGTGGTATGTGATCATGATCCCACTTACGCCACCATTCTCTTTTGATAATAGCACCTTCTTCTGATGTTGGATTCTGCATCCATTGAGCATTCCATTTTTGAACACTAATAGAAGTTTTAACTGCTTCTAATTCTTCAAGCTTCCAATACTCTGGCCAGATAGGTTTACCTGAGGGAAGGATAGCTGGGAATTCTACAAGATCCCATTTATCTCCTTTAGCTTCTCCTTGATGTTGTAATAACATTCCAGTTAAATCTTTTGTATTCCATCTAGTCATAACAACCACAATCATTCCACCTGGTTGTAAACGTTGACGTGGTCCTGATGTATACCATTCATAAGCACGTTCTAATGCATCCATGCTCATAGCATCTTGTTCAGAGTGAGGGTCATCTATAATTAATAGATCGGCACCTCGTCCAGTAATAGCTCCACCAACACCCGCTGCGAAGTACTCGCCGCCTTGTTCTGTTTCCCAGCGTCCCGCTGCTTGTGAATCTTCTCTTAGTGTTGTCTTAAATATCTTTTGATAATCTTCACTATCAATTAATGTTTTAGTCTTACGACCAAATCTTACAGCTAGTTCTCCTGTGTGAGTTGTTTGAATAATCTTTAAGTTAGGTCGTTGCCCAATCATCCATGCTGGGAACAAGAAGCTAGCAAACTCAGACTTTGTATGCCTTGGTGGCATATTAACAATAAGCCTTTTGATTTTACCTTTAGATAAATCATTAAACTTCTTTGCAATCTTTTTATGGTGATAACCTTCTACAAATTCTGGCCAAACATGTTTAACAAAAGAAAGAAAATCTGAATGGGCTGTTTCTTCCTTCTTTTTTTGAATAGATTGAATATATAACTTTAAAGCATCTTTCCTAACATCAGGGGGTAAATTTCTTAACTTCTCTAAATCGATTTTCATAAAAAATTTTTATAAAATTTTTTGGCATCACTATTGGATGAAAAATATATTTTATGGGGTTAATGTTAAAAAAGCAAGTCTAAAACGTATTTGGTGCCATTGAATGGCTAGATCTAGCCCGAAGCCTTTTTCTATAGGGACTCCAAACTAAAAAAAAGGGGGTCCCATTGATGATGATCAAAACTATTTTGCTTTGGCTTGGGGGATTTGGGATGACGGGGGAAAGATCATGGGGCCTGGAAAGCATTGCCTATAAGACAAGCATATCAAACCATATATGCTAAGGGATCCCTAAAGGAAAGGAGTCCCTATAGATGAAGCCCGGGCAGCGAGCCGGCGGCGCGCCGCAACAGCGGCGTGACCGGCGAGCAGTGACGCGAAGCGCGGCAAGTGTGGTGCAACAGCACCACTCGCTGCATGCCGCGCGTAGCAAGGAGTGCGCTGCAACAGCAGCGCACCTGGTAACCAGCGAGGCCGCGCAGCGGCCGAGCGCCTGCGTACAACCTAGACGCGACCCACGCTCCTTGTGGCTTGTTACGAGCAGCAAGCAGCTAGAGGCGAGGCCGCGCAGCGGCCGAGCCTCGTGAGCATAGCGCGAAGCGCGCAGCGAACCGAGCACGCCAGCGCCGCGCAGCGGGCGCACAACCTATGCGAGCATGCCTGCGACATAATGTCGCACCCTATATTATTGACTTGCATATAGTAATAGGATAATGTAGGATGTAATTAGAAAGGAGAAATAATATGGACGCAGACAAATGTATGAGATGGTTAGCGTTAGTATCAGTGGCAGTATTCTTAACTGATCTAGCAGTTCTAATACTATTCTACTAGCCGCTTGTTGCTAGTAGCTCCAACAAGTCTCTAGCGACGAGAGAGAAGGATAACCCCTGCGCGTCATGTAAATGTGGCAACAATGTGGCGAGCGCAGCGAGCCGCGCCGCGAGTAGCTAGTAGCTAGAGACTAGCGAAGTGTTGTATGATTAATGGCCAGCCGGTTACGAATGGTTCTAGCTTCAAGCCGCGTGAAGCGAGTAGCTGGATCTCAGAACCTTTATAAAGTTTGGGCAGCGAGAGGCGAGCGTCGAGGACTAAGATAAATGTATTCTTTGGGTGTAGTATATGAAAGCCAATTTGATGAGGCGAGAAACGTATAGAATTACTCTGTGCTACTTTAAGCTCGACAGTTAAGAACGTGCCGTTTTTATTATACAAAACAACATCAGGCCAACCAGAAACAGTAGCTAAATTTGTACGTGTTAATACAAAATGCGGACTAAGTTTTGCTTTAACTTCTTGCCAAAATTTACTCTCAGTTTTCACAGTACATGTGTACCACTACTTATCCCTGCTTTCACGATATTTCTTATCGAAGTCATCGTTTTGTTTTTTATCAATTATGATAGCTATGAACCAAACAATAGCTCCAATAATCATAGTAAATACAATCATTGACATAAACACACCATATATATCAGCTAATATTTCAACCATATTATCTATACTCACTAACTGGTTCATCTGAATGCTTAGAACTTAAATGATATATTCCTTCATCAACAAGTTCTTCTATTCTTTCAGCGTGCCATCGTATATCTGCTTGTTCTGCCCCTGCAAAATACTTCTTAGCTTCATCTAAAAACATATCAGCCATCATTGAGCCAGTTGCCAATGCGTCATAATCATTATAGCCAAAAGTATAATCACCTTTCTGCCAGTTATCTAATAGATGATCAGCTAAGTCTTCTAATGTTTCTGGTCTAAACTTAATCATTTGTGTCATTTGTTTCATCCTTTCTAGTTATTATTTGTCTAGCTTCCTCAATGTCATATTTACCATTAAGGACATCCAAGAACAAGTCTTGAATTTCATCCATGTCAGCGCTCCAGTTCCATAGTTCTTTATTTGTCATTTGTTTCATCCTTTCTGATTCGTTTATATCCTATACAAACCTATATGTCAATACTTATTCTTCCACATATATTATCATTCTATGTTTTTCAGCCTGTCCTACCAGTTTATTAGGGGCAAAAGTTAATTCTCTAATCTTATACTGTTTATGTCTATTATGAGGAAATACTATTCTAATCTGACAACCACCAAGATCAGATTTATGACGGAACCTTTCTAATATTTCCATCAAATCTATTATTCTCATTTTTTTTGATTAATACTACTAATAGCTACATGTTTAATAGTATCTACTATTGATTTTCTAATACATTGAAGATTAAAGTGTATAAACCTAAAGTCTTCTACACCATTATCAACTACATATTGGTGCTCTAAATAAGCCGGGAAGAATATCATTGTACCTGGTTTTGGTGCATATTTAATTCTATCAGTAGCCGGTGCATCAGCATTTAACTTTTTTGCTAAAGGTAATTGTGTCATTTCTTTCACATATCTTGGTTCAAGAAACATAGGGAAACTTGTTTTTTCAGAACATCTTAAGAAATAAAAACCACTAACATGATTATTACTATGTATATGACCTTCATGGTGTCCACCACCTTTAGATCCAAACTGTTGAACCCAAAACTCCGTCCAATACATATCTTGATGTGTTAAATCATATCCCATTTCTTGAAGAAATATCCATGATTGCAATCCAATATAAGCTTGTAATTCTTCCAATTCTGGATCATTTACTATTGAACCTGAGTTATAAGATAATCCATGATCTCCAATTTTTTTACCTAAAAGATTATCTCTTTTAGTAATCATTTTTTGATAATGGTTTTTTGCTTTAATAATATATTTTTCACAAGCTTTATCTACTTTTTCAACCCATTCTGGTTTTTCAACCATATATATAGGTGTTGAGAAATAATATGACTTATTAAAATTTTCCATTTATATCCAATTCTTTAATTCTTCTCCCATTACTTGAGAGGCTATATTTACTTTAGTTCTTAATGCTTTAACTATTTTATCATCTATAGTATTTTCTGCGATTATGTCAATATAGGTCATGTTCTTAGTCTGGCCAATACGATCAATTCTAGCCTCAGATTGCTGACGCTTCTCTAAATCATAACCATTAGAATAATAAATCATAGTAGATGCACCAGTTAATGTAATACCATATCCACCGGTTTGTGGTGTACCAACTATAAAACGTACAGGGCTTTCTGGGTCTTGTATTTTTTTAATAGCTTTTTGTCTATCATCAGTAGATGTATCACCATAATAAGTCACAACACTATTATCACCAAACTCTTTCTTTAAAGCTTCCACTATAACTTTTATATCATATCTATAATGAGCCCATATAACAGCTTTGCCTTCTATTTCATTTAATACATTTAATAATTCATCTAATCTTTCATTAGCAAGAATTTGAGTTGAACCATCATCAGCTGTAAAATGTCCACAAGTAATTTGATGTAATCTCATTAATTGAGTTAACACAGAAGCTGTCGTGACTAACTTTCCATTAAGTTCAGCTAATGCTAATTGTTTCATTTGATTGTATAGCTTTTGTTGTTGATCAGATAATTTAATAATTCTTTTCATAAATGTTTTAGGTGGTAGATCCAAACAATCATCTTTCAATACTCTATACGAAAATGGTTTAATCTTATCAGATAATTCTCCTAAATTTCTATAACCTGTAACAATCTCTACAGATCTTCCTCCAACTAAAATCCTTCTCATAACAGCATACCTAGTTTTAAATGAGTAATAAGATTGATGTTCTAACAACCAAGGATCTAAAAAATAACATTGAGTAAACAAATCTAAAGGTGATTTAGTTACAGGTGATCCAGTCAATATACGTTTATATTTAACTTCTTTACCAAGATCTATAATTGATTTTGTTCTTGCAGCAGTTGGATTTTTAATAGTAGTAGATTCATCTATTGCCATTAAAGTTTTATGACAAGATAAAAACTTTTGTGCAAATTGAGTTCCTTTCTTTGTAGAAAATGCTTCAACATTCATTACCAATATATGTAAATCTTCATCAGTTTTAAATAATACATCTAATTCTTTTTGTTTTGATTTAGTAATATTTGCTTCCCATAATACCATTTTCTTTTCAACATGATCAGACATATGGGTAGGTATTTCAGAGTCATGCCAATTTTTATAAACTCCTTTTGGAGCAATAATTAACACGCCGTTAATATTACCTTTGTCATACAACATGGAAATATTATCAATAAGAACTTTGGATTTACCAACACCCATTTCCATAAAGTATGCAAATACTTTTTTATCCCAACTCATTTCCAAAGCTTTTAATTGATGTACAAAAGGCTTTGTCTTAAATTTAAAATCCATAACTTTCTTTCTATTTTAAACTAGCCAACCATGGAGATAGTTGGCTAGAAATAACTAATAAAAACAGGGATCAGTATCAGTGGGTAGTAAACAAACAACAAAGGGTCATCCACGTCGTAAGCCATCCCTACTTGACTGTGTACTGAATGTTGTGTTAAAAGTCAATACATGGGATTGCCTAAGAAATTAACAGAAAAACAAATGATATTTGCTAATGAATTAGTTAGCAACTATGGAAGAATAACAGGCACAGAAGCCGCTATTAGGGCTGGTTACGAGAAAGAATTTGCTAGAATTAGAGCATCTGAATTACAAAACCCAAAGTTGTATCCATTAGTAGTTAAATACATGGGTGAACTTAGAGAAGAATATCAAAAACAATTTGCTGTGACATTTGAGTCACACATTACAGAATTAGCTAAGTTAAGAGACGAATCAAGAAATAAAGGTGCCTGGAGTGCTAGCATTAATGCTGAAGTGGCGAGAGGCAAGGC
>Ga0209189_1002024_pt1 | contig 14647 bp, 12 predicted proteins | sample C_130820_EF_Meta_FD_187308 | JGI IMG/M metagenome (GOLD analysis project Ga0209189, IMG submission 187308) | Freshwater microbial communities from Lake Croche, Canada to study carbon cycling - C_130820_EF_MetaG (SPAdes) (version 3) | ecosystem: Environmental > Aquatic > Freshwater > Lake... | reverse complement strand
GGGAGGCATCCAGGGGGGAGGGCTGCTCCCGACGGAGTTCAGCCCCGAAGGAGTCAGCGTCCGAGGATCTCCGCTGGGATTCAATCGCCAGCAGCAGCTGCTGTTTGAGCATGCGGCTGTAACGGCCGATTCCCAACTGACTAGCCATCTCCCGCAGCTGACGAAGGCTCAGCTGGGGAAGGGAGTCGGAGGGAAATCCGGAAGTGGTCATCGGGACCCCGCCGCAAAGATGGAGCCATCGTCCCGGCAGGGCAGCCCACCACGGCCTCTGTGTCAGCGGATCACCACGCCCCTCCAGGGCCAGCAACGGCAACGCTCCCGCCCAGCCTTGCAGGCCCTGCTGTCACCAGCGGCGATCTGCGGCCCCATCAGCACGTCCAGCCTCCGCTTCCGCATCGGTTCGGGTTCATTCCTCTGTCAGAGGAAGCCAATCAGCAGGCAATGGCCATGGATGGCCAGGAGCCGTCATGGCAGCGCGATGGCAAGGGGGTCATGGCCACCGTGGCTGCCCTTCAGCCCGTCGGCGTGAGCGCCCCGAGCGCACTTCAAGGCCATGGCGATCAGGATATTCCGATCCCTTGGCCTCAGCCGGTTGAGGATCGGATGATTGTTCACTATCACCAGCGCGCCAAGGCGCGGGCCCGTGGTGGACCTAGGAACCATGATCGCCAAGCCGGTGACTGGATTTGAACCTGCGACCTACTGATTACGAATCAGTTGCTCTACCACTGAGCTACACCGGCATCAAAAGCAAATTAGCATTCAGCCATGGTTCTTCCTGCCGGTCCGCGCCAACCCCTTGATCCGGACCTGCGGCGCCGGCTGCTCACCGAGGCGCGCACTCCGTGGCGTGGCCTGCGGCGGGGCCTCTGGTTCGCCCTGGTGGCCTCAGCGGCGCTCGGACTGGCCACGATGGCCATGCGTTCCTCCACTGGTGCGGAGGTGGCTTCAACCGATCTGCTGATCCAATCCGGTGCCCTGCTGCTCTTCGGGGGGCTGCTCTGGTTCGACCGCAACCGTGACGATCTCAGCTGACGGGGAAGGCATGCTGGCCACCGTGCCCGTTTCCTCTGGGGACGACGCCTGGTTGCTCACGGCGGGATCCGGTTCTGGCGTTTGGAACATTTCGTTCGCCGGCTGGCTCCTGCCGGCTGACGCAGCGGACGCGTGCAGGGCTGGCAGCAGCAGCAGCGGAACCCCCGGGCTGAGTCGCTCCCGTTGCTGAAGCGAAGCCGGCATCGGAGCGACCGACCCAACCTCCTGGGGAGAGCGGCCGAGCAGCCACAGCGCCTGAACCACCTGTTGGCCCTGCCACTGGAGCAGCGCCAGAAGCAGGGCGCCCAGCAGCAGACCCACCAGCCTGGGACTCTCCGCCACGGGCGAGAAGGCACTGGCGAAGGCGGCGTGGTCGTCGCACCACCAGAGCAGCACCAGGCTGAGGAGAGCAACGCCCACCAGGCTGGCCAACCGCAGCGGCGTCGGTGGCAGGAGGGCGCAGAGACGCTGCTGGATCTCCCGTCGGCCCCGCAGAGGCACCTGAACCACCAGCAGCGACCAGGGGTCAGCGGGAAGGCGCCAAAGCAGAACGGCGGGGGCCAGAACCCCGATCGCCCCGCAGAAGGAACGCTCCAGGAGCGGCAGGGGGCCTGGATCGCCGGCCCCCAGCAGCAGCAGCAACAGCAGGGCCTCCAAGGGCACAAGCGCAAGGCCCAGCAGCTGCAGCCAAAGCAGGGGCTCGCTGCGGGGAGACGGCGACGCCAGGCTCACGGGGCTCAGGTGCTGAGGGTGCGGCGCTGGGTGACCAGCTTGTAGGCCTCGATCCGATCACCCTCCTGCCAGGAGGAAAAGCGATCACAGCCGATGCCGCATTCGAAGCCGGTGGCCACCTCCTTCACGTCGTCCTTGTTGCGCCTCAGGGAGTCGAGGTCGCCCTCGTACACCTTCTCCTTGCCGCGATGCACGCGCACCTTGCAGTTGCGTTGCAGCTTGCCGCTGGTCACATAGCAGCCGGCCACCGCGTTCTTGCCGATGGTGAACACCGCACGCACCTCGGCCTCGCCCAGGGCCTCCTCCACCAGCTCCGGCTCCAGCAGGCCCTCCATGGCCATCTGGATTTCCTCAAGCAGTTTGTAGATCACGTCGTAGTCGCGCACATCCACACCGGTGGCATCGGCGGCGCGCTTGGCGCCCGGAGCCATCGAGGTGTTGAAGCCCACGATCACGGCGCCGGAGGCAGCGGCCAGATCCACATCCGTCTCGGTGATCTCGCCAGGAGCGGAGAGCAGCACCCGCACCTGCACCTCCTCCTGGGGCAGCTGTTCGAGGGCGCCGAGGATGGCCTCGACGCTGCCCTGAACGTCCGCCTTGAGGATGAGATTCAGCTCCTTGAGCTCGCCCTCGCTGGCCTGACCTGACATCGAGGCCAGCGAGACCCGACGCGACGCCATCTGCTGGGCCAGGCGTGAAGCCCGGGCCTCCGAGGCGCGATCGCCCACCACGGCGCGGGCGCTCTTCTCATCGGGATACACCTCAAACTCATCGCCTGCGGTGGGCACCTCGCTGAAGCCGAGCGCCTCGACGGCGCAGGAGGGGCCGGCCTCCTTCACCCGCTTGCCGGCGTCGTCCACCATCGCCTTCACCTTGCCGAGAACCGGACCAGCGGCCACCACATCACCGTTGCGGAGAGTGCCGTTCTGGATCAGCAGGGTGGCCACCGGTCCCTTGGCCTTGTCGAGATGGGCCTCGATCACCGTGCCCTTGGCCAGGCGATCGGGGTTGGCCTGGAGGTCCTCCACCTCGGTGACCAGCAGGATCATCTCAAGCAGCTGATCGATGTTCTCGCCCTTGATGGCGCTCACCGGCACCATCACGGTGTTGCCGCCCCAGTCCTCGGCCACCAGCTCATGGCCGGAGAGTTCCTGCTTCACCCGATCGGCGGAGGCGCCCTCCTTGTCGATCTTGTTGATCGCCACCACGATCGGCACCTCAGCGGCGCGGGCGTGGCTGATCGCCTCCAGGGTCTGGGGGCGCACGCCGTCATCGGCAGCCACCACCAGCACGGCCACGTCGGTCACCTTGGTGCCACGGGCCCGCATCGCCGTGAAGGCCTCGTGGCCCGGCGTGTCGAGGAAGGTGATGCGCCGCTGCTCGCCACCATGGGGCACAGACACCTGGTAGGCGCCGATGTGCTGGGTGATGCCGCCGGCCTCGCCAGCCGCGACCCGGGTCTTGCGGATGGCGTCCAGCAGGCTCGTCTTGCCGTGGTCCACATGGCCCATCACGGTCACCACGGGAGGGCGGCGGATGAGGTGGGCGAGGTCGCTGTCCTCGATCATCTCCACGGTCTTGGCCGCGGCTGCCTGCACGTCGTCCTCGAGCACCGGCACGCCGAACTCCTCGGCCACGGTCTCGATCGTGGACAGATCGAGGGTCTGGGTGACCGTGGCGCTGATTCCCTTGAAAAACAGCGATTTGATGATCTCGGAGCTCTCCACCCCGAGCCGGTCGGCCAGTTCCTGCACCGTGAGGTTGCCATCCGGCACCACCAGCATCTCGGGCCGTTGGGCCTTGAGTTCGCGGGCGGCCCGCAACTCCATGGCGCGGCGGCGCTGACGCTGGCGGGTGGTTTCCTTCTTGCGCTTCCGCACGGCCACCGTGGGCTTGGCGGCGGCGGCGGTACGGGTGCGGGGCTTGGCTGGCCTGGCCAGGCTGGCCTGCAGAACAATGGCTTCCTGTTCGCCGGCGTAGCCGCTGGTTTCGGCCGTGAGCGCATCATCGTTCTCGCCGATGATGTGCACCTTCTGGCGCTGCTTCTGGGGGGTGCGGCTGCGCAGGGCCTCGAGCTTGGCGCTGTCATCCCAGTCGGGACGACGGGCCCTGCCCGCGGCAGCCCCTGCAGGCTGGGGAGGGCGGAAGCCCGGGCGCCGAGGAGCCGTGGGCGGCGCCGCGGCGGGACGGACCAGATCGGGCGTGACCGCGGCGCCCTCGGTGCCCGGCTCACCCCGGTCGGGACGGCGGGGCGGCGGGGCGGTGGGCCGCATGCCCGGCTTCTGGAGCTGCATCAGCTCGCCCGGAGCCATCGGCTTGCGCATGCCGACCGGCATGCCAGGTCGGCCAGGAGAAGCCGGGCGTACACCACCGGCAACACCAGGCCCGGCGCTATCGCGGCGAATCGGCTTGCCCACCAGCTCAAGCGGAGTCGCACCGGGACGGCCAGGACCCGGAGACGGTCGTGAGGGAGCGCCGGCGGAGGGTCGTGGCCCCGCCTGAGCGGGACGGATCGGCGCGGGAGCGCCGGGTCGCTGGGGGCGGGGAACGGGAGCTGCAGGGCGGCTGCCCCCGACACCTGGGGCCCCGGTGGGGGCCGAACCAGCGCCGGCCGGAGCGCCCTGTCCGGACTGGGGACGGCCCACCAACTGGGGTCGGACACCCGGCCCAGGACGACTGGGCTGGGCGGGCCTACCGGGGGCCGGCGCTGCCGGACGGGGGGCGGGGGCACCGGCGACGGGTCTCTGGCCTCCCTGGCCCGGGCGATTCACCAGGGCCGGCGTCACGGGGCGGGGAGTGGCCGGTCGCTCCGGTGTAACCGGTTTGGGAGGAGCGGCGGCAGCCGGTCGCGGTGGCGGAGCCACGGGACGCGGTGGTGGGCTGGTCGCCCCGGATGGGGGTGACACCGGGCGGGCCGGGGCGGCCGGAGCGGGAGAAGGCTGCGGCGCCCTGGCGGGAGCAGCCGCCGCAGCGCTGGCGGACGGTGAGGAGGGTGCTGGGCGGGCGGGTGGCGGCGAAGCGCCTGGCCCTGCCGAGCGGGCGGGAGCCTGGGGCGGGGCAAGCACCGGGCGCTTCGGCTCCGGAGGACGGGGCGATGGACCGTTCGCCACCGGACGGGCCGGGGCCGGAGCCGGCACGGGCCGCACGGGCTGGGGAGCCCGGGGCGAAGCCACCGGTGCGGGGGACGGCGAGGAGGGCCGCTCGGAGCTGGGGGCCGCTGGTGCTGCGGCCGCCTCCGCCTTCTTCACCGACAGGATCGCCTTGGCGGGAGGCTGGGGCGAAGCGGAGCCCTGGCCCTTGATCAGGGCCTTGATGCGGATGGCTTCGTCGTCGCTGATGGAGCTGCTGTGGCTGCGGGCAGCGATGGACAACTTCTCGGCGGCATCGAGCACGTCCTTGTTGTCCAGGCCCAGGTCCCGGGACAACTCATAAATTCTGACTTTGCCGCTGCTGGTCATTCAGGTCTCCGAAGGGCGGGGCCCAGGGGGCCGCCGGGGGGGCAGGGGTGCCACCGGGCCGTACAAACGCCACGGCCACAGCTCATCTTGCCTCAGGGCCTGCAGTCCCGGCGCTCGGGAGACGGGCCTCCAGCGTGGCGAAGATGGAATCCGATACCGGACAACGCAGCGACCGTTGAAGGCGCTTGCGTCGTCTGGCCTCATCCAGACAGGACGGACTCGGACAGAGATAGGCCGAACGGCCCATGCCCCCATCCAGTCCTAATCCCCCGGCGGCCAGGCGGGTCACCCGCCAGAGCTGGCAACGATCCACCAGCAGCCGGCAAGAAACACAGCGGCGCAGCACGGGGCGAGGGGCGTTCACCGGACCTGATCCCCTTGGGCGGCCTCATCGCCGGAGTCCTCGGAGGCCACGCTCTCCTCGGGGACGATGGCCCCATCCAGGGCAGGCTCGTCAGGGGCCGGATCCTGCGCCTCCGCGGCGTAGCCACCATCCTCCTCCAGCTCCTCCTCATCCTCCGGCAGGGGATAGAGCTCCCGCAGGCGCGCATCCTCCTCGGCCCGGGCCGCCTGCTCGGCCGCGAGCCTGGCCTCGGCCTCGGCCTGCAGGGCCTCCTCCTCCTGACGCTGGGCAATCAGACCGGCCACCACCTGGTCCTCGGAGGCTTGGTCATACTCGGCGGCATTCTTGATGTCGATCTTCCAGCCGGTGAGCCGCGCCGCCAGGCGCACGTTCTGACCTTCCCGGCCGATCGCCAGGCTGAGCTGGTCATGGGGCACGAGCACATGGGCGTGGTGCCCCTCGGGATCCACCAGGCGCACCATCTCCACCCGGGCGGGACTGAGGGAATTGGCGATGTACTGGCCGGGGTCGGGCGACCAGCGGATCACATCGATTTTCTCGCCCCGCAGCTCGTTCACCACCTGCTGGATGCGGGAGCCGCGGGCGCCGATGCAGGCCCCCACCGGATCCACCTCGCGCTCCACGCTGTCCACCGCCACCTTGGTGCGGGGACCCACCGAGCGGGAGGGGGGATTGGCTTCCCGGGCGACCGCCACGATCCGCACCGAACCTTCCTGAATCTCCGGCACCTCGTTTTCGAAGAGGTACACCACCAGGCCGGCATTGGCGCGGCTCACGAACAGCTGGGGCCCCCGCCGCGGCACCTCGCTCACCTCCTTGAGGAACACCTTGAAGGTGGCATTGGCGCGGTAGTTGTCGTTCGGCAGCTGATCACGACGGGGCAGCTCGGCCTCCACCTCAGGCCGTCCGAGGCCACTGCTCACCGCCATGATCACGCTCTGGCGCTCGAAGCGGATCACCCGGGCGGTGAGCACGGGATCCTCCAGATCGGCGAATTCCTCTTGGATCATGCGCCGCTGCTGATCCCGCAGCTTCTGGGCGAGCACCTGCTTGGTCGTGGTGGCGGCCATGCGGCCGAAGTCATCCTTTTCGGGAGTGACATCGAGAACCACGGTGTCCCCGATCTGAGCATCTTCGGCCACCTGCCGCACCTCCTCAATGGAGATCTGGTGGTCATCGCTCTCCACCTCCTCCACGATGATCTTGCTGGCCAGCACGCGATAACCCTCCTCCTCCAGGTCCAGGGCCACATCGAAGTTGGAGAAGTAATCCTCCTCGAAGGGATCTTCACTAATGCCGAGGTAGAGCGTGCGGCGGTAGCGCTCGTAGCCCTTCAGCAGGGCCTCGCGTAGGGCCGCCTCCACCACCTGGGGAGGGAGTTTCTTCTCATCGCTGATGTCCTCGATCAGGTTGTTCAGACCGGGGAGAAGGACCAGAGCCATGGTGTTGCGTCAGAGGGGCGGAAGGGCGGGGCGGCTTTGAGGCCGTGGAACGTGAGCGGAGCGTGGGATGAGGAAGGATCAGGGGCCGTCGCGGGGGCTGACCAGCCGCACACGCACCACCTCCTGGCGCGGCACCCGCACGGTGCGGCCCCGCACGTTGAGGAGCAAGGCTTCGCCATCGCGCTCCAGCAGCAGGCCCTCCTGGATGGATTCCGCTCCATCGGCGGCCAGGCGATGCACCGCCACCGGAAAGCTGCGGAAGCTGATGAAATCGCGGTCGGTCGTGAGCTCCTCGCCGATGCCGGGGCTGCTCACCTCCAGCACATAGGGAGCTTCCAGCAGGGCGGCGGCCTCCAGGGCCTCCCCCAGAGGGGCGCTGAAGGCGGCACAGTCGTCGAGGCTCACATCGGAGCCATCGGCCCGCCGCACCAGCACCTGCACCGTCATCGGAATCCGGTGGGTGTGCAGATGGAGACCCTCCAGCCGGAGGGAGGCGGCATCGGCCAGCGGGCCGACCAGCCGTTCAAGGTCCGTGGTGAGGGGATGGGGCAAGGCGGTGCGGCGGGACGGACCGTTCACAGGAACAGGATCCGGGGGCGGGGCAGCCGCCGCGGCCGCAGTTGATGGAACTGCCCCGGCCGTGAACCCGAGCCCCTCAGGGGCACTGGTACATGGCTGGGTGCTGCCCGGCGGGCAGATGGTCACCCTAGGGGATCGGCCGGCGGCGTCACCCCAAGATCCAGCTGCGGCGCCTCGGCGTAGTAGTCATTGCTGGTCACGGTGCCCCGCAGTCCCGCATCCTGGTTGAGGCAGCGGGCGCATTGCTCGGGGCTGCGCAGGTACTGGCAGACCCTGGCCCAGAGTTTTGCCCGGGTTCCCGGGGCACCCATACTGAAGTGCACCAGATCGGCGCCCCCCACCATCCCCTGAATCTCCACCTTGCAGAGGTCGCAGCGCTGACGGGTGCCGGGGGGAATGGAGGGCATGGCACGCAACCTTCACGGCGGGCAACTTAAGGAGATCCTCCTGGAAGCGGCCTGACTGCGTCCGCCGGGAGGGCCCACTCGTCAAGACTCGTTGGGAATGGCCCCCCATCTGCGCCTGCTGCAACTCAGCGATCCCCACCTTCTGGGGGATCCGACCGGCCGCCTGGGGGGCCGCAGGCCCGCGGCGCTGCTGCTGCATGGGCTCCACCAGGCCCTGGCCCAACTCCTGGACGACGGCGCGCTCCCCGACTGGCTGCTGATCAGCGGCGACCTCTGCCAGGACGAAAGCTGGGGGGGCTACCGGCGGCTCGGGGAAATTCTGGGATCAGCGTTGGCCGCGCCGGCGCCGGCGCCGGTCCTGCTGGCGGGCAACCACGACCATCCCCACCTGCTGCGCTGCGCCCTCGGCCGTCAGGCCAGGATCGCGCCCGGGCTCTGGCCCCTGGAACCGGCTCCGGGCTGGAGCCTGCTGGCCCTCGACAGCCACTGCGCCGGCCGCGAGGGGGGGCGCCTGGATCCGACCCAGTGGGCCTGGCTGGAGCGGGAGCTGTCGAAGCCGGCGGCTGGGGAGCCTCTGCTGGTGGCGCTGCACCATCCGCCCCTGCCGATCGGCGACCCGGGCTTCGACGCCATCGCGCTGGAGGAGGGCGCCCGGCTCCTGGACGCTCTGGCGGCGGCGCCGCGGGTACGGGGTGTGGTGTTCGGCCACGTGCATCAGCACTGGCAGGGCTCCCTGCCGGGCCGGCCGGAGGTGCCCCTACTCGGCTGCCCCTCCACCCTGATCGGCTATGGGCCGGTGCAGCCCTGCCCGCTGGGCCGGGCCGCCGACCCGGGAGGACGCCTGCTTGACCTTGGCAGGGATGGGGAAATCCGGCATCGCCTGCTGCGCTGGACGGCCCAGGAGTGCCCCTAGTTTTCGGAGGTCGTGTACCCAACGGCCTCCTCCCCTGAAACGCTTTCTTCGACGGCTCACCGCACCGCTGCTCCCCTTGGTGCTGGCGGTGCTTCTGGCGGTGGGGGGCCTGACCCCGCTCCCCGTCCAGGCCATTCCGATCCAGGGGGTGCAGCCCACCCCGCCACGGTCCGCCGTCCCTGAGGCGGCCGCCGCTGCCGACAGCGGCGCCGCGGTGGCCCCTCCGGCGGTGGCGTCGGAGCTGATCGCACCACCGGCGGCTCCCCGCGCCAGCGCAGCGGCTGCCTCGCTCACCGCCGAGGGGCACAGCTTCGTGGCGGAGGCCGCCCGCCGCGTCAGCCCGGCTGTGGTGCGGATCGATACGGAGCGCAACGTGGCTCGCCAGCCCTTCGATCCGGCCCTGCTCGATCCGTTGCTGCGTGATCTCTTCGGCGACCCCTCCGGTTCAATGCGCGAGCGGGGCCAGGGTTCGGGGGTGGTGATCGACGCCGCCCGCGGCTTGGTGCTCACCAACGCCCACGTGGTGGATGCGGTGGACAGCGTCGAGGTGACCCTTGCCGATGGCCGCCAGCTCGACGGCAGCGTGGTGGGAGCCGATCCGGTCACCGATCTGGCGGTGGTGCGGCTGGGCGCCAAGGGTGAGCTCAAGGCCGCTCCCCTGGGGGATTCCGAGGCCCTTGAGGTGGGCGACTGGGCGATCGCCCTGGGCAGCCCCTACGGATTGGAGCGCACGGTCACCCTGGGCATCGTGAGCAGCCTTCACCGCGACATCAACAGCCTCGGCTTCGCCGACAAGCGTCTCGACCTGATCCAGACCGACGCCGCCATCAACCCGGGCAACTCCGGCGGTCCGCTGATCAATGCCAGCGGCGAGGTGATCGGCATCAACACCCTGGTGCGCTCCGGCCCCGGCGCCGGCCTGGGCTTCGCGATCCCGATCAACCTCGCCAAGCGGGTGGCCGGCCAGCTGGCGGAGGGCGGCAAGGTGATCCACCCCTACCTCGGCCTCCAGCTTGTTCCCCTGACGGCGCGGGTGGCCCGGGAGAACAACCGTGACCCCGATGCCCTGCTGCAGCTGCCGGAACGGGATGGCGCGCTGGTGCAGAAGGTGCTGCCCGAAAGCCCGGCCGAATCGGCCGGCCTGAAACGCGGCGACCTGGTGGTGGCGATCGCCGACCAGCCCGTGCTCACCCCATCGGCCCTGCTGCAGGCCGTGGAGCACGCCGAGGTGGGCCAGCCCCTGGCCCTGAAGGTGGTGCGGGGCCAGAAGGAGCTCAAGCTCTCGATCCGGCCCGCCGCCCTGCCGCAGAAAGGTTCGGCCTGACGGCCGGGCCCTGCGGCCGCCATACCCCCATGCCCGCCCCCGATCCAGTCCGGGGGCGGGCATTCCGTTTTCAGTGCACGGAAGCCCTGCTACGGTCTGGCGCCTCATGAGCGCCAGCGATGTCGGAGCTGCAGGATCAGATGAAGCGGGCGGTGGCAGCCGCCGCCGTGGAGCAGATACGCGATGGCATGGTGCTGGGCCTGGGCTCCGGCTCAACCGCGGCCCTGATGATCCAGGGGCTCGGCGAGAAGCTCCGCCGCGGGGAACTGCGCGACATCGTGGGGGTCACCACCTCGTTCCAGGGCGAGGTGCTGGCCGCCGAGCTCGGCATCCCCCTGCAGAGCCTCAACGCCGTGGATCGCATCGATCTGGCGATCGACGGCGCCGACGAGGTGGATCCCTCCTTCCAGCTGATCAAGGGCGGTGGTGCCTGCCACGTGCAGGAAAAGCTGGTGGCGGTGCGTGCCCAACGCTTTGTGGTGGTGGTCGATTCCAGCAAGCTCGTCGACACTCTCAACCTCGGCTTCCTGTTGCCGGTGGAGGTGCTGCCCGGGGCCTGGCGCCAGGTGAAGGGCCAGCTGGGCGAGCTGGGCGGCGATGCCCAGCTGCGCATGGCGGTGCGCAAGGCGGGCCCGGTGGTGACCGACCAGGGCAACCTGGTGCTCGATGTGAAATTCGCCGGTGGCATCAGCGATCCCGAGAGCCTGGAGAAAACCATCAACAATCTTCCCGGCGTGTTGGAGAACGGCCTGTTCGTGAACCTCACCGACCAGGTTCTGGTGGGTGAGATCGTCGATGGCGTGCCTGGCGTGCGGGATCTGGTCAAGCGCTGAACGGCGCGCCGAGCCACCCCAGCCGCTGCCGGTTCCGCCCCGGCCACGCGTGCTATTAAAAATCAGTGATTGCCTGGATTCGCGGTGGCCCTTTCCTTCAGCCAGCTCGATGGCCAGTACAAGGAACGCTTCTCCTCCACCCCCTGGGCTCACCTTGAAGGCGTGGGGGTGTGCATCTGATCACCTTCAGTAGCCCGCGCTGCCCGGCGGCGGCGCCCCGGCTGGGTTGGCCTGGAGCCAGGTGGTGGCGTTCTGGGGTGTGGGCTGCATGTAGCCCACGGGCAGCCAGAGATCGCCGGCGGCCGAGGCGAAGTGAATCTCCCAGTGGTAAAGGCCCCGGTAGGCCTCAGGATCGCTCTTGAGCAGGGCGGCGTAGGCCAGCACCGCCGTGCCGTAGTTGTCGCTGTTGTTGTAGCCCCACAGGCCTTTGCGGATGTCCTGGAGGCCGCCGCGGCGCACCAGGTAGCGGGCTGCGGCGTTGATGGCGGTGCGCGGGTCGCGGATGTCACCGCCCTTGCCGATGCCCGGCTCGGCCCAGGTGCTGGGGAGGAACTGCATCGGCCCGTGGGCATCGGCCACCGACACGCCGTCGATGCGGCCCATGCCGCTCTCCACCAGGTTCACTGCCGCCAGCACCTCCCAGGGGATCCCCGTGGTGGCCGCCGCCTCCCGGTAGTAGCGCAACAGATTGGCAGGGCTCTCCGGCGCCTGGATCCGCCAGGCCGGCACCTTGGTGGGGCGCCGGGCGGGATCGTGCATGGCGATGAAGGAGCGCCGCGCCTTGATGTGGAGGTCGAACACCGGCCGCCAGCGCTCCGGCAGGGCAGCCCGAACCCGCTCAGCCTGCTCAACGCGATAGGCCAGCACCCGGTAGATCACCTGCTGCTGATGGCCGAGAGCCGGCAGGTCCGCCGCGGCGGTGGCCGGCGCACGCAGGGCCTCCTCAACCTGGCTCAGGAGGGCGGCGGTGGCGGCGGCATCGGCCGGCACCAGGGGGTAATGGCGACCATCGGCGGCCTTCGGCAGGCCGGGCTGCGTGGGCAGACTCATCGCCGTCGCTGGGGCGGGGCCGGGCGCCGCCACCCCGGCGGGCTGGGGGCCGGCCCCACCTGCGGGGCTCGGATTGGCCTCGGAGGGTAAGCGCACCAGCAGCACGGCACCCAGAACACCAGCCACGCCCAGGCTGAGCAGCGGGCGGAGAGGGAGGGGCATCGCGCTCCTGTGGATGGGGGCTCACGCTATCGACCTGGGGCTGTTCTGCAGCGCAGACCCCATCGCGGCAACGATCGCGGCGCCCCGTCAGAGCCCTCCCGGGGTGCGACAGGCGGCCGTCCGTGCCGCTGAGCATGGCGCTTCACGCACCATCACCCTGGCCATCAGCTAGGGCGTCGCTCTCCTGGCTCAGTTGCCATCGCCCTGGCCTCAGTCCAACCGCCGGCGCACGGATTCGGCATGGCTGTGCAGGCCCTCGCTCTCGGCCAGGGTGATCACCGCTGCGCCGGTGGCTTCAAGGGCCCCCTGGTTGAACTGGATCAAGGAGGTGTGGCGCAGAAAGGTTTCCACGCTCAGGGCCCCGGCAAAACGGGCCGTGCCGCAGGTGGGCAGGGTGTGGTTGGGGCCTGCCAGATAGTCGCCCACCGCTTCGGGAGTGTGGGGACCCAGGAAGATGGCGCCGGCCTGCTGAATCCGCTCCGCCAGGGCTTCGGGCTGGTCCACCAGCAGCTCAAGATGCTCCGGAGCGAAGCGATCACTGAGCCTGGCCGCCTCCGCGAGGTCGCCACACACCACGATCAGACCCCAGTCGGCGAGCGCCTGGCGCACGATCGCGGCGCGGGGATGGGCCGCCAACTGGGCCGCCACCGCCGCTGGCACCGCCGCCGCCAGCTCCTCGCTGGTGGTGATCAGAATCGCGGCCGCAAGGGGGTCGTGCTCCGCCTGGGCCATCAGGTCGGCGGCCACCTGGTCGGCCCTGGCCGTGTGGTCGGCGATCACGAGCACCTCGCTGGGGCCGGCCAGGGAATCGATTCCCACCTGGCCGTACACAGCCTTCTTGGCGAGGGTCACCCAGAGGTTGCCAGGGCCGCTGATCACATCCACCCGCGGGATCGATTCGGTGCCATAGGCGAGGGCACCGATCGCCTGGGCGCCCCCCACCCGGTACACCTCGCGCACCCCGGCCAGGTGGGCGGCGGCCAGCACCGTGGGGTTGGGCTCGCCTTCCGGACCCGGCGGTGTGACCATCACAATCCTCTCCACCCCGGCCACCCGGGCCGGCACCGCATTCATCAGCACCGTGCTCGGGTAGGAAGCCCTGCCGCCGGGAACGTAGAGCCCCGCCCGCTCGACGGGGCGCCAGCGCCGGCCGAGGCGTTCACCGTGGGGGCCGGTCGTGGCCAGGTCCGCGGGGCGCTGCTGGCGGTGAAAGGCCTGAATCCGGCGATGGGCCAGCTCGAGGGCCTCCCGCAACGGGGTAGGGGTGCTCTGCCAGGCCGCTTCCAGCCGCTCCGGCGAAATCCGCAATGGGTCGGGACGGACCCCGTCGAATTGCTCGGTGAGCGCCATCAGGGCCGCGTCGCCCTCGAGGCGAACCCGCTCAAGAATCGCCGCCACCCGCTCCCCCTGCTCCCGCATCGCCCCGGCCTCGGTGCGCTGGGCGATGGCCGCCAGTCGGGCGGCGGCCTGTTCGCAATCCCGCAAGCAGAGCAGCTTCAGGGAAGGGTCCACGATCGGGGCAGGGGTTTCCTTCACGGTCTCGACCTCGGAATCAGGGGCGGTTCACAAACGGTTCGCGACCCAGTCGCGCCGGAGTCGCGGAGATCAACGGCCAACGGGGACAGGGCATCCCCGGGCATCGAACGAGGCACGGGAACGCCGGGCTGGGCTGCCGCGGACCAGGGGGTGAACCGTACCCCGAGGCGGGCTGACGCGTTTCTCGGAACCCGAACCAGGTTAAAACCAGACCAGATGCGGACAGATGCGGAGGGACCCCTCCCTCCGTCACCTGCCAGGTCCGATCCGCCTTCATCGCCGAAGCGATGCCAGGGGTGCTGAGGGGATGGCCCTGGCCGTGGATGTGCGGAATGCTGAGGGGAGCCCCCCTGAGGGTTAGGATCTTCGTTTGTCGAAACAGCGCCAGCACCCTGTGGCCAATAACAAGTCGTCGAAGAAACGCATCGAGATCGCCGAGCGCAATCGGTTGCGCAACCGCACCTACAAGTCGGCCCTGCGGACCCTGATGAAGCGCTGCTTCACCGCCTGCACGGCCTATGGCCAGGAGCCCGCTGCCGCCGCGAAGACCGCGGTCGAGACCAGCCTCAATGCCGCCTTCAGCAAGATCGATAAGGCCGTGAAGGTGGGTGTGCTGCACCGCAACACCGGCGCCAACCAGAAGTCGCGCCTGAGCGCCGCCGTCAAAAAGGCCCTGGAGCCCGCCGCCGGCGCCTGAGGCCGGAACAGCGACCGGGCACGTTCCCCCTGGGGCCCCGCACAATGGCGGCATCGTTTCCAGCCCTGCCGGCGTCTCCGCCGGAAGCCGCCATGCCCCCTAGCCGTCCCGACTC
>Ga0209189_1002023_pt1 | contig 14653 bp, 11 predicted proteins | sample C_130820_EF_Meta_FD_187308 | JGI IMG/M metagenome (GOLD analysis project Ga0209189, IMG submission 187308) | Freshwater microbial communities from Lake Croche, Canada to study carbon cycling - C_130820_EF_MetaG (SPAdes) (version 3) | ecosystem: Environmental > Aquatic > Freshwater > Lake... | reverse complement strand
ACAACACCAAGACCACCTGAAATAACCAACGCACCAGTTGCAGTGTTTGTAGATGTAGTGGTAGTTTGAACATAAATTACACCATTAGCTGCAATAAATGCCGCATCATTAGCACCATTGTTTACAACAAAACGAATAGCATTGCTTGTAGTTGTTCCTAGAACAAGATCACTGCTAGTTGATGTTAGATAAACATTGTTTGGAGCATTAAGTGATCCACTTCCGCTGAATCCACTGCTGTTCATACCAAAGTCGCCATAGTATGTTGATGCAGTACTTTGATCGTTGTTTACGATAAAATCAGAACTTGCAGCGGTACCATTATTTGTATTTTGTAGGATACTTTGAACATAACCATTATAGTTCTGTTGTCCCAAATACTTAATGTTTATATCGCTATATGAAAGTGTACCAGCGAATACGTTGCTGCCAAGATAAATGTTGCCAGTGATACCTGCACCACCTTGTACTTGCAACGCACCCGTAGTTGTAGATGTACTTGCAGTTGTGCTGTTTGCAATTAAGTTACCACCAGCATCAATCCAAACATATTGAACACCGCCTGTTGGAGTGTTTTGGCTGCGTAGTGTTGCACCTGTAATAAATCCGATAGCACCACTAGAATACATTTGATTATATGTTGCATTAAGTGAGAGTAAACCAACGCCACTGTTGATATTGTTTGACAGTGCCTGAATATATAGGAAGTTTGAGCCACTTGCGCCTTCAGTAGAGAAACCACCATTGAACCCAATGTAACTATTAGCAGTTGTGCTATATTGACGTATACCTCTAGAATTTAATGTTCCACTTACACCAACTCCGCCAGTTACAACCAATGCACCGCTTGTAGTATCGGTTGATGTTGTTCCACTCGCAGCAACAAGATTGCCACTTATAGTTGCAACACCACTTGAAGTAAGTGTTGTAAATGCGCCGCTATTTGCAGTATTTGCACCAATAGCACCATTGAAGTAACCAACGACTTGACCACCGCCAGTGATCGTGCCACTTGCAGTTAATGTAGTGAATACACCGCTATTTGCAGCGTTAGCACCAATAGCACCATTAAAATATCCAATTACTTGACCGGCACCTGTAATAGTTCCTTGTGCAGTAATAATACCACTTGTTGTTACCGTTGTAAATGTACCACTATTTGCAGTGTTGGCACCGATTGCACCTGTTAGGTAACCAGTAACTTGCCCAGTACTAGTAACACCAGTAAACACACCGCTTGATGGTGTTGTAGAACCAATTGGAGTGTTTTGAATACTGCCTGCATATAGAGCGCCAGCAATACCAGCACCGCCCGCAACTTGCAGAGCACCGCTTGTTGTGCTACTCGCTGTAGTTGTATTCTGAATTAATGCAGCACCAAGTCTAATTGTATCATAAACAATGTTTGCATTTGCTAGATCAATCGTTCCACCACTTGGTTCTGGTATATTAGAGAACAGATACCACTGATTATTAGTATGATTACGAGTAAGACCAGTGTGCGCATATTGCGGAACGTTGCCACCAGTAAAATTGCTATAGAAACCAATTTCATAGTTATAACTACCAGCATTTGCGCTTAAGTATAGTAAAGGGTCTCTAACAACTAATGTTTGTGATGTTTGAGAAATAATATTTGCTGCATAAATGTTACCACCAACATACAAATCTTGTTGAATACTTGCGCCACCTTGTGTAAGGACGAGAGCACCAGTTCCAAGACCATTTGTATTTGTAGAACTTGTAATACTTGTAGTAGTAAATGTAGCACTGTTTGCAGCATTAGCACCGATCACACCATTTAGGTAACCAGTGATGCTGTTTAGTGCAGTGATGTTACCTGCTAGCAAGTTACCAGTATAAATTGTTAGATAAGCAGCAGCGTTTGCATTGCTATAAGCACTTGAAGTAACGGCATTAAGAATGTTTACGCCGTTTGAATAATTATAAACAGGACTATAACTTGCAGTGTTTGCAACAAAGTTAGCACCATATACGTTTGCAGTTTGTGCAGTGATGGTGCCACTTGTTGTTAGTGATGTAAGCGTTCCAACACTTGTGATGTTTGGTTGACTTGGTGTAGCACTACCAATAGTACCTTCAAGTATTGTGTTTGTGTTACCAACTTGGAAAGCACTGATTGCGTTAACGCTTGCATTGCCTGTTAGGTTAATACTTGCACCGTTGAATACGGCATTGCTGTTACCAATAGTTCCAGCATTTATAGTTGGTGCAGAAATTGTTCCCTGTGAGATAATAGTGCTGGTTGAAGTAATTGTTGTAAATGCACCGCTATTTGCAGCGTTTGCACCAATTGCGCCATTAAAGTAACCAAGAACCTGACCACCGCCAGTGATAGTTCCTTGTGCTGTTAGCGCACCGCTTGCAGTAACGGTTGTAAATGCACCGCTATTTGCGCCATTTGCACCAATTGCACCAGTATGATAACCTGTGATCTGACCACCATTAGTTGTAGTTACGCTTGTAGCAACTACACTGTTTGGGGTATTTGCTCCCAATGCTCCAGTTAGATAACCACTTATCTGACCGCTAGTAGCAATGAAACTTGCTGCCTGACTTGTACCAGTTAGTGTGCTAGTTGCACCACTAAACGCAGCACCAGTATTGCCGATTGTACCAGCGTTAACAGTTGCAGCATACAGTGTACCATTGACGTTAGCAGTTGTAAATGTAGCACTATTTGCTGCATTAGCACCAATTGTTCCATTAACATAACCAGCAATATTACCACCACCGCTTGCAGTGAAACTTGCTGCTTTTAAGTTATTAGCAACATTAGTTGTACCAGTTGCAGCACCAATGTTTACAGTAGTTGCAGCACCACCAAGATTAATGGTAGTTGAACTTAAATTAAAGAGAGTAACAGTTGTCTGGTCAGTTGTAAGAGTAGCATTGCTATTAAAAGCAGCACCACCTGTTGTTGTAAGAGTAGTAAATGCGGCACTGTTTGCACTGTTAGCACCTATAGCACCAGTGTGATAACCAGTGATTTGACCACCATTTGCAGCAGTAACACTTGTAAATGTACCGCTTGCAGGAGTAATATTACCAATTACAGTATTTGTTATATAACCTGCTTGTAAACCATAATAACTTGTGCCAGTTTCATCAAATACTGTTAAATTTCCGTTGACATCACTGAGTGAAAAACTTCCCAAAAACATTGTGTTTGCAGACAAATATAGTGATTTAAATCTGTTTGTAGCATTACCAAGATAATAAGTTACGTTTGCACTTGGAATAATATTACCAGTAATATAAAGTTGTCCACCAGCAGTAATGTTTCCACTAGTAGAAAGAGTGGTAAATGCTCCGCTGTTGGCACCATTTGCACCGATTGCACCAGTGTGATAACCAATATGTTGTCCACCACCACTAGTAGTAAAACTTGCTGCCTGACTTGCGCCAGTTAATGTTTGGGTTGCTCCAGTAAATGTAGCACCGCTATTACCAATTGTACCAGCATTTACAGTCGCAGCATAAAGTGTGCCGTTAATGTTTGCAGTTGTGAATACACCAGTATTAGGAGTAGTAGCACCAATAGTAGTATTATTGATTGTTCCACCACTGGTAGCAGTATTTGCTACTATACTATTTGTAAGTGTAGCAGTACCAATAGTAGCGTTGTTTAACAATACGCCATATGCTTGTAGGTTAGCATAGCCGCTGTTGTTAATTGTGCCATAAGTTGTACTTGCAGTACTTTCTGAAGTATACTGTAACTGGAATTGTTTATTAACTTCTTCCCAGATCATTGCAACATTGGTGGCACTACCACGTCCCATAATGAAACCAAGGTCATATGTAGGAGCACCACTTTGGTTACGATTGATGGCTAATAGTGGGTCAGCAACAACAAGGTTTGTAGTATCAATTGTAGTAGTATTGCCATTAACCGTAAGATTTCCAACGGTCATATTTCCTGTATACGTAAAGTTATCGCTTAATAACCCGCCTGTTACGCTCTTAGCAACCAATTTTGCCGATGCATAAATGTCACTATTGTAAACTTGGTTATTGCGGACTCTTGTTAAACTACCAGTCATGCTAAAAATACTCCCACGGAGTATTTAGGAGAGTTTATTATTTTTTAAAGTAGATAGAACGATGCTAGTTTGCCGGTATCTGATGGAACCAAATCTGTAATATTATAAACGCAAGAGAACATAGTAAATGGAGCAACTGTGTTACCATTTATGGTCAATTCAACATTTGATATGTATAATCTACCACGTTGTGTAGTAAATGTCACACCACTTGTTAATTCGAAACTTTCATCTGCAATTTTATCTTCTTTTCTATTTGTAGGCAATATACAATAATAAGCACTATTATCTTGTAGCGCAGTTAACTTAATAGCACCACATGGTTGGTCTTTATAAGGATATACTTGTAAATTTGTGTTTAACGATTCATCATCATGAAGCGCATATAAACCTAAAACAGTTCCACCAACCATCCAATGAATTGTAAATGATCCACTTGTTCCAATATGACGACGATTATAAAGACCAGGCGTAAATCCACCATCATCGATATTGTGAACGAGTTCATCGTTAGCAGTGCTATAGATGGCTTTTGCATATTGTAAGCCAATTTCTTTAAGAACTACCTTATCTGTCATAGTGATCATAAAATTATGCTATCCTTTGGAAGCAATTCAGAGATTGGAAAGTTATATACTTTTCCTACTTGATCTTTTGCTGCATTTACAACTGATTCATTTTTCTTGCTTTGTTCTTGAATATACTTTGCATGCGCAATTCTTGCACCATGTAGTGAAATTTGTTTTAATGTATCTGCCATATCATCAGGATTGTAGTTATGAATATCAAAACTGTATTGCTCAGATTCATCAACACTCATATCACTTGCATCTGTTGCAAAACTTACAACTAAACTATGAGTTTCTTCATTGTATTCGTGAACTTTTACTGTCAATGTATCCATTTTTATTCCTTATGAACTTCCGCCTAAACGAGTTCCAGTTACTATCCAATTGGCATAACTTAAACCATCAATGTATTTACCAGCGGCTCCGCCTGCTCTGCCGTTTCCGCTCGTTGCACCAGCAACACCTGGTCCGCCACCTGCACCTGCACCACCTCCGCCTGCAGTTTTTGTTCCTGCACTACCGCTTGGGTCGCCGCTCCCACCAGCGCCAACAGCGTATCCAGCACCGCCACCACCGCCTTGTCCGGTATAATCACTTCCACCACCAAAACAACTACCATATGTTCGACCACCATCAGCAGCACCGCCGCCACCACCGCCGCCAGCAATAGTTCCATTATTTGTAATGTTTACTGGACATTGTAGTAGTAAAGCATTTCCACCAGCATTGCCTGGTAAACCAGAATTATTACTACGGCTGTTACCACCGGCACCACCTGCACCTATGATAAAACCATTATTAATTAAATTAACGGTGTCGCCACTTACAAATCCAGTAATTGTAAGAGCATATGTACCTGTTGAACTGCTGCCGATATATACTCCACTATTAATGGTTACAGTAACTGTTGTAAATCCAGCAACATATCCAGTAACTGCCGCAGGATTTAAGGTATAGTTTTGTGTATCCACACTAAATGCTGAAATATTAACTATTACTGAACTTTGTGTTCCACGAAAATCGCTAAAATTTAAATTAGTGCTATCAAAATATCCAATGGTTGCGGTCGAAGGTTTATAATACTTTACACCACGATAAGATGACATAAGATTACCAAGAGAAAACTCAGCGTTGATATTTGCATTTAGCGCAATTTTACCAGTTAAACCTATTGTCACTTACTCAACTCCACGTAATCTTTATTCCACCAAGTCCACCATTGGTTGCTCCGCCCGTGCCTGCACTACCAAGTATATAACTTAAAACTGTATTATTTGGTATTTGACCAGGACCAAATACTACTTTCATATAAGCACCAGCACCACCAGAACCACCAGTGGCACTACCATAAGAAGTGCTTGCAGAGGCTCCATTGCCACCATAACCAACATTAGCGTTGGTTGCGCTAGCATTTTGTGCAGTTGAACCACTTGCACCACTATTACCATTTAAGAATATAAATGTAACAGGGTTTGCAATACTTGTTTTAGCATTTGCACCTATAGTTCCACCACTGCCGCCGCTACCATCTGACATTTTTTAATCCTTCATCATCCAAGTATCATAATTAAAATCATCTTCTCTTGGTCCGCCTACCACTGCATATCCATTAGCGGTATATGTATGACTGCCGTCAACAATCAAATTAAACAAAGGGGTATCACTTTCATAAATTAATTTTTCTGCAGTGATTAATTTTTTACCACCATTTACTGTTTGTAATTCTACACCTAATTCTAATTTATTAAGTCTATCCAACTCAAATCCTAAGTTAAAATATTCAACTTCGTTGCCTGTTTGGTCTAAAACAGGTAACCATTTATTCCAAGATTTTTTCTGTCTTTCAGGATTAAAACTATAAAACTTTTTATCAGAAGAAATATGCATATGGTCTTCAGTTGTTAAATGTTCATCATTTACCCTATACATATATCTATCACCAATAAATGTATGACGCAATAGCAAGACAGTATTTATTTCACCAAATGCACCTATAACCTTATCACCAACTTTTATTTGTTCAATTGATTTATAAGTTCTATCATACATCATAACAGGAGTACCAGCAACAAAACAAGTAGACGGTGAACTTGGTGCAGGATCACCAACTTGAACTGATACTGTACGCTCTCCACCCCAACTAACCGTTCCAGTAACAACACCGTCTACAGATGTAATAGTCTGTCCTTGAATGCCATAGGCACCACCTACATAACTGATACTTTCTACTGGTTCTCGTCCTCCTCTGCCACTTGTAGCTGTATCTAATGGTGGAGGAGGAACAGGAATAGAGCCAGAGCCACCACCAGCACCACCGCCAACAGTTACGCCCAATGTGCTACTATCTCCACCTGCACCACCACTGCCACCATTGCCACCGCCGCCGCTTCCACCAGCACCCCATATTTCTATAGTAAAAGAATTACGATAAAGTGCAGCAGTATAACTTCCGCTACCTGCAGTATTTGAGAAATATACACCACCACTAGCAGGATCAGTTGCACGTTTACCGTAGAAATCACTTACTTTGATTGTGTTGCTACCAAACAACCCAGTGGTAAGATTGCCATCATAATACCATCTTACACCATGATATTGATTAAGGTCTGTTCCTAAACCAAACTCTGTGTTGATTGCAGCTAAATCAAGAGGACCGCTAAAAGGTAGTGCACCGCCTGGTACGCCTGGTGTAGACATTTTTAACTACCTCGTGCTTTTAATGCCTCTACTTCTGCACTAAGTTCTTTAATTGCTTCAATTAGCAGAGGAACAAGTTTGTCATATTGAACAGTTAGATAATTCTCACCGCTCTTACTGCTGCCATCTTCGGCAATATCAAAAGGAGCAGCTTTGATAACTTGTGGAGCAACTTGCGCAATTTCTTGTGCCAACACACCAATATGTTCGTTATTGTCACCAACACCCATAGTAAATGCTAGTTCATTTGGTCGGTAAGTAACACCACGAATTGACTTGACTTTATTAAGAGCATTTGGTATAGTAACAATATCTGTTTTTAATCGTTGGTCAGAATAGTATGCAACGATATCTTGTGTTGCAAGCATACCGCCAGTTACGCTTAAGTTAGCATTATCAAATGTAACTTTACTATTACCAGCAAGATTTGTTGCGCTTGTATATATTGCAAGTTGACCTGCAGTTGCACCACCACTAACTGGAGTTGGAATTGTATACCAGTTTAGATTGCTACTGCCATCAGTAATCAATGCTTGTCCACTGCTGCCACCACTAATTTGAACGTTGCCAACATTACCCATTATTACTTTATATGTACTTGTTGGGTTGAAAGTAACTGTTCCACCACTGAAACCAGCACTGCCAGTTACGCTAAGCGATGTTAATGTTCCAAGAGAGGTGATATTAGTTTGTGCTGCAGTAGAGATCGTGCCTGTTAGTACAGCACCGCTATTACCAATTGTACTAGCATTTACATAATTAGCATACACATTGCCGCCAATTGCTTGCATATTTCCAACAGTAACATTACCACTAAATGTGTTAAGAGCACCGCCAGTATTAATATTACCGCCTATACCAATACCACCAACAACTTGAAATGCTCCACTAGTTGTAGTTGTACTATTTCCTGTTCCGTAAATAATACTTGTTTCATTGCTTGTTGTAACATCAAGATTACCAAGAACAAATAGGTTGCCATTGATTTGAACATCGGCATTGCCAAGAATGTCAAGCGCATCAACTGCTGTACCGCTGCCATTCTTTGTAAAGAGTCTAATAATACCATTGTTTACTGTATTGCTCATGCGTAATTCATTACTATAAACAGTAAGTGCGCCTTGTCCAGATGTACCAACATTAATACCCGTATTATTTGTAACACTTAAAATACCGCTAGTAGAAGTATTTTGATCAGTTCGCATGAAACTAGAACCACTAACACCATTAAGTGCAGCACTGTCACTTGCTTGCCCAACAAATTTGTTATTGCTTACAAATGCTGTACTTGCAATATTGAAACCAGGTCCGATTGTACTAAAACCACTAATTGCAGTTGCTGGAGTAAATGTAGCATCTTTACTTAAAATAGCATAACGGACATTACTAATTTGGAAAGAAATAACATTGTGAGAATTAGAACCAGTGTCAACAATTGCTTCGCCAACAACTTGTCCTTGTCCGCCAAGTGGACCAATAATAACCCACCCAGTTCCATTATAAACATTTAATTGTTGATTTACAGTATCCCACCATAAATCGCCTACAACAGCGCCAGTAGGAGCAGTTGCGCTGCTTGTAGCACTACTAATATTTTTAAAAAGTGTGCCAGTAAATACTTTTAAGGCTTTGTTTGCTGAATCATACCAAATTTGACCAGTAATAGCATTAGTTGGCTGTGCACCATTTGCAAAGTTTTCTAACATATTAAGAAAGTTTTGATCAAGGTATTGACCATAATTTGGTGTGTTTTTACCTACCAATGCAATGCTGGTACTGTTATCTACCGTGCCGTCAGCAATTACGATTGGGTTGGTTCCATTTGCATGGGTAATGGTATAAGACATAAAAGCGGCTCCTGTAAGGATATTTATGCTGCTTTATGTATATATTATCAAACAGGAATGTAGGTGGCACTTACCTTGAAATTATTGTTATTTGTAGAGGTAGTTGCCCACAAAGAAACCATGCTATTAGAGATATTTGCACTTAGGGTAAACAATTGTGTATTCGTAGAAATTGTAGCATATGTAACAACATTGGCAGTTGTGCCATTATGGGTTACCAATGCTTCCGCACTTTGAAAATAATTGCTGCTATAATTTTGCGCACTTATCACATATTTTGCAGTTCTATATTGTGTTGGTGAAAAATCATCAATAATAGCAGTGGTTGTATTAACAGCAACGTTTGCAACATTTGCAACTATTGGCATACTTACTTGAAGCTGACTGAACACATTAACATTTGCACTGTCAACAGTCATAGTAGTTAAACTATCATTAATAAATCGTGCAGTTGCAATATTGTTAATAGAAACCATAGAAAGTGAAGCATTGCCACTTGATAGGTTTCCAACGGTTGTACTTGGAACATATTGACGAACTTCTATGATATCAGTAGATAACGGTGCTTCGTTAAATGTAATAACATTGCCACTTACTGTATAACTTGTGGTAGGCAATTGTATAACACCATTGATCGAAACTAATGTTCCCGTTGTAGTATTATTTTGACTTAGATAAAATTGCGTAGTAACGCCATTGCCACTTGAAATAACATCACTTACAACGTTTGTAGTACCGCCTTCAATACCAACTGCTTCCCAAGTTATGCCAGTGAATACTTCAAGATAACCTAAATCACTATTCCAACGTAACATACCAACACGATTTGTTGGAGGATAAGTTGAGTTAGTTCCAACAGGAACTTGAAATGCAGTATCTGTGTTTACACTAACATAACCATTTGCACCAGGCGTAATGAATATGTTAGCATTAGCACTCGACGCACCAATACTAGATGTATAAATGTTAGCATTTACATTATAAGCACCGATATTTCCACTATAAGTTGGCAAATAACTTGCAACATTAGCATTACTATAAACACTGCCAACGTTTGTTAATTGACTACCATCACCATAGAATCTATATGCGGTAACATTCCCAACGGTTGATAGATTTCCAGTTGTGATATTACCGTTAACTGTTAATGCATTGCTAACAATTAAATTAGCATTTGCATAAACATTGCTGTTAAATGTAACACTATTACTAAATGTAGTTTGTAGTGTAAGATTTGCTAAACCAGTTGCGCCAGTATATCTTGCGCCACTTACATAAACACTTTTACCACTAAAACTTATAGGAGTTAGATTTGAATAAGTAGGTAAGTTATTACCCATAAAGTTAAGCACACCACTGCTATAATCAAAGAACCATTCATCTTGGTTACCGCTACCATCAGCAAAAACTTGTGTTCCACTTGTTTGTGCATTATACCAACCAGTATTAGCAATATAAACTTTTACCTGATAAGTTGATCCAAAACTTGCATCAACCCAGTTTGTTAGTCCAGTAAGCCATGTTCTATTTGTTTGTGCAGTTCCATCATTGGTAGTTTGCACGGTTGTATTTGCAGTATCGTTATAAACCGTAATAATACTTGTATTTGCGGCTGGAATTGCTGATGGTATGCTGCTACTTTGTTGCCAAATTGTATCACCACGTAACACAAGTGGACTTGAAATACTTTCATTACTAGCACTTTTGGCATTAGCATAATCAGTTTTAGCAACGCTAAATCCAACTTTTTTCCAAAGATAATCTGTTTTTTGTAAATCTGTAATAGCCATTAGTGTGACGCTGCTCCTATACTAAGAGCAGTCACGCTTTGACCGCTTGTTAATTTAATACGAACGTAAATTTCATTACCTGTACTATTTGTGCTGCTTTCAGTTCCAAACGTTGCGGTTACTGCTTTGTTTGATACTGCGCTGCCTATTGTAGCGGTTCCACCAAGCGATGCTCCATTACTTCCGTTACCGCCAGCACCTGTGTTTGCACCAGGTTTACCACTACCACCATATGCAGTACTTAAATCTAACCAACCATTTAATGAACTTGTGCTATCTAGTGTTGAACCAGGTAGCGCAACCCAAAGACCAGCTATAGTTCCACTGTATACAACGTCAAACTTACTCACTGCAGATTTAGCAAACTTAAATGTAAAGTATTGGTTTGCGCCTTGCCCACTTAAGTTAGGACCAACTGGCTGATAACCGCTACTGTAATTTGTTTGATCAAATTTAAGAACAGCAGCAACAACTGTTGTATCATAGGTATAAAATGGTCCCGTTGAACTATTAAATGCGCTTTCACTGCCAGTATAGACAGGAGTATCAGTACTACCAGGATTTACAATACGAAATGTACTTGGCGTACCCGCAAGTGAATTTGTTAAACTTGTTTCTTCAATTTGTGTACTTGTTCCAGTTTTATAAAGAACAGTAACACCAGGTGAAAAAGATTGTGCTGCACTGCTATAACTATTAAACACAGTCATACTTGGACCACTGCTACTACTACCAAATCCAGCAACGCCAGCAGCAGTTGTTGTGAAGTATGCACTTCCGCTGCTAACATAAGCATTACGAGTGAGAGGAGTTGTTACGCCTGCTTGTGTATAAGTTACGCTACTTGGTGTAGATATTGCACCACCAGCACTTCCAGTAATAAATGTATCACTTGTATAGTAAGTATCGCCACTAAGTTTAGCAACGTTGCCAACAAGTCTCCACGCTGAACTACTGTTAAGATGTGGAACAGTAGAACTAAATGTTGCACTATTTGTTGTTAACGCAATACTGCTATTGCTCCAAGTTGGTGCGCCAACGCTATTGTTATCATAATACCAACTTACAGCATTAGTATTTGCACCCGCAGTGTCTGTTAGATATACTTGATTCCAACCAGCAGCGGCATTACTTCCACTTCCCTGTGCACTGAAGCTACTCCAAAATCCACTGGCACTGCCACTCAATGATCCATAATCTTGGTTAAGTGTAATAATAAGGTGACCATATGTTCCGTTATTGTTGTTGCCAGGTGCCATTGTGCGATAACCAGTGGCTACACCATTTACAATTACTTGAACATTACCACTATCGCCTGGTCCTTGACGAGAAAAAGTATTAGTAGTCATAGTAGCAGCACGAATACCACTAGTCACACTTGTACCAGCAGAAACACTTAAATTACCCCATCCACTATTATCAGTTTGTGTAAAGTTAGTCATACGACCAATAGTAGATAATCCACTTAAACTTAAAGTGTTGCTGTTTGGAAAATTGCCAGGTGATGGAGGAACAAGTTTGCCTAATACTTGGTTAAGTTTTGCAATGCCATCTGTCACATAAGTTGCAGTTGTTAGAGTAACTGCATTACTAACCAATGCACCTGTAGAATTTGCACCAAGAGGTATTGCATTACCAATAACATTAGTTCCAAGTGCATTATCAACATAATATTTTGTTGCAGCATCATTGGTATAAACTGGTGCTGCAAGGTTACCAATGCGTTGATTGCTAGCATCAATATTACCAGCATAACTATAAAGAAAAAGATTACCACTAGTTGCAGCAATTGTTGAGTTATTAACAAAAACATTACTTGCAGTGAAACTACCATTTACAGTCAACGCATTGCCTGGAACAATAGTATTGATACCAACACGACGGTTATTAGTATCATAATACATCAAATTGCCATCGATAATCAAATCTACGTTGTAACGTAGAAGATTATCTTTAAGCATACTTCCGCCGATTTTACCGATTACCGCCATTTATGATACCTTATAAGATATTTAGGTATAAATCAGTTAGCGTCGGTTGAATTAAACTTGTGGAAAACAACAACACTATAAGTTGCAGGTGGTGGATTAGCGAATGTAATCACTGCACCAGCAAGTGTGAAAGCATCACCTGGATTTTGTTGAACATTGCCAACAAATACTAAAATACTGTTTTGATCTGGTGGAGTATAACTTAATGTATAATTTGTAGTTACACCATCACCAGTAAATGAATCTTTGTAAATGGTAACATTTCCAAGAATAGCAATACTTTGCCATGCATTATAATAAATTTCAAAACGCTCTGTATCAGTGTTAAACCGAATCTGTCCATTCACAGGTACGGATGGACGATCACTTGTAGCACCAAGCGGCAAACGAATTGCAGTACTACCTGTTTGTAAACTTGCATTTTTAAGTAAACGTGCCATTATAGTGAAATATATCCTACAGTTGCGGTCAGAGATGGGCTTGCATTACTATTGGCATAAAGAGCATCGCCGTTATTAAGAATAATCTTTTCACTTGCTACAACTAGTGTATCACTTGTTGTAATAGCATAGTTTGCATAGATTTGATTGTAAGTTTGTGCACCAACTGTACTTTGTGAACTTGGAACAATATAAAGATTGGCTAATTTTGTTGTACTAGTAACATTGCAGAAATAAAGTAGCGTGACAACAGTTTGCCCAGTACTTGTATATATTGCAGTTGCTGCCGTAGTCAAGTTTGCATTTAAGATTGCCATTTTATTTCCTTACGCTCCAAATATCAATGCCAACACTGTGGCTTTAGTTTTAGTTATCAATTCATCGCCAGTTCCACTATTTACTACGTATAAACCTGTTCCACCGCCACCTACAGTATTAGCAAATACCTGAACAGTGCTTGCAACATTACTTGGTGCGGTTCCTTGGAAACTTAGTTTAAGAATGTCATTTACATAAACAACGCCATTTGTAGAAGATAACGTTAAATCTTGACTTACACCAGTGGCATTAACGTTACCATTGCCAATGTTTGTTCCGTAAATACTTACATTACCATTACCAAATGTAAAGTTAGCACTGCCAGTTAAAGTTCCGTTAGTATTAAATTGAACTTGTGTGTTGCTTCCACCAGCACTTGCACCAGTTGTTGTTAAACTATAATAGTTAACTAAATCATAACCACTGACTGCGTTAGCACCTTGTACTTTTGCAACAGCACCATTTGCTGTTCCACGCCAGCTTAAGGTTGGTTCATTCCAAACCCAATAAGTATTACCCACAGGACTACCATTAGCATAACCATTTGCTGTTCCACGGTTAACAACAACACCACTGTTACCATTGGTTACGCCAGGACCAGTATCGTTACTATTTAAATATAGATATGCATTACCAATTTGTGTTATTGTGCTGTTAATATATTGTGTATTACCGATAACATTTAAGTTACCATGAATAGTTACAACATTACTATACACATCCCATGGAGCGTCTAATCCATTTGCACCAGTAACACGTTTAATACTTGCCATTTAATAAATCCTACCAGAATATTTATGCGGTGGCGATTATATAAAAAAATAGCAGCCTTGCGGGGCTGCTATTGTAACTGTTATTTTGAATATTATTAAGCGCCGGGAATACGAACAGTTGTAGAGGTAGGTGCATTAAATGTCCACTGATATTCGTTACC
>Ga0209189_1002022_pt1 | contig 14670 bp, 3 predicted proteins | sample C_130820_EF_Meta_FD_187308 | JGI IMG/M metagenome (GOLD analysis project Ga0209189, IMG submission 187308) | Freshwater microbial communities from Lake Croche, Canada to study carbon cycling - C_130820_EF_MetaG (SPAdes) (version 3) | ecosystem: Environmental > Aquatic > Freshwater > Lake | place... | reverse complement strand
TTTCACCAGTTTCTCCTTTAGAGCCTGTTGGTCCTGTATTTCCAGTTTCACCTGTTTCACCTGTTTCACCTGTTTCACCTTTAGCTCCAGTAGCACCTGTTTCACCTGTAGGCCCTGTAGGCCCTGTATCACCAGTTGGTCCTGTAACATTTGAAGCTTGGCCAGTAGGACCAGTATAACCTGTAGGACCTTCAGTAACAGCATTTAATGTTGTATAGACTTTTCCAATTCTTGAGTCGTTAAAAAATAGAGTAATATCTTCATCGGCACCTGAATCTGAAATAATACCATATAGTTTTACAACCATTCTATCGGTAGATAAGGTTGTGACTTGAGGTACTGATATTGAAAAGTAATATAACGTTGTTGTTGTACCGCTTGTTAATAATAATGGCGAAGATGAATTGGTAGCTATTAATGTTTCAGTATTATCCAGCGCTCTAGTATATATTTCAGCGTATAAATTTGGTGTTCCGCCATTTACAGACAATGAAGCCCACATTTCAAAATCCCAGGTTCCAGCAGAAATAGATAATGTTTTGGGGTCATCTAAGGGTGTTACAAATTGACGTAAAAAGGTGGCTGTACCTGTTAGAGTTGTAGGACCAACCGTTGTAACAGAACCTATACTAATTACTCTATTTAAATCGTAATAATCGGCTATGCCTGTTGCTCCGATATCATTGTTGAAATAATATAGGGCGCCAGATGAATAGCCCTTTTCACCTTGTGGTCCTTGTGGTCCTTGAGGACCTTGTGAACCTGTTAGTCCTGTTGGGCCAGTACCCAAAGGTCCAGTAGGACCTGTTTCACCAGTAGAACCTGTAGGTCCTGTTTCACCTGTAGCACCTATGGTACCTGTAGGGCCAGTAGGTCCTGTTTCACCTTTAGCTCCTGTATCGCCCTTAGAGCCAGTAGGTCCTGTTTCACCTTTAGCTCCTGTATCGCCCATAGAACCTGTAGGTCCTGTTTCTCCAGTTTGGCCAGTGGAGCCTATGTCTCCAGGCGGTCCAATATCACCAGGTGGACCTATGTCTCCAGTAGGACCAGTCATACCTGCTTCACCAGTATATCCAGTTTCTCCACGTTGACCGGTATGGCCTGTTGGACCCGTTTCACCTGTTGGTCCTGTTGGTCCTGTTGGTCCTGTGCAACCAGTCGGACCTGTTTCACCTGTTGAACCAGTTTCGCCATTTTGCCCAGTAGGACCTGTTATACCAGTAGCACCTGTTTCACCTGTAGGCCCAGTTTCACCTGTTATACCAGTTGCTCCAGTGTTTGTTGCTGTTCCAGCAGGACCTGTAGGTCCTGTATCTCCAGTGTCACCACTTATTCCAGTTGCACCTGTATTAGTTGATGAACCTGGTTCACCAGTTGGTCCTATTTGTCCTGTAGGACCAGTTTCACCTGTAGCACCTGTATTTGTAGCTGAACCGGCTATACCAGTTGGTCCGGTTTCACCGGTTATACCTAAACCTGTAGGGCCTGTTTGTCCCTGTGAACCTGTATCACCCTTATCGCCTATTGGTCCCATAGCACCTGTGTGTCCGGTTTCGCCTTTTGGGCCAGTTTCACCTGCTATACCTGTTTGTCCGGTCGGTCCGGTATAACCTGTTTCACCGTTATGTCCAGTTGGTCCTGTTTCTCCTGTTTGACCATTATCGCCAGGTGGCCCAATATCTCCAGGTGGTCCTAGGTCACCAGTTGGCCCAACTTGACCTGTTGGTCCTATTTCACCAGTTGGTCCTGTAAATCCAGTTTCACCAGTCATTCCTTGAGAACCTGTATCACCCTTGGCACCAGTTTCTCCAGTGGGTCCAGTAAATCCAGTATCTCCTGTGTTACCTGTTGCACCTGTATTTGTAGCTAGACCAGGAGAACCCATGGGTCCGGTGCAACCTGTTTCACCGTTGTATCCTGTAGGGCCTGTTAGTCCTTGCGAACCTGTATCACCCTTGTCACCTATTGGTCCCATAGCACCAGTTTCTCCTGTTTCTCCTTTTGGGCCAGTTTCACCGGCTAGACCTGTTGGTCCAGTATCACCCTTGTCACCTATGGGTCCAATAGCACCCGTGTATCCAGTTTCTCCCTTTTGACCTGTTGGTCCAGCTTCACCTGTTGGTCCAACTTCACCTGTTGGTCCAGCTTCACCTGTTGGTCCAACTTCACCTGTTGGTCCAGCTTCACCTGTTGGTCCTGTATATCCAGTACCACCACCACCTCCTCCTATTACACTAAGAACACCATTTGTGATACCAATAGTGACTGCATCAGGCTTTACAGCACCATAATCTATTAATGTAGCAAGTGGTAAATCTGCAGATACTAAGTTTCTGAAGTTTGGAATCGCTGTTCCGCCATTGTCACCCACTGCTATATTATCTATCCAAAATGTGTTATTGTTTCCTACGAATCCATAGCATGTATCACTGCTACTAAAGGTGTATGGTGTTCCAGATAACGTATTATTGATGTAATATGTAGTATTATTTACTTCACCAAAGGTTGTTATTTTGACCTTAATCGTGTACCAAATACCTGGGGTAAAACTGTTCAATGTATCAGGCCCTACTCCACTATATAACCAGCCTCCAGTGTTTGTAGCGAATCCGCAGTTTGCTCCATCTTGTTGAAGAACAAGGGCCTGTGAACCTGTTCCATCTCCTGCATTATTTTGTCCGAAAACAAAACCACTTAATATGCCGTCTGTCTCAAATTTAATGTCCCATTGAAAGATTTTATTATATTGTGTAAGAGTTAAATCATTCCAAATAGCACAATTATTACCAGAAAATTTAATACTTGGCGATGGGTTACCTATTGTACCATCAACCTGAGGATAACCCGCTTGATTTAACCCTTGAGACCATGCACTAATTGTTGAACCATCATAAGAGGCAATTATAGTTTCATTTAAAATGGGTCCAGCAAGGACCGTATTGGCCAGTTGAGGTCCATACGAAGTACCAGTAGGTCCAGTTATACCAGTAGGTCCTATGGCTCCTATATCTCCTGGTGGTCCTATATCTCCTGGTGGTCCTAGGTCACCTGTTGGTCCTTGCGGTCCAGTTTGACCGGTTTCACCTTGGCTGCCTGTTTGTCCAGTATCACCCGTAGTTCCTGTTGATCCTGTAGGACCAGTAGAACCTGTGTCTCCAGTTGGACCCGTGTATCCTGTTTCACCTTGCTTGCCTGTGGGTCCTGTTTCACCTTGGTTACCTGTGTATCCAGTTCCGCCACCACTTCCCTTACCAAAATCCATGATTCCAGTCCATCCACTTGCTCCTTCATACTTTAGTAATTTGTAGTTCGTTATATCAATATAATAGTCACCTACTGCTCCTATTCCTGTAGGTCCTGTTTCACCAGCTTGTAAATTACCTGATATCCTTGTTCCGATGTAGGGTAAGACACGACGACTGGCAATACCTATAGCACGATTACTATCAAAAGGACTTATTCTTGTTGTCCAATTTAGACCATCAGGACTTGTTACTATAGTATTATGTGTTCTGTTATATCCTACTGCAATCCATTGCGAACCATTCCATGTAACTGCATTACCTTGTCTTGAGCGAAAGGGATTTGTAGAAGCTGGTATCCAATTTAAGCCATCTATACTGGTTATTATACTTTGCGTATTGTCTTGGCTAATACCTGTCGCTACCCAGCTTGTACCATTCCATGCGATGCTGTTGGTAGTATCATCTAAAAGATTCACATTAGCATTTATCCAATTTAATCCATCATAACTTATTATAATTCCTACTGTCTTGACTCCATTTGTACCTACTACACACCAGTAGGAGCCATTCCAGGCAACTGCATTTGCATATCCACCTAGAAAGGGGTTTATGTTTGGAATTAACCAGTTTAGACCATCATAACTCATAGCAACACTATTTGAACCATTTCCTGTAGCAACCCAATAGGAACCATTCCAGGCAATTCCAGTTGCAACACCGTTTATAAAGGGGTTGTTGTTTGATACTTGCCAATTTATACCGTCTGTGCTAACAATGATAGATATTGTGAATGATGTATCGCTACCTACTACAACCCAATATGAACCATTCCAGGCTACTGCATAAGCTTCACCGCCTGGAAATGGGTTTGTTGCCACTGCATACCAATTGATACCATCTGAACTTGTTGCCATACATACTGAATTATCTACATTTTGGCCTGTAGCTAGCCAATATGCACCATTCCAGGCCACACTGCGACCTTCGCCACCATTAAAAGGGTTATTCAAGGAAGGTGACCATGTAATACCATCATATGAATATGTTAGGCATATTGCGTTATCTGAGTCGTTACCTACTGCAACACAGAAGGTTTCAGTTAAGGCAGTTGCAGCACCTGATATGCCAGTTGGACCGGCTTGGCCTGTAGGACCTGTGTTTCCTGTGTCACCGGTTTGACCTGTGTCACCAGTTGCTCCAGTATTTGTAGCAATACCGGCTGGACCGGTTGGTCCAGTTTCACCAGTTTCACCAGTTGGTCCGATTTCACCTGTAGGTCCAGTTTCACCTGTTTGACCAGTAGGACCAGTTTCACCTTTAGGGCCTGTAGGACCAGTTATACCTGTTTGACCAGTAGGACCGGTTGGTCCAGTTTCACCAGTTGGACCTGTTTCACCTGTAGAACCGGTTTCACCCTGTGGTCCAGTATGTCCAGTTGTTCCAGTTTGGCCAGTAAAACCAGTTGGACCGGTTTCACCTTGTGGTCCAGTAGGTCCAGTTGGTCCTGTACATCCTGTTATACCGGTTGCTCCTGTGTTTGTGGCTAAACCAGGAACACCTGTAGGTCCAGTTTCGCCTGTTGTACCATTATATCCAGTTGAACCTTGATTACCAGTTGGACCCAAGATATATTCTAGTTGTGTGAACTTCAATCTTGATGCCTTATTGCTTACATTGCCAATAATATTCCAATTACCTATTGAATTAGATACATAACATGATATATAGATTCCTTCTGAAGGTTGTAGTGTGACTGTATGAATAGATGAATTGATAGTAGAATTATCAGTATAATTTGACATCCACACTAAGTAACTATTGGGGTCTTTTACATATGAAAATAATACAGAAGAACCTACATCGGCCGCTAATTGAACTTCCACAATATAAGACATTGTGTCTGGTGTGTTGTTAGTCAAAATACCGGTACTACTGTCATAGGAACCGCTGAAATTACCGAAAGACATATCATTATCCTGTGAATCTGGGGTGAAAACAAAGGTAATATTATTTGGTTCAGGTACGTTGGTCGAATAATAAAATACTGCTGAAGGCATTGCACCCATAAGACCCACTGGGCCTTGAGGGCCGGTATATCCTGTATCTCCCTTTGAACCAGTATTTCCGGTAACACCTTGTGTACCTGTAGGTCCTGTTTCTCCATTGGGACCAGTTTGACCTGTTGGTCCTGTAGGTCCTGTTTCACCAGTATCTCCTGGTACTCCTATATCTCCTGGTGGTCCAAGGTCACCTGTTGGTCCTGTTAGACCTATTTGACCTGTAGGGCCTGTAGGCCCTGTTTCACCTTTCGTGCCTGTTTCACCTGTAGGACCCGTTTCTCCTCTTGGTCCTGTGTGACCAGTTTCACCAGTGGGTCCAGTTTCACCTGTTTCACCGGTTATGCCAGTAGGTCCGATTTGGCCTGTAGGACCTGTTTCACCTGTGGGTCCGGTTTCACCAGTTTCACCGGTTTGGCCAGTAGGTCCTGTATAGCCCGTGGGACCGGTTGTACCTGGTAAACTTCGAATATTTACTAAGTAAATAATGGGACTAGGTGAAAAGGGACCATAAATATCAAAAAGCGCATTAATAGTAATAGTTCCACTTGATGGGTCATATGTACTTACAGTACCTTCAAAACTATTAAACGCGTTATTTGAATTATTAACTAAGACCCCTACACCTGGATTATAAGATAAGTATGGATTTATAACTAGAGTCACTGAACCATCTGTGACTGGATCGAGTATAACAGGCTGAGATAGTGATATATACATATCACCATTCATACCTGTCGGTCCTGTGTAACCTCTGACTCCAATTGGTCCTGTTTTACCGACAGGACCGGTTTCACCGGTTGAACCTGTTAAACCAGTAAATCCGATTGGACCAGTTGTACCTGTTGGGCCGGTTTCTCCTGTTGTACCTGTTTGACCCGTGGGTCCGATAGGGCCTGTAGTACCTGTTGGGCCTGTGCGTCCTGTATTACCTGTGGGTCCAGTTGTTCCTGTAGTTCCTATAGGTCCTGTTGTTCCAGTAATTCCAGTTGGACCTGTTGGGCCTGTGGTTCCTGTTGGACCTGTTGGTCCAGTTTTTCCCGTTGTTCCAGTTTTACCTGTGTTGCCTGTTGTACCTGTATCTCCTCTTGGTCCTGGTGGTCCTAAGTCACCGGTTGGTCCTATGGTACCCGTTTGACCTAATGGACCTGTAAAACCTGTTGGACCTAGTGAACCTGTTGGACCTATTTGACCTGTTGGACCAGTACTGCCTGTTTGACCGGTTAGACCAGTGGGACCAATTTGACCAGTTGGTCCAGTATGTCCTGTTGGTCCAGTTTGGCCTGTTGGACCTGTTTGACCCGTTGGACCAATTTGACCTGTAGGTCCGGTTTGGCCAGTTGGTCCCGTTTGTCCTATTGAACCAGTTGTTCCTGTGTAACCTGTTCCTGCTGGACCTGTTGTACCTGTTGGTCCAGTTTGTCCAGTTGAGCCAGTTTGTCCAGTTGGTCCAATTTGACCGGTTGGTCCTGTTGAGCCTGTTTGACCTGTTGGGCCGATTTGACCAGTTGGTCCTGTTGGTCCTGTTTGTCCGATTGCTCCAGTTTGCCCGGTTGCTCCGGTTGGACCAGTGGGACCTGTTTGACCTGTTGGTCCGGTTGCTCCAGTTGGGCCTGTTTGACCTGTTTGGCCTGTAGGACCAGTAGGACCTGTTTGACCTGTTTGGCCTGTAGGACCAGTAGGACCTGTTTGACCTGTTGGCCCGGTTGCTCCAGTTGGACCTGTTTGGCCTGTAGGACCGGTTGCTCCAGTTTGACCTGTAGGACCAGTTTGGCCTGTAGGACCAGTTGGTCCAGTTTGGCCTGTAGGGCCTGTAGGACCAGTGGGTCCTGTTGCACCTGTAGGACCGGTTGCTCCTGTAGGACCAGTTGCTCCGGTTTGACCGGTTGGTCCTGTAGGTCCTGTTGCGCCTGTAGGACCTGTTTGGCCAGTAGGACCTGTTTGGCCCGTAGGACCTGTTGGTCCTGTTTGGCCTGTTGGTCCGGTAGGTCCTGTTATTCCTGTATCACCAGTAGGACCAGTTTCACCAGTGGGTCCGGTTTGTCCTGTATGTCCAGTTGGTCCAGTGGCTCCAGTTCGGCCTGTAGCTCCAGTACGACCAGTAGCTCCAGTACGACCAGTTGTACCTGTATTACCTTGAGGTCCCAAGAGGTAATCTAACTGAGTAAATATGACTCTGGTGGTATTTGGAGTAAAAATATATGTTTGTGTTCCATTACTTTCATTGAATGTGATATTAATATGATGACCTGCTTGTATCACAACGGTAGTTGAAAAGCTTTCTGTATTTGTCTGTGTAGGATTCAGCTCCCAAGACCATAAGATTACAGAACTTGTCAAATCATTAATCTTGACACGCCAAGGGTATCCATTAGGACCTGCTATGACAAAATTAATCAATACTACAACGTCATTGGGTAAAGGATTCGTTAGGACTCCAGTACCGGTATTGTACTGGAGTAGAAAATTGCCTTGAGTTGCATTTGTGTCTAAGGCGTCAAACACGACTACAATGTCATAGTCTTTTACACCACCTAGATATTCGGAAACATAGTAACCCTTGGTCGCAATTGGGCCAAAAACACCAGGTGGTCCTGTTAAACCCTGTGGTCCAGTGGCACCGGTATTTGCTGCTTGTCCTGGTAAACCAATGGGTCCCGTTGCACCCGTTGGTCCCATAATTCCATCCAGATTGACGGCATAGGTTGTAGCAACACGTGGGCCTAGAACTGCAAGGGGTGGAAAGGTTCCGTGAATATTTGTAAAATTATTTACTACTAAGGTACCTGTAACATTATCATAGGATACTACAGTGGCATTGAAATGGCTATTTGGATTGTTCACATCTGCTACATAGACATATAGTCCAGGCCCGTAAGCTAAGTTTGGAGCAACTTCTAAGGTTATGGTAACGTCGGTATTTGGATCAATTGATGTTGAGGCTGATTGTGTTACATACTTGTCACCCGCTAAGCCGGCAGCACCTGTTGAACCGGGAAGACCCTGGGAACCAGTGGGTCCAGTATCTCCAGATTCCCTTGACTGATACCATATGTTATTAGGACCTGCTGTAAATGTTATAGTCTGGCCTGAAAAGGTAAATTCTCTGCTTGATGAATAATCATCAAAAAAATCTCCTGGTTTTGTGTGTATTACTAAGGGATGTATGCCAAAATCGTGACCAATATCTTGAAAGTGAATGACTCTGCCGATTTTTTCACTAGCAAACGGCAGATAGATTGTACCACCCCGTGTTAAGGTATTTACAAACACCACTTCTACACCTGGGTTTATTTCAGACATATTTCACCCTTCGCTACATATTGTATGTTTTAAAAATACACAATATATACGATTGTACTGGTAAAATTTTTATGTACCGTCAAATACTTAATTTTGGCTTTTGATTGGCCTTAGGAATTGGCCTTATAGGCATTGGTCTCAAGAAAATACATTAAATGATGTCGTTGATATATTTACATTGTTATTGTAATTAGAGTAATAACAAGAGATATGATTGTTACCAGCTATTAGATTCGGCATATTATCATCATAATATACATAAGCTTGTCTTTCATTTGCTTCACCTGGGAAAGCGACAGTATATATACCATTATTTGTATTACTGTCATTCGTAAGAACAATACCTGTTACGGGTACTGTAACACCATCATTGGGGTCTATAAATAGTGTAGTTTCACCAGATAATATTGGATAAGACAGCTGTCCAGTATCAGTAGTTATATCTAGACTTGCAGAAAATGATAATAACACAGGAAGCCAGGTTTGCATGAATCCAACATTTATTTGATTGGGGTAGGTCCATGGAATGTAAATATTTCCAGATCCTTGAGGTGAGCTTGTGGCGCCATAGTTTACAGCCGGTGGAGCATCAATTAAATGTGTCTGTATCCAATTGTCATTATATACTGAATTTCCTGGTCCTGTTGCACCGGTTGTACCAGTTGTGCCTGTAATGCCAGTTGGTCCGGTTCTACCTGTAGTACCAGTATTTCCAGTTTTACCTGTTGCTCCCGTGTTTAAGGCTGAACCTGGAATACCAACTGGCCCCGTTGGACCTGTTGATGCAGTACAACCAGTTGAACCTGTTAAACCTTGATTATCATTAATATTTACAATATAGTCATAAATTCCTAAATATTGATTTGGATTTCCTTTTAGGTTTGTTATATTATTTACTATTAAAGTACCTGATATATTACTATAGGTCGATACTTGTGCTTGGAAAGATATATTAGGATTATTTGTTTGATATACAACTACACGATTACCTGGGATATATGATAATAAGGGACTCACAAATAGTTCGACAGCTGGTGCAAAGGGGTATAAATTATTATACTGGGGTGCTAAGGTATTAAATTTATCACCCTGTGTACCTGTTGAACCTGTAGCGCCTGTGTTTGATGCTATACCCCTAGGACCAGTTGCACCAGTGGGTCCTGTTCTACCAGTAGCTCCTGTATTTGAGGCCGAACCGGCTGGACCAATTAGACCAGTTGGCCCTGTTCTTCCAGTTGTTCCAGTTGCTCCTTGAACAACCCATGATATTGAATAATCGCCTGGGGGAAAACTGGTCATGTATGAATTACCACCAATATATACTACATTAAAATTAAATTGAACATTTATATTATCATAAAAGCCACTTTGAACTCTATATAGGGCAAATATCGACGTGTCTGTAACTCTCGTTATTTGGATAGTACCCGAATTAGCGTATAAATCAATTGATAATAATAAGGTATCTAACCAGTCATAGACTAATACACCCTTCGTGTCTGTTGGCTGAATATGCAATACATTCGCTAGGGCTGGTAGGGCGTTATTTAAGGTAAAATAACCTGGGTTTGGTGCTAGGTTATAATTTGATTGATAGGCCCAACGTCTAGAATTTGCCCCATCTATACCATATGCCCCTGTAGCACCAGAGGCACCAGTATTTGTTGCAATTCCTGGGGGTCCTGTTAAACCATAGGGACCCGTTGAACCAATCGGTCCAGTTGTACCGGTAGCACCTGTAAAACTCAGTATATTAGCTCCATTCCAAAGCAAATCGGCACCCGTGTTCGTTTGTAAGACTCCTATTCCAGAATTAGTGGATATACCATGTAAGGCTAAATTTGTGATTACGTCAATCGTCGAAGTTTTTAAATTATTTGTCTTTTGGCCTAATGTTTGATACCATACATTATTTGTGGCTGCAATTAAAGTAAGTGATTCACCTGAATAAGATAATGCCATACTTGAAAGGCCATTTTCGAAGACGTCATTTTCACTTGCAACAAGTGTTACTGAACTGTTTGCAAAATTATTATAACCATCTTTGAAACTTAAGACGCGACCTAGATTGGATGAAATTTGAGGCAGTTGGATATTTCCTGATTTATTTCTTGTATCAACCACGGTCAGTCCTGTTAAACTGGATATTTGTGATGTCATCGGGACGTCTCTATATTCAATAGCTTAAATACTCTTTAAGGTCTTGATTCTGGTCTTTATTAAGATTCATATATTTTTGCACTAAAAGGCTATACTTTGTAACTGTAAAAAATTTGGAGACACAATTTTATTCACACTCAGACTTGAAATATATGCACTAGTTAAATTACTATTTTGACCAACAATATTTGTCGCATTTAATGTGTAAGATGATACTGTTGCAGTAATATACATACTAGTGGATGGGCTGAGCGTTATAGAACCGTTACCTAATAAGACTGTTTCTAGATAATAAATATTTGTGATTGCTGAATCATAGAAACTAGAAATAAAGGTACTTGGTTGCGACCAATTGATTCCATCCACTGAGGTAAGCACACCATTTGGACAATAAGTATCTATATCACCAGTAGCATACCATACATCGTGGATGTATTTGATATCATATACATTACTTATTAGACCCGAATCTTGTGTATTCCAACTCAATCCGTCAGATGACCATAACAAGGTTGCATAAGGATTTGTAGCTGCTCCACCCATAACCCATATGCCATTTGCGTATTTCATTGCATTACCTGTGTTGAAATCTGCAGGAATATGTAACGAATTGTTCCAATTGAGAGCATCTGTTGACCATTGAATCCGATTGGAAGCCATTGAATTTGTGGGACCACTGGCTAACCATAGATTATTATTACTTCCTACTACATTTGTTGTATTAAAACCACCTGTATTAATCTTGTTCCAATCACGTCCATCGGTTGACCACAAAAGAGAGTATGTATTATCGAAGCCAGTATCTAATCCAGCTACATACAGCTTACCATTAAAGCTGAATGAATTTACGTTTGGTCCTGTTGCTGAGGTAGGATAGATATGGGGTTCATTAAAATTATATCCATCTGTTGACCATAAAATTGGGGCCTTATTTGGTAATGATGAAGCACCACCAATTAACCATAGATTATTTGCATAATATACTGTATTTGCCGTATTTGCAAAAGGATTATTGGTATAGAGATTATTCCAATTTTGTGCATCTGTTGACCATTGAATCGTGCTAAACGAATTTGTGTTATCTGTACCTACGGCAATAATTTGCCCTGTATATATATTTCCATAAATACTATTTCCACCGCCGTTAAAAATTCCGTTTGTTTGGGGCTCAATATAGGTTTCTTGTTCATCTAATGACGTGTATAAGGGGCTGGGACTAGCGTTGTTATATCCACAAATAACCCACTTTGGCGGTAATGATGGTGTATCATAAACTCCTTGAATTGTACTTGTTGTAACTTTTAAACTTGATACATTGGCAATTTGTGCATATTCAAGAGGAAAATTTATAGTTTGTGTCTGTAAAGGTACACCGTTCCAATAAAGTACCAGATTTGCATCAGCTTCTAAAAGGCCAACATTTAATGAATTATTTCCTCTTAAAAAAACATTTGTTGTCTGTAAGGTACTAGTGTAAACTTCATCAAAATAAACTGTGCTTGGATAAGGATTTGGTGGTACAGGTGGCACATTTGGATTGATTTGAACACCATTCCAATATAAATTGCCATTTATGTCCATATTTAGTAAAGACGATATTGCCAAATCATTCGGTGGATGAAGAAGAACTCCTGTTGCTAATTCAATAGTCGAACCTACAAGGTAATTAGAAGCAACTGATGACGTATTGACCTGAGTACCAAGGGTACCAATGTCATCTGAAAAAAATAGCAGTTCACCTTGTTGATTTATATCTACACCAGCCACAATACGCGACAAGCCAGATGCAGAATTAATTCCTATTACGCCACCCTGGGAATTTCTATCAATAAATAAATTAATTGCAGTAGTTTTTGTAATCGGATTTATAATAGATTCGTTATTAGCTGTTAATTTTGTTATATTCATAAACATATTAGGTCCGTCAAACCCTAAAATAGTGGTAGTAGAATTAGGTAAATATCTATATCTGATGATACCACCGTCTGCTGGATTAGGCAAAATTTCAAACCCTAAATTTGTTGTTGAATAATTCAAGCCAATTACCGTATTTGATGTTGATAAAACTCCTAAATTAATTGTAGCCCTTATAGCATTATTATATCCAGAAATAACATTACTAGATATGTTTATATATTTTTGTATTGGTGGCATATATACCTTCCTAACGTCAGAAATTAAAATTAAATGTCGCCAAATACCCAACACCTCATAACATGTCAAATAACGTCTCACATCCAAGTTAAGAACGACTTTTTGACCGTTCTTAACTTAGGTATTTGATGCTATTGTATTTAATCTGCAAACATGACCTTACCTTTTCCATCCTTAATTTCAAAAATATTCCATGATTCACCATATACTGTTATAAAGGACTTACGTGAATTTGTCCGGGGGTCGGTTCCAATAGCATTAAGGTCAACATATAGGGTTGCTTGTAAAGAACGACTTAAATTAAGGGTACCAAAGGGTCTGAATTGCTCCTTTTCTTTAGGACCAAAAGTCAAAGTATAAATATTTAAGACTCCGTCTGCTGGGTCGCGATTTTCCTTGAATAGCTTATAATAATTCGCCACATCACGTAATATAGTTGATGACCATTGATTAATACGGTCTATTGTTCCCATATTAAGACGGATGTCCTGCAAGAAGGATGATGCACCACTTGTTGGTGGATTCAGCTGATATAGTTGACCTGCTGTTATTGATGCTTCTGTTTGAACACCTACCGTAATTTGACTTGTTGGACCAATAAAATCTAGGGCTAAGGGAATAGAAACAGTTGCTCCTGTATTAATAACAGGGAGCCACTTAGGATCTTCTATTGCAAATTGGCACTGTTGAACTTCTTGAAAGGGTACATTTAGAACAGTTTTACGAAGGTATTCTTGTGAATCGCGGGGTATATACACCTGGGTTGTTTCTAAGGTTAAAATAGGACTGGCAATTTCGTAGCGTTGTAATGTCTGAAATTGTTGTGACGGCTGGTTGCGTTGTGTTTGCTGTTGAAAGATTTTACCCCAAGGTTGAGGATTAAGTCTACCATCTGAAGCCTCAATTACCGATTCTAATTTTTTAAGAAATACCCGCATGCGAAATCGTTGGCTGGTTAGAGCAGTAACAGGAAAGCCCATATCGTCGGGATATTGATTACCCAAAACAGGAAGATGAATTCGTAAACGACCTGGTGTAGCAGCCTGGGCAATTGTATTGGGACCTGGGCTATGTCTACCAGCTGATTTGTTGTAAATACTGGAATTCTGTTGTTGACCGCGTCGCCACTCTAGCCACTGACCCCAGAATTCGTGGAGTTTAATTTGGTCATTAAAAATTTGTACTTTTTCTATTAAGTGGTAACCGATGTCTTGGCAATAACCGTATTCAACACCACTCAGGTCGGTCGTAATGGACGTTGCATTATTTTTGGCTTGTGTGATGGGGAGCCACGAAGGTAAATCAATTAGCAGTACAAAATTTTTAACTATATCGCCTACGGCTTCGATTTCGAAATCTGTGTATTTACCCCAATCAGGCTTATTACGGGGCTGTGTAAGACGAATTTCTTGAGTAAAGGCAGGCTGTTTACCGTAGACACTATGAAAATAGCTGATTTTAGGGTTTGATGTAAAAAAGGTGTCTTTTTTTCCCCGTGCTACCAAGTCAAGGAGACCACCTCCAGATGACATTCCCTATTTAATAGTATTAAAGATAAGCCCTAAGTGGCTTTGATTATTTGGTATCTATTTTTAGATATCTAATAACTGATGCACTGATTACTATCAATGACGCTCCTATATATGTATATATTGACGGGGTTTTTTCTTTACCTAATTCTCCAAATACAAAGGCTGAAATAACTCCAAAAAAAGCAAGCGCTGCAAATAATTCGGTTGGTAAATTTGGAA
>Ga0209189_1002018_pt1 | contig 14686 bp, 11 predicted proteins | sample C_130820_EF_Meta_FD_187308 | JGI IMG/M metagenome (GOLD analysis project Ga0209189, IMG submission 187308) | Freshwater microbial communities from Lake Croche, Canada to study carbon cycling - C_130820_EF_MetaG (SPAdes) (version 3) | ecosystem: Environmental > Aquatic > Freshwater > Lake... | reverse complement strand
GGGGCGTCGGGGTGGCGGCGGCCGTCGGGTCTCGCACCGCCGGGGACGTCCCCCGCCGGGCTTGCGGGTGCGGCGTGCGCCGCCGGAACGGCGGGAAACCGCGGCGAGGCAGGGGTGTGCTCCGCCCGGGGGCGGCCATTTGCTACCCTTCCGCCATGCCGCGATCCGAGCCAGCCCCCCTGTCCATCTGGATCGTCAATCCCTTCGATGACATCCCGGGCGAGGGTCTGCCCCCGCTGCGATTCTGGTCGCTGTGCCGCGTGCTGGCCGGCCGTGGCCACGACGTCACCTGGTGGACGGCGTCCTGGAGCCATCGCCGCAAGGCGGCACGGACGGCGCCGCTGCACGTCGTCGACGACGAGGGGTTCGCCGTGCGACTGGTGGCGGTGAGGCCCTACTCCCGCAACGTGTCGCTGGCCCGGCTCGGCAGCCACCGCGACTTCGGCCGCACCTTCGAGCGGCTGGCCAACGAGTCGATCGCGGCCGGGCAGCTCGAGCGGCCCGACCTGATCCTCGCGAGCCTGCCGCCGCTCGAGGGGCCGGAGGCGAGCCTGCGGGTCGCCCGCCGGCTCGACGCAACGCTCGTGGTCGACCTGATGGACGTGTGGCCCGAGACGTTCGCGCGGCTCCTGCCGGGGCCGCGCTGGCTCCGCGAGCGGCTCGCCCCGCTGCTGCTCGGCCGCATGTTCGCCCGCCGGCGCACGCTGCTCGCCGACGCCGACGCCGTCTCGTCGTGCGCCCACGCCTTCCTCGACACCCTCGCCGGCGAGATCCCGGCGGAAGTGCCGCGGCACGTCTGCCACCACGGCGCCTGGCTGCCCGAGTTTCCTCCGCCGCCGCGGTGCATCGACGAGGTGCCCCATGACGTGCCCCACGACGAGCGTCACGACGAGCGTCACGACGAGCGTCACGACGAGCGTCACGACGAGCGTCACGACGAGCGTCACGACGAGCGCCGCGACGAGCGCCGCGACGATCGCCATGCCGGCGGCGGGACGGCGGCCGCGGTCGGCGGGCCGCGGCCGCTCGAGTGCGTCTACGCGGGCTCGCTCGAGGCCGGCCAGGATCTCGACACGCTCGTCGCCGCGGCCCGGCTCCTCTCCGAGCGGGGCGTCGCCGCCACGATCCACGTGGCGGGCACGGGCCGCCTGCAGCCGCAGCTCGAGGCCGCGGCGGCCGCCGCCGGCAGCTGCCGCCTGCGGGTCCACGGCCTGCTCGACCGCGGGGCCTACGTGAAGCTGCTGTCGGGGTGCGACGTGGGCCTCGTCTGCGTGAAGCCGGAATCGCTCGTGGCCATGCCCTACAAGGCCTGCGACTACGCCGCGGCGGGGCTGGCCATCGTCAACTCCCTGCCGGGCGAATTGGCGACGCTCGTCGCCGAGCATCGGGCCGGGCTGCCCTACGCGGCCGGCGACGCGGAGTCGCTCGCCGCGGCGATCGCCACGCTGGCCGGCGACCGGCGGACGCTCCTGTCGATGCGGCAGGCCGCCCGCCGCATGGCGGAGGCGGAGTTCGACCGCGACAAGACCTTTCCCCGCTTCGCGGAATGGCTCGAGGGGATTTCCGGCGGGGAGCGGGGGCAGTCATGACCACGTCTTCCGACGGCACCGGGCCGGTCGATCCGCCGCGGTCGCTCTGGCGGTCGCTGGGGCACATGGGCCCCGGCATCGTGCTGGCCAGCTCGATCGTCGGCAGCGGCGAGCTGATCGCCACGACGATCGTGGGCGCGGAGGCGGGCTTCCTGCTGCTCTGGCTGATCGTCATCGGCTGCGCGATCAAGGTGGCCGCGCAGGTCGAAATCGGCCGCGCGACGCTCACCTGGGGCCGCACGCCGCTGGCGGCGTTCGACCGCGTGCCCGGCCCCCGGTTCTGCGGCCGCGGCTGGATCTACTGGGGCTGGGCCGTGATGATGGCGCTGATCGTCGTGCAGCAGGGGGGCATCCTCTCGGGCGTGGCCCAGTCGCTCGCCGGCGGGCTGCCGCTGACGGCGGCGGGGCGGGCGTGGAACGAGCAGCATGACCGGGCGGCGGGGCTGCGCGTGGACGAGGCCGCGGCGAGGCGGCGCGGCGAGGCGGCGCGGGCCGAAGGGCTCCACGAGCAGCTCGACGCCGCCGAGCGGGAGATGCGGTCGCTCGAGCCGCCGCGCGACGAGACGCTCTGGGCGATCGTCGTCGGCGTGGTCACGGCCGCGCTTCTGGCGATCGGACGCTACCGGCTCATCGAGCGGGTGTCGATGGTGCTCGTCGGCACGTTCACGATCGTCACGCTCCTCGCGCTGGCGATGCTGCAATTCGACCCCGCCTGGGCGATCACGCCCGCGGAGCTGGCCAGCGGCCTCGTGCCGTCGATCCCGCCCACGGTGGGCGGTCGCTCGCCGTTGATGACGGCGCTGGCGACCTTCGGCATCATCGGCGTGGGGGCGAGCGAGCTGATGGTGTATCCCTACTGGTGCCTGGAGAAGGGCTACGGCCGTGCCGTGGGGCCGCGGGACGATTCCGAGGCCTGGGCCGGGCGGGCCCGCGGCTGGCTCAAGGTGATGCAGCTCGACGCCTGGGGCTCGATGGCGGTCTACACGATCGTCACGGTCGCCTTCTACCTGCTCGGGGCGGCGACGCTCGGCCGACTCGGACTGCGGCCCGCGGGGGGTGAGATGGTCCGCACGCTCGGCGCCATGTACGCGCCCGTGTTCGGCGAATGGGCCCGATCCGTGTTCCTCGTGGGCGCCTTCGCGGTGCTCTACTCGACCCTCTTCGTCGCCGCCGCGGGCATGGCCCGGCTCGTGGCCGACGGCCTTATCCTCGCCGGCATCCTCCCGGGCGACGACGCCTCGCGGGCCCGCTGGTCGCGTCGGTTGTCGGTGGCGTGGGTGCTCGTGGCGCTCGTGCTGGCGCTCGTGATCCGCGAGCCGGTGGCGATGGTGCTCGCCAGCGGGATGGCGCAGGCGGTGATGCTCGCGGCGCTGGGCGTGGCGGTGCTCCACTTCCGCCACCGGGAGTTCGACCCGCGGCTGAAGCCGTCGCTGGCCTGGGACGTGCTCCTCTGGCTGTCCTCGATCGGCTTCATCGTGATCGGGCTCTGGACGCTCTGGCAGAAGCTCGCCTCCCTCCTCTGAGCCTCCCCGGAACGCCCCCATGCCGTCGCCCGACCTCGCCGCGCCGGCCGACCCGCGGCCGGTCGTGCGGCTGAAGTTCGTCGGCTTCTGGGACGACTTCGACCCGCGCGACAACTACCTCGCCCGGCTGCTCGGCCGCCGCTACCGGCTCGAGCTCTGCGACGATCCCGACTACGTGATCTTCGCCTACGTGGGCCGCAACCGCCGCGACCACCGGAAGTACGACTGCGTGCGGATCTTCTACACCGGTGAATGCATCCCCCCCGACTGGAGCGCCTGCGACTGGGCGTTCACGTTCGAGTACACGGCGCATCCGCGGCACTTCCGGCTGCCGCACTGGCCCTTCTACGTCGAGCCCGGGCGGCTCGTGAAGCCGCCGGACCACGATCCCGAGGCGATCCTCGCCCGGAAGACGAAGTTCTGCGCGTTCGTCGTCTCCAACCCGCTGTGCCGCGCGCGGAACGACTTCTTCCGCCGGCTCTCGCGTTACCGGCCGGTGGACTCAGGCGGCAAGGTGCTCAACACGCTCGGCCACCGCGTCGGCGACAAGACCGCCTTCCTCCGCGACTACCGCTTCACGATCGCGTTCGAGAACCATTCCCATCCCGGCTACACGACGGAGAAGATCGTCGAGCCGATGCTCGTCGACTCGATTCCGATCTACTGGGGCGACCCGCTCGTGGGCCGCGACTTCGACACCCGCAGCTTCCTCTCGGCCCACGATTCCTCCGGCCTCGAGGAGCTGGTGGACCGCGTGGTCGAGGCGGACCGGCGGCCGGAGCTGCGGCTGGAGATGCTCGGCCGCCCCTGGTTTCGCGACAACCGCGTGCCCCTCTGTGCCGACGGGGAGCGGATCCTCGACCAGTTCGCCCGGATCTTCACCACCCCGGTCGAGCCCATCGCCCGCTGCCGGCGGCCGGCGCACGTGCTCGGCTTCGACCGGCTGCCCGCCGAGATGGCGAGCATCGGCCGCCGGGTGAGGCGGCGGTGGTGGAAGACGTTCCGCAACGCCTGAGCCGGCAACCGATCGGCCGGATTGCCCGGCGCCGCCGCCGGCCGATAGGCTGGGCGTCTTTCCGCACCCCGGGGGGCACCATGGCCGCATCCGCTTCCGGTTACATCACCGACGTCGCGTACGTTCCGGGCTTCTACCCCACGCTGGCGCCACTGGCGCTAAGGTACGTGGCCGCGCTCAACGGCGTGACGCCGCCCCGCGGCGACGCGGGCTTCCGCGTGCTCGAACTCGGCTGCGGGCTCGGCCGCACGCTCACCACGCTGGCCGCCGCGAATCCCGGCGGCGAGTTCGTCGGCGTGGACCTCAATCCCGAGCACACCGCGGCCATCGCCCACGACGTGGCGGCGGCGGGCCTCGGGAACGTCCGCGTCGTGACGGCGGACTTCGGCCACCTGCCCGACGACCTCGGCGAGTTCGACTTCATCACCGCCCACGGCGTGTACAGCTGGGTGGGGCCGGAGGTGCGGGCGGAGATGGTGGCCATCGCCCGGGAGCGGCTCGCGGCCGGCGGACTGTGCCTCGTCAGCTACAACGCCATGCCCGGCTGGGCCCACCTCCAGCCCATCCGCGGCATCCTCCGGCAGTATGCGGTGCTGCGGCAGGGGGATACCGTGCAGCGGGTGCGGGACGGTCTGGCCTACCTCGTCTACCTCCGCGACAAGCACGCCAAGTACTTCGTCGACAACCCCGGCGCGGCGGCCTACGTCGAACAGCTGCTGCGGCAGGATCCGCGGTACCTCGCCCACGAGTTCCTCCACGAGCACTGGACGAGCTTCTACTTCCAGGAGGTGGCACGCGACTTCGGCGCCGCCGGACTGGCGTTCGTCGGCAGCCTGCCGGTGCACACCAACTTCTGGGATCTCTGCGTCCTGCCCGAGTTCCAGGAGCTCTTCCGCACGACCGGCGACCGGCTGGTCACCGAGGCCCACAAGGACTTCTGCGCCAACACCCAGTTCCGCACCGACATCTACGCCAAGTCGGCGGCGCCGCTCGGCGGCCTCGACGGCCGGCTGCGGGCCGTCGACGACATCCGCTTCCGGGTGGGCAGACGCGGCGTCACGCTGCCCTACCATGCCAACCTCGGAGTCGTGTCGACGACGGTGCAGGGCCCGCTCTACCAGTCGCTCGTCGGCCTGCTCTCCGGCGGCGGCCTGCGGCTCTCCGAGATCGTCGCCGCCGACGCGCTGCGCGGCACGCCCCCCGTCGAGATCGCGCGGGCCGTCGATGCGGGCGTGGCGATGGGGCTCTTCGAGATCGCGGGCCATCCGCTCGACGAGTCGGCCTTCGACGCCGCCATGCCGCGGCTGCCGCTGGCCTTCAACCGGGCCGTGCTGGAGAGCGACGCGCTCGGCGGCCGGCCGGTGCCGCTGGCCAGCCCGCGCACGGGCACGGGCCACGTGCTCGGCGATCTCGAGGCGGCGATGCTCCACGAGGTGTGCGTGCGCGGCCGCGAGGGGCTCGCCGACCGCGTGGCGACGCGGCTGCGTGGCAGCGGCCGCATGGTCGAGCGGGACGGCAAGCCGGTGACCGACACGGAGGAGCAGCGGCGGCTGATCGCCGAGGCCTGCGCCATGTTCGTCCAGTCGGGGTTGCCCGAGCTGGCCCGGCTGGGCATCGTGACGGCGTGAGGGGCGGCGGACGTCCGGCGGTCGGGGCGCAGCGAGCGGCATGAGTGGCATGAGCAGCGGGATCCAGGGCGTGATCGTGCAGGCGGCGCTCGTCGCGGCGGCCGGTGCCGTGGGCACGCTCGCGCGCCACGGCGGCACCGCACTGGCCGCGCGGGTCGTCGGCACCGCACTTCCCTGGGGCACGCTCGCCGTCAACGTGGCGGGCGCGTTCGCGTGCGGGGCGATGTTGGCGTTCGCCCGCTCGCGCGAGCTCGCCCCGGCCACGGAGGCCGCGCTGATCGTCGGCCTTCTCGGCGGCTTCACGACCTACTCGAGCTTCGCCGTGCAGTCGGTCGAGATGCTCGCGGCGGGCCGCGTGACCGCGGCGGTCGTCTACGTGGCCGCCACCCTCGTCATCGGGTTCGCGGCGGCGTGGGCCGGCCTGCGTTGCTTCGGCTGAAGCCACAGCCGGCTAACAGGCTGTGGATAAACAGCCTGCTCAATCGCAGGGATGCGATTGCGGGAGCGCAGCTCCCGTGAAAACCGGAGGTTTTCATGCCGGGAAAAAGTCCCGGAGGACTTTTTCCACGGCCAGCTACCAGGCTGTGGACAAACAGCCTGCTCGATCGCAGGGATGCGATTGCGGGAGCGCAGCTCCCGTGAAAACCGGAGGTTTTCATGCCGGGAAAAAGTCCCGGAGGACTTTTTCCACGGCCAGCTAACGGATCGGCACGAGCGGCGGTGCGGCCGGGGGCGCGGGCGTCGGCACCGGCTGGGGGGCCGGCTGGGGCACCGCCTGGGGCTGCGACAACGGGGGCGGCTGAAGGAAGCCCGGCTGGGCCTGCGGCAGCGGCTGGGCCGGCGGGAATCCCGACGGCGTGGCCGGGGAGGCGGCGGCCAACGCTCCCGGCGTCCGCGCGTCGAGGGCCGCCATCAGCTGCTGCACCTCGGGATGGAAGACGAGGCCGCGGTTCTGGAAGACGTCGGCGGGCGTGACGCCGAACCGTCCGTAGAGCATCGAGTTGGCGTTGTTGTCGATGGAGAGGTCGGCGCCACCGAGCGACACGCCGAGAAACAGCCCGCGGCTGCGGGCGTAGGAGTAGATCTCGGCGCCGAGCCGGGCGTCGGTGCCGGCGTTGGTCTGGACGCCGACCGGCCCGGCGGCGACCGACGCGTCGGCGCCGAGCGTCACCTTCCTCCCCTGCAGGACGCCGTTGAGGCTCTGCGGGGTGGCGAACACGAGGAGGATGTCGGCCGACTGCACGCCCGCCTGGAAGCCCAGGCTGCCGCCCCCCATCGTCACCATCACCGGCGGGCTCCAGGTGCGGTCGGGGTTGCGCACGTGCAGCACGCCGCGGCCGAAGTTCACCCCCAGGATGAAGCCCCCCTTGATCATGTTGGGGAAGATGGCCACGCCCTCGGCCTTCTGGAGCATCGCCGTGGGGAGCGATTCCATCGGGCTGGCGAAGAACTGCTCGAAGGAGGTGCGGGCGTTGACGACCGTCTGCGTCTCCTGCGAAGCCGCGACGAGCGGCTGCTGGGCGGCGGCCCGGCGGTCCGCGGCCGGCGTGATGAACGCGGCGGCGAACGCGGCAAGGAGGACGAGGGCGCGGGGCGCTGCCCCGTGAGGAAAGCGGATCGACCTGGTTCGCATGGCGCATCCCTTCGCGGCGAAGACGGTGAACACGGCCGTCAGCGTAGCCCAGCGCGGCGGTGCGGGTCGACGCCAATTGCCGGGCCGTTTTGGCCGTTTTTGCGGCCGCCGGGCCCCGGGGAAGACGCCGCGCGGCGCCCGGCGATTCAGAGCCGGTCGTGGGCCTCGAGGAGGAGCGATTCCGTCTCCTCCCAGCCGATGCAGGCGTCGGTCACCGACACGCCGTAGGTGAGCGTCGCGCGGTCGCGGCTCACCGGCTGGTTGCCCGGGAGCAGGTTGCTCTCCAGCATCATGCCGACGATCGACCGGTCGCCCGCCACCCGCTGGGAGAGCACGTCGCGCCAGACGATCGACTGCCGGCGGTGGTCCTTGCCGGAATTGGCATGGCTGCAGTCCACGATCACACAGGCGGGCAGCCCCGCCGACTCGAGCTTCGTGCGGGCCTCGAGGAGGATCTCGGGGGAGTAGTTGGAGCCGCCGCGTCCACCGCGGAGCATGAGCACGCCCCAGGGGTTGCCCGTGGTGGTCACGACACAGGTGCCGCCGTCGTTGTCGATCCCGAGGAAGCTGTGGGCCGCACGGGCCGACTGCATGGCGTCGATCGCCGTCTGCAGCGAGCCGTCGGTGGAGTTCTTGAAGCCCACCGGCATCGACAGGCCGCTGGCCATCTGCCGGTGCGTCGGCGACTCGGTCGTGCGGGCGCCGATCGCCCCGAGCACGATCGTGTCGGCGATGTACTGCGGCGTGATGGGCTCGAGAAACTCGGTGGCGGTCGGCAGGCCGAGCCGGGCGATCTCGATGAGGAGGCCGCGGCCGAGCCGCAGACCGGTGGCCACGTCGAAGGTGTCGTCGAGGTGCGGGTCGTTGATGAGGCCCTTCCAGCCGACGGTAGTGCGCGGCTTCTCGAAGTAGACCCGCATCACCACGAGCAGCCGGTTCGACACCCGGTCGGCCAGCCGCCGCAGCCGGCCGGCGTACTCGCGGGCGGCGTCGACGTCGTGGATCGAGCAGGGGCCCACGATCGCCATCAGCCGGGAATCCTCGCCGGCGAGCACCCGCTCCACCGCCTGACGCCCCTCGACGATCGTCCGGGTGGCGGCCGCGTCGAGCGGCAGCAGGTTCGCCAGCCGGGCGGGCGGCACGAGCGGCTCGAGGCTCCGGATGCGGAGGTTCGAGGTGGCCGGGATGGAGGCGGCGGGACGGGCGGTGGCGGGGAAATCCATGTCTCTACTCTACACCACCCCCGGGCCGGGAGAACCCGGCGCGCCCGCCCCGGCGCCCGTTCGTGGGCAACACTTTCCGACGGGCCTCGGATCGGGTTTCTCCCCGCGTGATTCCCGGCCGATCCCCGGCCCGCCCGCCCGCCGGACGAACTCCACGTGCCCCGCTCCCGTCGCCTGTGCCGCCGTCGCCAGGGCAGCCTGCACCACCGGGTCTACTGCATCGAGCTCCATCCGGCGGTGCGGCGGTCGGCCCGCTTCCGGCGGCAGAATCCGCACGCGCGATACGACGCCACCTGTCTCTACGTCGGCTCCACGGGGCTCGACCCCGAGACGCGGTTCGCCAACCATCTCCGCGGCCACAAGGGCTGCCCGCTCGTCCGAGCGTATGGCGTCCGCCTGCGGCCCGACCTCTACGCCGACTTCCCGGCGATGACCTGGCAGGATGCGGTCGCCACCGAGGTGGCCTACGCGGAGGAGCTCCGCGAGCTCCGCTACGCGGTCTACCAGCACTGACCTCCCCGGTGACGTCCGCCCCGCGGGCGGCGCCGACCGTGGGAAATCGCCCCCCGTGACCGATTCGCCGCCGGCCGATTGACCGGCCGCGGCGCGGCTGGTTCAATCCGGCGTCGCGGCGCGGCGGCTGCGGCGGACCGGCGCCGCGGTGGCGTCGCAGAGGCAAGGCGGACGGGAAGGAGCTCGCAGCCATGACCAGGCATATCTTCGTGACCGGCGGCGTGGTCAGCTCGCTGGGCAAGGGGCTCACCAGCGCCTCGATCGGCATGCTGCTCGAGGCCCGCGGCCTGCGGGTGCGGATGCAGAAGCTCGATCCCTACATCAACGTCGACCCCGGCACCATGAGCCCGTACCAGCACGGGGAGGTGTACGTCCTCGACGACGGCAGCGAGACCGACCTCGACCTCGGCCACTACGAGCGGTTCACCTCCACGCCGCTCACCCGCCGCTGCAACTACACCACCGGGCAGATCTACCTCTCGGTGATCAACAAGGAGCGGCGCGGCGAGTTTCTCGGCAAGACCGTGCAGGTCATCCCGCACGTCACCAACGAGATCAAGGAGGTGATCACCGCCCTCGGCGACGGCGACACCGACGTCGCGATCACCGAGATCGGCGGCACGGTCGGCGACATCGAGAGCCTGCCGTTTCTCGAGGCGATCCGGCAGATTCCGCTGGAGGTGGGCCGCGAGAACTGCATGTTCATCCACCTCACGCTCGTGCCCTACCTCAAGGCCGCCGGCGAGCTGAAGACGAAGCCCACGCAGCACTCCGTGGGCCTGCTCCGCCAGATCGGCATCCAGCCCGACGTGCTCGTCTGCCGCACCGAGCGGGCGCTCGACGTGTCCGACCGCGAGAAGATCGCGCTGTTTTGCAACGTGCCGCTCGACGCCGTCATCGAGGAACGCGACAAGGACTTCTCGATCTACGAGGTGCCCCTCTCGCTGCAGTCGAACCGGCTCGACGACCTCGTGCTGCGACGGTTCGGCATCCAGGCCGGCCCGGCCGACCTCGAGCAATGGCACGACATCCTGCACCGGCTGCGGAATCCCGAGCACGAGGTGTCGATCGCGCTGGTGGGCAAGTACGCCGAGCACCGCGACGCCTACAAGAGCATCTACGAGGCCCTCGACCACGGCGGCATCGCCCACCGCACGCAGGTGCGGGTGCAGCCGATCAAGAGCGAGGACATCGAGCGGGACGGGGCCGAGCGGCTGCTCGCCGGGTTCGACGGCCTGATCGTGCCGGGGGGCTTCGGCGAGCGGGGCATCGAGGGGAAGGTCGAGGCGATCGGCTTCGCCCGCGAGCGGCGGATGCCGTTCCTGGGGATCTGCCTGGGGATGCAGTGCGCCGTGATCGACGTGGCCCGCAACTGCGCCGGCCTCGCCGGCGCCCACTCGACGGAGTTCGCCCGCGACACCCCCCACCCGGTCATCTGCCTGATGGAGGAGCAACGCGGCGTGCTCGAGAAGGGGGGCACGATGCGGCTCGGCGCCCAGCCCGCGGTGCTGGCCGAGGGCACGCGGGTGGCCGCCGCCTACGGTCGCACGCGGATCTCCGAGCGGCACCGGCACCGTTACGAGTTCAACGCGAAGTACCGCGACGCCCTCGAGCGGGCGGGGCTCGTGATCGCGGGCACGAGCCCCGACGGCTCGCTCGTGGAGATCGTCGAACTGGCCGATCACCCCTGGTTCGTGGCGGTACAATTCCACCCGGAGTTCAAGAGCAAGCCGACGGCCGCCCACCCGCTGTTCGCGGGACTGGTCGCCGCCGCCGTGGAGCGTCACGCCGGCAGCGCCTGGGTGGCGGAGGTCTGACGACACCGCCGCGGCGGTCCGCACGGGCGGCCGGCGGTCGCATGGAGACGCGGAACCCCGGAGCCTGGCCGATGCAGTCGAACGCCGACGACTCCACGAGCAGCGACGGCGACGAGCCCGCCGTCCAGCGTGACGGGCAGGCCCCGCCGCCGACGTTCGACTTTCTCATCCACACGCTCTTCACGCAGGCGCTCATGGCGCTCGGTCGGATCCCGAACCCCATCACGAAGCAGTCGCACCGCAATCTCGAGACGGCGCGGCACTTCATCGACACGCTGGGGATGCTCGAGGCGAAGACGGCGGGCAACCTCACCGAAGACGAGCGGCGGCTCATGGAGGAGGTCCAGCACCAGCTGCGGATGATGTACATGGCGGAGAAGGGGGGCGCGGCATGACCGGCGGATGGCTAGCTGGCCGTGGAAAAAGTCCTCCGGACGTTTTTCCACGACTGAAAACCTCCGGTTTTCACGGGAGCTGCGCTCCCGGGATCGCATCCCTGCGATCCAGCAGGCTGTTTATCCACAGCCTGCTGGCTGGCGGGCCGCGGGCGACGCCGGCCGTGTGGTCGTGCGTCGTGCTCGCGCTCGCGGTGGCGGCCGGGCCGGCGCCGCGGGCGACCGCGCAGCCGCCCGCCGTGGTCGGGCTCGAGCGGGGCGAGCACGCGGTGGTCGTGACGCTCGGCGGCCGGCCGTTCACGAGCTACGTCCACTCCGGGCACGCCAAGCCGATCCTCTTTCCGCTCGTCGGCCCCGACGGCGTTCCCATGACGCGGTCGTGGCCGATGGTGGAGGGGGTCGCCGGGGAGCCGCACGACCACCCGCACCACGAGTCGCTCTGGTTCACCCACGGCAGCGTCAACGGCATCGACTTCTGGGCGCACAAGGCCGACGACCAAGGCCGCCGGCCGCGGATCGAGCACGTCGGGATCGGCGGCTGCACGGGCGGCCCCACGGGCGTGCTCGAAACGACGAGCCGCTGGCTCGCCGCCGACGGCACGGTCGTCTGCACCGACTCCCGCCGCATCGAGTTCGCCGGCGACGACGCCGCCCGCACGATCGATGTCGCGATCGTCGTGCATGCCGACCACGGTCCGCTCGTCTTCGGCGACACGAAAGAGGGCACGCTCGGGCTGCGGGTGCGGCCCGGCCTGCAGCTCAAGGACGTGAACGGATCGCTGGGGGCCGCGGGGCACATCGTGAACTCCGCCGGCGAGCGGGACGCCGCGGTCTGGGGGCGGCCGGCCCGCTGGGTCGACTACCACGGCCCGCTCGACGGCCGCGAGGTGGGCGTGGCGATCTTCGACCATCCGGCCAACCTGCGGCATCCCTCGCACTGGCACGCCCGCGACTACGGCCTCTTCGCCGCCAATCCCTTCGGCCTCCACGACTTCACCGGTGCCCCGAAGGGAGCCGGCGACCACACGGTGCCGGCGGGAGGCACGCTCGCGCTCCGCTACCGGATCGTGCTGCACCGTGGCGACGCCGCGGCCGCGGGCATCGAGGACCGCTGGCAGGCCTGGGCCCGCCCGGCTGCCGGCGGGGCGACGCCATGACCGCCGCGCTGCTCGACGGCAAGGCCCTGGCGGGGCGGATCGAGGACGCGCTCCGCGGCGAGGCGGAGACGTTCGCCGCGATGTTCGGCCGGCGACCACGTCTCGTGGTCGTGCTCGTCGGCGACGTGGCGGCGAGCGCCTCCTACGTGCGCGGCAAGGCGGCGGCCGCCGCACGGGTGGGGATCGACTCGGATGTCGTCCGCGTGGCCGCCACGGCCACGACGGCCGAGCTGGTGGCGCTCGTGCGGGAGATCGCCCGCGGCGGAGGCGGCCACGCCGACGGGATTCTCGTGCAGCTGCCGTTGCCCGAGCACGTGGACGCCACCGCGGTGCTCGACGCCGTGCCCCCCGACCGCGACGTCGACGGCTTCCATCCGGAGAACGCCGGCCTGCTCTCGCAGGGCCGGCCGCGGTTCGTGCCCTGCACCGCCGCCGGGGTGCAAAGGATGCTCATCGACGCTCGTATCGAGACGGCCGGCCGCCATGCCGTGATCGTGGGCCGCAGCGACATCGTCGGCAAGCCGCTGGCGCTGCTGCTGGCGTCGCGGTCTCCCGCCGCCGCCGGCACGGCGACCGGTGGCGACGCCACCGTGACGATCTGCCACAGCCGTTCACGAGACCTCGCCGACCACTGCCGGCGGGCCGACATCCTCGTGGCCGCCGTCGGCCGGCCGGGGCTCGTCACCGCCGACATGGTGAAGCCCGGCGCCGCCGTGATCGACGTCGGCATCAACCGCGTGCCGGGGCCGGACGGGCGGGGCCGGCTCGTCGGCGACGTCGACTTCGACGCGGTGCGGGAGGTGGCCGGCCAGATTTCGCCCGTGCCCGGGGGCGTGGGGCCCCTGACCGTGGCGATGCTCCTCGCCAACACGCTCCTCGCGGCGGAGTTGCGGGGGGGGCGGTGACGGGGCCGCAGCGGGGCCGGGCTCCGTCGCTCCGCGCGCCCGAGGGGCCGCCGCGGCGGTCGGCGAAGCCTGCCGGCCCGGCCGATCCGCCGTAACTTCGGCCTTGTCGCTGAACCGGCGGATCACTACGTTTCGCGCCCTCGGGAAGACCCTGCCGGCAGAGATCGCCCAGATTCCCGCGTCCGCTGCATCTTCCCCGCGCCATCGTCGGCCGTCGGGCGGTGGGCGGGCCGGTGCGGTTCGTCCGATGCTTGAGGGCGATGCCCGCCCGTCCCTGCGAAGGCCGCCGTCCATGAACCTGTTCGTCCGAGCGCTCCGCGACGCCGTCAAGAGCTGGCCCTTTCTCCTGGCCGCGTTCCTCTGCTCCGCCGGCGTGGCCGCCCTCTGGGGTGCCAACATCGCCGCCCTCTTCCCGGTCATCGAGGTGACGCTCAACGGCGAGTCGCTGCAGTCGTGGAATGCCGCGCGGATCGAGCGGTCGGAGCAGGCGCTGGCCGGCTTCGCCCGCGAGCGGACCGGCATCGAGGCCGCGTTCGCCACGGGCACCCTCACCCCGGTCGAGGTCTCGCGGCTGCGCAACCGGCTCGACCAGATCGCCATCGAGGACCCGCGCGAGCAGGCCGTGGTCGTCGCGGGCCGCCGGCTCGCCCCCTGGCTCGACCGCTTCCTGCCCACCGACGCCTTCGCCACGGTGCTCGTGGTGGTGACGCTGATCGTCGTCAGCACCTTCCTCAAGCACGTCTTCCTGCTCACGAGCACGATGCTCGTCAGCTGGGTGGCGATGAACATCAGCCGCGACCTCCGGCTGCGGGTCTTCGACAAGGCGATCGAACTCGACCGCGCGCAGTTCATGCAGCGCGGGTCGGCGGGTTTCATGGCCCAGCTCACGCACACCACCGACATGCTGGCCGGCGGCATCACGTCGGTCTACGGCGGGGCGGTCACGGAGCCGCTGAAGATCCTCGCCTGCCTCGGCGGTGCCCTCTGCATCTCCTGGCAGCTCACGCTCGCCTGCCTCACGCTCGCGCCGGTCGTGGGATTCCTCATGGTGTGGCTCAACCGCCGCATCCGCGGCATCTCCAAGCAGATCCTCTCGCGGTCACAGGGCTTCCACCACGTGCTGCTCGAGACGCTCAACAACGTCCTCACCGTGCAGGCCTACACGATGGAGGACTTCGAGCGGCAGCGGTTCCGCGACTGCACCGGCGACATGCTCCGCACCGGCATGCGGCACACCTTCTATTTCGCGCTTGCCAACCCGATCACCGAGATTCTCGGCATCGGCATG
>Ga0209189_1002017_pt1 | contig 14694 bp, 11 predicted proteins | sample C_130820_EF_Meta_FD_187308 | JGI IMG/M metagenome (GOLD analysis project Ga0209189, IMG submission 187308) | Freshwater microbial communities from Lake Croche, Canada to study carbon cycling - C_130820_EF_MetaG (SPAdes) (version 3) | ecosystem: Environmental > Aquatic > Freshwater > Lake... | reverse complement strand
CAGCAAAATACCAAGCAAAATATATTCTCGAACTACTTGATAGTGAGCCACTTATCACGAAGCAACAACTTTGGTTATTCGATTGGATAGCCGATTATTATATGTGTTGTGTGGGCGAAGTGATGAACGTAGCAGTGCCTTCGGGCTTGAAAGTTACGAGTCAATCGAGGATTCAACTCAACCCTGACTTTGACCATCCTGAACTTTTGGAAGAAAACGAAATTCAATTTTTGGATATTCTGAAAAACCACGCTTCGTTGACTTATGATGATGCCTTGAAATTTGTGGGCGAAACCAATATCAACACCATGATAAAATCGTTGATTGGCAAGCACGCAATTATTATGTATGAAGAAGTTAAGGAGAAATATAAGCCTAAAATTGCCAAGAAAGTTCGACTAAAAAGGGTTTATGAAGGCAGCGAAGAAGTAGCTAATTTGATTGATTCTTTGGCCAAAAATGCCAAACAACAAACGGTTATTTTGGAGTATTTACGCCAAATTCCAATGCACCAACTAAGCGAACGCAATCAGTTGGGAGTTGATAAATCTTTTTTTACGCAAGGCGAAACTTCCGATTCTTCACTCAATAAATTGATTGAAAAAGGAATTTTGGAGCAGTTTGAAATAGTGGTTTCTCGTTTTGGCGATGATATGCCAATCGAGCCAGTTAAAATAGAACTGACCGAACCCCAACAGCAGGCAAGCAATGAAGTTTTGACGCATTTTCAAGAAAAAGATGTGGTTTTACTGCACGGAATTACGGGAAGTGGTAAAACCGAGATTTACATTGATTTGATTCAACAAGTGCTGGAAGGTGGCTCGCAAGTATTGTTTTTATTGCCCGAAATTGCTTTAACAACCCAAATTGTGGTTCGGATGAAACGAGTTTTTGGCGATAAAATGGGCGTGTATCACTCCAAATTTTCGGACAATGAGCGGGTTGAAGTTTGGCGAGGTGTGCTTGAAGGGCGTTATCAGTTTGTGGTTGGAGTACGTTCGGCGGTTTTCTTGCCGATGGATAATTTGGGCTTGGTGATTATCGACGAAGAGCACGAAAGTTCGTATAAACAATATGACCCCGCTCCACGCTACCACGCCCGTGATGTGGGCATTATGCTTGGGCTCAAACAAGGTGCGAAAATTTTATTAGGTTCGGCCACGCCATCGCTCGAAAGTTATTATCAAGCCACTACTGGCAAATATGGTTTGGTTACGCTTAATCAACGATACGGAAACGCTCAATTGCCTGATATTCAGCTAATTGACCTAAAATCAGAGCGTAAGGCAAAAACCATGAAAAATGATTTTTCGGGAACTTTGTGCCAGCATATTGAGCATAATTTGGCCATTGGCGACCAAACGATTATTTTCCAAAACCGACGTGGTTATTCGCCGTATTTGAATTGCCAAGAATGTAATTGGATTGGTGAATGTGAGCAATGTGCGGTGAGTTTGACTTATCACCTCGACTCGAAAGAATTGCGTTGCCACTATTGCGGACATAAAGAAGAGATTCCGAGGGTTTGTCCAACTTGTGGTTCGGGTAAAATCCGATCGGTTGGTTTTGGTACTGAAAAATTGGAAGATGACCTCCGAATCATGTATCCCGCTGCACGAGTGCAACGTATGGATTTGGACACGACTCGTACAAAAAATGCTTATCAGACGATCCTCGGGGAGTTTGAGCAAGGAAATACCGATATTTTGGTCGGAACGCAGATGATTAGTAAAGGATTGGATTTCGACCGTGTGAGTTTGGTTGGCATTTTTGATGCCGACCGCATGATACATTTTCCTGATTTTCGGGCGGCCGAAAGAGCCTTTCAGATGCTTACGCAGGTAAGTGGACGTGCCGGCCGACGTGAGAAAAAAGGTTTGGTGCTGATTCAAACTGGCAATACGCAGCAGAGTTTGCTACACAAAGTCGTGGCGAATGATTATATGGGTTATTATAATGATGAAATCAAGGAGCGAGAAGGGTATTTTTATCCGCCTTTTACTCGTGTGATTTCGATAACTGTGAAACATGAAGAACAAGACAAAGCTGAAAAAGCTGCTCATTGGTTAGCCAATAAATTGCTCGAAAAACTCGGCAAAGCTCGTGTACTTGGGCCAGAAAAAGGCATGGTTGAGCGAGTAAGAAATAAGTTTTTATACGATATTTTACTGAAACTCGAAAAAGACAAACTCAACATAAAAGCCGCCAAGGTTTTCTTGCAAGAACAAATCGACGCTGTAATAACGCAACGTGAGTTTAGAGGGGTTTATGTGGTGGTGGATGTGGATGCGGTGTAAAGTTTTAGCCATTCAGAGAACGGCTGACATATTGACTAAATTTGGAATATTTAGCCAAATAGGGGAGTTTGAAACTCGTTAGCCCATAAGTGGTGCTGGTCGGACTGCCGCGGCGGTTTTGTTCCAAACGTGGTCGCCCGTGCGATTGAGTTAATCCAAAGCTCCATAATATTCAGTTCGATGGTGCAATGTTGACAAATATACTGATGTTCAATTACTTACGTTTGCCATCCTTTTTCATAAATACTATATTAGGTACATTGCATTTTGAGTCCTACAGCTTCTCAATTTCATTCTTAGTCAGTCCAGTAGTTTCAATAATAAAGTCTATGTCCATTCCTTTTTCTTTAAGTTTTCTAGCAACCTCTGCTTTGCCATCAAAATACGCTGTGTCAATTACGCCTTTTAAGTCTCTATAAATTTTCAAACTATTCTCATAATTTGCAAGTTCAGTTTGACCAAATTTAGCAAGTTCAGCTTTCTCAAATGCTTGTTTAAAAACCTCGTCTGCGATAATTGTTGGAATTGTCTCAAAATCTTCCAAATGTTTGATAAAATAAAGCCATTTGTCTAAACGAGTTTTAAGTTCGTTTTCTGTTTGCCTAAAATTCGGCATTTCAAGATAAATAAAAGTCAACTTATCGTAAAATGTTTTGCCATTTTGATTTTTAAGTTTAATCGTATGTACAACTTCGCTTTTTTCTGGTTCTGTTTCGTAGTCGTCAAATGTAAAGTCTAAAATTCCAATGCAGTAAACTGCTTTTAAGTTGTAATTCCATTCTCCTTTTTCGGCTTGTTCTCGAATTGGAAATGTTGAGTAATAGATTGTTCTTTCCTTGAAATAATTTTGTTTTGCTTTTTGAAGTTCTACTATGAATTTTTCACCTTTTTCGTTTTCACAATATATGTCGTAAATCGCTTTCCTATCAAGGTCTATTTGTCCAAGTTGTTCGTTGTTCTTAAATATCAATTCGACAATTTTGTCAGAATTAGGTAATAAAGCATTTAGAAAGTCAAGCAAAAGTGGCTTACTGGCTTCTTCTCCAAATATTTTTTTAAATCCGAAGTCCGTAAATGGGTTTAAATATTTTGCTTTCATGTTCGCTCAAAATTAAATGATAACAAAAATACATTTTATTTTGCTATAATTTTGGGAACTATTCTGAAAATATAAAAACATTATTTTTTTGAAGAATTATTTTCAATAACAGTATTCGTTGTTGTTTTTTTGTTCATGTTGTTTGAACAATTTCAATATAACCAACTAATAAACCAAAAAGCAACAATGGTTGTGGATGATGTATAGGATTTTTGCCGTTCAGAGAACGGCTGATATATTGACTAAATGTGGAATGTTTAGGTAAATAGGGGTATACTAAACTGCAAAAAAACCTATTTCTCTAATGCCGTTGTAACAACGGCTGACACACTGACTAAATGAGGAACATTTAGCCTAACGGGGGGCTATATTTTTTGCTTTAGATAAATTATTTATGATAGAGCGAATAGCTAAAGTGATTAACGAATTGATGTTTGATTATACAGTTATTGACCCCGTTCGCCTAAGTATTAGCGAGAATTGATTGAACTTTTTAAGTATTAGTCATTATTCTCTTTATATTGCAATCTTAAAAGTGTAAGTTTGAGTATAATAGATAGTAAAGAAAAAATGAATATGAAAACCTTTGAAACAGAAGACGTCGAAACAATAAGTTTAGTAGAAGAACAGCAAATAAAATTTAGTTTTATTGAGCAAGAGGATGAAAATTTTAATGTTTGGGATAAGTCTGTGAAAGTTGAGGAAAATATTTATTATCATAAAAACGACCCAATACCACAAATAGGAAAGAATATCAAAACTGATAAGCCAACAGTAGTAGAGCTATTTTGTGGCTGTGGTGGTACTTCTATGGGTTTTGAAATGGCTGGTTATGAAATTGTTTTAGGATGTGATATTCATCAACCTTCTATTCAAACCTTTAAAGCTAACCATCCAAGAGTTTCTACAATCTTAGGAGATGTTAGGAAAGTAGATGCTAGTTTAATTTCTGAATTAACGAAAGGACAAGAAATAGATGTTTTAATTGCTGGTGTACCATGTCAGGGCTTTTCATTAAATAATAGAAAAAGGCATGAAAGTGACGAGAGAAATCTACTTTATAAAGAATTTATACGTATAATCAAAGTATTAAAACCCAAAGCAATAGTTTTAGAAAATGTGTCAGGTATGAAAAGTACAGGAGATTTTGTTAAAACTATTGAACAAGATTTAAGTGAAGCAGCAGGAACAATTGTTAAAAGTAAAATGCTTTTTGCACCTGATTATGGCGTTCCGCAAAGACGACAAAGACTTGTATTTGTGGGTGTTCAAGGTAAAGAGTTTGACTTTAATGATATAGAAAAAACGCATGGCCCAACAACTGGGATTCCATATGTTACTGTAAAAGAAGCAATTGGAGACCTTCCAAGTTTAGCTCCTAACGAATCCGCGACGGAATATGCCCATTCTCCGGTTAGTGCATATCAAAAATTAATGAGGAAAGGTGTAGAGCATGATAAATTGACAAATCATAAAGCCCCAAATCACCCACAAGAGACTATTGAGAAAATAAGAAACACAAAGCAAGGTGAGCCAATGTATCCGAAGTTTAAACAAAGAATAAGGCTTGCTTGGGACGGATTAAGTCCAACACAAGTATCGGGCGGAATACGTCCACAGTTTCAATTCGGGCATCCAGATGATTCAAGAGGGTTAACAATTAGAGAACGTTGTCGATTACAAAGTTTTCCAGATACATTCATTGTTACTGGTGGTATAGTACAAGGAAGAGTACAAACTGGTAATGCCGTTCCGCCTTTTTTAGCAAAAGCAGTTGCATTAGCAATTAAAAAATATATTTTATGAGTTATAGAATATGGTACAGTACAGAAGGGTTTGCAGATTATATTATCGCAAATAGTGACCTGAAAAACAAAGAATTTGTAAAGAAAAAAATGTATGAAAGTGATGCAAATAACGCTAAAAACTTTCATACTTTGCCAGACCACATAAAGCAGATATTGTATCTTGATGCACCCGATTTGATTGTAGAAATCAATTCTGAACCTATTTTTTCGATTGAAATATCGGCAGAAGCAGGAACTGGTCATAATGCTTTTCAGAGGTTTGCTCGTTTGGCTGCTTCTGTTGAAAATAATGTGCCTGCTTTTTATATTTACCCAGAAGCTGCAATTATAACACGTCAAAATTCAGAACCGAAATGGGATAAAATTAACCCTCTAATTCTGAGAGCCTTAGAAGATGTGATGAGTATTTATCAAATTCCAGCATTACTTTACTATTTCCCTACTGATTATCGTACTCATAGTGCTGAAAAATCTCCAAATCTGATAAATAAAGGGTTGAATTACGAAAAAAATATTGATTTTGCAGGTTGCCCAGAAAGTAGCCATGTAGAAATGCAATTACTATTTTCAGGAATTAATGAAGTTTTGAAAATAGTTGAGGAAAATGGAGTTATTAAAGGTCGTGACAAACTTCTTGGAAATAGAGTTTTGATGGCAAGAAAAAACTTCATGAGCCAAGAATTTGCAGCAAAAGGAGGAAATGAAAATATGTCGCCTCTGACTGCTACTGTCAAAGTACCAACAACTTATTTATTGAATTTTCTTTCAGAACATGAAAACAGAAATTACCAAATTGGAGAATTATTAAGGAGTAGAGGAGAAACGGTTATTTATAAAGTTGATGCTACATTTAGAGGAGACCCATATCCTGGGGCTTTGGCGGCAATTGATTATTTAGTTTGTCGAGAAGGTAAAACATTTGAGGAAAGGCGATATAATCTTGTTTTAGCTTGGGGGATCTTGAATATTGATGAAGAAAATGAAACTTTGATTCTTGGTAGCGAGAAAAGTACGATACATGATTTTATTCGTGCCGTAAAGGCAAGTGAAAATAAAAACTTGCTTTCTAAAAGTTATGATGATTTAGAAAACCACGAAATACCACGCTATTATATGCAGGTTAGATATGGTTCCACTTTTTCAAAGGTTAAACATATCAGAGTATTTTCATATTTTGCAGATGCAATTTTATTTCCAGATGGGGCATTATGGCGGGACGCATAACAGAAGAACAAGTAACAAAAATAATTCTCAAATGGCTCAATAGTCAAGGTTGGGAAATTGTATGTTTTGACTTTCCACAAAGTGGAACGGGATATGTTTTACATCCTAAGGAATATAATAGAACGACTAAAAATAAAGGTGCAATTATTCCAGATATTGTTGCAGTTAAGGGTAGGATTTGCCTATTTTTTGAAAATAAAGACCGTTTTGTTATGTCTGATTTTGAAAAAATTTCTATACTCCGTACCAGCAATGAATATTTAGCTTCAATAGAGAGAATGCTTTCAAATTGGGAAATTGAGAAAATTTACTATGGTGTAGGACTCCCAAAATCAGATATTCAGGAAGCTAAAATTCTAAAAAATAAAGACTTAATTGACTTTGCTCTACTTGTTAATATTGACAAAGAGGTTTCAATCATTTTTCAAATTGAAGCAATTTTATAAGAGGCCTAACCCCCATTCGCCTAACTATAATCAAATGAAGCAAAAAGATTCAGCTGATTTTAAAACCGTAGTAGAGTTGTCATCGGTTATTACAACGGCATCTACAAAATAAATTTCGTGCAAATCAGAAAATAAAATCTATGTAAATCAGAAAATTAGTTTTATGTAAATCGTAAAATTGAGGCTATATTTATTCTTTAGATAAATAATTATGATAGAGCGAAATATAGCCAAATTGATTAACGAATTGATGCTTTTTTATCCAGTTATTGCTCTGTTCGCCTAAGTATTAACGAACTAAACAAGTTCAAAAACTTGACACAGTTCGGCTTAAACTCCCGCAAATTTCACACAGCAAGCATTTTACACCAAAACTCAACCATGAATAGTTTCTGATTTTCCGTAGCGAGCTATTACAGAGTCCTCGAATGCTATCCATTCTCGCCAACGTTTTTCTACGTCAATACCTACTCCATACTTGCGGGCATAAGTTATAAAAGTAGTATAATGCCCCGCTTCACTCTCCATGAGTTGTCTATAAAATATTGCTAACTCGGCATCTTTAATGTTTTCTGAAAGTATCTTAAAACGTTCACAACTTCGGGCTTCTATCATGGCCGAAAAAAGGAGTCTTTCTACCAAAGCAGAAACACGACTACCGCTGTTGCTTTGCTTCATATAATCGGCCAACTCTATGACATATTTATCTTTTTGCTCTCTTTTAAAATCTAATCCTCGTTTTCTGATAATGGCGTGTACCATCTGAAAATGTTCTAATTCTTCTTTAGCTAAGGCCAATAAATCGGTTACAAGGTCTGGATATTCAGGATTGTTTGTGACAATAGTGATTGCATTGGTAGCAGCTTTTTGTTCACACCAAGCGTGGTCTGAAAGAATCTCTTCAATGTTTTTTTCAACAATATTGACCCATCTTGGGTCGGTAGGCAATTTTAATCTTAAAACAGACATTCTTTTTCAATTATAAAAATTTTCTGCTCTGCGAAGACTTTTATCCGCAGTGGCGTTTTGACATACGAATGATGTCATTTTGAAATTTATTTCCCACGTTCGCCTAAGTAACAGCGAATGAAACGAGGTGGTTCGGCTAATTTTAAAACCTTAGTGCAGTTATCAGCCCTTGTTAAAATGGCATCTTTAATTTTTTCACAAATATACAAGAATGACTAACAAACTGACTAAATATAGAACAATTAGCTAAATGACTTAAGTAAAGTCAATGATACAAAGTCGATAATTTCCCTCAGCAGGTCGATAAACATGAAAAATACCTGCATTCGTTTTAGATTTTTTGGGCTTATATTATTACCTTTCGTTTCAAGATAAATTATCAACATTCATGAAAAAATTCTACCCTATCTTATTAATTTTCTGGTTTATAATAACCTGCATCAGCACAAGCTTCGCCCAAAAAGTAAGCATTACGGGCATTGACCCAATCCTAAAGCCTGGCGATGATTTCTTTATGTACGTCAACGCAAAATGGTATAATTCTACCGAAATTCCTTCTACACAATCGGGTGTTGGGGCTTATTCGTTTATGAATTATCCGCAACGCATACGCCTACAAGGTATTTTGGATAGCGTTTCGGCTGCGAAAAGCTTGAAAGGTAGCATCGAACAGAAAGTGGGTGATTTTTATGCTTCTGGAATGGACACTATCACCATCGACAAAAGAGGTTTTGAGCCCGTAAAGCCAATGCTCAAGCAAATTGATGGTATCAAAGATGTGGCTGGAATCATGAAGTATGTGGCCGACCAGCAGAAATTTAATAATTATTCTATTATCGGTTTTCGTGTTGGGCCAGATATTAAAAACAGTGCCGTCAATATCGTCATTTTAGGTCAAACTGGCATTGGTTTGCCCGAAAGAGACTATTATTTTAGAACCGATTCTTCGACGCTTTTTATTCAGAAAGCTTATCAAAATTACCTAAGCACTTTCTTCAAACTTACGGCGATTGATGCTGCTTCTGCAAACAAATTGGCTTTGGCAGCTTATGCTATCGAAAAAGAATTGGCGGCATCGCACAAAACCAATATCGAACGCCGAAATGTACAGGCTAATTATAATAAAATGGCAGTTTCAGCCATCGCCCAAAAACAAACAAACATTGGCTGGCAAGCATTTTTTACAGCATTGGGCGTGAAAATAGATTCACTGAATGTGCAACAACCTGCCTATTACGACCGTTTGAATTCTTTACTTGTTACTGCATCAATAGAAGATTGGAAAGCTTATTTAAGAGCAAAAACATTGGTTTCTTATGCTGATTTTTTGAGCAAACCTTTCACAAAAGCATCTTTTGAATACGCCAAAGTGCTGTCGGGACAAGCAACTCAAAAACCAAGAGGTGAAGATATTACAGATGCAGTAGATAAATCACTTGGACATGGACTTGCCCAACTTTATGTTAAAAAATACTTTCCTGAAGAAGCCAAGCGACGAATGAAAGTATTAGTGAAGAATTTGAAAACAGCTTTTGAAAATCGAATCAATAAACTTGAATGGATGAGTGATTCGACCAAAACTAAAGCCAAAGAAAAACTTTATGCATTTACTGAGAAAATTGGCTACCCTGATAAATGGAGAGATTATTCGAAAGTAGTAATCAATCGTGGTACGTACTTTGAAAATAGATTGGCGACGAGCAAAAATGATTTTGTTTATGGAATTTCAAAATTAGGCCAACCCGTCGACCGTACTGAATGGGGAACAACTCCGCCAACGGTAACAGCCTATAACAATCCGCCGCTGAATGAAATCGTTTTTCCTGCAGGAATTCTTCAGCCGCCGTATTTCGATATGAATGCCGACGATGCCCTCAATTATGGTGGTATTGGAATGGTAATTGGCCACGAAATCACGCATTCGTTTGATGACCAAGGAGCTTTGTATGATAAACAAGGCAATGTGAAAAACTGGTGGAAAGAAGCTGATTTTAAGAAATTTAAGGCTAAAACTCAACTCGTTATTGAGCAATACAATCAATTTACAGTACTTGATTCGATGCATGTAAAAGGGGCTTTAACGGTTGGTGAAAATACTGCAGATATTGCAGGAATTGCTATCGCTTTCGATGCTTTTAAGCTAACAGAACAAGCAAAAAGTAATGAAAAAATTGATGGATTTACGCCCGAACAGCGTTTCTTCATTTCAATTGCTAGAATTTGGCGAGTAAAAACCAAAGATGCTTACATGCGAACGTATGTAAATACCAATCCTCACTCGCCTGCCAAATGGCGTGTGAATGGCCCATTGATGAATTTTACTCCTTTCTACAAGGCATTTGATGTAAAACCTGGCGATAAAATGTACAAACCCGAAAGTGAACGCATCACGGTTTGGTAAGAATTTAATTATTGTATAAAAAAACACCTCTGCAAAGAATATTTCTTCACAGAGGTGTTTTCTTATAGCTAAGATTACTTACGATTTCTTAGTTTCTTATCATCAACAGTTTTATTGAGAAACTGATTGATTTTTTCGATGTCGTAACTCATCTGAATTTCGCCAAAAGAGTTTATTTTTATATCGAAACCATCCAAATCTTTGTGTACACGAGGTTTTTCTTCGTTTGGTTTTTCATCTGCTTTTTTCTTTGCCATGATATTTTTTAATAAATGTGTTGGAAATATATACAAGTAATAGGGAATATCAAATTAACGAATTCACTCTTTTTGTTTTTCAAGATTAACCTAAAGTAATAACCGCTTTTTCGATACGTGAAATAACCTCGGCTTTGCCCAAAATCTCCAACGTTAGCATCAAATCTGGGCCTTTTCCTACGCCTGTAATCACCAAACGGAATGCTTGCATCACTTTTCCTGCTTTGATTCCCGCTGCTTCAAGAGCCGGGAAAATGGTATCGTGAATGTTTTGATAAGTAAAATCAGCCTCATTCATTCCAGAAATGGCTCCTTTTATTACGCCGATTGCGTTGCGAGCGTCATCATTCCACTTCGATTTAGTTATTTCTTCGTCATAAACATTTGGTTCTTCAAAAATGAATGGCACTTCCGAAACTATTTCCTGCGGAAAAGTTACGCGGTCTTTCATTAAATGTACTAATTTAACTGCTAAATCATCAGATAAATCTGCTTTTGATTCTTTGATGATTGCTGCCAATTCGCCTTCAGATTTTGATTTGATATAGTGCTGATTAAACCATTTGGCTTTATCAATCATAAATCTTGCACCTGCTTTATGGATTTTATCCAAGCTAAACGAATCAATCAATTCATCCATCGTGAAAAACTCCTGTTCAGTGCCAGGATTCCATCCCAAGAATGCCAAGAAATTGACAACCGCTTCGGGTAAATAACCATCTTGCTTAAAACCACGAGCAGTTTCTAGCGTGAAAGGGTCTTGCCACGCCAAAGGGAAAATTGGAAAATCACCCAATAAACCATCACGTTTGCTAAGTTTTCCGTTGCCTTCGGGTTTTAAAAGTAGCGGTAAGTGTGCAAATTCAGGTGCTTTCCAGCCAAATGCTTTGTATAATAATATATGTAAAGGTGCAGAAGGCAACCATTCTTCGCCACGAATAACATGTGTGATTTCCATCAAATGGTCGTCCACGATGTTGGCTAGGTGATAAGTCGGCATTCCATCTGATTTCAATAAAACTTTATCGTCAATCGTCGAAGAATGAACCACAACCCAGTCACGAATAATATCTTTAAAGCGAATTTCTTCTTTCAAAGGTACTTTTAAACGAATTACGTAGGCATCGCCGTTGGCAATTCTGGCTTCAACATCTTCTTTCGGAAGCGTGATTGAGTTTTTCATTTGCATTCTCGTAACGGCATTGTACGACATATTGTCAACTTTTGCTTCTTCGAGACGCTTACGCATTTCGTCCAATTCCTCGGCGGTATCGAAAGCATAATAGGCTTTTCCTTCTGAAATTAATTGGTCGGCATATTGGCGATACATCGGTTTTCTTTCCGACTGGCGATAAGGAGCATGCGGGCCACCAACGCCTTGACCTTCGTCGATTTCGATACCTACCCATTTCAAGGCTTCCAAAATATAATCTTCGGCACCGGGTATGTAGCGAGTTTGGTCAGTATCTTCGACACGGAGAAGCATTTTTCCACCCGTTTTACGGGCAAAAAGGTAATTATACAAAGCAGTACGAACACCTCCGATATGCAGAGGTCCCGTTGGACTTGGAGCAAATCTTACACGAACCATAATTGTGGTGCGAACTTCTAGTTCGCTCAAAAAAATAGGATAATTAAAAAACAGAAAACACAAGTTAGAAACTTATGGTACAAATGGGTCGCAAAATTACAGAAAATTATGCAAGAATTATATTTTCGGCTTTTTATAAAGTGGTACCGTGCTGCAAGGCTCACCGAACATGATGCTTTGTGCATATGGAAACAAACGGCGAGTGACTTCAACATACACACTTGTGGGTACTGAAACTTTGCTACAACCTTTTACTACCACTCTTGTTCCTTCATATTCTTGGAAATTGATTTTTGAAAGTGCGTCTTCATAAAGTTTGGTTTCTAAATCTGCCAAACTTCCAAAAACAACCATATTGGCGTAAGGTTCAAGCTGAATCGCCAAAAGCATAAATGCCCAAGTTGGCACAATAGCATCTTCGGTGCAGGTTATGGCCACATTTTTGTCCGAATATTGACTCCAATCATGAGCTTTGATAAACTCTCTAAAATCTTTTTCTTTCAGTATTAAACCCATGAAAAGGTTATCTTTCAAATCATAAACTACTCTTTCGCCAGCGTGGTAATAGTCTTCTAAGTCGAGCGATAATAAACCACTTTTGGCTACTCTATTTACTATTATATCTTCCATTTCGACTAAATTTAAACAAGAATTACGTTACTAAGGAAGGCTTCCCTTCAAGGGAAGCCTTCCTTTAAATCACTTCTTTTTAGATTAGACAACAAATCTCTTATTCAGAAAGTTTATTTTCCGAACCTTGCTCTTCATCAATTTGTGCTTCTTGGCTTGTTTCTTCTATAAATTCGGGTTCAATAATTATTGGCTTAGGTGTGAGCGGAATCGGGCGGAGGGAAACAAAATCAAAGGCATTGCTGAGATTCCAAGTGCGAATAAAAACTCTGCAGAAGACAAAAAACTGTTGAATAACAAACATTAACCAAATTTTAAAACCCGAGGTCATGCCAATAGTCGATTCAAGCGTTAAGTAAATCAACATTAATGCAAAGCCAACCAAAACTATCGCCCAATAAACTTGCATGGTTTTGAAATTTCGGAAAACGTAATCTGCTGCTTTCTCAAATGCTTTCCAAGGGTTTAGTAAATCATCTCGGTGTAATAAAACTTTGGCGTAATCACCTATATTGAGCAGGTAGGTAATGTAATAAAAAGCAAAAGCACACGGAAAAATCATCCATGCCACGAAAGTTGGTTCGGTTTTTCCATCGGCTATTGCCACAAAAATCCCAAACATGGTAAGAATAGATATGTAGCTAAGGATGAGGGAAATGAGCTGAATCAGAGATAACAAGAAAAATTTTCGGAAATAATGCCAAGAATTTTTCAGAAATTCGTTCAACTTAAAAGTATCACGGATTGTAAATTGACTCAAAATTCCACCCGAAAAGAAGATATTTAATAAAGTATAAATTCCAGCCAAGAGAAAACCGACGGGAATGAGAGAAACCAATGACTTTCCCTTTTTCTGCATAAAATCATAGAAAATCGTAAAGTCAAAATCTGTGATTAGTTTTTCAAATGCCAATGATTGTTCTGATTCGGCTTTGATAATACTAAAGCTCGGAAATGCAATGACAAGCCCCAAAGTGAAGTTTGCCCAAAATATAAACAAAACTATTTGCCAGTTTTGAGCGGTACGACGGAAAGCTTGTCTCAGAATTGTAAACATTAGGCAGAGGGATTCAGTTTTTCATTGTTTTTGTGGCGTAATAAATCACGTTTGGTTTTTTTTTCGAGATTTTTGCGGAGAGCTTCCGTGAGGTCGATACCTGTCTGATTTGCCAAACAAATCAATACAAAAAGTACATCGGCCATCTCATCGCCCAAATCTTTGTTTTTGTCCGATTCCTTCTCCGACTGTTCGCCGTAGCGGCGTGCCATGATTCGAGCAACTTCGCCCACTTCTTCCATAAGCATTGCCGTATTCGTCAATTCATTAAAATATCTTACGCCAATGGTCGTAATCCATTCATCAACAATCTTTTGTGCTTCTTCTATGGTCATTTATTTATACTTTAGATTCAGGATACGAGATTTTAGATGCGAGAAAAAATAATGAAATCAAAGTCTAAAATCTCATTTCCAGAATTTAAAGTCTCGAATCTTCCATACAAAGCTAATCAAAAAAACGATTCTTGAAATACTTAATTCGGTTCAACGTTAGTAGAAAAGAATCAAAACTTATAACTTTGCTCAACCACTGGCGATACCTCGCTTTGGAGTATTGGCTTTTATAAAAATTTTATTATGAATTTACTAAAATATACTTTCTATTTATCTGTTTTTGCCATTTCTACGGCTTTTGTTGGTTGTAAACAATCGGCTCGTTCGGAAGAAACCTCTACCTCAACCGAAACCGTGAAACTCGCAACTGCACCATCATTCAGTGCTGACACAGCCTATATTTATATAGCAAAACAAGTAAAGTTTGGCCCAAGAATTCCAAATTCGGCAGCACACGTAAAATGTGGAGATTGGATGGTTAGCGAACTAAAAAAACTTGGTTGTGAGGTAATTGAGCAAAAATTCAAGCCAGTAACTTACGATGGAAAAGTATTAAATGCCCGAAATGTCATTGGAAGCA
>Ga0209189_1002013_pt1 | contig 14701 bp, 8 predicted proteins | sample C_130820_EF_Meta_FD_187308 | JGI IMG/M metagenome (GOLD analysis project Ga0209189, IMG submission 187308) | Freshwater microbial communities from Lake Croche, Canada to study carbon cycling - C_130820_EF_MetaG (SPAdes) (version 3) | ecosystem: Environmental > Aquatic > Freshwater > Lake | place... | reverse complement strand
CGGCATGGGGGCGTGGGTGAATTACGGCCTGGGCACCGAGAACGCGAACCTGCCCGGATTCATCACGATCTGCCCGACGCTCGCCCACGGCGGCGTGAACAACTGGGGCGCCGCGTTCCTGCCGGCCGAGTTCCAGGGGGTGCCGCTCGGCGTCGCGAGCAAGCCGTCGAGCGAGGCCCGCGTCGCCTCGATCGCCAATCCCCGCTGGTCGAAGGGCGTGCAGCGGACGCAGCTCGACCTGATCCGCGAGCTGGCGGGCGAGGAGTCGGCGGGCCGGGGGGCCGACCCGCTCACCGAGGCCAGGCTCACGTCGTTCGAGTTGGCGTTCCGGATGCAGACGGAGATGCCGACGGTGCAGGATCTGTCCGGTGAGACGCCCGAGACGCTCGCGCTCTACGGGCTCGACGATCCCGTCACGGAGAACTTCGGCCGCCAGTGCCTGCTCGCCCGCCGCTTCGCCGAGGCGGGGGTGCGGTTCATCCAGGTGACGCACAGCGACGCGAAGGTGCAGTGGGACCAGCATGGCGACCTGCTCGCCGGCCACACGGAGAAGGCCGCCGAGGTCGACCGGCCGATCGCCGGGCTGCTCGCCGACTTGAAGCGGCGCGGCCTCCTCGAGGACACGCTCGTGCTCTGGGGGGGCGAGTTCGGCCGCACGCCGGTGATGCAGGGGAAAGACGGCCGCGACCACAACCCCGAGGGGTTCACCATGTGGATGGCCGGCGGCGGCGTGAAGGGGGGCTTCCGCTACGGGAGCACCGACGACTACGGCTACTACGCCGTGGAGAACCGCATGCACGTCCACGACCTGCACGCGACCCTCCTGCACATCCTCGGGCTCGACCATCTGCGGCTCACCTACCGCCACGCGGGACGAAACTTCCGGCTCACCGACGTGGCCGGCAGCGTGCACACGGGCGTGCTGGCCTGACGACTGCGGGGCAGGCCCCCGGGCCTCGGGGGCCTGGGGCTGTCGCGCCGCCGGGGCGACGAGCCACCGTCCGCGGGTATGCTGCCGCAATCCCGGCGGCGCGGCCGCCGGGACGCCCGTCCCCTGCAGGGCATCATGCTCACCGCCGCCTCGCGATCGGCCGATTTCCCCGCGCTCGTGGGGCAGGCCTACCTGAACACCGCCGCCGAGTGCATCCCGCCGCGGGCCACGCTCGACGCCGTGCGGGCCTACCTCGACGACAAGTGCGCCGGCATGAACGGCCGCGACGCCCACTTCGCCCGCGCCGAGGCCTGCCGGCGGGTGGCGGCCCGGCTCGTGGGGATGGAGCCGGCCGAGGTCGCCTTCTGCTCCTGCTCGTCGGAGGCCTACAACCTGCTCGCGCAGGGGGTGCGGCCGGAGGTGGGGGACGAGATCGTCGTGTCGGATCTCGATTTCCCCGCCGGCGTCACCCCCTGGCTCGTCGAGCCGCGGGGGGCCGACGTGCGGCTGTGGCGTGCCCGCGGCGGGGCGCTCGAGGTCGACGACCTCGCGACGCTGCTCTCCCCGCGGACGCGGCTCGTGCAGGTGTCGCTCGTGAGCTTCTGGAACGGCCACCGGCTCGACTGGGACGCCGTGCTCACGACGGTGCGCCGGCGGAGCCCGTGGGCGGTCCTGGCGGTGGACGTGACGCAGGCGCTCGGCCGCATCGAGCGGCTCTGCCCCGGCGCCGACGTCGTCATCTCGAGCACGCACAAGTGGGCGCTGGGCATCCACGGCGGCTGCATCGTGGGGCTCGCGGCCGCCGCCGGCGACCGGGTGCGGCCGCGGGCCGGGGGCTGGCTGCACGTGGCCAACGCCTTCGACGCCGATCGATTCGACCGCGTCGACCTCAAGCCCGGGGCGGCCGGCTTCGCCGTCGGCATGCCGAACTTCGCCGCCATTTACGCGCTCGAGGCGGGGCTCTCCTACCTCGAACGGGTCGGCATCGACGCGGTCGCGGCCCACGCCGATCCGCTCGTCGCCCGGGTGCGCGAGGCGCTCGACGACCTCGGTCTCGCGGCCATGTGCCCGGCGGATCCGGCGCGGCCGTCGGGCATCGTGGCCTTCCGTCACCCCGAGTCGGCGTCGCTGCACGCGGCCCTCGAACGCGACGCGATCCGCGTCATGCACCATGCCGGGCGGATCCGCATCGCCGTTCACGGCTACACCACCGCCGAGGACGTCGACCGCGCCGTCACGGCAATCCGCCACTGGCGGCGCGGGCTGGTCGGAGCCTGATCAGCCGGGAGCGGGAATCCCGCGGAAAAACACCCGGGTGGCCGTGTCGCGGAGGATCTTCGCCCGCTCCGCGTCGGAGAGGAAGTCGAGCCGGTCGCGGACCAGCGCGATCGACTCGCCGTAGCCGTGCCCGGTGCCAAGCTGGTAGGGGCAGTCGGTGGCCCACATGAGCCGGTCGGCGCCGAAGCCGTCGCGGAGCCGGCGGACGAGCGGGGCGAGGTCGTCGTAGGGGGGCTTCTTCACGCCGAGCGCGTAGAAGGCCGACACCTTCACCGCCGCGCCGGGCAGTTCGGCGAGCCGCAGGAGGGCGTCGACGTCGCGATCCGCCACCGGCCCGCGCATCCCGATCCGGGCGACGTGGTCGATCACGACGGGCGTGCGGGGAAACCGCCGGCAGCGTTCGAGGATCGCCGGCAGGCTCTCTGGGTCGGCCAACAGGCACATCGCCAGCGATTCGTCGCCGCCGCACCGCCAGGCCTCGTCGATGCCGGCCGAACGTCCCCAGACGTCGGCCACGTCGCGGCCGGCGAGCAGCCGGAAGCCGCGCACGCCCTTGGCCGCGAGATCCTTCATCGTGGCGGCCACGCCCGCCCGGTCGTGATCGACCACCGCGACGCCGGAGAACACGCCGGGACGGGCCGCGATCGCGTCGAGCATGAAGGAGTTGTTGGTGCCGTAGAAGCTCATCTGGATGAGCACGACGCGGGCGACGCCGTGCGGCCGGCAGGCGGCGAGGAGTTCGTCGGGCGTGAAGCTCGGCGGCTGCATGTCGGCCACCGTGAAGCCGGCGGCCAGCGGATAGCGGACGGTGTCGGGCGTCCAGACGTGCACGTGGGCATCCACGAGGCCGGTGAGGCGGGGGCCGGCTGGCGGCGCCTTCGGCTCTGGAGTGGTGCCTGGCTGCGCCTTCGGCTCCGCGGTGCCGCCCGGCTTAAACGACGTGGCGGCTGCGAGGGCCGCCACCGTGCCGATGAATTCGCGCCGGGATCGCATGCCATGCACCGTCAGGGTGACCGGGCGAAGAGCAGGCTGCGGCCACACGGCCTGCAGCGCGTCATGGATGACGTGCCGGAACGCAGCAGCCGGGAGAACCGGAGTCGCTTCTACCGTGGACGACGCTCCGGAGGGCTGTTCCCCTCCTCAAAGCATACCCGGCCACCCCGCCATGCGCAGCGGGGGCGCAGGCGCTGCGGCTCACGCGAACCGTCGGATCATGTCCGCATACAGCAGCCGGGCGGTGCGCACCTGTCCGCAATCGACGCTTTCCGTCGCCGAATGGGCCTGCTCGATCGAGTCGGGCCCGAGGACGATGCTCGGGATGCCGTGCCGCGAGAGCTTGCTCGCATCGCTGCCGTAGGGCACGCCGATCGGGTCCGCCGGCAGCCCGGCGGCCCTGGCCGCCTCCCCGGCGAGCCGCACGACCGCCGCATCGGTCGGCGTGAAGAGAGGCTCGTCGACGAGCAGCGGGGGCTCGACCGTGGCCTGAAACGTCGGGTCACGGGCCACCTCGGCGTCGATGAGCCGCCGGTAATCGTCGAGCACCGCCGCGGGCGACTCGCCGGGCAGAAGCCGCCGGTCGACCCAGATGCCGCAGGCATCGGGCACGATGTTGATCTGCACGCCCCCCGCGATCATCGACACGCAGCCGGTGGCGGGGCCGAGGAGGGGATGGAGCGGGGCGGCGGCGAGGCCGGCATGGAGGGCGTCGATCGCGGTGACGAGCCGGGCCGCGTGGACCACCGCGTTGACGCCCTGGTGGGGCCGCGACGAATGGGCCGCCCGGCCCGACACGGCGATCCGAAACCGCAGCACGCCCTTCGTCGCCGTCACGATCCGCAGGCCGGTGGGCTCCGCCACGCAGGCCCACTCGGCGGCGAGCGATCGGCACACCGCCGACACGCCGCGAAACTCGTGCTCCTCGTCGATCACCGCGGCCAGCCAGGCGTCGCAGGGAGGAGGCGACGGATCGGCCCGCAGGTCGACCAGCGCGTGCATCATCGCGGCGAGCCCCCCCTTGGTGTCGCAGGAGCCGCGGCCGTGGAGCCGCCCCTCGCGGATCGTCGGTTCGAACGGGGGGATCGCCATGCCTGCGGCCGACACGGTGTCCATGTGGGCCTCGAGGACCACCCGCCGGGAGCGGTCGCGGCCGGGCACGACCGCGATCACGTTGTCGCGGCCCGGCAGGACCGGCTGCGCGAACGAATCCACGCCGTGCCGGGCGAAAAAGCCGCGGACGAAGGCCGCCACGCCCGCCTCGCCGGGGCCGCCGTAGGCGGGATTTACGCTGTCGATCGCCACGAGCGCGGCGAGCGTCTCGATCGGGTCGCCCGCGTCGCCGGGGGCGTTCACGGCGCCTTCCCGGCGGCGGCCGGGTCGCGGACGAGCCGCATCACGCCCTGGCCCGTCGGCGACGACGTGGTCACGTAGGCCTCCCCCGCCTCGTCGCTGCCGAAGCCGAAGATCGGCCGGCCGTCCCACGGGATCGCCATGTTCAAAGGCGCGCCGGGGGCGTCGACGTCGACCGCCCAGAGCCGGCCCGAGACGAAGTCGCCGTAGAGATACTTGCCGACGAGTTCGGGAATCTCCCGGCCGCGGTAGACGAAGCCGCCGGTGATCGACTTGCCCACCTGGTGGTCGTACTCGAAGACGGGGTCGACGGTGGGCTCGCCGCGGCCGCGCGGCCCGAACGCCTTCGTGCCCTCGCGGATGCTCCAGCCGTAGTTGCCCCCCTTCTGCACGACGTTGATCTCCTCCCAGAGATCCTCGCCGACGTCGGCGGCCCAGATCCGGCCGGTCGCGCGGTCGCAGGAGAGCTGCCAGGGGTTGCGGAAGCCGTAGGCGTAGATCTCCGGTAGGGCGCCGGGCACGTTCACGAACGGATTGTCGGCGGGGATCGCGTAGCCGCGACCCGCGTCGCGCCGGTCGACGTCGATCCGGAGGATGGATCCGAACCACGAGCCGGTGTTCTGGCCGTGGCCGAGCGGGTCGCGCTGGCTGCCGCCGTCGCCGAGACCGAGATAGAGGAAGCCGTCGGTGCCGAAGGCGATCGAGCCGCCGTTGTGGTTGGAGAAGGGCTGCTGCATGGAGAGCACGACCTCCTCGCTGGCGGGGTCGGCCCGGTTGGGATCGTCGCGGCGGACGCGGAAGCGGGAGATCCGCTCCGGCCGGCCCTCGCCCGCGGCGTCGGCGGCCGGCGCCGGGCTCCAGCAGACGAAGAACTCGCCGTTTTCACGGAACCGCGGATGGAAGGCGATGCCGAGCAGCCCCTCCTCGTTGGCGTTCTTGTCGCTCCACCGCCGCGTCCGCTCCCGCACGTCGAGGAAGAGCTTCGCGGGGCCGCCGTCGGCCGGCACGACGTGGACCATGCCCGACTGCTCGACGACGAACCGCCGCCCGGAGCCGTCTCCGGCGTGCGTCACCTGCAGCGGCCGCAGCGGTTCGGGCTTCCGGCCGGTCTCGCTTTCCGCCGACCAGCCCTCCCAGGCCACGTCGGGAAACGCGGGCACCGCCCTCACCGGCAGCGTGCCGCTCTCCGGCGGCCGGGGCAAGTCGCCGCCCGGCAGTTCACGGACCTTGATCGAGCGGAACGCCACCACGTCGCCGTGATCCTGCAGGCAGATGTGGCCGCGATCCACCTTGCCGAACGTCGGGAACGCGGCGAACTTGCTCTTCGCCACCCGCTCGTCCCAGTCCTTCTGCCCCTTCTTGAACTGGTAGTAGCGGATGCCGTTCATGCACACCTCACCGGAGCCGGGCGTGACGCGGAGATAGAGGTGGTTCCATTCGCCCGCCGGCCGCGTGGCGTCGACCGGCACGCGGGGCGGAGCCGGGGCCGACGCGGCGGCGGGCTGGTCCGCCGGCGGCAGCGGGGCGGGAGGCGGCTCGTAGAGACCGTAGAGCCAGCCGGCCTTCTGCGGGTCGTGCCCGGCGGCGTTGTCGTTGATCTGCACCTCGGGACCGGTCATCCAGGGCGTCTTCTCCGTCTCGGCCACGTGGAACATCACGCCGCTGTTGCCCCCCGGCACGATCCGAAACTCGAGCTGCAGCTCGAACTCGCCGAACGTGTCCTTCGTGACGATGTCGCCGGCGCCCTTGTCGCGCCGCACGAGCGCGCCCTCCTCGACCACCCAGCCGGGCCCGAGGGATTCCTTGCGGTAGTTGCGAAACGCGTCAGTGGAGGTGCCGTCGAACAGGAGCCGCCAGCCGGCCCGCCGCTCGGCGGCGGAGAGCGTGTTGGGGGACTCCTCGGCGGCCGCCGGCCGGGCCGCGCCGGCGATGGCGGCCACCGCGAGGGCGACGAGCGGCAGGGCCGCCGGACGGAACTGGATACGGCGGACGGGACGTCGTGACGGCATGGGAGATCCTCCGGGGAAGAGACCGTAAGCATAGTCCGCCGGTCGGGGCCGCGACACCGCGCGGGGACGCCGCCGCCCCGTGCGTCGCCGCCCGCCATGCCGGCGGCGGCCGGGCCCGGCGCACGTCAGCCCCGATTCGCGTCGGTCCGCGCCCCGCTCCGCTCGCCGGGCCACACCGCCAGGAGCACGATCACGGCGACGGCGGGCGCCCAGCCCGCCAGCGCGATCCCCGTGTCGAACGAGCCGGTGCGGTCGACGAGCCGGCCGAACGACTTCTGCAGCGGCGAGGAGAGCAGCCAGCCGAATGCCGCGAGCAACCCGGTGGAGCGGCCGATGTGCCGGGGGCTCACCTCCTGCGCGAGCGAGTAGTAGCAGGGGAAGAGCCCCATCGACGCGGCCCCGACGACGAGGAGCGTGGCGGCGAGCGCCGGCCCCCGCGGCAGCTGGCCGGCCAGCGTGGTGAGCGTGGCCATCGCGGCGCAGACGCCGAGCACGACCAGCCTGGAGCGGTGCACCGGCATGCCCCGCTTCACGAGCCAGAGGCCCGCCGCGCCGGCGGCGATGCAGCCGATGTCGGCGGCGACGTAGTAGAGGGAGTTGAAGTAGAGCTGCTCGGCTTCCGTCACCCCGCGGCCCTGCTGGAGAAACTTCGGCAGCCACACCCGCAGCAGGTGCCAGGTGATGTTGATGCTCACGACGAGGGGCACGAGCGCCCAGAAGCGGCGGTTGGCCAGGCACGCCTCCCGCCACACGGTCCACGACGATGCCGCCGGCAGTGATGCGGCGGGAGACGATGCGGCGGGGGCGTCGCGGTGAACGGGCCCTTCCGGGTCGTCGGCCGCATCGGGGCGGATCGTGAGGTCGCTCGAACGGATCGAGAGCAGCCAGCCGATCGTCCACGCCGCCCCCACGGCGCCGATGATGACGAACGGCGGCCGCCACGCGCCCCGCGAGGTGTCGTCGCCGACGAGCCAGCGGATCACGAGCGGCGTGACGATCGCGCCGATCGCGCCGCCGCTCTGCAGGAGGCTGTTGCCGAGCATCCGGTCGCCCCGGTCGAGCACCGCCCGCGTCGTCTTCAGCGCGCAGGGCCAGTGGCCTGCCTCGAAGAAGCCCAGCGCGATCCGGCAGGCCAGCAGCCCGGCGTAGCCCTCGGCGAAGGCGGTGACGATCCCGGCGGCCGACCAGGCGACAACGACCGCGGGATAGAGCCAGCGGACGGGGAGCCGGTCGGCGAGGATGCCGAAGGAGAGCGAGCCGACCGCGAAGGCCAGCCCGAAGGCCGTCTCGACGGTGCCGTACTGCTCCTGCGAGAGCGCGAGTTCGTCGCTGATCCGCACCGAGAGGTTGGCCAGCGTCTGCCGGTCCATGTAGTTGAGCATGGTGGCCAGCAGGAGGATCCCGCTCACCCACCACCGCCAGATCCGGGCCCGCGGGGAGGGGGTGTGGTCGTGCATGGGCGCGTGGAACGTGCCGGCCGGAAATGGGGGTGGGGCCGCGGCGAGTGTATGGGAAACCCGTCCCTTCTGCGGGGGCGGCCGGCCCGCGGGCGTCAGTCCTCCGGCCGCTCCCCCTCCGGCGCCATCTTGACGAGCCGCGGGTCGAACCGGGCGAGCGTCTCCACGAGATCCTCCTGGGCCGCCATCACCGCGTGGATGTCCTTGTAGGCGTGCGGCACCTCGTCGATGCCGGCGCTCAGGAGCTCGACGCCGCGGTCGGCGAGGAAGCCGCGGACCTGCGGCCAGCGCCAGGTCTCGCGGGCCTGCGTGCGGCTCATGCGGCGGCCGGCGCCGTGGCTGGCGGAGTGGAGCGCCGCATCGACGCCGCGGCCGCGGACGAGATAGCCGGGCGCCGCCATCGAGCCGGGGATGATCCCGAGCACGCCCGCGCCGGCGGGCGTGGCCCCCTTGCGGTGCACGATCACCCGGCGCGACACGCCGTCGACCACGTGCTCCTCCTCCCAGGCGAAGTTGTGGTGGTTCTCGACGTCGAGGATCGGGCGGGCGCCGATCGCGGCGGCGACGTGGCGGTGGATGACGGCGTGGTTGGCCGCGGCGTAGCGGCCCATGAGCTGCATCGCCTCCCAGTATTCCCGCCCCTCGGGCGAGTCGAGCGGGAGCCAGGCGAGCCGGCTCATCTCGCGGGGCAGGTCGGGGCACCGCCGCATCGCGAGCCGCGAGTAGTGGTCGCAGACCTGCGCGCCGGTGCCCCGCGAGCCGGAGTGGGAGAGCAGCGCGAGGAACACGCCCCCCTGCGGCAGGCCGAGTTCGCCGGCCCGGTCCGCGGCCACCGTGAACGTGCCGAACTCGACGAAGTGGTTGCCGCTGCCGCTCGTGCCGAGCTGCGCCCGGGCCTTGTCGCGGTTGGCCCGCGTGACGGGCGACACGTTCCAGTCGTCGTCGAGCACCTCGTGCTCGCGGGGGCGAGAGCGGTGCGGATCGCCCCGCCGGCCGAACTCCGCGCCGATGCCGAACCGCGTCTCCCGCTCGAGCGCCGCTGCCAGCCGGTCGCGGCGGGCGTCGAGCCACTCCGGCGGTGCGTCGAGCACGGTGAGCTTCATCCGGCAGGCGATGTCGACGCCGACGGCGTAGGGCACGACGGCGTTCTCGGTGGCGAGCACGCCGCCGATCGGCAGGCCGTAGCCGACGTGGGCGTCGGGCATCAGTGCCGCCGACACGGCCACCGGCAGCAGCGCCGCCTGCCGCATCTGCGCGATGGCGGCGGCGTCGATGTCGGTGCCCCATTGCCGCCACGGCACGGGCGCGGTGCGGGGCGCGGCGGCCGTCGGAGCGGCTGCCCGCAACGCGACGAGTTCCGCGGCGAGCGGCGCGAACGACGGGTCGGCCGTGAAGTCGGCCGGCGCGGCGACCACCGCCGCGAGTCGTAGGCGGGCCTCCGTCAGCCCGAGGCCGGCCCGGCGGGCCTCCGCCACCTGCCGCTGGGCCAGCGGGACGAGTGCGAGAGGGATGCCCAGGGCCTCGAGCGATCGCGACTTCATGCATGTCGTTGTACCACCGCTGCGGCCGTTCTTCGCGCGGTCGTTCCACCGGCGGGAGCGACGGGCGGCCGCCGGGCCGCGGTCGCCGTTCCGGCCGACCGGGGGGGGCGACTATACTCGGGGTTGTTTCCCGCCGAACGACCTGCCGAGAGAGCGGGTCCGCGTCACCGCGTGGGTCGCCGCCGACCGCCGCGGGACGGCGACGCGGGCGCCTTCGGAGGACGTTCCGTGGGACTCGTCGCAGTCGGTTTTCGCGCCGGTGGCCGCGCGTCGTGCACGGTGCGGCGGCGCGCCGCGGCGACGCTCGTCATCGGGCCTGCTGCTCGTCGCGCGGCGGGCGTTGCGGCCTGTCTGGCGGCGGGCTTTGCGGCCTGTCTCGTGGCGAGTGCCGATGCCGCAGAGCCGGCGGCCCGGGTCGAGCCGCCCGACTTCAATCGCGACGTGCGGCCGATCCTCTCCGACCGCTGTTTCGCCTGCCACGGCCCCGATGCCGCCGACCGGCAGGCGGGCCTGCGGCTCGATCGTCGCGAGGCGGCCACGGCCCCCCTCGACGGCGGCACGACGGCGATCCTTCCGGGACGGCCGGCGGAGAGCGGCGTCATCGCCCGCGTCACGAGCACCGACCCCGACGTCGTCATGCCGCCCCCTCACGTCGGCAAGCCCGTGACGCCCGCCGAGGCCGACGTGCTCGCCCGCTGGATCGCGGCGGGGGCGGAGTATCGCGGCCACTGGGCCTTCGAGCGGGTGGAGCGGCCGGCGGTGCCCGCGACGCGGCAGGCCGGCTGGCCGCGGACGCCGATCGACCACTTCATCCTCGCGACGCTCGATCGGGCCGGCCTCGAGCCCAACGGCGAGGCCGATCGCGTCACACTCGCGCGGCGGCTCGCACTCGACCTCACCGGCCTGCCCCCCGCGCCGGCCGACGTCGACGCCTTCCTCGCCGACGGCTCTCCCGACGCCTACGAGCGGCACGTCGACCGGCTGCTGGCGAGCCCGCACTTCGGCGAGCGGATGGCGATCGAGTGGCTCGACGCCGCCCGCTACGCCGACAGCCACGGCTACCAGACCGACTCGAGCCGCTCCAACTGGCCGTGGCGCGACTGGGTGATCGGCGCCTTCAACCGCAACCTGCCCTTCGACCGCTTTACGATCGAGCAGCTCGCCGGCGACATGCTGCCCGACGCGGGCCGCGACCAGATCGTGGCCACGGGGTTCAACCGCAACCACCGCATCAACGGCGAGGGGGGCATCATCGCCGAGGAGTGGCGGGTGGAGACCGTGATCGACCGCGTCGAGACCACCGGACAGACCTGGCTGGGGCTCACCGTGGGCTGCGCCCGCTGCCATGACCACAAGTACGACCCGCTCACGCAGCGCGAGTTCTACGCCCTCTTCGCCCTCTTCAACAACGTGCCGGAGAGCGGCACGATCATGGGGTCGCAGAACCGCAGCGGCGGCAACTCCGATCCGCTCCACCTGCTGCCGACGCCGGAGCAGGAGGCGGAGCTCGCCCGGCTCGAGACGCTGGTGGCCGACGCGGAGACGGCGCTGGCCGCGGAGACCGCCGGCCTCGCGGCGCGGGCGGCCGCCTGGGAGGCGGAGGTGAAGCCGGCGCTGGCGGCCGACGGCGAGATCTGGCGGACCTCCGAGCCGCTCGAACTGCGGAGCACCGGCGGCGCGACCTTCCGGCGCAGCGAGGACGGCACCTGGATGGTCGAGGGGCCGCTGCCCCCGCGCGACACCTACGAGTTCGAGGCGCTCGTGCCCGCCGGCGGCTTCGGCGGCCTGCGGCTCGAGGTGCTGCCGCATGCGTCGCTCGGCGGCGGCGGGGGCTTCGGCCGCGGCGGCAACGGCAACATCGTCGTCACCCGGCTCGAGGCGGAGATCGATCCCCCCGGCGACGCCCCGGCGATCCCGGTGGCGCTCGTCCGCGCCGAGGCCGACTACGAGCAGCAAGGCTGGCCGGCCGCGGCGGTGCTCGGCGGCGACGGGGGCAAGGGGAAGGGCTGGGCGGTCGACGGGCACGATCCGCAGCGGCGGCAGCCCCGCCGGCTCGCGGCATTTCCCGCGGAGCCGGTGGCCGTGCCGGAGAACGCCCGGCTCGTCGTCCGCATCCGGCAGGAGGCGTTCGACGGCCATGCGATCGGCCGCTTCCGGCTCGAGTTCACCGCGGCCGACCCGGCGCTGCTCGGCGTGGCGGGCCTGTCGCTGCCCCCCGCGGTACGGGCCGGGCTCGCGGTCGATCCCGGGGCCCGCTCGCCCGCACAGCGGGGCGAGATCGCGAAGTATCACCGCGACGAGGTCGATCAGCCGATCCGTCGGGCGAAGGCGGCCCGCGACGCCGCGAAGCAGAGCGTCACGTCCTACCGCGACAGCCTGCCGAGCGCCATGGTGATGAAGGAGGGCCCGTCGCGCGAGGCGTTCCTGCTCGTCCGCGGCGAGTACGACAAGCGGGGCGAGAAGGTGGAGGCCGCCCTGCCGGCGTTCCTACCGCCGTTGCCCGCGGGGACGTCGGCCGACCGGCTCGCGCTCGCCCGGTGGATCGTCTCCCGCGACAACCCGCTCACGGCCCGCGTCTGGGTGAACCGCGCCTGGGAGCGGTTCTTCGGCACCGGGCTCGTGCGCACGAGCGAAAACCTCGGCAGCCAGGCGGAGTATCCCAGCCACCCGGAGCTGCTCGACTGGCTGGCGGCGGAGTTCATGGACGGCGGCTGGGACGTGAAGCGGATGGTGAAGCTCGTGGTGACGAGCGCCGTCTACCGCCAGCACGCGGCCGTCACGCCGGAGCAGCTCGCGAAGGATCCCGCCAACCGGCTCCTCGCCCGGGCGCCGCGGATCAGGCTGCCTGGCGAGATCGTCCGTGATTCGGCGCTCGCCGCCTCCGGGCTGCTCGTGCCTACGATCGGCGGCCCGAGCGTGCGGCCGTGGATGCCGGAGGGCGTCTGGGACGAGACGAGCAAGTATGGCGACCTCCGCGGCTACAAGGCCGACACCGGCCCCGGCCGGCACCGCCGCACGATGTACACGATCTGGAAGCGCACGGCCGGGCCGCCGACGATGCTCCTCTTCGACGCGCCCAACCGGGAGACCTGCACCGTGCGCAGGTCACGGACGAACACGCCGCTGCAGGCGCTCGCGCTGCTCAACGAGACGACCTTCACCGAGGCCGGCCACGGCCTGGCCCGGCGGATGATCGCCGAGGGGGGCGCGACGCCCGAAACGCGGATCGCCCACGGCTTCCGCCTCGCGATCGGCCGCCCGCCGACGGCGCGGGAGGCGGCGCTGCTCGCCGACGGCTTCGGCGCCGACCTGGCCGCGTTTCGCGCCGATCCGGCGGCGGCCGGGACGTTCGCCGCCGTGGGGCTCGTGGGGCGGCCGGAGGGAGTGTCCGCGGAGGAGTTCGCGGCCTACGCCCTGGCCGCCAACGTGATCGTGAACCTCGACGAGTTCGTGATGCGGGACTAGTGTCATGACCGGACGTCCATGACACGACAGCCCGCCTGCCTGCCGGCGTGAAGCGCCGGGAAGACGGAGACACACCATGCATTCCGATCCGCTGTTGCGGGCGCAGGACACGGTCAACCGGCGCGTCTTTCTCGGCCGGTCGGCCGGCGGCCTGGGCGTCGCGGCCCTCGGCGGGCTCGTCGCCCCGGGGCCCCTGCCCGCCGCGACGGCGACGCCCCGTCCGGGCGGTCCGTTTCCGGGGTTTCCGCCCAAGGCGAAGCGGATCATCTACCTCTTCCAGTCGGGCGCGCCGTCGCAGATGGATCTCTTCGACCCGAAGCCGCAGATGGCGACGCGGCGCGGGGAGGATCTCCCTGAGTCGATCCGCCAGGGGCAGCGGCTGACGACGATGACGAGCGGCCAGAAGAGCTTTCCTGTGGCGCCGTCGATGTTCGCCTTCCGCAGGCACGGTGAGTGCGGGATGTGGTTCAGCGAGCTCGTGCCCAACATGGCCCGCCACGCCGACCGCTGGTGCATGATCCGCTCGATGCACACCGAGCAGATCAACCACGATCCGGCGATCACGTTCTTCCAGACGGGCCATCAGCTCGCCGGCCGGCCGAGCATCGGCTCGTGGGTGGCCTACGGGCTGGGGAGCGACAACGCCGACCTGCCCGCCTACATCGTGCTCACGAGCTTCGGATCGGGCCGCCGCGACGACCAGCCGCTTTACGACCGCCTCTGGGGCGCGGGCTTCCTGCCCGGCGAGCACCAGGGGGTGCGGTTTCGCAACATGGGCGACCCGGTGCTCTACCTGGCCGACCCGCCGGGCGTCGACCGGCGTCGCCGCCGCGCGACGCTCGACCGGATCGGCGGCCTGAACGCGCTCCGCACGGGGGTCCTCGGCGACCCCGAGATCGCGGCACGGACGGCGCAGTACGAGATGGCGTTCCGCATGCAGACGAGCGTGCCGGGCATCGTCGACTTCTCCGACGAACCGCGGCACGTGCTCGACGCCTACGGGCCCGACGTCGCCCGTCCCGGCAGCTACGCCTCCAACTGCCTGCTCGCCCGCCGGCTCTCGGAGCGGGGCGTGCGGTTCGTGCAGCTCTTCCACATGGGCTGGGATCACCACGGCGGCCTCCCCGGCGCGATCCGCGGGCAGGTCCAGGACACCGACCGGGCCACCGCCGCCCTGCTCGACGACCTCGCCGCGCGCGGCCTCCTCGACGAGACGCTCGTCGTCTGGGGGGGTGAGTTCGGCCGCACGATCTACTCGCAGGGCGCGCTCACCGAGACGAACTACGGCCGCGACCACCACCCGCGGTGCTTCACCATGCTCCTGGCCGGCGCGGGCGTGAGGCCGGGGCTCACCTGGGGGGCCACCGACGACTATTGCTACAACATCGTCACGCCCGACCAGCGGGTGCACGTGCACGACCTCAACGCCACGATCCTCCACCTCATGGGCATCGACCACCTGCGGCTGACGTTTCCCTACCAGGGCCGCGACTTCCGCCTCACCGACGTCCACGGCGAGGTCGTGCGGGGCATCCTCGCGTGAGGGGGCGGGCTTTCACCGGGAAGGATTTCGCGGCATGAGTGAGGAGGACGTCCTCAGCGACGGGGGGCCCGACGAGGGGCAGATGGCCGCGTGGATCGACGCGGCGTTCGTGGCGATGCTCGTGGCCTACC
>Ga0209189_1002009_pt1 | contig 14710 bp, 7 predicted proteins | sample C_130820_EF_Meta_FD_187308 | JGI IMG/M metagenome (GOLD analysis project Ga0209189, IMG submission 187308) | Freshwater microbial communities from Lake Croche, Canada to study carbon cycling - C_130820_EF_MetaG (SPAdes) (version 3) | ecosystem: Environmental > Aquatic > Freshwater > Lake | place... | reverse complement strand
AATTGAACTTCGATTGATTCCAGCTTGAGGTGGTGAATCCCGCCTGTTGAGCTCTGATGATTGGCGGAGTCTTATCTGGATCCTCTCCAGAAACAGCTTCGGCTGACTTGCTCCCGCACTCCTAGGAACCATGAAAAGCTTTGCCATCACCCGCAACGATCTGGCTTTCCTTCTAGATCAGGTCTCTGTGCCCATTCTTCGGGTGGTCGGATACGACCCGAACGGAAAGGCGATTTATGGCTACCAGGATCCCAACACCTTGGCCTTGGTGCAGTTGGGGGTGCTGGGCAGCTTCGATCCCATGCTTACCAGCTGGGCATCGTTCCTTCCTCCGGTCGTAACCAGCGCAGGGAATACACCAGCAAGCGTGGCTGAACCCTACGGTCTCCGTAATGTCCGGGGTCTGTTCAACAATATTGCGCTGGCCAGCTCCGCCGCCTGGGGTGCTGCCTCAACAGCCTTTGCGCGAAACGGGCAAGCTGTGTATACCGGTTATCTCAAACAGAGTGCAACCTCCCTAGACTACCTGAGCCGCGCGAAAGCCGACCCAGCTCTTCAGGCCCAGGTTGACGCCCTGGCCACCACCGCCTGGGCCGATCTCAGCGCGGCGCAAAAAGCTCTGGTCAAAGACTCCAATTGGCATGTGAGTGTTAGTGGTGGCCAGGTTGATCTCTCCCGCCGCTATGCCAACCCATTCCTCACCGTTTATGACTACACACCGAGGATGATCTCCCAGCGGGTCGACTCGTCCTTTGTCAATCCAACAGACAACGACTCCACCCCCCTCAATCAGCTCTCGGCCCTAGCCAGGGTGGATAGGCTTTCGGGAGGCACCGCCTACACGGATCACGCGATCTATCAGATCACCGATATCAACACTGGCGCATTCCTCAAAGGTGATTACAACGCCGATGGCTCGGTGAACCTGGATGGAACAGGCACCTATTTCAAGGAAGATTTCATTCGAAACCTGCCTGTTCTGACAGGCGATCCAAGCATCACGGGTTGGCAGGTGCTGTTTGGCCAATTCTTTGATCATGGCCTGGACATGATCGACAAAGGCGGGCAGGGATCGAAAATTTATATCCCTCTTGACCCGAGTGATCCCCTGTGGGGACCGAATCAAGGCAAGCTTGCCCTCTCCCGAGCCACGGTGATCAACGCAGAAGCTGCCGGCAGAGACGGAGAATTTGGAACCGCTGACGACATCATCAGCAAGGGAGCTGATGGTCTCTGGAACACGGCCGATGATCTCAAAGCTTATGTGGATCCGGGCGCCGATGGGATCCTTGGCACCGGCGACGATATTCACCTCACGGCCAGCCCCGAGTATTTAAACCACACATCTCCCTACATCGATCAAAGCCAAACCTACGGCTCTGATGATGATGTCACCAATCTCTTGCGCGAATGGGTCAAAGACCCAAATACGGGCGCCTGGACTCCGGGCATGCGCATGCTCAACGGCACCACCCTGCATAACAGCTGGAACCGCCAGAATCCTGATGGCACCACGATTCAAACCAAGGAAACACTGCCAACACTTGGAGAACTCCGCCGTTACCTTCTTTCAACTGGTCGGGATGATCTGAGCTGGGGTGATATCGGCGACCTGCGACGGCGCGATGCAAGTGGACATGTGCTCACCGGCACTGGGGCAGGCACCACCGGTGAAACCCTGATCGCCGACATGCTGAATCGCTTTGATCAGCAGCATCTCTTGAACGACCCGCTGGCAGGCGTGCCCGGCCACAGCGATCCGCTGGCAGGATTCACTGGTGTGAATCGCGGAAGCGATGCAGATCAAACTCACCAATATGTGAGCGACTATCTCAACACCGATCCAGCCACTGGCCCCCTCTATGGCAGCCCCACGGCTCTGGGCCTCGCCCATATGGATATCGTGAATGAAGTGCTCCTGCGGAGTATTGGTGATCATTACATCGCCGGCGATGGCCGTGCAAATGAAAACTTCGGACTCACCGCAGTCCACCACGTGTGGCACGAAAACCATAATTGGCAGATCGATAATCTCATTAATTCTATTGAGAACCAAAATCAAGCCGATCCCACCCACAGCGCCATTAAGAAATGGCAAGTTGCCATCAACGCCAAAACCAATGACGTGGTCAGCCCCGGCATTGTGATCGTGAATGGCCATTACGAAAACGCCAATGGCGAATACGTAAATGCCACAGGCGCGGTGAGTTGGGATCAGGAAAAAATGTTCCAGGCCGCACTGTTGATCAACCAGATGGAGTATCAGCATGTGGCGATCGACCAATACGCCCGCGGCCTGACACCCGATATTCCACTGTTTGTGCAATACGACTCAAGCGTGAATGCCGATGTGACCGTGGAGTACAGCCAAGGTGCTTTCCGCTTCGGCCACTCCCAGTTGCGGGAAACCATCGACACCCTCGATCCGAATGGAAGCCTCACAGGCATGGTGACCCGCTACGCCCTGGAGCAGGCTTTCCTGAATCCAGCCGGCTTCAGCAAGGAGGGGCCCACGGCGATCGCCTTGGGGATGACCCGCCAGTTCTCGAATGAAATTGACGAATTCGTAACCCCGGCTCTGCAGCAGAAACTGCTTGGTCAATCCCAAGATCTCGCAGCCCTGAACATTGCACGCGGCCGAGACGTTGGCCTGTCAGGCCTCAATGAAATGCGCCGGCAATTGAGTGGCAGCATGAGCGCCCAACTGCAGATTCTGCAAGCCAAATACAGTGCCAACCCCGGCGATGCTTCCCTCAAAGAGCTTATCGACAAAACAATTGTCCTTAATCTCGGCTTGGTACCCTACACAAGCTGGAATGATTTCCAGAGCACTGGCCTCTCCCATCCAGAATCACTTGTTAACTTCATTGCCGCCTATTCGTTTGATGGCGACATCGACAAGGCTGAATTGATCGTTCGGGCAGGTCAGCAGGGGGCAGGGGCTATCAACCATACAACTGACGACGCAACCCTTGCAGCGCTTGGTTGGGGTTCCTTGAGCGATGCTCAAATTCAAAGCAACGCGAGCAACTTCCTGCAGTCGGATCAGGGATTTGAAAAGATTGATGTTTGGAACGGTGGCCTCGCTGAAAAAGCGAGCAATCTTGGAGTGGCATTGGGTAGCACATTTAATGTCATCTTCTGCGACCAGATGACGCGGTTGATCAATGGTGATCGCTTCTATTATTTCTGGCGCCTCCAGCAAGGCCTGCCCACTTTCACCGAACTCTCCAGTGCAGTTTCCACTGAGCAGTTCAAGGATGTGATTGAACGCACCACTGGAGCTCGCCATCTTGTTGGCAATGTTTTCTATGCCGCTGACAGCTATGTGGAATTGGGTGATATTCCCACGCTGATTTTGGATGGTAACAAGACATCAGCCACAATCACCGGCCCTGAGCGCGACCACAAATATGGCGATCTCATCACCGCTGGCGGCCCAGGGGTATGGTCAGCCGGTGGTGTGAGCGACGCTCTCAACGGCCAAAATACCGTCATTCAGGGCGTTAACTATATTCTCGATATCCGACCCGATACCGGCCTGAATCCAGATGGCACAGCGTCTGCGGGCCTGAACGCTCACGAAGTGATCGGCGGAACCATTAACAACGATTACATCGACGCCGGCGATGGTGATGACACCGTTTACGGAGACAATGGTAACGACACGCTGGTGGGGTCCGCCGGAGCCGATCACCTGTACGGCGAGGCGGGTAATGATGTGCTCTACGGCGGAGATCTGCCTGATTTCATGGATGGTGGCTCCGGCAACGATATCCTCCATGGCGGAGCTGATGCGGATGTTCTGATTGGCGGTGATGGTAATGACAAACTTTTTGGCGAAGCCTTCACCGATGAAATGCATGGTGGCGCCGGTGATGACTATCTGGATGGGGGTCTTGATGCAGATGTCATCTTTGCTGGTGATGGCCAAGACATTGTGATTGGTTCCGAAGGCCTCGACACCACCTATGGGGAATGGGGTGATGATCGGATGTTTGGTGGTCCCGGCCCTGATCAGCTGTTTGGCGGCTACGGCGACGACATTCTCAATGCTGGTGCAGGCGCCAGTAACTCCACCTTCAACGTGGATGAAGCCCTGGGAGAATTTGGCTACAACATTGTTTCCTTCTCTGATGTAAGCATCAGCCTTGGCAGGATCGCTGACCTCAACTTCCAGAATGTCAATCTTGGCAACTCAACACCCTTCGGACAACTCTGGGTTGACATCCAGGGCATTGAAGGCAGTGGCCGTGCCGATCAGATCCTCGGCGATGCTGGCAATAACTGGTTGATCGGCGGCGGTGGCGACGACATCCTCGGTGGCGGAGCAGGTGACGACGTGATGGTTGGCGATATGGCCTCCTTGAAACTGCTGAATTCGCTGCTTGGCAGTGGCGATCAACATTTCCTTGATCTTCAGAAATCAGTTCCAAACTTCACCTTCGGCATGAATGTCAGTGTCAATGCTGACAACATCGCCTACACCGCATCTATCCAAGGTGTAGACACTGCTGTCTATGCTGGTGCCATCACCAACTTCACATTCCAAGCCGTTTTTGATCCCGCCAATACCAGCACGGTCTTGGGGTACCGAATCTTCGATAAAACGGGAGCGGAAACCGGAATCAACGGTGATCTGCTGATCGGCTTCGAGAAAGCCATCTTTGGCTCGGGTTTTGCCAACACAAACCTCAACGGCCTCACCTCCCACAACATGGTTGCCACAACGGCAGCTGACCTCAACACAAACCAATATCTGAGTCTGGATAGCCTGGTGGCTGCAAGTGGTTTCGTGAGCCGCAATGCCAGCACGATGGCGGCACCCAGCAGCGTTGAGGTCACCAGTTACGACAACGTCCTTACCGTCACAGCTGCAAACATCAGCAGTATTTACGGAGTCTCCAGCATCCAATCTGTGGTCTGGCAGCAGCAGGCTCCGGGTCAACCGAACAGTGCCTGGACAACCGCCACCAACGCCTATAGCAGCACCTACCAAGGCAGCGTTCCGTTTGGCTTTACCCCAGGCTCCACGGTGAGCTCTGGTACCGTTTTCCGCCCGATCGTCACCTTCCTCGACAGCAACGGTGTCACCAGGACCGCCACCGGATTACCCACCACACCGATGGGCGATCTTGTGTTGGGCACCAGCGCCAACAACAACAATCTTTCGGGCACGATCTACCAAGACGTGATCTATGGCGGTGCAGGTAACGATTCGCTCTCAGGTCTCGATGGCGATGACGAGCTCAATGGCGGCTCAGGTAACGACACGCTCAATGGCGGCGCTGGCAACGACACCATGATCGGTGGCGCCGGCAACGACACCTACATCGTGGACTCCATCTCCGATGTAATCACCGAGCTCGCCAACGAAGGCACCGACACCGTCAACGCCAGCGTCACCTTCTCCCTGGCCGCCCTCACCAATGTTGAGAACCTCACCCTCACCGGCACCACCGCCATCAACGGCACCGGTAACGCCCTCAACAACGTGCTCACTGGCAACAGCGCCAACAACAGCCTCGATGGTGGTGCCGGCAACGACACTCTCGATGGCGGCGCCGGCATCGACACCCTGATCGGTGGCGCCGGCGACGACACCTACATCGTGGACTCCACCACCGATGTGATCACCGAGGCCGCCAACGCCGGCACCGATACCGTCAACGCCAGCGTCACCTTCTCTCTAGCCGCCAACGTTGAGAACCTCACCCTCACCGGCACCACCGCCATCAACGGCACCGGTAACGCCCTCAACAACGTGCTCACCGGCAACAGCGGCAACAACAGCCTCGATGGCGGTACCGGCACCGACACCCTGATCGGTGGGGCCGGTAACGACACCTACATCGTGGACTCCACCACCGATGTGATCACGGAAAATGCCGCAGAAGGCACGGACACCGTCAACTCCAGCGTGACCTTCTCCCTGGCCGCCATCGCCAACGTGGAGAACCTCACCCTCACCGGCACAACCGCCATCAACGGCACCGGCAACAGCCTTGACAACGTGATCACCGGCAACGGCGGCAACAACACGCTCAATGGCGGCGCCGGTAACGACACCCTCGATGGGGGAGCCGGCAGAGACACCCTGATCGGCGGCACCGGCGATGACACCTACATCGTCGATTCCACCACCGATGTGATCACCGAAAACGCCGGCGAAGGCACCGACACGGTCAAGGCCAGCGTCACGTTCTCCCTGGCGGCTATCGGCAACGTTGAGAACCTCACCCTCACCGGCACCACCGCCATCAACGGCACCGGTAACGCCCTCAACAACGTGCTCACCGGCAACACCGGCAACAACAGCCTTGATGGTGGAGCCGGCAACGACACCCTGATCGGTGGGGCCGGCGACGACACCTACATCGTGGACTCCACCACCGATGTGATCACCGAGCTCGCCAACGAAGGCACCGACACCGTCAACGCCAGCGCCACCTTCTCTCTAGCCGCCAACGTTGAGAACCTCACCCTCACCGGCACCACCGCCATCAACGGCACCGGTAACGCCCTCAACAACGTGCTCACCGGCAACACCGGCAACAACATCCTTGATGGTGGTGCCGGCATCGACACCCTGATCGGTGGCGCCGGCGACGACACCTACATCGTGGACTCCACCACCGATGTGATCACCGAGGCCGCCAACGCCGGCACCGACACCGTCAACGCCAGCGTCACCTTCTCCCTGGCCGCCCTCGCCAACGTTGAGAACCTCACCCTCACCGGCACCACCGCCATCAACGGCACCGGCAACACCGGCAACAACGTGCTCACTGGCAACAGCGCCAACAACAGCCTCGATGGTGGTGCCGGCAACGACACCCTGATCGGTGGCGATGGCAACGACACGCTCACCGGCGGCGCCGGCACGGATAACTTCCAGTTCTCCGGAACAGCCGCCAACACCACCACCAACCGGGACACCTTGACCGATTACACTGCCGGGACCGACAAGTTGGTGTTCAGCAAAGCGGTGTATGGAGGCTTTGGCAACAATGCCACCTCAATCAACAACAACCAGCTGGTGGTAAGCGCAACGTTCACGGCATTCACCACCGGCAATCAACGGTTCGGCTATAACAACAGCACCGGCATCCTCTACTTTGATGCCGATGGCAGTGGCTCCACCTTCACCACCCAGCAGGTGGCGCTCTTGGGCACCGGAACCCATCCGAACACCCTGGCCACGACGGATTTTGTGTTGATCGCTTGATCACACATCTGACCGCAACAGCCAATCCTTCACCCCCTTCTCCACGGAGAAGGGGGCTTTTTTTACGGACACCCGCCTGCCATGGCCGCGAGCTGTGCCTCGAACCAGCCATGGCAAGACCCAAGGCCAAACGCCAAAGCCACGGCAAAAGACAAGTCCTGCCTCTGCCTAAGGCAAGGTTCGTTGAGGCTCAGCGCGCCTGGGCCACGATGAAGCTCAGCGGCAGATCGAGCAGCTTGCCGGCCCGGGGCACATAGGCCCGCTTGTTGAACACGTCGTAGTTGTGGCGCTCGATCACCGCCAGGATGCCGCGATAGAGCCGCAAAGAAGCCCACACCGGCCAGCGGGCATCGGCCGAAAGCCAGCGCACGCCGGCCTCGGAACGGGCGAACCAGCCGCGAGCCCGCTCAAGCTGGAAAGCCATCAGGGCCCGCCAGTTGTCGTTGAGGGTGCCGGCCAGAAGTTCGGCCTCGCTGTAGCCGAAGCGCTCCAGATCCTCCTGGGGCAGGTAGATGCGGCCACGGGCGCGATCCTCCCCCACATCGCGCAGGATGTTGGTGAGCTGGTTGGCGATGCCCAGGGCCACAGCCGCCTCGGTGGGATCGGGCTGCTCGCTCCAGGGGGCGGTGGTGTAGGCGGGATCGAGGCCCATCACATCCTGGGTCATCAGCCCCACGGTGCCGGCCACCCGGTAGCAATAGAGCTGAAGTTCAGCGAAATCGGCATAGCGGTGCTTCACCACATCCATGCGCTGGCCCTCGATCATGTCGAGGTAGGCCTGCAGGGGCTGGGGGAAGCGCTCAATCGTGTCCACCATCACCCGGTCGAAGCGATCACTCACCTTTCCCGCGAACAGGCCGCGGGTGCGTTCCTCCCAGGCATCAAGCCGCTCCAGCAGGGTGGCGGGAGGCAGGTCCTGGGCCGCGGGGCTGTCCATCAGCTCATCGGTGCGGCGACACCACACATAGATGGCCCAGATGGCGCGGCGCTTGGCCGGCGGCAGCAGCAGGGTGCCCAGATAAAAGGTCTTGGCCCACTCGGCGGTCTCACGCCGGCAGGCCTCGTAGGCCTCATCCAGGCCCGCTGCCAGGGGTGGGGAGGTGAGCGTCACCTCAGACCGGAGCCAGACCGGCGGCGGCTGGCGCAGATCCCGGGGCGGTGACTGCTCCAGTGGCGATCACACCGGCAGACTCGGCCGCACCGATCGCCTCGGCGCAAAGCCGGCCGCTGAGCACGGCGCCCTCCATCGAGGCGAGATAGCGCTGCATGGTGTAATCGCCGGCCAGGAAGAAGTTGGCGATCGGACTGGTCTGATCCGGCCGCAGCGCCTGGCAGCCGGGAACGGTCTTGTAAACCGAGAGGGGTGTTTTCACCACGATCGCCTTGCGCAGCGTGGCCGGATTGTCACCGGTGAAGTGCTGGGGGAAAAGACGCTTCAGCTCCTCCATGGTGGCCGCCACAATTTCATCATCGCTGCGGCCGATCCAGTCTTTGGCGGGGGCAAACACCAGCTCCAGCATCGAGCGATCGGGATCCTCGTATTCGCGGCAGGTGTTGCTCATGTCGGCATAGACACTGAGCAGAGGACTGCGGCTGAAGAGCAGGTGATCGATCGTGGTGAGCTTGCGGTCGAACCAGAGGTGGATGTTAATCACCGGCACCCCCTTGAGTCCATCCAGCTTGCTGAAATAGGGAAGATTCTTCCAGGTATCAGGCAACAGAAGCTTCAGGGGATCCACTGGCATGGCACTCACATAGGCGTCGGCCGTGATCGTGCGGCCTTCCTGGCCCTTGATGCCACCAATGCGGAAACCGGCCACGCGGCCATCCTCGGCCAGCGCAATCTCGCGCAGCGGCGCTTCGAAATGCACCTCCCCGCCCCGGGCGGTGATGTGGTCCACGATCGGCTGGCAGAGGCGCTGGGGCGGATTGCCATCGAGGAAGGCCATCTTCGAACCATCGCTCTCCTGCAGGAAGCGGTTCAGGGCCGTGAGCACCACCGTGCTGGAAATCTCATCGGGATCGATGAAGTTCAGTGCCTTGGCCATGGCAATGAACACCTCATCATTCACCCGCTCGGGAATGTTATGCAGGCGCAGCCATTCGGTCCAGGAGTATTGATCGCACTCCTCCACATAGCCCTGGCCCCGCAGCATCGCGGGCACCAGGCCAAGCCCGAAGGAGATCTTCTCGGGCCAGGTGAGCATGTCGTTGTTGCCCAGGATCGCCGCCACGCCGTTGAAGGGAGCCGGGATGTCGGGGAAATCGAAGCGGCTGTAAGTGCCCGGATTATCCTTCTGGTTGAAGATCATCGAGTGGCTCTTCCACTGCAGCCGGTCCTCGATGTTCAGCTCGGCGAACAGGCGGCGCATGTTGCGGTAGGCGCCGAAGAAGATGTGGAGGCCGGTCTCGTACCAGTCGCCATCGGCATCCTGCCAAGCCGCCACCTTGCCGCCCAGCACATCGCGGGCTTCCAGCACGATGGGGGTGTGGCCGGCGTCGCTGAGGTACTTCGCGCAAGAAAGCCCAGCCAGACCGGCTCCGGCAATGGCGACACGCATCCTGATCAACCCTCTACAGGATGCAACCTTATCGGCCGCCCTTCCCCGACGGCGACACCCACCGGCCGGGAATCGGCTGGAGACGGCTCGGCCTCCCTAAAGTCAGCCAAGCCGAGCCAGGCCGAGGACAGGCTGCGATGTCCGCTGCCACCATCTTTCTCCTCCAGCCCGCCTCCCCTCCAGCCAGCCGTTCCGAACCATGGCCGACACCCTGTTGAAATCCACCACCCGGCACATCCGGCTGTTCACGGCCCGGGTGGAGAACGGTGATCTGGTGGCCGATCCCGGCCAGCTCACGCTGGACATCGATCCCGACAACGAGTTTCTCTGGGACGATGCCGCCCTGGAGACGGTGCGGGGCCGTTTCCGCGCCTTGGTGGCCGACCATGCCGGCGCCGACCTCAATGAGTACAACCTCCGCCGCATCGGCTCGGAGCTCGAAGGGGAGGTCCGCGCCCTGCTCCAGGCCGGGGCGATCCGTTACAACCCCGACAGCCGGGTGTTGAACTATTCGATGGGCCTGCCCCGCACCAGCGAATCCCTGTGACCTTCTCCCGCGGCGACGGCCGATCCGAGCGTTATCCCCGATCCCGCTTCGGCCCCGCCCGCCCGGACGAAGCCGATGATGGCCGGCGGCGGCGGCCGGATCCCTATGGCGGGCGAGGCTCTGAAGAGCCGCCCTACCGAGATGCTGAACGCATGCCTCCCCGGGGTTACGGCAATGGTGGCCCCCCCGGAAGGCCCGGGCCCGGCGGCAGCGGCGAGGGTTCCGGCAAGCCCCCCTTCAACGTGGGCGGAGCCGCCCTCCTGGCCGGCGTGCTGGTGGTGGGCATCGGCATCGGCAGCGCCGTGACCAGCACCACCCAGGGCAACCAGGGCAACATCGCCAGCAGCCAGCAGCTCGATATGGCGGTGCCCGACCCGGAATTCTGCAAACAGTGGGGCGCCAGCGCCTTCGTGATGGACGTGGAGCTTTACACCACGATGAACCCGAGCAGCAGCTTCGTGACCCAGCCCACCCTGCAGGCGGGCTGCGTGATCCGCCGGGAGAACTGGGCCGTGCTCCAGAAACAGGGGGCCGTCACCGCCGAACAGATGCGGGAGTGCAAGCAGCGGATGAACACCTTCGCCTACATCGGCTCGATCCGCGACAAGCCCGTGGTGCGCTGCGTGTACCAAACGGACATCACCGGCAACAAATTCCAGACCCCCGGGGTGGCCGGAGCTGCCGACGACGCCGTGGGCGTGACCCCGGAAGGCGACAAGTTCTGAGCGGGCTCAGGCCGCCGGCGTTCCGGCCGACTCACCGCGGGGCTGGGTCTGGCGCAGGGGGCTGTCGGGGCTGGCGAACACCGGCAGCACCTCGCGCCGGAAGGCCTCGGCCGCCCGTGAGCAGTAGCGGGCGGGATGGCTGATCAGCTTGAGCTGGCGGCGCACCATCAGATCGGCCACCTGGGGGCGGTGCAGGGTGCCGGCCGCCAGCTCCCGCTCGATCGACACCACCGGCAGGAAGGCGGCCCCAAGGCCCGCCTGCACGGCATTCTTGATGGCCTCGAAAGAATTGAGCTCCATCTCGATCTTGATCCGCAGCACATCGAGCTTGGAGCGCATCAGCAGCTGGTCCACCATCTTGCGGGTGGTGGACTGGGCATCAAGGCACACGAAGCCGAGCCGGTAGAGATCGTCCTTGGTGAGCTCGGGAAGGCGGGCCAGCGGATGCTTGGGTGGCAGCACCAGGGCGAGCTCGTCGTTGGCATAGGGCAGCACCTGGAGCATGTCGTTGAGGTCGGCGGGCAGCTCGCCGCCGATGATCGCCAGATCCACTTGGCCATTGGCCACGCTCCAGCCGGTGCGGCGGGTGCTGTGCACCTGCAGCTGCACGGCCACATCCGGATACTTCTGGCGGAAGAGGCCGATCATCCGCGGCATCAGATAGGTGCCGGTGGTCTGGCTGGCGCCCACGATCAGGGAGCCGCCTCGCAGGTTGTGGAGATCGTCGAGGGCGCGGCAGGCCTCCTGGCACTGGCTGAGGATCCGGTCGCAATAGCTGAGCAGGAGATGGCCAGCCTCGGTGAGCTGGGCCTTGCGCCCGCCCCGGTCGAAGAGGGAAACATCCAGCTGCTTCTCCAGGTTCTGGATCTGCAGACTCACCGCCGGCTGCGTGACATAGAGGCTGTCGGCCGCCTTCTTGAAGCTGCCTTCACTGGCGATGGCCCGCAGGATGCGCAGCTGATCGAGGGTGAAGGGCAGATCGGCCATGGAGGGGCCCGGGGGGCCGGCACCGGCGAGCAGAAAAGCAAATCTAGGCGGGCCAGCTGAATCCGCCGAAGCCGGCTTCACATCCAGGGTGGTTCCCAGCGGCTGCCGGGAACCGGGCAGCATGGCCGCCACAGGCGCCCCAGTCCCGATGAACCCGGCCATCGCCATGGCATCCCCCAACCCCCACCACAGCAGCCTGGTGATGCTGGCCCTGCTGCTGGCCTTCGCCCTGCTCCACAGCGGCGGAGCCTCCCTGCGGGCCTGGGGGGCGGAGCGAATCGGCGAACGGGCCTGGCGCCTGCTGTTCGCCGCGATGAGCATTCCGGCTGCGGTGGTGGTGATCGGCTATTTCCTGGCCCACCGCTACGACGGCATCCGCCTCTGGAACCTGCAGGACCAGCCCTGGATCGTGCCCGTGGTCTGGGCCGGCACGGCGGTGAGCTTTCTGTTTCTCTATCCCGCCACCTACAACCTGCTGGAGATTCCGGCGCTGCTCAAACCCCAGGTGCGCCTCTACGCCACCGGCATCATCCGGGTGAGCCGCCATCCCCAGGCGGTGGGTCAGATCCTCTGGTGCGCCACCCACCTGCTCTGGATCGGCTCCAGCTTCACCCTCTGCGCCTGCGCCGGCCTGATCGCCCACCACCTGTTCGCCGTCTGGAACGGCGACCGGCGGCTGGCCAACCGCTTCGGTGCGGCCTTCGAGGAGCTCAAGGCCAGCACCTCGGTGATTCCCTTCCGGGCCGTGCTGGATGGCCGCCAGCAGCTGGTGCTCGGTGAATTCCTGCGCCCGGCCCAGCTGGGCATCGCCATCGCCGTGGCGGTGTTCTGGTGGGCCCATCGCTTCATCGGCCTCGGGGCCACCGCGTTTGCCCGCACCGGCCTGGCCCACGGGCTGGGCTGAGCGGCCGCTCTGGCGGCAGAGCCTGACAGGGCATGAACAACAGGGCCACCCTGCCTACACTCGGCCCAGACCGCCCCCGCCAGGATGCCCTCCGCTTCAGAGCTCGCCTGGTTGATCCCCCTGGTGCCCCTGCTCGGGGCCGCGATCACCGGTCTGGGGCTGATCAGCTTCAACCGCACGATCAACCGCCTGCGCAAACCCGTGGCCCTGCTGCTGCTCACCTGCGTGGGCATCGCGGCGGTGCTCAGCTACGCCGTGCTGGCGGAGCAGCTGGCCGGGGCCGGGGCGCGGGAGGTGCTGTTCAACTGGGCCAGCGCCGGCACCTTCAATCTCCAGATGGGCTACCGGGTGGATGCCCTGGGCGCCGTGATGCTGGCGCTGGTCACCACCATCGCCCTGCTGGTGATGGTCTATTCCGATGGCTACATGGCCCACGACAAGGGCTATGTGCGCTTCTTCACCTATCTGGCCCTCTTCAGCAGCTCGATGCTGGGCCTGGTGATCAGCCCCAACCTCCTGGAGATCTACGTGTTCTGGGAGCTGGTGGGGATGTGCTCCTATCTCCTGGTGGGCTTCTGGTACGACCGCGACGGTGCCGCCAACGCCGCCCAGAAGGCTTTCGTGGTGAACCGCGTAGGCGACTTCGGCCTGCTCCTGGGGATCCTGGGCCTGTTCTGGGCCACCGGCAGCTTCGGCTTTGAAGAGATCGGCAGCCGCCTGCAGGCGGCCGTGGCGGGCGGCAGCCTCAGCAACGGCGTAGCCGTGCTGCTCTGTCTGCTGGTGTTCATGGGTCCGATGGCCAAGTCGGCCCAGTTCCCTCTGCACGTTTGGCTGCCCGACGCCATGGAGGGCCCCACGCCGATCTCGGCCCTGATCCACGCCGCCACGATGGTGGCGGCCGGCGTGTTCCTGGTGGCCCGTCTCCAGCCGGTGTACGCCCCGTTCCCGGCGGTGCAGCTGGTGATCGCTGTGGTGGGCACCATCACCCTGTTCCTTGGCGCTTCCATCGCCCTCACCCAGCAGGATCTCAAGAAGGGCCTGGCCTACAGCACCGTGAGCCAGCTGGGCTACATGATGCTGGCCATGGGCTGCGGGGCCCCGCTGGCCGGGATGTTCCACCTGGTGACCCACGCCTTCTTCAAGGCGATGCTCTTCCTGGGGTCAGGATCGGTGATCCACGCCATGGAGGAGGTGGTGGGCCATGAGCCGGCCCTCGCCCAGGACATGCGTCTGATGGGCGGCCTGCGCAAGTACATGCCGATCACCGCGATCACCTTCCTGATCGGCTGCGTGGCGATCGCCGGCATTCCCCCACTGGCGGGCTTCTGGAGCAAGGACGAAATCCTCGGCCAGGCCTTCAACACCTACCCGGTGCTCTGGGCGGCCGGCTTCATCACCGCCGGCATGACGGCCTTCTACATGTTCCGCCTTTACTTCCTCACCTTCGAGGGCAGTTTCCGCGGCAATGACAAGGCCCTTCAGGCCCAGTTGTTGGCCGCCTCGGGCAAAGGTGGTGGTGAGGCCAGCGACGAAGGCCATGGTCACCACGCCGACCATCCCCACGAATCGGGCTGGCAGATGGCCATGCCCCTGGCGGTGCTCGCAGTGCCTTCGGTGCTGATCGGCCTGCTCGGCACCCCCTGGCACAGCCGCTTCGCCGAACTGCTCGATCCCCACGTGGCCGCCGAGATGGCGGAGCACTTTTCCTGGAGCGAGTTTCTTCCCCTGGCAGGGGCTTCAGTGGCCATCTCCGTGGCC
>Ga0209189_1002008_pt1 | contig 14715 bp, 14 predicted proteins | sample C_130820_EF_Meta_FD_187308 | JGI IMG/M metagenome (GOLD analysis project Ga0209189, IMG submission 187308) | Freshwater microbial communities from Lake Croche, Canada to study carbon cycling - C_130820_EF_MetaG (SPAdes) (version 3) | ecosystem: Environmental > Aquatic > Freshwater > Lake... | reverse complement strand
CAAGAAACTACCATATAATATAGAAAATCTTAGTGCTGGAAAAATAAGTCACAAAATAAACCTTGAAAGTGCGGTTGATGAATATACGATTTTGGTGGTCGATGGTGAAGACAAGAATATGATTCAAGGGGCTGATGTAAAAATCTTTGATGATATGATGCAGCCCGTTCCTTTAAAAGTAAATGTTAAAACAGGGGAATACAAATTAATCTTAGAAAAAAACAAAGATTATTTCCAAAAAATTGAAGCCAATGGATACATGGAAAAAACTGGAACGCTTCAACGCAGTTCTGGCAAATTTATTAGGATCAGTATGGAAAAGGTATTTCAGGCTGTGTTCTATTCAGCAATTGATAGTATAACCAAAAAACCAATTGAAGCAAAATATAAGCTAATGAGTTTAGACCAAAAAACATTAATTGGAACTTCTGATGCAACCAAACAATACAAAATCAGGCTTTTTCCTCAGAAAAATTATGTTTTGGAAATTTCAGCTATTGGTTATAAAACAATCACCGAAAACCTAGGTTTTGTGGCTAGTAAAACTGAAAAAGATGAAAGCAAAGTAATTGAACTACAAAAAGACACCTATACTTTCACATTCAAAATTATTGATGCTCAAAAGAAAGAAGCCCTAAAGAATGCTAATTTATCGGTTCTCAATTTTAATACTAACCAACCTGTTATTGCAACCATTGACAAAAATGGTTTTACTGTAAATTTAAAGATTGCAGAAACTTATTCAGTGACTGCTGAAGCGGAAAGCTATGAAAATTCTTTACAAAAAATTTATGTTAAGGCATTAACATCAATTAGCAAATTTGACCATGAAATCCCACTTTTTAAATACGACTTTGATAAAACCAAATTGATGGTAAAAGATGAAGAAAATGGTGGATTCGTAGCAAATGCTAATCTCAAAGTTTATAATTCCAATAATGAACCCATTTCGATTGCAGCAAATCTACTTTCGACAGAATGGTTGGCCGAACTCAAAAATGATGAGTTATATAATGTAGAAATTAAAGCCGATGGTTACCTACCTTACAAAGGTAGTTTACCAAAAATCCCATTGAATAAAACCATAAAGCTGATACTCAAAAAAGTACCAACACAAGATGTTTCCTTAGCACCAATTGACGCTCTGACAAAAAAAGGTATAATTGCAGATTTTAAAATTACAACTGGAGGTGAATTAGTGAATGGCACGCTCTTAAAAAGGGGTACACGAATGAAAGCAACTTTCATTCAAGATAAAATTTATGAAATTGAATTAAACCCACGAGGCTATAAAACTTTTAAAGATACCTTAAACATTGCCGATGCTGTGAATGGAATTATAACAATTCCACTAAAAAAAGAGACTTATGGTTTTAATTTTAAGGCTCTCGACTCAAAACAAAAACAACCAATACCGAATGTTACACTTAAAATAACTGATGAAAAAAATCAATCTTTTATGGCCAATTATGCCATCGAAACACAAGATTTTCAGACAAATTTAATTCCTGACAAAAAATACAATATAGAACTTGAAGCTCCAGGCTACGTTATTTACACTGATACAGTTGATGTAACAAGTTTAGCCTCGACTTCTGATTTCAAGCGTGAGGTGTTTATGTTAAAGCAAGAGGTTGAACAGGAAGTTGAACCAAAACCAGAATTTAAGCAAGAAGAGCCAAAAATAGTAGAGCAAAAACCAGAACCCATAACACAAATTGAAAAGAAAATCGATGTAATAGAGATAGCTGAAAAATCAGTCGAGCAAAAGCCAGAGTCTGATTTAAAAAAAGTAGAACATAAAGATGAAAAAACTTATGTAGATGAGGCAAAAGTTATTGTTGACGAAGATTTAAATGCTGAAATAATTAAGAATATAGGCCTCGGAAAAAGATTCAGATTAAGCAATTTTTACTTCGAAAAAAGTAGTTCACAAATTGAGCCTAAATCTTTACCTCAGCTTGATAAGTTGTTCAATATATTGCAGTTAAACCCAAATATTAAACTCGAAATAATAGGATATACTGATAATAACGGAGACCCACGCTTAAACCTCGCATTATCTCATTTTAGAGCAACGGTAATCTCGAATTATCTATTTAATAGAGGTACAGCCGCAAATAGAATAAAAGTTACAGGCAAAGGACAAGAGGGGCCTATTGCTCCGAACGATACTGAAGACAATCGTATAAAAAATCGACGAGTAGAATTTGTGTTTTTTGAAAACTAATATATAAAAGCAGAATTTTTGCAACAACCATCAAAAATTATTCTTTGGTTGTTGCTCTTTTTATACGGTCGTTTATAGCCCGTCCTAATCCTTTTTCGGGAAGTAATTCAGTAAAAATTTTATCAAAACCACGAGCATCTAGCAATCGCATATAGGCAAATAGGTTACTGGCTGCCTCACTCAAATCTCCAGTTGGTGAAAGTAAAAGTTGGTTTTCGAGAGAAATATTTGGATGAATCTTATCAAAACCCAAATAACCAATTTTCTGTGTATCCTCTTCCAACAATAACAAATCAGCAGCAAACAGTAACTTTGTACGTGGAGCATAATGACTTTTTAGCATTCCAGGAGCTTTCGGGTTTGACGATGAATGTTCTTCTATTCTTACCTTCCCTACAATCGCCTCAATTTCTTCGATCGCTAAACCTCCTTTCCTAAGAACAACGATTTCGCCATCAAAAAATCCAATAATCGAAGATTCAATTCCGACCTTACATTCTCCGCCATCTAATATATAATTAATTTTATCACCCAGCTGATCATCAACATGGTGGGCAGAAGTTGGAGAAATATATCCAAAAGGATTGGCACTCGGAGCAGCCAATGGGAAGTCTAAATTTTTTAATAATTCTAAAGCTAAAGGATGATTTGGAATTCTGACAGCAACCATATCAAGTCCAGAAGTGACTAAATCAGAAATAATTTCTTTTTTGGGTAAAAGTAAAGTTAAAGGACCTGGCATAAAATGCTTTGCTAAAAGCTGTGCTTGTTCAGGAATCTCCTTAACAAATTCATAAACTCGGTCAAGACTCGATGTATGTACAATTAATGGGTCGAAAGTCGGGCGATTTTTTACGGTAAAAATCTTGGTGATTGCTTCTATATTATAAGCATTTCCAGCCAATCCGTAGACTGTTTCGGTGGGTAAACCAACCACATCTCCAGCCATCAATACATCAATTGCTTGTTTTATATCCTTTCCTATTATTGCCATCAAACTAATGTATTTTCAAAATAAACAATATCATGTTCGGGATTAAAATTATACGGTTGCGTTTCTCTAAAACCCAAAGAAGCATAAAGATTATTAGCTGATTTTAACCGCCTCAAGGTATCGAGTTTTATGGTTGAATAACCTTTGTTTTTTGCTTCTTCCATCAATTTATTGGCCAACATTCTTCCAAGTCCCAAACCTTGAAACTCAGATTTCACAAACAAACGCTTCATTTCGCAAACTCCAACTTCAAGTTTCCAAAGTGCAATACAACCAGCAGCTTGCCCCCCTACTTTGGCCAAGAAAATCGACCCTTCTGGTTCAGCATATTTAGCTGGTAACTTCGCCAATTCGTTCTCAAAGTCTTGAAAATCTAGATTTACCTGCAAAAACTCAACGTATTCTCTGAAAAGTTGTTTTACATCTTCCAGATCTTGTTCAATAATTATTTTTTCTATTTCAATCTTTTTCATTCCTTAAAATTAATACCCAACCTCAACCAATGTCAAGCCTTCGGGAGGAACTGCCCTGCCCGCAAAATTTCTATTTTTGGAAACTATTATTTGTTCAAAATCGTCTAAACTTAATCTTTCAGCACCAATTTCAATCATTGTCCCAACAATTGCCCTAACCATTCCTCTTAAAAATCTATCGGCTTTTATATGAAACAACAAAGTCTTATCTTGTTGTTCCCAAAATGCAAACTCAATCTTACAATTAAAAGTTTGAACATCGGTTTTTACCTTACTAAAGGACTGAAAATCAATATATTGTTTCATTAACTCTCCTGCTTGGTTCATTAAATCAATATTTAGCTTAGGTTTAAAAAAATATGAAGTTTCGTAATCAAACGGCATTTTTTCTTGCCGAATTCTGTAAATATATCGTCTATGTATAGCATCAAATCGAGAATGAAACTCGCCTGAAACTATTTTTATTTGATGAATAGCAATATCTTTCGACAAAATTCCATTTAGACTATTCACAATCCTATCAGGATTTTCAATAACTTTTTCAATGTCAAAGTGTGCAAATTGTTGGGCAGCGTGTACACCAGTATCAGTTCTACTGCTACCCGTAATTTCAATCTTTTCTTTGAGCATCATTGACAATCCTTTTTCGATACATTCTTGTACCGTAATTGCGTTTGGTTGAATCTGCCAACCGTGAAACGAACTCCCTCTGTATGAACATTCAATTAAATAACGCATGTTGCAAATTTACGATTTACGAATGACGATTCACCAATTTAAAAAGAAAAAATCGTAGGTTTAATTACAAATTTAAATTTTAAAATATCAAAAATACACAACTACTTGACTATCAAAAAGATAAACATAAAACACGTTATTTAAATCCATCTTTACGCGTAAATCTTTATTGATTAATTGGAAATTTATGAAAGATATTACCCACATCGTGGAACATTTTACCCACAGCGTGGAACATTTAATTGTTTCTTAACATTAAAAGTCTGATATTTGTATTAGTAATTTTCTCTAACCTCAAGAAATGGGAAAAATAATAGCAATTGCCAATCAAAAAGGTGGTGTAGGCAAAACCACAACAACAATTAACCTTGCAGCCAGTTTGGCTGCACTAGAATTCCGTACGCTCATTATTGATGCAGACCCTCAGGCTAACGCCACTTCCGGATTGGGTTTTAATCCAAAAGAGGTCGAAAACAGTATATATGAATGTATGGTGGACAACATTCGTCCACGAGATATTATCATCGAAACCAATTTTCCCAACCTAGATTTGCTTCCATCGCACATCGATTTAGTTGGTGCTGAAATTGAGATGATTAACCTTCCGAAACGCGAAGAAAAAATGAAAGAGTCGCTCAAGGATGTAAAAGATATGTACGATTTTATAATTATTGATTGTTCTCCATCGTTAGGTTTAATCGTGATCAATAGTCTTACGGCTGCCGATTCAGTTATTGTACCGGTGCAGTGCGAATACTTTGCATTGGAAGGACTTGGAAAGTTATTAAATACAATCAAAATTATTCAACAACGCCTAAATCCAGCCTTAACGATTGAAGGAATCTTGCTGACGATGTACGATTTGAGGGTGCGATTATCAAACCAAGTTGTACATGAGGTAACAACTCACTTTAAAAATATGGTTTTTCAAACGCTAATTCCACGAAATATCCGACTATCAGAATCTCCGAGTTATGGAGTACCCGCACTTTCACAAGATGCGGATAGTAAAGGTGCAATTAGTTATCTGAACTTGGCACGTGAAATTTTGATCAAAAATGGAAAACTCGGAGTTGACAACTAATTATTATCAAACAACAACAACAACAATTAAGATGAGTAAAAAGTAACTCTGCTTTTTTACATTTCACATAGATATATGGAGCCTAGGATAGGAAATACAAAAAAAAGCATGACTGGGCTCGGAAGAGGTCTCGGTGCATTGCTCTCGGATTCGGGCTCGGAAAAAGGCTCAGAAAAAAGTTTTGAAACGCCTGTGCCTCGCCGTATGGAAGCCATGAGTTCGATGCACGAAATCATGATTGAGTCGGTAGAAACTAATCCATTTCAACCACGTACGCACTTCGATCAAGAAGCATTACAAGAATTAGCCGAGTCGATAAAAGTTTTGGGAATTATACAGCCCATTACTGTTAAAGAATCAAGTCCTGGAAAATATACGCTCATTTCGGGTGAGAGACGTTTACAAGCGTCGAAATTGGCAGGATTTAATAAAATTCCAGCCTATATTCGAACTGCCAACGACCAGCAAATGCTCGAAATGGCTCTTATCGAAAACATTCAACGTGAAAACTTGAATGCAATCGAGATTGCCCTAAGTTATCACCGTTTATTAAGTGAATTCCAATTGAAACAAGAAGAATTAGGTGAAAGAGTTGGAAAAAACCGAACTACAGTAAATAATTATTTGAGGCTCTTGAAATTGCCCAATGTGATTCAAGCGGCTGTTAGAGATAGTGATATTTCAATGGGTCATGCACGTGCATTGATTAATATTGATAATCACGAAACACAGATTAAACTTTTTAATAAGATTGTTCAAGAAAATTGGTCAGTACGAAAGATTGAAGACGAAGTACGAAGATTAACCTTGATAATTCCAGAAGAAGAAAAGTCAACTCGCCTAGTGACGATTAAACAAGAGATTTCTTCTTTACAATTTAGATTACAGGGATATTTTGGAACAAAAGTTTTAGTGAAAGCTGATGATAAACACAAAGGCGAAATTAAGATTCCATTTACTTCAAAAGAAGAACTCGACAAAATTCTTAATGCAATAAAAGTCAACGATTGATTCTAATAGCATAAAATTGACGAATAACGAGTAACGAATGTAAAATTCTTATTTCCAAGCATACATTGTCTTTGAAATAAATTAATCCGTTTATTTGTAAAAATTCAAGATAATGATTAGTGTTTGGTAATTTATAATTCTTTTATCGTCATTCTAAATCGCACGGGCAACCCCGTCGTCATTCTGTAAAATGATAAGAATTTTAATTGTCTTTTTCTTCGTTTCAACCACTGCTTTTGCACAAAAACTTGATACAACTAAAATATTAAGTACCACAAAAACAGTAGTTGACACAACAAAGAAATTAAGTTTTCTAAAAAACGCACTCAAAACAGATTCTTCCAACAAAAGAAGTATCCCACGAACTGTTCTGTTACGTTCTTTAGTGCTTCCAGGTTGGGGCCAAGCCACCAACAAACAATATTGGGTAATTCCGATTGTTTATGTAGCAGCTGCCGGCGGAGTTTATACCATTTGGTGGAATAATGATAAGTATAAATTTTATAGAGGTTTTTTATCGCAAATCGTTGTTGATAAAAAAACTGAGGTTTTTATTCCTGTAAAAGGAGAGTTACGCGGCCCATTTGTGAAGACACAAATCGAACCAGCGGTTAAGGCTTATCGTCGTCAACGAGACCTTTCTTGGATAGGATTAGCAGTTGGTTGGACTTTACAGGCGATTCAAGCAAATGTTTCTGCCCACCTAAAAGGTTTTGATATGACAGAAGATATTTCGTTGAAGTTTGAACCCGCATTAGAGTCTTCATCATTCGGAATATCCGCTGGTGTAAAACTTAGATTAAACTTTTAATATTTCAAATAAATTACAAGCTGAAAGTATGCGAATTGCACTTTTAGGATACGGAAAAATGGGTAAAGTAATCGAACAAATTGCTTTAGACAGAGGTCACGAAATTTCATTAAAAATTGATATTAGTAACCGTACCGAAATCCTTTCACTTAGCCGTGAAAATACCGATGTCGTTATTGAGTTTAGTTCACCAGAATCGGCCTACGGAAATTTAAAATATTGCATGGAGTTCGGAATTCCGACAGTATGTGGTACAACGGGTTGGCTTCAACATAAACCTGAAATCGAAAAACTTTGCGTTGAAAGTAAATCAGCGTTTTTCTACGCTTCTAATTATAGTATAGGTGTAAATCTTTTTTTCGAGCTAAACAAAACTTTGGCTCGTTTGATGAATCCCTACAAAGAATTTAAGGTTTCTAGCAATGAGATTCATCATACAGAGAAAAAAGATGCTCCAAGCGGTACTGCAATTACATTGGCAGAAGGAATCATTGATAATCTTTCGGTTAAAAACACTTGGGTAAATAATCAAATTGCGGCAGAAAATGAAGTACCAATTTGGTCGTCGAGAGAAGGAAAAGTTCCAGGAACACATACTATAAAATATATTTCAGACGTTGACCAAATAGAAATCACACATATTGCAAACAGTCGTCATGGCTTTGCACTTGGTGCAGTTATTGCAGCCGAATGGCTCAATGGCAAGCAAGGAATATTTGGAATGAACGAGCTTTTGGGATTGAAATAACTATCAAAAATAACCATAAACAGATTCTAAAGTATTAAAATTTATATCAATGGCAGAAGTACAAATTAATAAAAAAACAAAAAAGCAAAAATCAGCTTTTAGAGAATGGTGGGATTCGGTATTATTTGCAGTTGTAGCTGCTACACTCATCAGATGGATGTTTTTGGAAGCTTATACAATTCCAACGGCTTCAATGGAAAAAAGCTTGTTAATCAATGACTTCCTTTTTGTAAGCAAATTGCACTACGGTTCTCGTACACCAAAAACAATCCTACAAGTACCGCTTACGCACCAAAAAATTTGGTTTACAGAAATACCTTCCTATTCTACACTTATTCAATTACCGCAATTTCGTTTACCGGGATTTACGAGTGTGAAAAATAATGATGTGGTAGTATTCAATTATCCTGGTTGCCCTGAACGACCTGATGAATTTGGTGGATTTGACAAATACCCAGTTGATTTACGTACCAACTATATCAAACGTTGTGTAGGTATTGCCGGCGATGTTCTCGAAGTTCGTGATGGCCAAGTTTTTATCAATGGTAAAATGTCGGATAATCCTGAGAATATGCAAATGGAATATGCCATCGAAACCAATACACAGGTAAATGAAAAGGTTTTCAAGAAATACCAAATCACTGAGTTTGAGCAAGACATGCGAATGACCGACAAAACGATTTATTATGTTACGGCATCGGCTAAAGCAGTGAGTGATATGAAAAATCTGGACTTCGTAAAAAGTGTAACACCGATGATTATGCCCAAAAGCGATTCGGCAGATATGCGTTATCCAACATTTCCGCATAATCCTAAACTTTTCCCATTTAATAGAGACAATTTTGGTCCAATCACAATTCCGAAAAAAGGAATGACTATAGCTTTGGATGAGAAAAACATTGCTCTCTATAAAGGTGTAATTACAACTTTTGATGGTAATGATAACGCCAAATACGCAGATGGAAAAATCACATTGGATGGAAAAGTAATCACGTCATATACTTTCAAACAAGATTATTTCTTTATGATGGGCGATAACCGTCACGGTTCTGATGATTCTCGTTTCTGGGGCTTTGTGCCTGAAGACCACATTGTAGGAAAAGCAGTATTTATATGGATGTCAATCGACAGCGAAGGAAGTTTCTTAAACAAAATACGTTGGAGTAGATTGTTTTCAATAATTAAATAAGTCACTGAGATACAAAGTAGCAAAGGCACAAAGAATAAGTTTCTTTGTGCCTTTTTTTCTTTCCAAAGAAGTTCTTAACCAAAATCTTTTTGAGCCTTAGAGCCTTCGCCTCTTTGTGCCTACCACTCGATTCCCGCAAATCCCTTACTTCTCAAATAATTATTAGCCTGGCTAAAGTGTTTGTTTCCAAACCAACCACCAAAATTAGCCGCCATTGGCGATGGATGCTTTGACTTCAATACAAAATGCTTAGAAGTATCAATTATCTTACCTTTGTCTTGGGCATATTTTCCCCAAAGCAAAAACACTACTCCTTCTTTTTCATCATTAATACATTGGATAACGGCATCGGTAAACTGCTCCCAGCCTTTATTTTGGTGTGAACCTGCACTCGATGCCTGCACCGTCAACGTTGAATTTAATAAAAGCACACCTTCCTCGGCCCACCTCTCAAGATTACCACTTTTTGGAAAAGGCACACCTAAATCATCATTAAGTTCTTTAAAAATATTGATTAGTGATGGTGGAAAAGTAACACCATCATTGACTGAAAAACTCAATCCATTGGCTTGGCGAGGACCATGATAAGGGTCTTGACCTAAAATAACAATGCGAGTTTTTTCAAATGAACATTTATCAAACGCATTGAAAATCAAACCTCCCGGCGGATAACATACAGTAGTCTTATAGGCATCTTTTACAAAAGTCAATAAACTTTCAAAATAAGGCTTTTCAAATTCTTTTCTTAATCTAACTTTCCAGCTTTCTTCAATTTTCACATCCATACAATAAAAAAATAAGTTGATTTAAATATTTTTTGTATTTTTACCTAATTAAGATAATAAAAATATGCTTTACGTATCCTTTAAATAAATTTTGGTAAATTTAGTATATTTAAATATAATTTAATCTTTATATTGCAATTCAAATAACCGGTAATTAAAAAACTTATATAAAAATACCATGATTACAACTGCCGTAACTGCTGGTGTTAAAGTAACAGTAAAAACGGAATATCAGCCTTCGTATTCAAATCCGCTTCAAGAACATTTTGTTTTTACCTATCGAATTTGTATCGAAAATAACAGTGAAAACACTATTCAATTGTTGCGTCGTCAATGGTTCATTTTTGATACGAATGGCACTGTAAGAGAAGTAGAAGGCGAAGGCGTTATTGGAGTACAGCCAGTTTTAGAACCTGGCGAAATCCATGAATATGTTTCAGGCTGTAATCTAAAAACTACGATTGGAAAAATGATGGGCAGCTACCTCATGGAAAGAATGATTGATGGAAAACAGTTTTACGTTGAAATTCCAGAATTTAACTTGATTGTTCCTTACCGACAAAACTAAAAATAAAGATACGAATCAAGGCACGGCTACAACCGTGCTTTTTTAGTTTAAATCGTAAAAAAAATATAGTTTTTAAAAACTATATTCAATTCTAAGTTAAATTTGCAACATTGATTAATTCTCAAAACACTCTTATTTATAATTAACAACAAATCATGCAATACAGAATAGAAAAAGATACGATGGGCGAGGTACAAGTACCTGCTGATGTTTATTGGGGAGCTCAAACTCAACGCTCAATCGAAAACTTTAAAATAGCTCAGGATATAAATAAAATGCCAAAAGAAATTATCAAGGCATTTGCTTATTTAAAACACGGAGCTGCCTTGGCCAATAATAAATTAGGCGTTTTACCAAAAGAAAAAGCTGATTTGATTGGAACTGTATGCAATGAGATTTTGGCAGGTAAATTGGATGACCAATTTCCTTTGGTTGTTTGGCAAACTGGATCAGGTACGCAATCAAATATGAACTGCAATGAGGTAATTGCTTACCGAGGTCACGTATTGCAAGGGGGAGATTTATCTGACAAACAGAAGTATTTGCACCCAAATGATGATGTAAATAAATCACAATCTTCGAATGATACTTTCCCAACAGCGATGCACATTGCTGCCTATAAAATGTTGATGGAAACGACTATTCCAGGTATCGAAAAACTACGTGATACTTTGGCGGCAAAATCGGCTGATTTTATGCACGTTGTAAAAATCGGTCGTACTCACTTCATGGATGCAACACCTTTGACAGTTGGACAAGAGTTTTCGGGGTATGTTTCTCAGTTAAATCACGGTTTGAAAGCCATCAAAAATACATTAGAACACCTCTCTGAATTAGCACTCGGTGGAACTGCCGTCGGGACGGGAATCAATACACCCGAAGGTTATTCAGAAGTTGTAGCAAAACAAATTGCCGATTTAACAGGTCTTCCATTTATCACAGCCGAAAATAAATTTGAGGCTTTGGCAGCTCATGACGCTATTGTAGAATCACACGGTTCATTGAAAACAGTAGCAGCGAGTTTGATGAAAATCGCTAACGATGTTCGAATGCTTTCATCTGGCCCACGTGCCGGTATTGGCGAATTGTTTATTCCAGACAACGAACCAGGTTCGTCAATCATGCCGGGAAAGGTAAATCCAACTCAGTGCGAAGCCCTTACAATGATTGCGGCACAAGTAATGGGAAATGACGTAGCCATCAATTTTGGTGGTGCAATGGGGCACTTTGAACTAAATGTATTTAAACCAGTAATGATTTTTAACTTTTTGCATTCAGCACGTTTGATTGGCGAAGGTTGCGTTTCATTCAATGATAAATGTGCAGTTGGTTTAGCTCCAATTGAAGAAAACATTCAAAAGCACGTAAATAACTCTTTGATGCTTGTAACTGCTTTAAACACAAAAATTGGTTATTATAAATCGGCAGAAATTGCTCAAACTGCCCATAAAAATGGTTCAACTTTGAAAGAAACAGCCATCAGCTTAGGTTATGTAACAGCCGAAGAATTTGATGCTTGGGTAAAACCGGAAGAAATGGTGGGAAGTTTGAAATAAATCATTTATGTTCGAGTTTTGATGTTATAATTTTGGTTTCTCCAAGCATCAAAACTCGAACAACTAACATCAAAAACAATGAGTGAAACTATCACATGGAAAGATTTTGAAAAAGTAGAACTCCGTGCTGGAACTATCATCGAAGTAAATGATTTTCCGAAGGCACGTAAACCAGCTTACAAACTTATGATAGATTTCGGAACTGAAATTGGAATCAAACGCTCTTCTGCACAAATTACAAAACTCTATTCAAAGCAAGAATTACTCGGCAAACAAGTAATTTGTGTGACAAATTTTCCACCACGTCAAATCGCCGATTTCATGTCGGAAGTACTTACTACTGGTTTTATTTTAGAAAATGGCGAAGTGGTTTTATCCGAACCGCAACAAAAAATACCCAACGGAAGTCTTTTAGCGTAATATCATGAACTTTTTTTTGCTAATTTGGCTTATTAGTTTTTACATTTGTATAAAAATTCAGTCAAATCAATGAAAAAGGCTATATTCCGCATATTTAATGTGTTGATGGCAGCAGTTGTGCTACTAAGTAGTACTGGCTTTGGTTTGGTCGAACACTCTTGTACTGTAAAAGGTAAACAAACTTCTTTACACAAAAGCGGAGGTAATTGTTGCAATAAAACTTCTCAAAAAGATTCTTCTCAGCAGAAAACTACCGTAAAAAAATCTAATTGCTGTACTGAAAAAGAAAAATACGAAAATATTGATTATTCTTCATCAGCCTCTCAAAGCGTAGCTAAATTTGTTCAAATTGGCTTAGATCGGACAAAAACTTTAGTATATTCATTTTTAAAAATAATCGTAGAAGAAATTTTAGATAATATTTCTTCCAAAAACAATTCATCTTCTCCTCCTTCTGATGGTCGAACCATCTTGATTTTCATCCAATCATTCTTGATTTGAGATAAATTTCTGTCTTTATTTTACACAGTTTTATCGTAAATCTTTCAATTCTCTTTTCTTGAATTTCTAATAAGATATTCAATTTTACATTTTTTTGTTTATAAAAAAGGTAATTCAAGACTTAATAGTCTGTGTAATTATCAAGAAAGATAGCGTAAAATCGTAAAAAATCATTAACAAACAATTATTATGACACATACATTTGAAGTAACAGGCATGACTTGCGAAGCCTGCGAATATAAAATTCAGCATTTATTTTCGGGAGTTGAAGGTGTCAAATCTGTAATAGTTGATAAAACAACTAATACGGCAACGGTTGAAATGGAAAAAAATATTCCGTTAAGTAATTTTCGAGAGGTTATAAAACCCTATTCAAAATATTCGGTAAGTGAAAAAACAACAACACCAACGCATATTGAAGAAGAAGTTGCAAAAACTTGGTTTGCGACCTATCGCCCACTTCTTCTAATATTTTCGTTTATCACAGGAATTTCAATAATTAAAGCTTTTCATAACAACATTTTTGAATCTGAACATTTCAGTTGGATGAGCTTCATGGATAATTTTATGGCGGGATTTTTTGTTGTATTTTCATTTTTTAAGTTTTTAAATCTAAAAGCATTTGCTGAAAGTTATGCCATGTATGACTTATTTGCAATGAAAGTTCCTACTTACGGATTCGTTTATCCATTCATCGAATTAGGCTTGGGTTTGGCTTATCTGACAGCATTTCAACCAGCATTTACGAATTGGGCTACGGTAATAATTATGGGGTTCAGTTCGATTGGAGTTATACAAAGTGTTGTCGATAAACGAAAAATTAGATGTGCTTGCTTGGGAACAGTTTTTAATTTACCCATGAGTACGGTTACAATTATTGAGGATTTATTAATGGTCGGGATGGCCATTTTAATGATTATTATTTAAAAAATATGAAAAAAGGAGTATTTCAGCGAAAAATCAGAAAAACACATCGTTGGATGGGTGTAATCTTAGGTATTCAATTCTTTTTATGGACAATCGGAGGACTGTACTTTAGTTGGTCAAATATGGATGAGGTACACGGCGACCACCAAAAAGCTCATATTCACCCAATTAGTGCTGATGTGACCCTTGTAAATCCTAAAGAAATAATCGACCAAATTAAGTTGAAGGATTCGGTAAATTTCCTTTTGGATATTCGATTAATACAAATTCTGAATCGCCCATTTTATCAAATTGCCTACTCAAAAGAACATGATAGAGGCAAAAAAATACAATTGGCCAATGCAAAAACTGGCGAGTTACGAACTGCTTTAAGCAAAGAAGAAGCAATTGAAATTGCCAAGAAAAATTTCAAAAATGAGACACCAGTAAAGTCTGTCGAGTATTTGACCAATACAAATGGACATCATGAATACCGAGAGCAACCACTACCCGCATTTGCTATTACATTTTCACATCCAACAAATACCACTGTTTATGTAGCAAGTGAACTCGGAACGGTACAAAAATTTAGAAATAATAAATGGAGAATCTTCGACTTTTTGTGGATGCTTCATACAATGGACTACCAAAGCCGAGACAATATATCGAACTGGCTGCTTAGAGCCTTTTCAATTTTCGGA
>Ga0209189_1002005_pt1 | contig 14720 bp, 13 predicted proteins | sample C_130820_EF_Meta_FD_187308 | JGI IMG/M metagenome (GOLD analysis project Ga0209189, IMG submission 187308) | Freshwater microbial communities from Lake Croche, Canada to study carbon cycling - C_130820_EF_MetaG (SPAdes) (version 3) | ecosystem: Environmental > Aquatic > Freshwater > Lake... | reverse complement strand
AAACCCAGTGTTTATGCGGGTTTCAAGCCGACCAAAACCGAGTGTGTAACTTTTGTGTAAGTCGAGGTTGTATTTTCTAACAAGTTTCATACCTTAATTCTTTTATTAATCAAAAACTTAGGGAAGATTAAAGTTACACAATGTGTAACTTAATATTTTAATAATTAAGTAACCTAAATCGTTACAAACAAATATAACGAGCCTAAGTAAAAGTCAGCTTGTCTTAAATTTCCATATCGCAAATCCCACTTACCACTATCAATATCATTCTTCAAGTTACTTACATATTCGTCAGCCAATCTACTATCAACAAAGCTCCAAGAGGAGCAACTTTGTCTCGCTTTTTTATTCAATAACTGCTCTGGTCTTCCGTAATAAGCTTCATTAAATCCGTCACTACAATTTAATGGAATTGGAACTTGTATTGAATTTACTTTTTGATTAAGTCCATCCTCTATTTCTTCTTTAGATGGAAAACGTTTAGCTTCAATTTCAAGTATTTGTGGAGCGTAATCGTATAACCAATAATCACAAACTTTACTCGGCAAGCAAGACATTAAGATTACTTTACCTTGCGTTACACGGCGCATTTCAGCAAGTCCTTTTCTTAAATCTTTCCATTGATGTATGGAAAATATAGACATAGACGCATCAAACGTGTTGTCAGCAAATGGTAAATCTTCAGCTACAGCATCGATAGCAGGGTTTAATCCATTAGGACGTTGAGCCCTCATAGTGCTTGAGGGCTCAACAGCTGTTATGTTAATGTTTGTGGGCTCGTAAGAACCAGTGCCAGCACCAACGTTTAATACTGAATAAGCTTGGCCTAATTGCGAAACAATAACTTCTGTTATTTTGGATTCTGGCTTGCGAAAGTCACTGTAACTGCTACCAATAATTCCATAGTCAGTATCTCCAGCACTTCCATCTTTGTTCATTTCTCACTTCCATTACGTAACTATGATTTCGAATAGTGTCTCGAGTGTGTAAGTTTATGTGTAACTTAAAACCTTCACAACCAATAAAATCAATGACTTAGTGATTTCTTAGATTGACACTCAAAAAACAAAAGTCCTTACTAATCAATCACTTAAAAATTCCCGTCATTCCCACTCAATAGTAGCCGGCGGCTTACTAGAAACATCCATAGTCACCCGATTAATTCCGCGCACCTCATTGATAATGCGCCCCGAAACTTTCTTCAACAGCGCATAAGGCAATTCAGCCCAATCCGCGGTCATAAAGTCGCTGGTCTGCACCGCGCGCAAGGCCACTACATATTCATAAGTTCTGCCGTCACCCATCACACCAACACTTTTCACGGGCAAGAAAACGGTGAAAGCTTGGCTAGTAAGGTCGTACCAAGATTTACCCGTTGCTTCATCGCGGAAGTTACGCAACTCTTCAATAAAAATCGCATCGGCTCTACGCAGTAAATCGGCATATTCTTTTTTTACTTCACCAAGAATACGCACACCCAAACCAGGCCCAGGGAATGGATGGCGGTAAACCATTTCGTGTGGCAGTCCCAACGCCACACCTAATTCGCGTACCTCGTCTTTAAATAGGTCGCGTAACGGTTCTAGCAACTTCAAACCCAATTGCTCAGGCAATCCACCCACGTTGTGGTGGCTTTTGATGGTGACTGCTTTTTTGCTCTTCGCGCCACCTGACTCAATCACATCTGGATAAATCGTTCCTTGGGCTAAAAAGGTCGCACCTTTGTGGCCGCCATCCCCCGCTTTTAGTTTGGCGGCCTGCTCTTTGAACACGTCAACAAACAAACCACCAATGATTTTGCGTTTCGCTTCTGGATCACTGACCCCAGCCAGTTTGCCTAAAAAGAGATCGCTGGCATCCACGCGAATCACTTTTGCCTGGAGTTTGCCAACAAACATCTCCATCACCAAATCGCCTTCGTTCAAACGCAACAGGCCGTGGTCAACAAACACACACGTCAATTGGTCGCCAATGGCGCGGTGTATCAATGCGGCTGCGACCGACGAGTCGACTCCGCCTGATAAGCCTAAGATAACTTCTTCATCACCCACTTGTTGGCGAATCAACTCCACGGCTTCAGCGACGTGGTCACGCATGACCCAATCGGGTTTTGCGCCACAAATATCGCGCACAAATCGGTTGAGCATGGCTTGGCCTTGCACCGTGTGCGTCACCTCAGGGTGGAACTGCACGGCATAGAACTTACGGGCTTCGTCTGCCATGCCTGCGATGGGGCAACTAGGCGTACTGGCCATCACTTTGAAACCTGATGGCAGTTCAGTCACCTTATCTCCATGGCTCATCCACACCTTGAGCATGCCGTGACCTTCGGCCGTGGTGAAGTCAGCAATATCTTTGAGAAACGCCGTATGTCCATGGGCGCGCACTTCGGCGTAACCAAATTCACGGGTTTGCCCACTTTCTACTTTTCCGCCCAGTTGTTGGGCCATGGTTTGCATGCCGTAGCAAATGCCCAGCACTGGAATTCCCAACTGAAAGACGACATCAGGCGCGTTGTCGGTGGTTTCTTCATAAACACTAGCGTGGCTGCCAGACAGAATGACGCCTTTTAAATTGCCATCTGCGGCAAAGGATCGCACCCATTCTTCGCTGACATCACAGGGATGTACTTCGCAGTAAACATGGGCCTCACGCACGCGGCGGGCAATGAGTTGGGTGACTTGGGAACCGAAGTCAAGAATAAGAATTTTGTGGTGTGACATCAATAAAAAAGGGCCTTAAATGGCCTTGGCGTATTGTCTCAAAAAACAAAACCGCCCCGAGAGGCGGTTTGTTATGCGGTTAAAGCAGCAATGGAAGCTATTCAGCGCGGTAGTTAGGCGCTTCCTTGGTGATTTGCACGTCATGCACATGGCTTTCTCGTATGCCTGCCGTGGTGATCTCCACAAATTCAGCCTTGGTTTTCATGTCATCGATGGTGGCGCAGCCGCAATAACCCATGCTGGCCCGAATTCCGCCCGCCATTTGGTAGACGATGCTGATCATTGAACCCTTGTAAGGCACTCTTCCTTCAATACCCTCAGGCACGAGTTTGTCTGCATTTGGGTTGCCCGTGCTCGACTCTTGAAAATACCGATCAGCACTGCCTTGTTGCATCGCTCCAATGGAGCCCATGCCACGGTAACTCTTGTAACTGCGTCCTTGGTAGAGGATGACTTCCCCGGGCGCTTCTTCTGTGCCTGCGAACATGCCACCCATCATCACGCTTGACGCGCCTGCGGCCAGCGCTTTTGCAATATCACCGCTGTAGCGAATACCGCCATCTGCAATCAACGGAACGCCCGTACCTTGTAAGGCTGTGGCCACGCTATCAATCGCCATGATTTGTGGAACACCAACGCCCGCCACGATACGCGTGGTGCAAATAGAGCCCGGGCCAATACCCACTTTCACGGCATCCGCCCCCGCTTTGACCAAAGCCAAAGCAGCAGCACCCGTCGCAATGTTTCCGCCCACTACATCAATATGCGGATAGTTTTGTTTGACCCACTTCACGCGTTCAATCACACCATGGCTGTGTCCATGCGCGGTGTCGACCACGATGGCGTCAACCCCAGCTTTGACCAAGGCCTCAACACGCTCTTCAGTGCCCTCGCCTACACCCACTGCTGCACCTACACGCAATCGACCCGTAGCGTCACGCGCTGCGTTGGGGAAACTAGTCTGCTTAGTAATATCTTTGACGGTAATCAGCCCTTTGAGTTCAAACGCCTCATTGATCACCAGCAATCGCTCTAGTTTGTGTTTGTTCAACAAAGCTTTGGCTTGTTCGGGTGTCGTGCCTTCAGGCACCGTCACCAAACGCTCGCGTGGCGTCATGATTTCTTTGACTTGCACGTCGTAACGGCTCTCAAAGCGCAAATCACGGTTTGTCACGATGCCTACCACTTTGCCACCATCGCACACTGGGAACCCAGAGATGCCTAGCTCTTGTGACAAAGCCAATACCTGACGCACTGTATGGCTGGGCGTGATGATCACCGGGTCAAGCAACACACCACTCTCATAACGCTTCACTTTGGCAACTTCTGCCGCTTGCTCAGCAGCAGTAAGATTTTTATGCACGATACCGATGCCCCCCTCTTGGGCAATCGCAATCGCTAAACGTGACTCGGTGACGGTGTCCATGGCCGCAGAAACCAAGGGCAAATTGAGTGCAATATTGCGTGAAAAAATAGTAGCGAGGGAGGCGTCCTTAGGCAGGACTTGGGAGTAGGCGGGCACCAGCAACACGTCGTCGAAGGTGAGGGCTTTGCCGAGAAGGCGCATGGGAGAGCTCCAAAGATTTGTATTTTAGTTGCGCAAGCATTCACGCTGTATACAAGCTATCAAGACCGTTTAGCCAAGGGTAAATTCAATAACAAGTTTTGTGGTTTCAATTTCAGTCGTTGTTCTGCGTCCATCGCCATAGCCAAATAAACAGGTTTACCTTGAAGTTGCGCAGACATATCGGTCGGTTCAAGAAAATGCAACGAAAACAAGCACAACATGCGCTCCATTCTCTCCGTATCCACCTCTTCGCCTTGGTAAAGCGCGTTCAATACACCGCTGGCTTGCGCGTCTAGTCCTACATGCCAGACCCACTGGTCATCGTCTATATCTTTTTCGGTTTGTATGCGAACAGATACACCCAAGAAGTGCTTAATCCACTGCGCCATGACATCGCATAGAGCGTCTAAAGCAGGTTGCCCATGGTTGAGTTGCACGGCCCAATCGAAACTCTCGCCACGAGACCAGTACTGATCGGCAGATTCGGGTTGCAGCACATCGAGATCCACGCTTTTGAGTTTGATACCGCCCTTTTGAAGCAAATCACCTAAAGACCCGAAACTACTTTGCGTGGCCAAACGCTCGACTGTTTCTTCATCCGCCGCCATCACTACGCCATCGTTCAGCACTGTTATTTTTTGTGTTCTAAAAAACATCTCAGCGATTCGAACTTGCATTGCATCTGCGTCGTCTTTCAGAATATGGCGCAGCAAGATTTGACTGATTTGATGGACCAGCAAAGGTGGTACATCCACACCATCGCCCTTAAACAGAGCCAAATAGCTCGCCTCTAAAGTGGGGTGAGCCAATATCCGTTGCCTGAAACGCAACCACACGGCATAGTTGTCGCGTGCGTCCGCATCTTGCAAAGACGCGAGTTGGTCAGCTTTAACTTCCCTGCGTGGGCCATCTAACAAATGCTGATGTAGATCGATTTCAGCAGCACAGGATGTCTCCATGGGCGCGAGTTCTGGTCGCTCTAATAAAAAACGTAGAAAGTCATCCGTTACCACCAAGTGGCCAGCAGTATTGGTTTCTAAAAACGTATAGCCACATAAGGGCCAGAAGTTGTGTGACATTCAATAGCCTGGTTTAGCGCCCTTGCGTCGCGTGGCAAATAAGCCAGCGGCACGAGACCCTTGTTTTTGAAAACGCTCTCTTCTAGCGACTTTAGGATCGACCTTTAAGGGTCGATAGATTTCTAGACGGTCCTCGTCACGCAATGCATATTCATCTGTTACCGGGCGTCCCCAGACACCAAGCGTCCATTCACCATCGTCTGTCGACAATTTGGATGGGAAATTTTGAAATGCCTGACAAGCGAAAAGCGCATCTTTGACCGTGCTTAATGGAGACAACTCCAACCTATGCTCAGATACTTCGCGGGGCTCGATCGAATACACCACAGTAATACGCAACAGACTGGAAGCCATCACACGTAGACTTTTTCTGCACGTTGCACAAACGCATCGATCAAGGTGGCAGCGATTTTGTCAAACAGAGGGCCGACTAACGCGCCAAACATGCTCTCAAAACTGTATTGCAAAGTGAGTTCTACGCGGCAAGCCCGTTGCATCTCTGAACTACCCTCTTGCGCTAGCGGATAGAAATCCCAGGTGCCATCCAACTGTTTAAAAGGACCGTCAATCAAAGACAACTTCACCTGACGTCCTTGCGTATGCAAATTGCGCGTTGTAAAGCTTTTATGGAACCCACCCAAGGCCATACCAATTTCAGCCACCATGCCTGTCGTATCTTGCGAGACAATACGGGTTTTGTCGCACCAAGGCAAAAATTCCGGATAAGAAGAGACATCGGTGACCAGCGCAAACATTTCCTCAGCGCTAAACCAAATAAGAACGGACTTGTGAACTGTTTTCATAGAATGGTTTGCATTGTAAGAAGACATCCAGCCCCCAACTAGCTTTCATGGCCACTAAAAAACCAGCGCTTCCAGCGCGCATTGCCGACAACAAAAAAGCCGCCTACAACTATTTTTTCGAAGAAAAGTTTGAAGCAGGCATGGTCCTGCAAGGTTGGGAAGTCAAAGCTGCCCGTGAAGGCAAGGTGCAACTGACAGACGGGTATGTAGTCGTACGCGATGGTGAATTGTTTGTCATTGGATGCCAAATCAACCCTTTGCACACTGCTTCCAGCCACATCAGCCCAGACGCCGTCCGCACCAAGAAGCTGTTGATGAAGAAAGACGACATCAAACGCTTAATCGGTAAGGTGGAGCAAAAGGGCTACACCTTAGTGCCTATCAATCTTCATTGGAAAAACGGCAAGATCAAATGTGAAATTGCATTGGCCAAGGGCAAAGCTGAGCACGACAAGCGCGACACAATCAAAGACCGCGAAGGCAAGCGCGAAGTCGAACGCGCTATGAAATCACGTAGCCGTTAAATTACTTTTTCTTGCGCGGAGGCAGTCCCGTGTGTTGCGTCAAAACACGTCCCGGACGAACAACTGTGCTGTTTTTGCGCCGCGCACTGGTGTAGTTGCCATCCGTAGTGGGCTGAAAAGTAGGAATCAAATGTTGCTTGCCATTGCCAATGAGGTCTGCACGGCCCATGGTTTTAAGCGCCTCACGCAATAGGGGCCAATTATTGGCATCGTGGTAGCGCAAAAAGGCTTTGTGCAAGCGTCGGCGTTTTTCGCCACGCACGATATCAACCGCATGACTCTGACGCGTCACACGCGCTAATGGGTTTTTACCAGAGTGGTACATCGCCGTCGCGGTGGCCATGGGGCTGGGATAAAACGTTTGCACTTGGTCTGCACGAAAGCCATTGCTTTTGAGCCATAGCGCGAGATTCATCATGTCTTCGTCTTTGGTGCCAGGATGCGCCGCGATGAAATAAGGCACCAAGAACTGCTTCTTGCCAGCCTCGGCGCTGTATTTGTCAAACATTTGCTTGAACTTGTCGTAACTACCAATGCCCGGTTTCATCATCATCGACAAAGGCCCGCCCTCGGTGTGCTCTGGTGCAATTTTTAAATAACCACCCACATGGTGGGTCACCAACTCTTTGACATATTCAGGTGATTGAACGGCTAAGTCGTAGCGCAATCCAGAACCGATCAAAATTTTCTTAACGCCTTTGAGCTCGCGAGCACGACGGTACATGTGGATCAATGAGCTGTGGTCGGTATTGAGGTTTTGGCAAATTCCTGGGTACACACAACTCGGTTTACGACAAGCAGATTCAATCTCTGGGCTTTTGCAACCAATGCGATACATATTGGCTGTGGGGCCGCCTAAATCAGAGATAACTCCTGTGAAGCCTGGCACCTTGTCGCGTATGTCTTCAATTTCGCGGATGACAGAGTCTTCGCTTCTGCTTTGAATAATGCGTCCTTCATGTTCTGTGATCGAGCAAAACGTGCAACCCCCAAAACAACCGCGCATGATGTTGACGCTGAAACGAATCATTTCCCATGCAGGAATTTTGGTGTCGCCATCATGGCCACCGTTTGCATCGGCATACACCGGATGCGGACTTCTGGCGTAGGGCAAATCAAATACTAAATCCATTTCAGCGGTCGTCAATGGAATAGGCGGTGGGTTGACCCAGACATCGCGCGCAGTCGTACCTTCGCCATGGGCTTGTACCAAACAACGGGCATTACCGGGGTTAGTTTCTAAATGCAGTACGCGGTTGGCGTGGGCATAGGTAACCGGGTCAGATTTCACCTGCTCATAACTTGGCAAACGAATGACGCTTTTGTCTCTGGGTGGTACTTTGAGTTTGCCTTTGCCTTGTAGGCCTGGCAGATTGGGGTTATCGACAAATTTGATGGGTTGTGGCTTCTGGTCGAGCGGTCTGCCAATCGACGTCAGTTGTTGATTAGCAGCATCTGCAACTGCATTCGCCTCGTTTTCACGGGCACAACTCTGTCCTTGTTGTTTGGCCACTTCACTGACCATGAGGTAAGGATTGACATGCGCCTCCACCCTACCCGGCTCATCAATATTGGATGCGTCAATTTCGAACCAACCCTCAGGTGTTTGGCGCCTTACAAAGGCAGTGCCACGCACATCGGTGATGTTCTGTACAGATTCTTTGTTAGCCAAGCGATGCGCAATTTCGACAATGGCACGTTCTGCGTTGCCATACAACAGCAAGTCGCATTTGCTGTCAACCACGATAGAGCGACGTACTTTGTCGGACCAATAGTCGTAATGCGCTATACGTCGCAGCGACCCTTCAATTCCGCCCAAAATAATCGGCACATCGCTATAAGCCTCTTTGCAACGTTGGCTGTAGACCAAGGCTGCGCGGTCTGGCCGCTTGCCGCCAATATCGCCTGCCGTATAGGCATCATCACTTCTGATTTTTCTATCTGCCGTGTAACGGTTGATCATCGAATCCATGTTGCCAGCAGTTACACCGAAAAATAAATTAGGTTTGCCTAACGCTTTGAATGGGTCTGCACTTTGCCAATCTGGCTGCGCAATGATGCCAACGCGAAACCCTTGGTTCTCCAGCATGCGCCCAATCACTGCCATGCCAAAACTGGGGTGGTCTACATACGCATCGCCCGTGACAATGATGATGTCGCAACTATCCCAGCCAAGTTGCTGCATTTCATCGCGGCTCATGGGCAAAAAGGGCGCCGTGCCAAAGCGAGCCGCCCAGTACTTGCGGTAACTGTTTAGCGGCTTAGCATTTCGCGGGAAAAAAGAGACGTCTGTATAGGCGTTCATAAGGCTTGTAATTAACACCTTAGTGTACGGGTTAGCCCTTAAACCCGTATTTGCAGGGCTTTATTTCTTGGGCTCTTGGTGGCCGCCAAACTGTTTACGCATCGCAGAGAGCATTTTGTCGGCAAAGGTACTCACCTGACGCGAACGAAAACGCGCAAACAATGCAGCCGACAACACAGGCACTGGAACTGCCTCTTCAATCGCAGCGTTGATGGTCCAACGTCCTTCACCAGAATCTTGCACATGGCCCGAATAAGAGGCGAGTTCTGGATCTTCTGCCAAAGAAATAGCGGTCAAATCTAATAACCAAGACGACACCACGCTACCCCTTCGCCATAACTCGGTGATGTCTGCTAAATCTAATTGGTAGCGTCTTTCAGCAGGAATACTCTCTTGGCCAACACCTTTGAGTACATCCATGCCTTCCGCATAGGCTTGCATCAAACCATATTCAATGCCGTTGTGCACCATCTTGACAAAGTGTCCTGAACCGGCAGGGCCGGTGTAGAGATAGCCTTCTTGGGCAGTAGAAACTTTGCCTTCACGCCCCGGTGTGCGAGGAATCGTTCCAATTCCTGGCGCTAATGATTTGAAGATAGGGTCTAAATGGGTAGCCGCAGATTGATCGCCACCAATCATCATGCAGTAGCCACGATCCAAGCCCCACACGCCACCGCTGGTGCCGACATCTAAATAACGAATGCCTTTGGCTTGCAACATTTGCGCATGGCGCACATCGTCTTGGAAGTTGGAGTTACCACCATCAATCAGTATGTCACCAGCTTCTAAAAGTTCGCTTAGTTCTGAAATAGTTTGTGCGGTGATTTCACCAGCAGGCAGCATCACCCAAACAGCTCGGGGTTTGGGCATTTGCTCGACCAAATGTGACAAACTTTTGCTTGGCGTTGCACCTTCTTTTGCCAACTGCGCGACGTTGTCGAGATTCACGTCATAGACCACTGAAGTGTGCCCATGCTGCATCAAGCGTCGGACAATATTGCCGCCCATACGGCCCAAACCAATCATTCCTAGTTGCACGTTCTCTCCAAATTAGATATTCAAAATGGCACTGTATCTGTAAAACACAAACATACTTTTTTTACTACTGCTTCATGGCTTCAACTACCGCCCCATCACCCCATAAATGCGCGACAACTTGTTGCACATGTGACACATCTCCCGTTGTAAAAAAACGGGTGGCTCCAACGTTTTGCTCATCCATACGGCGGTCATTGCCCAGTCGTCTAGTCAGTTCAGCAGCAACTGCAACCGCAGGGTCTATAAGAACAACATCGTTACCCACAATGCGTTGCAAGGTGTCGCGCAAAAAAGGGTAATGCGTGCAACCCAATACCAAGGTATCCACCCCTTGATCCATCAAGGGCACCACAAACTGACGCAATAGAGCTTCCGTTTGTGGACTGTGTAAGTCCGCTTGCTCCACGGCTTCCACCCAACCGGGACAGGCTTGCAACAAGATGCGCTTACCTTCGCCATGTTCTAGACACAGACGCGCAACGCTTTCGCTCTGCAAAGTTTGCGTGGTGGCGAGAACTCCCACCACGCCAGATCGCGTGGTGTTTGCTGCGGGTTTGATAGCCGGTTCAATCGCAACCACAGGAATATGGGTTTGCTCGCGCAAATGGCGAATTGCAACCACTGTTGCCGTGTTGCAAGCTACCGTGATGGCCTTCACACCAGAAGTTGTCAACCAATTACCAACCGTCAAAGTTCGCTCGATGATGTGCGCTTCAGACTTATCGCCATAAGGGGCATGGCCTGAATCTGCCACGTACACCAAATTCTCTGCAGGAAGTGCTGCTCGAATAGCGCGCAATACCGATAAACCGCCTACGCCTGAATCAAATACGCCGATAGCATCTGCAAAAGGCAAGGGTGCAAGGCTAGGTGAGGACATAACTTCTTATTTTCTCCGATTCATCATCTGGTCACTGATTTAGATTTAAATATTCAATTTGCAAGTTGTTTGCAATTATTATGAAAACTATGCAACACCAAAGCCCTCCCTCTTCAGCCTATGACATCGTTATTTTTGGTGGCGCAGGCGATCTATCCTTTCGAAAACTGCTTCCTGCGCTCTACATGGCGCATGCACACGACAAACTAGACCGTGATACCCGCATCATCGGAATTGGCAGACAGTCTTGGAGCCGAGAGCAGTATCTAGACTTTATCAATCAGCAGTCCCCCCCTTTTATTGAAACCAGCGAATTCAAGCAGGCTGATTGGCAGAGTTTTTTAAATCGCCTGCAGTTTGTGCAACTCGACCTCACCAATGTGGAGAGCTACGCACAATTGAAAGCCGTGTGCGCTGAGCCACGGATGCGGGTTTTTTATTTAGCCACCGCACCGAGTTTGTTTACCCAAATTTGCGCCAATTTATCGGGCGCCGGTTTGGTAGATGCGCAATCGCGTGTTGTTCTAGAAAAACCTTTAGGCACAGGCCTCGCATCTGCACAAGCGATCAATTTACAAGTCTCGCAATATTTTGAGGAGCAACAGATCTATCGGATCGACCACTATCTTGGAAAAGAGACTGTTCAAAACCTGATGGTGCTGCGCTTTGGTAACGCGATTTTTGAGCCACTATGGCGTTCGCCATATATAAAGAGTGTGCAAATCACGGTATCTGAAACTGTGGGGGTTGGCAGTCGCGCAGGGTTTTACAACGGTGCGGGCGCCATGCGTGACATGGTGCAAAACCATTTGCTACAACTTCTATGCATAGTGGCGATGGAGCCGCCTATCTCCATGGACGCGGACGACGTTCGCGATGAAAAACTCAAAGTCTTGCGCTCATTGCGCAAGATGGATTTGGCAGATATCAAGCGCGACACTGTCAGAGGCCAATACACAGCAGGCAACAGCGAAGGACTGGTTGCCAAAGGCTACCGCGAGGAAGCCAATGTGCCACCCGACAGCCGAACCGAAACTTTTGTTGCCTTAAAAGCGCATGTCAACAACGCACGCTGGGCAAACGTGCCGTTCTTTTTACGGACAGGCAAGCGGTTACAAAAACGGCACTCTGAAATCATCATTGAGTTTTCAGAGCAACCATTTTCTATTTTCAGGAATGCAGCTCAACAACCTAATCGGCTCATCATTAGCCTGCAACCCGAAGAATCGATTCAATTACAAATGATGGTGAAAGAGCCTGGTTCTGGGATGAATATGAGCCCAGTCAACTTAGGACTTGATTTGCAACTCTCTTCCGACAAAAGACGTGCGGAAGCATATGAGCGTTTGTTGATGGACGTCATCAAAGGTCGCCTGACACACTTTATGCGCCGTGACGAACTAGAGGCCGCATGGACTTGGGTGGAGCCGATCTTGCATGGCTGGGAAACACTAGACGAAAAGCCACGCGAATACCCAGCGGGTAGCTGGGGACCTGCCGCTTCATCTGCGTTGATGGCAAGAGAAAATCTTTGTTGGTTTGAAGAAAACTAAGTACCGCTGTTTTAGATGGCATCCGCCTAAAATACCCAGATGCCAACGTTTATTCCCCCGCAACAGCGCAAGGCTTGGAAGGCTCTTGCAGCATTGCCTGGCGCCACATCGCACCATTTAAGAGATCTGCTTGCTGATACCCATCGGCAAGTTGCCATGCAAATTTCTGCTGCGGGCATCACGCTGGACTACTCCCACCAAAGAGTCAATGCAGACGTGATGACGCAACTCTTGGCACTGGCGAACGAGTCACAGGTCAAAGAACAAGCCCTCGCAATGTTCCACGGTGAGGCCATCAACCAAACTGAGAAACGTGCTGTTTTACATGTGGCATTGCGTGGTAGCCATGTAGCCAATCCACCTTGGGGCGAGGCTATTTCTTCACAAGTTGCTGCTGAGTTATTACGTGTTTGCCTTTTTGCTGAAAAAGTTCGCTCAGGTGCACTTCTGGGTTTTAAACAATCGCCCATCACCGACGTTGTGAACTTAGGTATTGGCGGGTCCGATTTAGGGCCCCGCATGACCACGGGTGCGTTGGTCAACCAGACGCAACCGTTGGGTGGGCATCCAGTCAAAGTGCACTATGTATCGAATGTGGATGCTTGGAGTTTATTCAACACCTTACAAAACTTAGACCCATCACGCACGGCCTTTGTGGTGCAAAGTAAAACATTCACTACCCAAGAAACCATGACTTTGCTGACGTCTGCCAAGCGATGGTTGCTTGATGGGGGTTGTCCGCCTGCACAACTTCATCAACATCTAATTGCAGTGACCGCCAGTCCATCCATCGCGGCAACCCACGGATTTAAGCCAGACCATATGTTTGAGTTTTGGGACTGGGTGGGCGGTCGCTATTCCATTTGGTCGGCCATTGGTCTTCCGCTAGCAATTGCCATTGGTTCATTTGGATTCCAAGAATTATTAGCAGGTGCGCGTGCCATGGACGAGCACTTTTTAAACGCTACGCCTGATAAAAATATGCCACTGGTCATGGCACTTATGGATGTATGGAACACGAATTTTTTAGGTGCATCGACCCATCTCATTGCCCCCTACGCTGCAGCTCTCAATAAATTCGCCAGCTTTTTGCAGCAAATGGAAATGGAATCCAACGGTAAAAGCACGCATATCAATGGCTCTAAAGTGGCGATCAAAACCGCACCTTTGGTGTGGGGCAGCCTTGGTATTGACGGACAACACGCTTATTTTCAATTGATACACCAAGGAACACATTTGGTCCCGATTGACTTTATCGGTTCGCGCGAAGAACACACGCCACTTCCCTTAGCCGCTGAGCACCACCGTGTGGTGATGCTCAATATGCAAGCCCAAGCCCAAGCTTTGGCAATGGGACGCACTGAAAATGAAACACTTACAGTGCTTTTACAAAGCGGTTTGTCTGCAGAGGAAGCGCACCGTTTGGCACCGCATCGCAGCTACCCAGGCAATATTCCAAGCAGCACCGTTTGGATGGACGACCTGACGCCTAGAACCCTAGGCGCTCTGATCGCTCTTTATGAACACAAAGTGTTTTGCCAAGCAGCCATATGGGGTATCCATGCCTACGACCAATGGGGCGTAGAGCTTGGTAAAACTATTGCCAAAGAAATTGAAGCCCGACAATGAGTGGCGTCCATGAGTGAAGTGCCGGCGGTGCGCTGTGCACCCAAAAGCAACGCAGATCTTTTTTTATCTTTCAACTGGTTAGCACTTCAAGGTTTTGGTGGTGTTTTGGCCGTGGTACAACGCGAATTAGTTGAAAAAAAGAAGTGGCTCACACTAGAGGAATTTGTCGAAGACTGGTCAATTGCTCAAATTCTGCCTGGCCCCAATGTGATCAACCTTGCGCTGATGATCGGTGGCAAACATTTTGGTTGGCGTGGCGCCTTGTCTGCCTTAGCGGGTTTGCTATTGGTTCCCACTGTGTTGGTGCTTCTCATCGCTAGCGCTATTGCGGGTGTTGGAGACACCCAAGCGATGCAAGGCGCTCTGCGCGGCATGGGAGCAGTCTCAGCGGGTTTGATCATGGCCACTGGCATCAAAATGTTGCCGGCTATGGAAACAAACCCCATGGGATATTTAACTTGCGTTGTGTTGGCAATCGTCACATTTTTAGCGGTTGCTGTTATGCGACTACCCCTGTCTTGGGTATTGCTAACACTTGGCCCCATAGCCAGCTTTTGGGCATGGCGCTGCATTAGCAAAGAAGAGATCGCATGAGTATCACCATGGGCTTTCAAGACTG
>Ga0209189_1002002_pt1 | contig 14730 bp, 15 predicted proteins | sample C_130820_EF_Meta_FD_187308 | JGI IMG/M metagenome (GOLD analysis project Ga0209189, IMG submission 187308) | Freshwater microbial communities from Lake Croche, Canada to study carbon cycling - C_130820_EF_MetaG (SPAdes) (version 3) | ecosystem: Environmental > Aquatic > Freshwater > Lake... | reverse complement strand
CAAAAACCCAACACATTAAAAATTGTAGACAAAAACATGATCGGCCACTGCAAAACGCTCGATCAAAAAATCAATGACGGGCACTCATAGAAAAAATTTAAATGGGTGTGCACTCACCAGTCAAGTGCAGCTTTTGATGCATAGGATGAGCGTTCAACCCAGCCTGTGGCGGTTTCAAAGTGACCGCTTAATGACCGTGTTTAGGATCGTGAAGCGCTAGAGCGATTTCGTGCACCAGCGCTTCGGCCACGGCTGTTTTATCCATCAGGGGCCATGAGCTCACCGTCTCGCCGCGCAAGAGGTGCACCGTGTTTTGATCGCCGCCCATGACACCGCTTGCGGGGCTGACATCATTGGCCACAATCCAGTCGCATTGCTTTTTGATCCGTTTGGCCTGCGCATGGGCCAAGACATGTTCGGTCTCGGCGGCAAAGCCGATCACCAAAGGCGGACGATTGGTTTTGGCCTGCGCAATGGTGGCAAGAATATCGGGATTTTCAGCCAGTTCGATGTGCGGTGGTCCGGCCTTTTCCTTTTTGATTTTTTGGGTGCCTGCGGAGGCAACGCGCCAATCGGCAACAGCGGCACAAAAAATGGCGACATCGGCGGGCAGGGCTTGCTCGACAGCCTGCAACATGGCACGCGCGTCTTCGACATGGATGACCTGCACGCCTTCGGGATCGGGCAGTGTCACGGGGCCGCTGATCAGGGTGACGCGGGCACCGGCTTTGGCGGAAGCCCGTGCAAGGGCATGGCCTTGTTTGCCCGATGAACGATTGGCAATATAGCGCACGGGGTCAATCGGCTCATGGGTCGGGCCGGAGGTGATGACCACATGCTTGCCTGATAGCGGCAAAGAGACCGGAGCGGACAAAGCATCAACGATCGCCTCCAGAATGGCAAGCGGCTCCGCCATGCGTCCGGGGCCGAATTCGCCGCAGGCCATGGCACCCTCATCAGGGCCGATCAGGCCGATGCCGTCTTGTTTGAGGCAGGCGACATTGCGTTGGGTGGCAGGATGCAGCCACATGCGCACATTCATGGCCGGTGCCATCAAAACACGTTTGTCGGTGGCCAGCAGGGTGGTGGACGCCAGATCATTGGCAACCCCCTGCGCGGCCTTGGCCATCAGATCGGCGGTGGCCGGTGCCACGACCACAAGATCCGCCGAACGGGATAATTCGATATGCCCCATTTCGGTTTCATCGGTCAGGGAAAACAAATCCTGATAGACGTGATGGCCGCTCAGACTGGCCACAGACAGGGGCGTGACAAATTCGGTTCCAGCTTTGGTCAATATGGTTTTGACCTCGCCGCCTTCCTTGCGGATGGCGCGGATCAGTTCCAAGCTTTTATAGGCGGCAATGCCGCCACCGATGATCAGCAGTATTTTTTTACCTTCAAGACGCATGGCCTCAAACCTTATCGCTGCGGATGTCACATCAAACCATCAAGACCAGAACAGGGCCAGACCGATCATGAGGGCTATGGCCCATAATGCAAGATGGCCTGCCCAACGCGAATGCCCTTCCGCCCGTCCGATTGCCCGAATACTCGACTGATCAAGCGGAAAACCACGCTCCAGCCGCTCATTGAGCGTTTCGGCCAGATGTTCGCTACGGGTAATCAGGCTCGGCAGGGTTGACAGGGCCTGTGCAAAGGACAGGGCACCGCGACCAGCCTGTTCTGTGCGGCCGACAACGCCCAGATTGCGCGTGATCCATTCCCGCACCACAGGCTCGGCGGTTGACCAGATATCGAGCATCGGATCCAGCGAGCGCCCGACCCCTTCCACGACCACCATGGTTTTTTGCAGCATCACCAGTTCGGTGCGGGTGCGCATGTCAAACAAAGCGGTGATTTCAAACAACAGGGTCAGTAATTTGGCCATGGAAATCTGATCGGCGCGCCGGTTGTGGATCGGTTCGCCGATGGCGCGTATGGCTTGGGCAAATTCCTCGACACTGTGCAAAGCAGGGACATAACCCGCTTCAAAATGTACTTCGGCGACGCGCTTGTAATCGCGGGTAATAAAGCCCAACAAAATTTCTGCGAGGAAGCGGCGCTCTTTGTCGCCCATACGGCCCATAATGCCGAAATCAACGGCACAGAGATCACCGCGTTCATCGACGAACAAATTGCCCGGATGCATGTCGGCATGGAAAAATCCATCGCGAAGGGCATGGCGCAAAAAAGACTGGATGACGGTTTGACCGAGATGGATCCGGTCATGGCCTTTGCGGTCGATTTCCTCGATGTCATTGAGAGGCGTGCCGTCGATCCATTCCATGGCCAGCACATCACGGGCGGTCAAATCCCAATTGACGGTGGGCACGCGGAAATGCGGATCGTCTTTGGTATTTTCGGCCATTTCGGACAGAGCGGCGGCTTCGAGCCGCAAATCCATTTCCATGATGACCGAACGCTTTAAGGTCATGACAACTTCGGAAAAGCGCAGGCGGCGCGCCTCGGGGGACTGGCTTTCCGCTTGGGCTGCGGCAAAGGCCATGGCTTCGAGATCGCGCGCAAATCGGTGGCGGATACCGGGGCGCAAAACCTTGATGGCCAGTTTTGTGCCATCATGCAGCGTCGCCTGATGCACTTGGGCTATGGAGGCGGCGGCCACAGGCTCGCTCAACTCTTTGAACAGTTCCGAAACCGGTTTGCCCAGTGCCTCTTCGATGATGGTTTTGGCCTGCTCCAGCGGAAAAGGCGGCAGGCGGTCCTGCAGGCTTTCCAGATCCCGCGCCACGCGAATGCCCACGACATCGGGGCGGGTGGCAAGAAATTGTCCGAATTTCACATAGCTCGGTCCCAAGCGATTGAGGGCAACCGCCAGACGTTGCGCGCCATTGCCGAGATTGTCCCGCTCGATCAGCCGCGCCGTATGCACCAGAAAGCGGGCAAAGGGCGGCAGCACATCTTGCGGGATCAGCGACAAGGCCCCTTCGCGGGCCAGCACAAAGCCCACGCGGACCAATCTCAGGGACGAAAAGAAATGCATGCTCACCGCTGATGCTCGCTTATAATTTCCAACCGGAATGAAGGGCAACAATGCCGCCCGACATTGGCGTATAATCCACGCGCCGGAAACCGGCCTCATTGATCATCGCAGCGAAATCATCGGGGGCCGGAAATTGGCGGATGGATTCCACCAGATATTGATAGGGCGCGGCATCGCCTGCGATCAAACGACCCATATGCGGCACGACATGAAAGGAATAATTGTCATACAAGTTATCAAGGCCGGGAATATGGACTTTGGAAAATTCCAGAACCAGCAAGCGGCCTCCGCGACGCAAGACGCGAAAGGCCTCTTTGAGGGCCAGATCAATGCGCGGCACATTGCGGATTCCGAAAGCAATCGTATAGGCGTCAAACCGCGCGGTCTCGAAGGGCAGGCTTTCGGCATTGCCCTGCACAAAGTCGATGCGGTCTTTAAAACGGGGCGGGCAGCGGTCGCGGCCCACCGCCAACATATCGCCGTTGATGTCAAACACCGTGGCCGTGCTGCGGGCCGAGGCGGCGTCGAGAACCCGAAACGCAATATCACCCGTGCCGCCTGCGACATCCAGCAGGCTGAGCGGACGGGTCTGCGAGGGACGCAAGGCGGTGACCAGCGCCTCTTTCCACAAGCGATGCACCCCTGCCGACATCACATCATTCATGATGTCATAGCGACGCGCGACCTTGTGAAAGACGTCATCGACCAGACGCTGCTTTTCCTGAAGCGCCACCGTTGAAAAACCAAAATGGGTTTCTTCACCCGCTTGTCCGTGAGGGGCTTGCGCCGACATGATCTATCCCCGTAATCAGCCCTGTTGAAGAGGCGTTCAGCCAGCATAGCGCCCAAATCCACAATGCGCTATGACCGGATGCCTTGTCCTTGCCAGAAACTGGAATAAAAGCAAATGCCTGAACTGCCCGAGGTTGAAACGGTCAGACGCGGTCTCGCCCCTGTTTTGGTCGGCGCCAAGCTGGTCTGTGTGGAACAAAGACGTCCGGATTTGCGGTTTCCCTTCCCCGCCGATTTTATCGCGCGGCTGCAAGGACAGCGGGTCGAGGCGCTCGACAGGCGGGCCAAATATTTGCTGATGCGGCTTTCAAGCGGGGAGACGCTGCTGATGCATTTGGGCATGAGCGGGCGGTTTTTGATCGAAACAGCGGAAAATTCAGAGAAAAACCCGCAAAAACCCGGGTATTTTTATCAAAAGACCGATTTATCGGTCAAACATGAGCATGTTGTCTTCCATACCGAACAGGGCCACCGCATCGGTTATGTGGATCCGCGGCGGTTTGGTTTTATGGATCTCATCCCTCAAGACGGCTGCGACGAGGCGCCATGGTTGCGGGATCTGGGCGTCGAGCCTTTGTCCAATCATTTCGATGCGGTGGTTTTGCAACGCGTGCTTGCGGGTTCCAAGGCCCCCCTCAAATCGGCCCTTCTGGATCAGAAGCGGATTGCCGGTCTGGGCAATATTTATGTTTGCGAGGCCCTGCATCGCGCGGGCCTGTCGCCGCTGCGGGCGGCGGGGACGTTGTCTGGGACGTCCGCCAAGGCCCGCCAGCGGTCCGAAGCCTTGGCTCTGGCCATCCGCACGGTGTTGCAGGAGGCGGTGGCGGCCGGGGGGTCGAGTTTGAAGGATTTTGCTGCTGCGGATGGTTCTTTGGGCTATTTTCAGCACGCCTTTCGGGTTTATGATCAGGAGGGGGCGGTCTGCCCCGCCCAAGGATGTGGCGGGGTTGTGGAGCGGCAGGTGCAAGCGGGGCGTTCGACTTTTTTTTGCGCGCGCTGCCAGAGATAAGCGGATCGAAAACAGAAGTCTTTGAGGAGGAACGGGGTATGGATTACGAAATGGTTCTGGTGTCGCGCGAGGGGCGTGTGGGGGTCGTGACGCTCAATCGCCCGCAGGCGCTCAATGCGCTCAACAGCCAGTTGATCGACGAGATCGCGCATGCCTTGGCAGCGTTCGACGCTGATCCGGACATCGGCTGCATGGTTCTGACCGGTTCCGAAAAAGCCTTTGCGGCCGGCGCCGATATCAAGGAAATGGCACCGAAATCCTATCCCGGCACCTATGTGGATGATCTGATTACCCCTTGGGACCGGATCGGCCAGAAGCGCAAACCCTTGATTGCCGCAGTTGCCGGTTTTGCTTTGGGGGGTGGCTGTGAAGTGGCGATGATGTGCGATTTTATTATTGCCGCCGACAATGCCAAATTCGGACAGCCGGAAATCAAATTGGGCGTGATGCCGGGAGGGGCCGGGACACAACGCCTGACCCGTTATGTCGGCAAGGCCAAGGCCATGGATATGTGCCTGACCGGACGCATGATGGATGTGCAGGAGGCGGAACGCACAGGCCTTGTCTCGCGCATTGTGCCGCTTGCCTCGCTGATGGAAGAGACCATGAAAGCGGCACAGGCGATTGCCGCGATGTCGATGCCGATTGCCATGATGACCAAGGAAAGCGTCAACCGCTCTTATGAAACGACCTTGGCCGAGGGCATTCGTTTCGAACGGCGGGTGTTTCAAGCCATGTTTGCGACCCATGACCAGAAAGAGGGCATGGCGGCTTTCGTTGAAAAACGTCCGGCTGATTTCAAACATCGCTGATCCGTGTTCATGGACAGCAGTTTTGATCTTTTGGCGCTGTTGGCACTGGCGGCTTTTGCCGCCGGTTTTGTGGATGGCATTGCGGGCGGCGGCGGATTGATCACCATTCCGGCTCTGTTGATGGCAGGGCTTGATCCGGTCTCGGCGATTGCCACCAATAAGTTGCAGGGCGTGTTCGGAACCGGTTCGGCGCTTTACGCCTATATGCGGCGCGGTCTGGTGGTGTGGCGGGACTTGCCGGTGATGCTGGGCGCGGCTTTGCTTTCGGGCGCTTGCGGCGCGGTGGCCGTTCAGAGTCTGCCGAGTGATTGGCTGCGTGTTTTGGTGCCGGTTCTCTTGACGCTGGCTGCGCTTTATTTTGCCTTCTCACCGGCTTTGAGTGATGCGGATGCGCATAAGCGCTTGGGCTTGGCAGGGTTTACGGTCTGTCTTGTGTGTCCCGTTGCCTTTTATGACGGATTTTTCGGCCCCGGCGCAGGCTCGTTTTACATGCTGGGCATTGTGGCCTTGCTGGGCTTTGGCGTGTTGCGCGCCTCGGCGAAAACAAAAGCCCTGAATTTTGCCAGCAATGTCGCTTCCCTGATTTATTTTTTGTCGCAAGGACTGGCGGTGTGGTCCTATGGTCTGGTGATGGCGGTGTCAGCGATTGCAGGCGCGCAAGTCGGCACCCGTTTGGCGATCCGCCATGGTGTGAGGCTGATCAAACCCATGCTGGTTTTGATCTGTCTTGCTGTGGCTGTGCGGCTTTTGCTGGATCCGGCCAATCCCTTGCGGGCCTTTTTGATGGCGGCATTTTGAAAAAGGGCTTTTTAACGGTTTATCCGCTTTGCGCAGCATCGAAAAATCGTTACAAGACGGACCGAGCCGCTGATTTGTTTTTGTGTTGGAGCCCCCATCCATGACCGATACGACCCATGTCCAGACAAGCGCCGATCTGTTGATACAGGCTCTGCCGCATATGTTGCATTATGACGAGGCCACCATTGTGGTGAAATATGGCGGCCATGCCATGGGGGACGAGCATATGGCGCGGGCCTTTGCCCGCGATATGGTCTTGCTTGAACAGTCGGGTGTGAATCCGGTGGTTGTGCATGGCGGCGGGCCGCAAATCGGGGCGATGCTGGCGCGTCTTGGCATCAAGAGTGAATTTGCCGGAGGCCTGCGCATTACTGACAAGCCCACTGTCGAAGTGGTTGAAATGGTCTTGGCCGGTCTCATCAACAAACAGATTGTCGGCTTCATCAATAATGAAGGCGGACGGGCGATTGGTCTGTGCGGCAAAGACGGCAATATGGTCACAGCCCGCAAGGTCACCAAAAGCCAGCTTGATCCGCAAAGCCATGTCGAAGTGCCGATTGATCTGGGCTTTGTCGGTGAACCGGAAAAAGTCGATTCTGCTGTGCTCGAAGCCGTCTTGGGCCGTGAGCTGATCCCCGTTCTGGCGCCTGTGGCCAATGGGGCGGATGGCGAAACCTATAATATCAATGCCGATACGTTTGCGGGTGCGGTGGCCGGTAAATTGAAAGCCAAGCGCTTGTTGTTTTTGACCGATGTACCGGGCGTGCTCGATAAAAACAAAAACCTCATCAAGGAATTGAAGATTGATCAGATCCATGCGCTGATTGCCGACGGCACCATAACAGGCGGCATGATTCCAAAAGTGGAAACCTGCATCTATGCCCTTGAACAAGGTGTCGAAGGCGTTGTGATTCTCGACGGTAAAGTTCCGCATGCCGTCTTGCTGGAATTATTGACCGATCACGGCTCCGGAACATTGATTACGCGTTGATCCTGTGAGCGGCATGCACACGCACACGCCTGTTGGGACTGTGGAGGGCGGAGCCTCTTCCTCGCTGTCCGAGTGGTCACATATCGATACATGGGTGTTTGATCTTGATAACACCCTTTATCCGTCGCATTCGCAATTATGGCCGCAGATTGATTTGCGGATCACGCTTTACATCTGCCAGCTGTTTGGTCTGGACGGCTTGTCGGCGCGGGCTTTACAAAAGCATTATTATTATCGCTATGGCACAACCTTGAACGGGTTGATGGCCGAAAACGGAATTGATCCTTATCCCTATCTTGATTTCGCCCATGATATTGATCTGGCGACGCTGGACCCCGATCCCGTTCTGGTTTCGACTATCGAGCGATTGCCGGGCCGCAAATTGATTTTCACCAGCGGTTCGGCGCGCCATGCCGCCAATGTCACCGGCAAGCTGGGGTTTGAAAATCATTTCGAGGCTGTGTTTGATATTATCGATGCGGCCTTTGTTCCCAAGCCCGATGCCTCGACCTATGAGCGTTTTATCGATCGTCATGCGGTGGATCCCAAACGTGCCGTGATGTTTGAAGATATTTCCAAAAATCTGGTTGTGCCGGACCGGATGGGGATGCGGACGGTTTTGGTTTTGCCGAAAAGCCATGATCCCTATCGTGAAGCGCATGAACAGCGTGCCGAGGCGGCAGACCATATCCATCACCAGACCACCGATCTGTCGCATTTTTTACAGAATTTATTGGCGGCAGCGCCGTGAGAGAACTGGTTTTGGTTTTGAACTTTTGCTAGGCTCACCCCTTCTGTTTTCCCCATCACGACCCAACACGTTACCGAGAGAGAGTATCATCATGCAGCATACGGCCCTTGCCTCTTTGATCGACAATGCCTGGGAACACCGCACGGAGATTGGCCCCGACACAGCCGGAGAAGTACGCGACGCGGTGACGTTTGCACTGGATCTCTTGGACAAAGGCACGTTGCGCGTTGCCGAAAAACAGGCTGCTGGTGAGTGGCATGTCAATCAATGGCTGAAAAAAGCGGTGCTTCTGTCTTTTCGTTTGAATGACAATAAAATCATCAAAAACGGACCGGGCGACGGAGTGTGGTGGGACAAGGTTGATTCGAAATTTGACGGCTGGGATGAAACCCATTTTCGCCAAGCCGGTTTTCGGGCCGTGCCCAATTGTGCCGTGCGGCGTGGCGCCTATATCGCATCGGGCGTGGTGCTGATGCCCTCTTATGTGAATATCGGGGCTTATGTTGATAGCGGCACCATGGTTGATACATGGGCAACGGTCGGCTCCTGTGCGCAGATCGGCAAGAACGTGCATTTGTCGGGCGGCGTCGGTATCGGTGGCGTGCTGGAACCGCTGCAAGCAGGCCCCACCATCATCGAAGACAATTGTTTTATCGGCGCGCGTTCGGAAGTCGTGGAAGGCGTTGTGGTCGGTGAAGGATCGGTGCTCGCTATGGGCGTTTATCTCGGCGCCTCCACCAAGATCGTTGATCGTGCAACCGGTGAAATCCATATCGGGAAAGTTCCGCCTTATTCGGTGGTTGTGTCGGGCAATCTGCCGGGCAAAGCCTTGCCGGGCGAAAATTGGGGTCCTTCCACCTATTGTGCCGTGATCGTGAAAAAAGTGGATGCGCAGACCCGCTCCAAAACAGCGATCAATGAATTGTTGCGCGACTGATCGAAAAAGCGGACCTCTTCCATGACATTCGATCCCCGTGATGCGATTGCCCTGACACAGGCTTTGGTGCGTTGCCCTTCTGTCACGCCAGAGGAAGGGGGCGCCTTGCAGCTTTTGCAAGACATCTTGGATGAGGCTGGCTTTGAAACCCATCGCTGCGTGTTCCAAGAAGAGGGCATGCCGGATGTCGACAATCTCTATGCGCGCTATGGCCGTGGTTCGCCCTGTCTGTTGTTTGCAGGCCACACCGATGTCGTGCCCACTGGGGATGAGGCCTTGTGGACCCATCCGCCTTTTTCAGGGCAGATTGACAACGGGGTCTTATACGGTCGCGGCACAACCGATATGAAAGGCGGGGTGGCTGCATCGGTCGCTGCAGCCCTTCGTTTTCTGGATGCGCATCGCGAAACATTTGAGGGCTCGATTGCGTTTCTGATTACGGGGGACGAGGAGGGGCCTGCGGTCAATGGCTCGGTGAAATTGCTGGAATGGGCCACGCAAAAAGGCGAGCGCTGGGACCATTGTATTTTGGGCGAGCCGACCAATCCCCACCATCTGGGGGATATGGTGAAAATCGGACGGCGCGGCTCGTTGACCGGCCGGTTCGAGGTTTTGGGCAAGCAAGGCCATGTGGCCTATCCGGATCTCGCGATCAATCCGATCACAGATTTGCTAGTCTTGATGCAGGCTTTGAAAGCAGAGCCGCTTGATCAAGGCACCGACCATTTTGATCCGTCTAATTTGGAATTCACCTCTGTTGATGTCGGCAACCGCGCTAGCAATGTCATTCCCAATTCAGCCAAGGCCGTGTTCAATATCCGCTTCAACGATCACTGGACATCCGTGACTTTGGCCGATGCTTTGCGGGCACGGCTTGAACAGGCGGCGGGCAATCGTATCCGTTATGAGGTGGTGTTCGAGCCCACCAATGCGGAAGCTTTTTTGACAGCGCCGGGGCCTTTTGTGCACAGCGTGGCCGAGGTCGTCGCACAGGTGACCGGACGCAAAACCATGCTCTCCACCACGGGCGGCACATCGGATGCGCGCTTTATCAAACACTATTGTCCTGTTCTGGAATTTGGTTTGGTTGGCCAGACCATGCATCAAATCAATGAGCGGGTTGAAACCCGTGATCTCTTAGCGCTGGCTGATATTTATCAGGCCGTGATGGCGCGTTATTTTTCGGGATAATCGACGCCGATCAAGGACAGGCCAGCGGCGGGCGCCATGGGTCCGCAGCGGGATCTGTCTTTCGCGTCGAGGGCGGCTCTGAGTTCGCCCTTGGCCCAACGACCGGACCCCGCCATCATCAAAGAGCCGGTGATCGACCGCACCTGATGATGCAGAAACGAGCGGGCCGAGGCATAGATGTGGATCTCTTCGCCCATACGGATCACATCCAGCCGGTCCAAGGTCCGCAAGGGTCCGCTGGCCTGACATTCGGCAGCGCGAAAGGTGGTGAAATCATGTTTGCCAAGCAGGCATTGCGCCTCTTCATGCATGGTCTGTGCATCGAGCGGCCAGACAATATGCCAGACCCGATGACGCTCAAGGGCGGGTTGAGGCCTGCGGTTTAAAATACGGTAGCGGTAATGGCGTTTGACGGCATCCATGCGGGCTGAAAATTCAGGCGCGACCTTTTCAGCCGATAAAATCGTGATGGGCTCGGGTTTCAGATAGGCATTGATGGCATCGCGGACGGTATCGGTTTTCCAGTCGCGGGTCAGATCGAGATCCACCACCTGATGGGAGGCATGCACACCGGCATCGGTACGGCCTGCCGCACGGATGCGGATGGTCTCGCCGGAAAACGCCGCAATGGCCTCTTCAACGGCTTGTTGCACACTGCGATGCTTGGCCTGATGCTGCCAGCCCGCATAGGGCGTGCCGTCATATTCGATGATCAGCTTGTAACGCGGCATCAGGAAAAACGGGCTCCGGCTTGGATGGGGTGACCGCGCAAGAACTCTTCAGCCGTCATGGCTTTGTTGCCAGCCCGTTGCAGGCGCAGCAATTGCACGGCCCCGCTGCCACAGGCAATCGTCAAGGTAGAGTCGAGCACATGGCCAATAGGTCCGGTGGCGTTCACCATCCGTGATTGTAAAATCTTCACGCGCTCCTCGCCTTTGCCGAAATCAAACAGCGCAAAAGCGCCGGGGAAGGGCGAGAGTCCGCGGATCAGATCATGCACGTTTTGGGCTGGTTGCTGCCAGTCAATGCGGCTGTCGTCATTGCTGATTTTTTTGGCATAGATAACGCCCTCATGGCTTTGCACGGTTTCGGTCAGATGGCCCGCTTCCAATTGGGCCAAGGCCTTCACCAGTAATTCAGCCCCCAACACGGCCAAGGTGTCATGCAGCTGTCCGGCGGTCATATCGGGGGTGATCGCGCAGCGTGCCTCCAGCGTGACAGGGCCGGTATCAAGCCCTTCTTCCATGCGCATAATCGCCACGCCGCTTTCCTGATCCCCCGCCATGATGGCCCGCTGGATGGGGGCAGCCCCCCGCCAGCGCGGCAGCAACGAGGCATGCACATTCAAACAGCCGTTGCGGGGAATATCCAAAACCGCTTTGGGCAACAGCAGGCCATAGGCTACCACAACAATCACATCCGGCTTGAAGGCGGCCAGTTTGGCGCGCGCCTCGGGGTCTTTGAAATGGGGCGGTGTCTCAACGTGAAGCTGAAGCGTCTCGGCCAGTTTATGGACAGGCGAGGGAGTTAATTTCATACCGCGTCCGGAGGGTGCGGGGGCGCGGCTATAGACGGCTGCAATCGGGTGTCCGGCCTGATGCACAGCCTCAAGACAGGTGGCAGCAAAATCGGGCGTGCCCATAAAGACCACTTTAAGGCTCATCGCGTGTCTTTCTGTTGCAGAGACGGATCAGTCATCACTGTCGCGGCGTGCAGCCTTGATGAATTTTTTGGTAACGCGTTCGCGTTTGAGGCGGGAAATATGGTCGATGAACAAGGTGCCGTTCAAATGGTCGATTTCGTGCTGGATGCAAGTGGCAAGCAAACCCTCGCACAGCATTTCATGGGTATCGCCTGTCACTGTTTGATAACGCACGGTGACCGTTGCGGGCCGCTCGACCTCCTCGAAATAATCAGGGATCGACAGACATCCCTCCTGATGGCAGTTGATCTCGTCCGAATGGCCGATGATTTCCGGATTGATAAAGGCCATGGGTTGCGGCTCGTCCTCTTTGGGCGAGACATCGACCGTCACCACGCGTTCGGGCACGGCAATCTGGATCGCGGCCAGTCCCACGCCCGGCGCGTCATACATGGTATCGAACATGTCGGTCACCAATTGCTGCAAACGCGCGTCGAATTTGGTGACCTTTTTGGACACAAGGCGAAGCTGCGGATCCGGCAGGGTGATGATGGGTCTGACTGTCATAAAAAAGCACATAATCAACCTGTGCGGTCAGGTCAAATTGTTCTTTTTTTGTTCTCGACTTTCGGGGCTGATCTGCTAGTCTGCGGCCACTTTTGGCACAGAGCGGGGCTAGGGTCATGGATCAGACCATCTTCAGTTTTGCAGGAATTGCGGTGACGCCGGGGCTTCTGGCCATTGTGGTTCTTGTTTTGGGATTTGCGCTGGTTTTGAGGCGTCCGGGGTCTGTGCTCAAGGACGAGTTGGCAGAGGCCCTGTCGGAGGAGCGGCAACGCGAGCTTGATGAAAAACTCGCGGCTTTGATGCGGTTGCAGGCGGAGCTGAATGGTCGTCTTGCCCAGATGGGCGAGAATGTCGACAGCAAGCACGGACATCTGACCCGCGTGCTCAATGACCGGCTTGACGGTTTGCAGGCGCGGATCGGCGAGGGCATGAACCAGCATCTGACCAATACGCATGAAAATCTCACCAAAATGAACGAGCGTCTGGCGGTGATCGACGAGGCGCAAAAGCGCATGGGCGTGCTCACCACCGAAATGCTTTCTTTGAAAGATATTTTGTCCAACAAGCAAAGCCGCGGGGCTTTCGGACAGGGCCGGATGGAAGCGATCGTGCGCGACAGTCTGCCGCCCTCCTCCTATGAGTTCCAGTTTCAGCTGTCCAATAAAACCCGCCCCGATTGCATCATCCGTCTGCCGGGCGATACGCGCCCTTTGGTGGTGGATGCCAAATTTCCTCTGGAGGGTTTTACCGCGTTCCGCGAGGCCCAAAGCGAGGAGGCCAAGAAAGTGGCGGCGGCCCGCATCCGTCAGGATCTGGGCGGGCATATCAAAGACATCCGCGACAAATATCTGCTGAGTGGTGAAACGCAGGATCTTGCTATTTTGTTTGTGCCAGCGGAATCGCTTTATGCCGATGTGCAGGAACATTTCGAGGATCTCGTGCAGCGCGCGCATAAAGACCGTGTTTTGATTGTCTCCCCCTCTTTGCTCATGATGGCCATTCAGGTGATGCAGGCGATTGTCCGTGATTCCAAAATGCGCGAACAGGCCCATCTCATTCAGGTGGAGGTGCAACGCCTGCTCGATGATGTCGGGCGTTTGCGCGAACGCGTCGGCAAGCTCGACACGCATTTCCGGCAGGCGCAGGAGGATGTGGCGACGATCACGATTTCAGCGGATAAGGTGCTCAAACGCGGCGAGAAAATCACCGCCCTCGAGCTCGATGCGCCCGCAGCTGTCGTCACCGCGCCGTCCGACAAAACAAGCACATCAGACACGCATGGTGCGGGTGTCGCTTTGCCTTTCCCGCCGCGGTAAAATTGGCAGGGCGTTTGTCAATACGTGAATACTGTCTTATTCCAGCACTTTGCCATTGGACGGCATGGGTAATTGCTCACGCCAGTCATCGCGTGCGGCGTCATTGCAATCGGACCCGCTGAGTGATGCGTTTAAAGCGCCAGAGGCTAAGGGTTCCAAAATAACCTGATCGCCAACTTTCGTGATTTTCACTTGCGTTCCAGCAAATTGAAATGCTGCGGGAAGGACGAGGGCTTGCTCACGACCATGCATAAAAAGAGTTGCTGTTGCACACATTGCTGCGCCTTTCATGCTATTTACTTTTGAAAAAAGAAGCATAGCACAAAATTGATAGGAACGTATGGTCCAGCGTCGGGGCGGATTGCCCCTCTAGTCTTTGATCATCAGGATATGCAGACGCCGCGGTCCATGCGCGCCGAGCAAAATCACCTGCTCGATATCGCCTGAGCGTGAGGGGCCTGTCACCCAATTGACAACGCGGGGCATGGTGCCTTTGCCATAGGTCTGGCGCAGATTGGCCCACATGCTTTCATAATCACCGGTGATGTCTTTTTCGTGCAACACGACAAGCGCATAATCAGGCAGAAAATTGATGGTGGTGGGATTTTCGGCACTGGCCGTCATGACCAGCGTGCCGGTTTCCGCAACCCCTGCAAAGGCATGGTTGAGACCGGCCATATCCTGTCCATCGCTGGGGCCGTGCAAGAGATCAATGGCGGTGGCACTCCAATCCAATCCGTCAAGCCGCGGATCATGGCCGATCCGCAAAGCAGCGGGCAGATTGTTGGAGCGCAGATAATCCGCCACGGCTGCGGGAACCGCCTCATAGCTGTCGAGTTCGGTGAGGCTTGCCAAGGCCGATTCAGCCTGTTGTTTGAAGAGATCGATCTGGCCCTGACGCGGCAGCTGCGAACGCGCCA
>Ga0209189_1002000_pt1 | contig 14731 bp, 15 predicted proteins | sample C_130820_EF_Meta_FD_187308 | JGI IMG/M metagenome (GOLD analysis project Ga0209189, IMG submission 187308) | Freshwater microbial communities from Lake Croche, Canada to study carbon cycling - C_130820_EF_MetaG (SPAdes) (version 3) | ecosystem: Environmental > Aquatic > Freshwater > Lake... | reverse complement strand
CGACCTTGTAAATTAACCACTACAGCTGCTGATTGTCCTGTTGTGTCACCAGTACCATTTGTGATTGTTGCTATCGCACTTGTGTAACCTACGCCAGCGTTTGTTACAGTTACAGAATAAAGTTTTTCATTTATGATTGTAGCTATTGCAGTCGCACCTGTTCCATCACCTGTAATTGTAACAGTTGGTGTTACTGTATAATTATAACCAGGATTTATAACAGAAATCGAATCAACACCAACTGTAGTTGTTGGAACTTCTTCAAGGTATACGGCCGATATCGTTGAACTTATATTTGTTGGATTAACAATTGTAATATCTGGTGTGCTTGTTAGTGTACTTGAAAAAACTCCACGCTGTAATGGCCCATTAAAGTATAAACTGTATGTTGCTGGTGAACCTATCGTAGGATATATCTTTTTTTGTACATTAATAGTAAAGTCTGAAGATATGATTGATTGGTCAAATGAATTAATTGCACTCAGTAAATCATATGAACTAAAAGTAGAATTGAAAGTATTTAAATTATTACTTGAGTAGTTGTAAATTGCATTTTTAACTCCACTTTGTATATCAGATGCTGATTTAGGTGTTTTCTTTTGGTCATAAACTACATTAGCATTTACTTGAATGTATGTGTAATCCGGATCAACAATAGTTGGTTCAACAGTCAACATACTAATTGGCCTCAATACATTTTCAATTAATAGTTGTTTTTGTGTTGAAGTTAGATTGTATGATCCTTTTGGTTTTAATGAAACAAATACTTGGCCATAAACAGGCGGAACATTTTCTTCTCCGCCCCAAACAGAAACTGCATCAAATGAAATACCTAAATTATTTTGTTGCAATAGGGTAATATAATCATTCTTATTAACTGCACGACCTTGTGCTGAAAAAGCCTTTGGTGCTTGGAATTTAATAGAGTCAATACTTTCTTTATCTTTACCTTGAGATGCTTTTTGAGTTGTTTTTACGGTTGATATTGAATTAACAGAAATGCTGTCCATCAATACAAAATTATTAGCAAGGCCGCCAGCTGCGCCTGATGTTGATATGTAAGTAATATTAACAATGTTGCCATCAGATAGTTTTGCACCTAAGATACCATCACCAAAATATATTTGATAGTTTCCGTTTATTGCTTCTTGTATATAATAAACAGTATCTGTTGGTCCTAATGCCAAGTAATCTGTTGTGCTATTATAAACTTGATACGAATTGTTGGATGAATTTTGTTGAACCGATACCTGTAGTGTCGAAGTATCTATGTTTGCATCCGGTATTTCAAAAATACAATTAGGATTACTTGATGAATTAACGGTAAATTTATAATTTCTAACTACACCTTGCTTTAATACTAATCCATTAAAATTCGCTACGTTGTTAATTACAGGAACAGTAGAACTTGTTGTTGTAACATAATTGTAATTAACACCATTGACTGGCTCTGACAAAAAATTGGTATATTTTGGCAAAGTTAATGTGGTTGTGGTTATATTGTTGACTGTTAAATTTATTTCTGCTCTGGCACCAATAGCAGATTGTGGAACATAATTCATCAATTTTGCATGTGAAATTACAGATGATCTTTGGAGTGCCGAATCCAAAAACATTTCATTTGCAACCATGTTCAAATAAAATGCATTGTACTGTGTGTTGTAAGCTAACACATCCAGCAATGTAGACATAGCTGAACCAGTAAAGTTATAATCTTTGAATGTTGATTGAGCCTGTAGATAATTGATAAAATTTTGTTTAATGTTACCAAAATCCAGACTAGAAACTTGAATATTTGTATTAGATGCCATTATCTGGACCTTTGAAGTATTAGATTTACTGTTGATGGTATAGTATTATTTCCAACATAAAAACTCAAACTCACATTAAAAGCGTTTTGATTTTCATTTAACTGAACATTAAGTGAAGATATTGTCACTCTAGGTTCAAAATTTTGAATAACATTTTTAATTTCATCTGAAATAAGACTAGCGGTTATATTTGTTGCTGGTTCAAATAATAAAGTTGTAATGTTTGAGCCAACTGTTGCTTGAAATGGTCTTTCGTAAAAATTTGTTAGCAATAAATTTCTTACTGATGCGATAACTGCTTGGCCATCATAACGCAAAGCAACATCACCTGTAACCGGCACTCGGTTAAAGGTTAAATCTAAATCTGAATAAATGTTTGTTATATTTGCCATCTATTATTTATGAGTTAAATCTGGACAATAGTTTGGGTGTACCAATATAATTATTCAATAAGTAGTTCTCTGTTGCTCCAATGTGACTAAATTGTGACACTTTATGATAGTCATCCATAACACTACGAGAGTTTGCAAAAAACTGTGTATCTTGTGCTGGATAATTGTACATGAGATTGTATATTTGTTGAACCGTACTCAATAATAATTGTGAATCTGATAAACTGATGCTCGTAGTTGGTGGTGAACCACCTCCACCACCTCCTCCTCCTCCGGTTCCGGGAGTAATAGAATTTGCTAAAATAATTGTTACGTTTGACAAAGTTGATGATAATGTATTTAAAGTACTTCCTAATGTGATACTTGTAAAACTACCCATGATTGGTGAATTATTTTGTACACCATCAGATTGATATGTAATATATGATAACATTTTACCAACACCAATTGCTAATTTATAATGTGGTGTTGTTACATCTGTTCCAGGATCAACAACATTAGACTGTCTGTTTGTTATATACAAATAATTTGCCGCTGTTGTATTGTAAATGGTGTTTGCATATGTTTTTGTTGTCTGCAAATTTGTTGTAATTGTTCCTGTACTACCCGCTAAATTTGCTGTAATTAAAGATGCTATTGTGCCTGATGTAATTGTGATTGTCTGCGTTACAGTTGCTACAGGATTAACAAAATAACCACTTGTGTCTGATGCTGCAATGTCTTGTGTTTGCCATGAATTTAATAAAGGCGGAAGAAGATTCATGCCATTTACTACATTGGCTGTATAAGGCGTTACTGTGTTTGCTGTTGTTGGATCAGATGAATTGAATCCTAATCTATTGTAAATGCTACTCATATTATATTATGCCTCAATGATGTTTGTAAGTGGTGGGCTTGTTAATCCCATAGGTGCTGCGTGTATGTGTGTATCGAATATCAATGAATTGATAACATCAAATCCTAATATTGATGAAGATATACCAAAAAGTCCAAGTGGAGCACTAATCGAAGTGAAAGAGTTGATTGGACCTAAAGAATTAATTTCTGTTGGTACCGCTACTGGTACACCAACAGAAACACCACCTAATGTAGTAACAAAACCTAATGGTCCTGCACTCATTCCGGTTTCGGCATCAACTCGGCCTTGTGAATAAATCTTAGTAGCAACAACCTCACCCTGTGAGTGAATATCACCATCAACATAAAGGTAATCGCCAGGATGAACTTTTAGACCTCCACCCAATGCGCCACCAGCATTGATGATCGTGTCTTGTAGAGAGGTCATACTGCAAGTTTTTTCGACAACTTGTGTAAAGTTTCCTTTAATGTATTGTTCCACGTTACCAAGTACAGTCTCAATCTTGTCGCCTGTAATTTGTATATTTGCGTCACCTTCAATTTTTACAATACAATTTCCGGAAATCAATACATTGTTGTCTTGCACCACAATTGTATATCCATTACCATACACCTTATGCACCTCATCACCATTAGGATGCATCTCGATGAATGTACCTGTACGATGTTGCAGTCTCACACGTTCACGTTGTGGAGTGTCATCCATCTCGAATAGGTGGCCACCCGGTGTTTGTGTTACATTGTTGTAAGGATATACCGGTGGATAATCCGTATTTGCAGCAGAAGGAGGTTCGGTAAACGGTTTAAAAAAGTCTGGTGGTGCAGGATAACTCATAATTTATATTTAAGGTTTAGAAGAATTCTTTTTTTGATTATCAAATGTGCCTGTTAATTTAGAGTTACCGGCTGCAACTGTACTTGCAATCGCAGCATTAATAGAATCAACTCCGGCGTTTAATGGATCACTAACCGATTTGATAATTGCTGGATCTACTGTAACAGAAGAAGCAGAAGATTGAGCAGCAGATAATGAAGCTTGTAAACCTGACGATAGTGCAGCTTGTGCTTGTTTGATAGAACCTGTTAGTTGTGTTGGAATACGATTGAGTGAATTTTTAAAATTTGTTAAGCAATCTGTAAATAGTTTTGCAAGTGCCGCAGGAAGACTTTTTATCCATTCTAATATTTGTTTTATGTCTTGCACCAAATAGTAATAAAAAGCAGCATCAGCAATAACCTGTGCAACTTGTTTTATTTTTTCATTGATATCACGAATGATTTTTTTGTATCTAGAAAATTGCTTTGATAATTCTCCTGACGGATCTAAATTCAGAGAGACTATGATTGCAGTAATTGCAATTCTTATTCCAGCAATTAATTTAGCCATTGCAGACCGAACAACATTTGCAGCTGCATTCTTACCATTCTGAATGGCCGCAGTAATCATACCAAAGTCTGGAAATAAACCTGATGCATCAATATTGAATCCTGTTAATACAAAATTTATATCACAAGCATGTGCGAGAGATTCGTTGGAGAAACTTACTCCTGTATTGGTTAACACACCCCTAAAAATATTTGGCGTTGTTTGTACATTAAGTGTTGCATAAGTGCCACCAAAAGAATATACAGGAGCACTTTTTTCTTTGACAACACCATCTACTGTTTCAGTAGTTGTTACATTTACGCCTGCTAAATTATCTGCCATTTATTCCTCCAATCATTGGGACTCAGCTGAAAAACCAGGTAGTACACCCATCATTACCGGAAATTGACCACTCTCACCATCCATAAAAAAACCAACAACCCAGTCGTTAGGTTGTAATACTTGGTGAATTTTTGATGCATTTATTGAATACATTGGATGTGCCCAAGGTAGCTTTTCAGTTGGTATTAAAGATTTATTATCTGTATGCCACCCAAAAATACGAACTTTACATCTACCCAAACCCAATGGGTCGGCTCTATCTTCAACTTCACCAACCCACCATACAAATCCATTTAAACCTGCAAAATTATTTACCGCTTTCATTGTTTAACCACCGATTGATTCAAAGTAGAGTTTGTATTTATATCAGCATATTGTGTCTGCACACTATCTTTGGCAACTTCCATAACTGTTTTGTATTCGTTTTGTGTAATCAAATGTCTTACTGCTGTAATCAAATAGAAACCTGAATAAAATGCATCTGGTTTCTTTTGGTCTGGAGATGGATTTTTTGATAACAATTGAAAGTCGATAACATAACCAACTGTTAAGTTTGGATCACCCGGAACAGATAATCTTACTCTAGTATAGTTTGCCAAAGGTAGTTGTGCTGTTCTGTATGGTACATATGTCTCTGCAAATATGTTTGGTGCAACAGAATTTGGATTTGCCTGAACCGTTGGATTATTTGCATCATCATAGTTTGTGAATATCAATTTCAAAACAGATTCACTTGTTTGGTTCATTTGGTCACCAAAACGATTCTTATAGTTGTTTGTTATTGGATATGGATTTGCACCTAATGAAGGTTGGTTGTTCCAGTAATCAAGATAATCAAATTTTGTTACTTTTCTATTTCTTGTCAATATATCAACAGATATCAATTGATTTGCAAACACACCAGAATTGATTGCACCCAATGCATCATAAGAACCCATAATCTCATAGGTTGTAACATTCAATGCTTGTTCTTGTAAGTCTCTTGTACTTGTATTTTTTGGATCATATGTGTATTTGTCATATCTCACTACATTTGGTCCATCCATAAGATTCTGTAATGAACTAAAATTAAATCCATTCTTGTTCTCAAAGAACACCATATCAGCACCAGGTACTGGCGCCATTGGTCTTGCATATGTTGACAACCAGTTGATTGCATCAAATGGTTTTAAATTGGGGATAACAAAGTTATATACACCATATGTTGGATCAATGTTTAATTTATTTTCTGATATACCCAAAAATGAAGTACAAACATCATAAACAATCGATGAAATATTTTGGTTTGTGTAAGCTTTACTTACTTTGTATTGTTCAGATAACAACATTTCTTCAGAACAAAAATACAAATAATATGCCTCAGTATACATATTACCCGATAACTTTCTTTTGTCCATTTTGTATACACGAAATGTTTTATCAATGACTTCACCAAGTTTTCCGTTTTGTGAGTTGCCGTCTTTGTTTAATGTAAATCTAATAAACTCATTACCTGTTAGATTGAATAACTCTGCCCATGATCCAGATTCTGTTAACATAAGATATCCGTGTACGGTTGAAGTATACAAATCTTCTTGGTAAGACAACTCATTCATTAAAAGACGAACATCATATACACCAATTGGTGTTAGTAATGATAAGTTGTCTAACGAATAGTCTTTTACATTGCGAATACCTGCCATTTTATTTTCTCAATAGTGTTGTTAATTGTCTTTCTATACTGCCAGCATATGAAGCATTAAACAAATTAATATTTCTTTTTGATTCATTCAAGGCAACTTCATAATCATAAACTGTTTGAACACTTTTTGATACCGATTTTGTAACATAAACAGATGAGTTTGCAAAATATGTTGGTGTACCTGAAGTTACCATAGTATTTGTGTATGTGTTTGCATCAACATTATAATTAGTTGCTGTTGTTGTAGATGACAAACTATCGTATGTGCTAATTGTTATTATATATGATTGAATTGTGCTTTGTGTGTAAGTTAAAACTTGGCCAAATGTTGTTGATGCTGTATTTGCTGGGTAAGTATTTGCAGCAATAGCAGAATATTTGTTGAGCAAATAGTTATTAAACAAATTTGAATTCATAGGCCATTCGGCTTGAGAATCTATCATTTGATTGGCATATGGCACCATCCAATATCTGTAACTATCACCATAATATTTGTTTGCAATAATATCAGGTGTATCACCATCTTGAATGTCATATGAATAAAACAACAAAGGATTTTTTAAAAGTGAAGGTATAACCTCTACACGTTTAAGTATATCAATGACACTAATTTGATTACCTTGATAATCAGTTGTTGTTATAGTAGGAAACTGAGCAAAATATTGCATTAACGTAATCCTCCAATTGAACCACTAGAACCATCACTTGTTGCAATATTATATCCTGCTTGCAATTTTCCTTTAGTGACAATTTCAATTTCTTTGAATACTAGATTCAATTGAGTTTGTACAGGTGCGCCATCAGTATGTGCTGCAAAACCATTAGGTGCATAGTTAACATCAATGTCTGCCAACACACAATCGCCATATTTTGGTAAATATACGTTTTCTTGGTTGTTTATCATAAATTCAACACTAAAATATGATGGAGGAATAAAAAACATACCATTATCACTTTGAGATGCAGTCAATAAATCTGGTGCGAAATGATACTTAAACGCCGCAATAATTTTATTTACTGTTAATGCCTCATCGTGACTTGCTGGTGTAAACAAAAATGATAATTGAAATTGTCTAAATCCAATACCACGATAGAGAACTTGTAATTGTGGGTTTACCGTAAAACCACCACCTTGCAAATTTATATCAGAAATACCTTGAGCATCTGCACCAGCTACACTAGCTATATTACCAAGAACTTTAGAGGTTCCATAATTTACGGAAGCGTCCGATGCTACTCCAGATGCACTATTTTTATTTTTACCAGCACCACCCAAAAAATTACTTATAGCTTGTAAATTTCCTAAATTTTTACCAAGTTCATTAGTTAAACTCAATTCATCATATGAAGCATTGTATGTTGCATTTAAAGTATCTGGCATATATAGAGAAATACATGCAACAGGCTTTGTTTGTTGTGGCTGAATATTAAAAATACCTAATGTTTGTCCTGTTCCTGGTTGTGCAATCGTACCAGATTTAACCGATTCATTTGTGGTGGTGGTTGTTACAGTTGCATTTTGTGGAATAATTTGTTTTACCCAAAATTTAACATAATGGTTTTTTGTAGGCGAACCCAAATCACTTGGATACTGCAATATTGTATCCAACTTATTATTGTTTCTATACAACGAAGCCAAAGGACCTTGTAAAGCATTTATATTACTTTGCGAAGATTGATATGATGTTTGGTCTATTGATGCTGGCATTTTTTTTAATTAGAATATATACTTACTATGGCTTATTCAGGAAAATTTACACCTAAAAATCCACACAAGTATGTGGGTGATCACACTAATATTATTTATCGCTCCAGTTGGGAGTGTAAAGTTATGACCTATTTAGACAAAACTGAAGGAATCATTTCTTGGGCATCTGAAGAACTGATTATACCTTATGTATCTCCAGTTGATGGAAGGTACCATAGATATTTTCCTGACTTTTTGGTGAAGGTTAGAACAAAGGATGATAAACTGAGAACGATACTGATTGAAGTTAAACCACAAAAACAGACAAAAGAACCAGAGAAAAGAAAAAAAGTCACAAAACAATACATCAATGAGGTGGTTACTTGGGGTGTAAACCAAGCAAAATGGAAAGCGGCCGAAGAATATTGCTTAGATCGTAACTGGGAATTTCAAATTTGGACTGAAAAAGAGTTAGGATTGTGAACTAAATAATACATGGCAACATCAAACACAACATCAAAATTAACCTCTTTAGCTGAAGAAAAAAAGAAGACCGGACATAAAACCCTGTCGAGGGATGCTATTTCTTGGATGAATGAGAAAGTTCAAGAGATTAAACGTCCAGATAAAATAGCTACAGCAATTAGCCGCGAGTCTTTGAGAAGATCAATGCAGGCCAAAATTGGCATGTTGTATTGTTTCTATTATGATCCAAAAACAAAAGCAACATTAGACTATTGGGATAAGTTTCCAATGGTTCTAGTATTAGAAAAATACGATGATGGTTTTCTTGGATTAAACTTACATTATTTGCCACTAAAGTTTAGAGTTGCTTTTTTAACAAAGTTAATGAAATTCGCACAATTAAATGCAGACCACGACATTAAACGTATGAGAATATCATATGATATTTTAAATGCATCTAAGCGTTATGCGGAGTTTAAACCTTGTCTCAAACGTTATTTGATTCCGCATATGAGATCAAAACTGTTGATGATACATCCAAATGAGTGGGATGTTGCTACAATGTTACCTCTACAACAATTTAGAGGAGCAAAAGCGACCACAGTCTGGAGAGATTCAGTTCAAGAGTACAAAGAACATATGGCTCATTTTAACCAAGACCAAAAAGAATAAAAATGCCAAGTATTAACAATTTTATAAAATCTTTTAATAATGAGGTTGCAAGACCATCAAAGTTTAATGTTACAATTAATGTTCCACAAATTTTTTTGAAATACAGTAGTGAAGTAATAAGAAAATTAACATTCCGTTGCGAAACAGCAGAATTGCCCGGCCGAACTTTTGGTACAGTAGATCAAAAGTTTGGATCAAATCCAACTTTAAAGTTTCCAATGCATTCTTCATATAATGATTTGACACTTACATTTATAGTTTCTGGTGATATGTCTGAGAAGAGGTTTTTTGATGCATGGATGGAAGTAATTAATCCAACATTAACTTTTGACTTTAGTTATAAAAATACTTTTGTTTCAGACATTAAAGTAGTTCAATATGATTTATCTGATATTCCAACTTATTCGGTAAATCTTTTTAATGCATATCCTATTGTGGTCAATCAATTAGATTTGGATTGGTCGACTGATAGTTATCATAAACTATCTGTGGTTTTTGCATATGATTACTGGCAAAATGATAATTTGGTTGAATTGAATAACTCTGGAATTATACCAACAACGTCTCCAGTTAATGACATAGGAAACTTTACGGCCGGAGAATTTGGTGCAGCATATAATACAGTAGGTTTTGTGCCTAATGGTTCTACAGGAATACCAGTACCTTCGTCTGTACAACCAACAGCAATACAGACTAATGCTGCAGCATTATCTTCTTCTCAACAAAGTACAGCAACAAATTTGGGGATACCTAGTTCAACACCGGGATTTAATCCATTTGTACAAAATAGAGCGCCTGGATCTGCTTTTGTCACACCAGCACCACCACCTTAATAACTTGAATGAGGAAATATTATGGCATTACCAAAACTAGACTCTCCAGTATACGAAATAGACTTACCTTTGAGTAAGAAACATATTCGTTTTCGACCATTTCTTGTCAAAGAGCAACGTAATCTCTTGATGGCAATGGAGTCTGATGAGAAAGAAACAATTGAAAAGAACATCAAACAGATTCTACACAATTGTACCTTGACAGAAAATATTGATATTGATTCATTACCAATACTTGATGTTGAGTTTTACTTTTTGAATCTCCGTGCAAGATCAGTCGGTGAAATAGTTACTAACAAATATCGTTGCGAGAATATTGTAGACGATAAAGTTTGTGGCTCAATGATGGAATCAGAAGTTAACTTACTTGATATCAAAGTTGATATGTCAAATGTATCAAGTGACACAATACAATTAACAGATAAAGTTTCAATTAAGTTAAAGTATCCAGAATATTCTGTGATTACAAGTTCTGGTAAATTTGAACTTGCAACAGATATGGCATTCAATATGATTCTGCATAGTATTGAACATATTTTTGATGGTGAACAGTATTTCTATGCTAGAGAAACCGACCCATCAGAACTGAATGATTTTATTGAATCTTTGAACCAAGAGCAGTTTTCTAAGATTGAAAACTTTTTTAATAACCTTCCTAAGATGACAAAAATGTTGGACATGACTTGCAAAAAATGTGGATTCCAGCACCACATAGAAGTGGAAGGGCTAGAAGATTTTTTCGCCTAGTCTTTCGCCATGATACATTAAGAAATTATTACATGACGAATTTTTCACTTATGCAACATCACAAATATAGTTTAACAGAACTTGAAAGCATGATGCCATGGGAACGTGATGTTTATGTTGCTATGCTTACACAATATATTGAGGAAGAAAACGAGAAAATTAAACAAAGAAACAATAGCAGATGACACAAATAGCTTCTTTACTTGGTGGCGGACAAAAACAAGGTGGTACACCTAGAAGTACTCCTGCACTTTTTAGACCTAAGCCAAGTGAAGAAACTACTGAGAAACTTGGTAAAGTAAGAAAGAAGCTTAAACCTGAAACAATAAAGAAAGCTATTGGCAAACCAATTAGTAATAAGACTGTTGATAAGTTATCAGGTAAAAAAGATTCAAATAAGTCTGTGAAACCTATATCAACGTCCAATAAAAAAGTTGGTAATGTAGACCCTAATGTTACCAATATCTCTGAAGATAGAAGTCAAAGAATGCGTAGAGGTGATAGTGTTGCTGACGTACTTGCTAAAATTGTTAACTTCTATAAAAAATCTCATGCCGATATTGTTAAACAAAAAGAAATAACAAATGATTTCAAAAAAGAAGAACATGAAAAAGAAAAACGTAAGCATGAAGAATTGTTAAGATTACTCAGAGGCGAGTCTAAAGAAGCGGGTGCAACACCATTAGAAAAAGTATCTAATATTGGTGCAGAAGAAAATCCTGAACTTGCTGCAAGAGTTGCTAGAACAAATTCTAGAAGAAATTCTGTAACAACTACACCCACAGAACGTAATGTCTCACCACAATCTAAAGGTGTAAGTAATGTTTTTGGTACTGCTGGAAGTTTAACATTTAAAACTGCTAAACCCAGTTCTAGTTTTTTTAGTTCTTTGCTTTCTATATTTAAAAATCCATTTGTTGCTGCCGCTGGTGGTGCTGCCGCTGGTGCAGCTGCTACTGGTGCTGGCGCTGATGCATCTGCTGGTGCTCTTGATTTCAGGACAATTGCAGCATTAAAAGGTTCTACTTCCGATGCAATTGCAGCTGAAGAAGGTCAATCTACAAAAGCATCTTGGGATCCACCGGAGCAAAGGAACCTTGTATCTATTGGTTACGGTCACCAAATACAGAAAGAAGAATACAAACAAGGTTTCATCATGGCTGGTGATGAAAAAGTGCCGATTCAAGGTGAACGTGGCATTGGCACCGTGATGACACCAGAACAGACTAAGAAATTATTGTCATTAGATTTACCAAAGTATGAAGCAGCTGCAGCTAAACCTTTGGGTGATGCATGGAATAAATTAGATGATAAACAAAAAACAGCATTAGTATTATATGCATATAGCACAGGTTCAACCGCTGATCTTGTCAAAAAAGGCCTTGTTGAAGCAATTAACAAAGGTGATGTGCAAGGCGCTGCGAATATTATTAAAAACCTAGGTATAAGAACAGCTGCTGGCGTCCCCGGTGTTTATGGTCCTTTGGTGAAAAGGCGTGAAAGAGAAGCTATACTATTTGCAACAGGTAAATTGAAAACTACTAGTGAAGCCACATCAACTACGACTGCACCAACTACGGCGGCACCATCGGCAACACCAACAACACCTGACGCAACAACTGGTCAAAAGTTAAATAAATCTTCAACAGAAAACTCTGACATGAAGAAGGATTCTGAAACCAAATCGATGGTTGCTGTCAACAATACAAAGATTGTAAATAATACAACAACAACAAAGTTTGTTAACATTACACAAAAACCAGCAGCATCTGATGTACCACAGATATTACAAAATAGAATAAATTACGTCCAAGGTAATCAATTATGAACGAACAACCAATTTCAGGAAGAGTAGGTAACAAAGCCTTCATATGGTCAAAAGAAGCATTTGGCGGCAGAGGTGCATGGTATGAGATTCACAAAAAAGGTGGACTTGGTCGTTTAGCAAATCGAGAAGAGAAAAAGATACTTGGTAATCCAAATATTAAGGAGAAAGTTGTAGAGCCAGAAGTACCTGAGACTGTTGAAGAAGATATTGAAAATGATACAATTCCAAATCAAGAAGATGATACAACATCTGATGGTATGTCACGCAGAAGAGCTCGTGCATTAAGAAATTATGGTATCAAGAATAACTTAATACGTAATATTGTACAAGGCAATGGATTAGGATCAGTACAAAAAACTGTATCAGAAACATTACAAGCAAACGTAATGGGATTCAAAGAAAAATTTGATCCAATTTCAATTGCAAGACGATTGACTGGAGATTTGGGTGCAGTAATTTTAGGTAAAGCTCTTGGTCGTTCAAGTGAAGATATACAATATTTTACTGGTTATAGAAGTACAGCTAGACCTTTGAGTGGTACATCACCTACTGCAAAAAAATTAGGTGGTTTAGATACTGCATCTTATACTACCGTCTCAGAGAATCAACAACAAAGATTCCGCAAAGGCACAGGTACAGCAAACTTACTTGCTCGATTACTCAACCTAATGAAGAAATACCATGAAGAAACTATTAAGCAACATGAACTTGATAGGAATGAAGAGAAGGCACGCAAAGAAGAACGTGAAAAGTGGCAAAAAGAACTTGTAAATACAGCAGGCGGTAAAACTGCAACACCCGTTAATGGACCAAATGACAATGATGGCTCTGGTGGCTCTGGTGGCTCTGGTGGAGTTGGCCAATTCCTAGAACAGATGGCTGTCGATTCTGTTGGTGCATTAGCATTACGCAGATTATTGAAAACAAAAATAGGTCGTAAACTAATCAAAACTGGTTTAAAAGCCAAAGGTGTTTTGAGTAAAGGAATATCACCTATAGCAAAACTATTTACTGGCGGTGCATCAAAAATTGCCGGAAAAGTGGCCGAAAAAGGTGGCACAGCAGCTGCAAAAGGAACAATAAAGGCTGCCGCTGGTAAAATTATGAAAATTGCCGACAAAAGTATAATTAAAAAATTAGTTGGTAAAGCAATTGGAAAAGGCGCAGTAAAATCAGTACTTAAAAAAATACCAGGTATTTCAATTGCTGCTGGTTTATTCTTTGCGGCTGATCGTGCAATGAGTGGTGACTTTAAAGGTGCAATTGGAGAACTTTCATCTGGTGTTGCTGGTACTTTACCTATTGCTGGTACCGCTGCGGGTCTTGCATTAGATTTAGGTTTAATTGGTCGAGACATTTACAAAGAAACTTATGGTGTTTTTCCAGAAGATGATGACCCTAAAGCTGTACCAGGAAGATTAAAAGAAATTTCTGAAGTTGTACAAGAAGCTGTTACTGCCGAAGATAAACCAACTGCAACTAAAGTAACTCAGAATACAACACCAAGTAACAAGACGAATACAGGAGGTGGTACAACACCTCCTGCTTCTACAGGATCAACGCCAGCACCAACTGCAACTCCTGATTCACCACCTCCACCTACCTCAGCTACTGGTTCACCACCGGCTCCATCTGCCACTCCTACATCAGGAGCAACACCTGCAACTGCTGGTTCTCCTCCCCCAACAACAACACCTTCTGCACCAAATCAATCTTCCGCTGAAACGAATAGATTATCAAGACCGCCTGTAGTTGCTCCTAAAGCAACCCTATCACCACCAGAACCAAATCCTGTCGCACAGAGAGCACAGGCTGCAATAGAGACTAACGAAAAAGAAAAAACCACAACAGGATCATCTATGATGAAACCTATTGTGGTCGATAACTCTAAGAGAATTAATACCAAAAGTAAAGCTGAAGATACCGTAAGTTACGATGATTCCTTCAGTGTTCGTGAAATGGATCCAACATTACATTGGATCACACAAACGAATTTACGTAGGGTTTAATCGTCAGCAAGACTTGCAAAGTAAGCCATATCATCTTCAT
>Ga0209189_1001998_pt1 | contig 14738 bp, 12 predicted proteins | sample C_130820_EF_Meta_FD_187308 | JGI IMG/M metagenome (GOLD analysis project Ga0209189, IMG submission 187308) | Freshwater microbial communities from Lake Croche, Canada to study carbon cycling - C_130820_EF_MetaG (SPAdes) (version 3) | ecosystem: Environmental > Aquatic > Freshwater > Lake... | reverse complement strand
ATTGGTAGGTATCTCGACATCCTCTTTTGCACAATTCATCATTAATATACTACAAAAGGCAATCAAAAACTGTATTTTTTTCATGATTTATTATTTCTTAGTGTATTGGGTTATTGTTGATTTACCATCTGTACCGATTATTGTAAAGGTATAAACTCCTTTGGTGTCCCAAACATAATTTACATAAGCTTTTTTACCATCAAGTGTATATTCAAGCGAATAGGCGTTTGTGCCAGTTAATTTGAAATTTGTAATCACAGCTCCTTTAAGTGCAGTCAATGCAGGACGAACACCTGCTGATTTTGCCTGTGGAAGTATTTGATTTTCAGGTGCTGGTGTAGTTGGGTCAAGACTTACTTTTCCTCGCATAGCAGCCATAAAGTAAGGATATTTAGATTCGGCGTGATAATGATAAGTATTGCTATAATTATGTCCATGATATTCATCTAATGTTTTAATGGCGGTGCCATCGGGTTCTTTTGAGCCATAAATAGCAAAACCATCAAGTGCCATTGCAATCGGATTGTTGCCAGACGTAGTTTCAAAATGAAGCGGAGCAATATGATAATGATAATCGTCGGCACGACCACAATGCCCACCCCATTGGTCTAACTCGCCAATGACAAAAGCATCCTCCCCACGATTATTGAGCGGATTGAAAATCGGAATGCCATTGGGTGCAATAGCTACCGCTCCTTTCATGAAATTAGATTTTAAACTCAAAGGTGACGCAGCAAATTCAGGTTTGAGCGGAATTGACCAAGCATTTGAACCCGTGTATCCCTGCGGAATCGGGACTTGCTGCTGCCAACTGGTAATGCCAACCATCATATTATGAGTCTGAGGAATACCTTCAGTTTCTACATAAAAATAAGTATCATCAAAGCGGGTTTTCACTTCTGATTTATAAGGTGTAAAAACCTTTTCGATAAAACTTGGGTCGGTTTTGATCAAAGTTAATGTCGTATTGGTAGTTGCATTAATAGGCTCAACTTCATTGGTTTTGCATGCATAAAAAAACAACATAAAACTCCCAAAAAAATAGGCCATTTTAGGGTGTTTATTTTGTTTTTTTGTAAAAATCAGCAAAGCAATTACAGCAATAAAAAACCAAATCAATAAGTATCGATTATCAGTTACTTTCGTATCAGCACCAAAGTTTTTTACTTCTTGATTTTGAGCATTTAATTGCTTCAAAAAAGCTATTTTTTTGCTTAATGAGGTTTGATTTGAAAATGAAAAATCGTTCAAATCTGCAGAAATAATTTTTCCGTTTTTTTGTTCGATAAAAACCTTTCCCTCTCGTTCCATCAAAAAATACCCTTCGATTTGCTTTCCTTTGATATTATATATTACACTTTTTGTGTTGGAATGCTCGCCCACGTGAGCAAGTAACGACATAGAATGTGTAAAAATTAGCAAAATCAGGCAATATTTTATTAATTTCATATGTAAAATGGTGATTAGGTTTTTATTCGTGATTGACAACTATTTTTCTATTGAACTGGTATTTTTCATTGACTATATTTAGTAGATAAACTCCATTAGGTAGGTTGCTTACATCAATTTCATCGTTTTCGTAAGTTTCTGATACAATTTGCCCTTTCATATTTGCAAGCCTTATTTTATAATTGGTCATTTTTTCAAGGAACTCTACTTTCAAATAATCTTTGGCTGTATTCGGGTAAATTTTAACATATTCTTTTTCTGCTATTTCTTTCAAGCCAGTTACTACATTAGGGGTGATTGTGTACGAATGTGCCACATCCATATTCTTTCGAGTGTTGTTTTCTTCCGATGGTAAAAATGTTTTTACGTACTCAACTTTAACGTTTTCGGGCGAGACTGTTACTAATAAAAAGCCTCGGCTGGCAAGTAAAACACCATCAATATAACCATATTCTAAACCAGTCACACTCGCAATATTTCTGGCAGAAGGCTGCGGAACTTCTTGATAAACAATACCTTCTTTGTCTTGTTTTCCGTAAAAATGGTCATGACCATGAAAGAAAATTGTAGCGTTGTATTCTTTTAATAATTCATGAACAGGCTTACCCCAATTCGGGCGATTGGTATCGAAACCATAACTACCATCGGCGTTTTTTCCTCCGAGTTCAAATAAATGAGCTACTTCTGATCCACCACGGGCTTCTGTTCCACCGCCACCAATTAGCTGATGAGCAAATAAAAACTTAAATTTCGATTTACTTTCGGATAAAGTTTTCTTCAACCAATCGTATTGCGTTTTTCCTAAAGTCCAGCCCCAGTCCCCTTTTTTTACAGTATACCAATATGGGTCAAGAATGATAAATTGGGCATCGCCCCAAGCAAACGCATAGTAGTTTTCTCGCAATCCAACCAAAGGTTCTGCAACTTCACTTCCTGTATAAAAATTATTTGGTGAAGGATTTGGGTAAAATAACTTTCTAGTAATTGTTGCCAAAACAGGCATTGAGGTAGGCGTATTGTTAGGAACAAAACTATATTCTCCTTCGTGATTACCGAGTACTAAAAATAAGGGAGCAGAATGGCACAAAGTACCAAAATATGGCCGAAAAAGGGCTGTCCGCTTGGTTATTTCCTCTTGACTTTTTACAGTTAGTTTATCATTCATGAAGTTATCGCCGAGGTCAACCATGAAATCGACTTTCTTAGCCAACATATTTTTCATGGTCAGAGTAAGCGATTCAGCAACAGAATTCTCGTCTAGATGCGGGTCAGCTTCTACGGCAAATGAAAATGTATTTCCTCCTGGACGAGGCATTTGAAAAGTATGTTCGAGTCCCATAACAAAACTTGTGCTTGTGCCCGATTTATAACCCATTCGATAAAAGTATTTTGTGTTGGGTTTTAAATCATTGAAGTCGATTTCTTGTGGAGTATTGGTAGCAAGTTTATAAGTACCAGTTTTATTGGTGTATTTGCCAGTTTCAGTACCATATTCCCAATAGACATCTGTGTTAGCATCGAACAAGACGCTCATCGTTATGCTCGTATTAGTTGGTCGGCCCAAGATTTCGGTAAAATTTTGAGCGAACAACTGACTTGAAATGCAGCAAAGAAAAGTATAATTTAGGAAACGTTTTAGCATAGATTAGATTTTTTTAGTGGTTGATAACTACCTTTCGTAGGACTTTTTTATTACTGGCTTCAATTTTCAAAAAATACGTACCACTTGCCACATTCCTTACATCAATTTCATCAGTTTGAGCATGTACGATTGACTGACCAATAAAATTCATAAGCGTGATTCGGAACTCACCAACGTTTTCTAAAAACTCTACCTTAATTTTTTCATTGCTTGGATTTGGGAAAACCCTCACAAAATCACTTTGTTCAGGTTCGTTGGCTAAAACTACGTTTACGCCACCGTTACCTCCTCCATTTCCTCCGCCTGTTCCACCACCTGTGTTTGTATATAAAAAAATATTCCCCATACTTACGCCTTTCGTAAATTTGCCATCAGCACCAACGGTGTATGAGTAAGCTATTTCACCATTTTTATGTTTTCCATCTTTTGTATCGGCAGGTAGAAACGCCCGCATGAAGTCAACTTTTACTCGCTCAGGGCTTACATTTACGCTCAAATGTCCCGTTCCGTCGAGTGTAATATCCGTGTAAGCATCGGCATTGGCCAATGCACCAATCTGATAAGTAGAGTCCGATGGCATTGGCACTTCCTGATAAACCACGCCGTCGAGTTGCTCTTGGGCATACAGGTGGTCGTGACCTTGAAAGAAAATCGTCACTTTGTTTTTAACCATTAATTGATGAATTGGTAAGTCCCAACCTGGTCGATTGACTTGAAACTCATCAGTTCCTTTGCTGCCAATTCCGCCCCATTCAAAACCTTTGGCGGTGGCAATTCCTCCACGCCCTTGTCCACGAGTATGGTGCGAAAACACAAACTTATATTTTGATTTACTTTCTTCTAGGGTTTTCTTAAACCAATCATACTGAGCTTTTCCGAGTGTCCAGTCCCAATTTTGTGGTTTTTCGTTTACATCACAATGGCGGTAAACATCCAACACGATGAAAGTTGCATCGCCCCAAGTCCAAGCATAATAATTGGCAGGCAAATCCATTCCGTAGGCTTCTTTGTTTACGTTACCTGTATAAAAACTATTCGGAATCGGGTTTGGGTAATAAAACTTTCTCCAAAGCGTGCCATAAACGCCAATATTATTGGGAGGTGTTTGTTTCAAATAATAGCCATTTTCGCCTTCATGATTACCCAGACAAACAAAGAATGGAATAGAGTGACAAACTTCGCCTAAATATTGTAGATAATCTTTATGGAAGTAGTCCATGTCTTTGCTGGTGGTGGAAGTTGGCGTGTGGTCATCACCAAAAATATCGCCGAGTGAAAGCATAAAATCTGATTGCTCTTTAAGCTGATTTTGCAGTGTAAGTTTATAAATACTTCTTACACCTTTTTTATCGTATAAATGTTCGTCAGATTCCACTGCAAAAGTAAATGAAGCTCCTGCGGGACGTTGAGTGATGAAAGTATATTCGGGCGTTGGGGTATAAGTTGAAGTGCCCGAAAGGCGATATTGCAAACGATAATAATACCTTGTATTGGCCGTAAGTCCTTGCATATCTTCCTCATTAGGAGTATTGTCTGTGTTTGATCGTACGGCGGTTTTTGAAGTATAAACACCCTTCTGTGTGCCAAATTCTAAGAAGAAATCTACTTTTTTGTCGAAAAGAACACTGGCTGTAACCGATTTATCAGTTGGACGACCCAAAATAAGCGTTTTTGTTTGGGCCAAAATTAAAGAATTTATCGAGAAAAAAAGAAGATTAGTTAATGCTATTTTTGAAATAAAATGCATAAAAAGAGTTTTATATCTTAAGAAAAACATTTGAAAACAAATTTGGTTAATTTTACTTAGATATTTTTTATTGAGAAAAGTTTAATCTAAAAGATTACATTTTCAATTCGCTGTAAATCTCAATAATACCAAATTGTCCAACACTAAATTAGATGACCAAATGAATTGCGAACCTGCAAATGAGGATGTAAAATTTGAATAGGCAGGTTTTACACCAACTTGAGCTTCGGTAAAAGTTGTGGCACTGGGCCATTTGCTAAAATCATAATCAGAAGCATACCATGTTGAAGGTATTTCCCAATGTAAAGCATACGATTTTGCACCGCTACTCGGGCTATTACTACAAGAAGAAGAAATACGAGAAGAGCCAGTCTCTGAAACGCAATTTATATCTGCCAACGGTGCTATATAAAAAGTCTGAGCTTTCCAAGCCGAACTTGTGCTTGTTCCATCGCTAAATTTTGCAATAAAACCGCCATCTCCAGGGTAATAGGCATTGCCTCCATTTCCTTCACTACCGATTCCTAAGTTTTCTTCCCAATCGACCAATTTTACTGCATATTTGATGGGGCGTTTTGCTTTGAATTTTATAACGCTAGAATTAAATGGCGTATATGGAACAGCATCGACACCAACTAATTTGCCATTAACATATAATTCGTAATAATTATCCCCGTGAATATAACCTGTTATTACTTCGCCGTCAGCATCTATCACGACTGTCGGCACTTTAGATAAATCAACTTGACTTATTGAAGTTGGTTTTGCACCTGTACATTCATTGAAAAGATCAGTCAATTTTGTAGCGGTAGAAAAATCAGTTTCGGCAGGAACAGTCCATACTTTTCCATCAGTTGAGGTTATTGTTCCGACTGATGTAACTCTTCCGCCCGAGCAACTATACAAACTATTATTTGTTGTTTTACCAATACCTTGGGTAACAGAGCCAGTACCTCCATAGGTTGAAGTAGTGTTAGTTGATGAAATATCAACTTCGGTTGTTTTGCAGGCAGCAAACGCAATAATTGAAAGAAATATTGCTACAAAGAGGTTAATTTTCATAATTGTTATTTGTTAATAAATACAATAATACACTCAATATCAAGCACTTGCATAGTTTTTTATATGCTTCTAATTCGGAATTTTTTATCAATTAAAAACCTTAATTATGCATAAAAAATTGAGTAACTTTCTACTGTATACCAAGTTATTTTCCTTTAAAAAATAATTTTCAGGCTTAATTGCAGATCTTTTCTTTGATTAAAAAATCGATTACGATTAAATATCAATGCCCTTCAACCGGGATACAACTTTTAACCGAAACTAAGCCATAAATTCTTTTGTTTTTGATAACATAATTTGAAATCAATTTACTATTTTCGTTCCAAACCCTTTGAGTTCCTTCCTTTTCTCCCAAATGATAATTACTTTCTTCTCTTATTTTTCCATTCGGAAAATAAACCAGCTGTTTTCCATCAAATTGGTCATTTTTGTAATTGAATAAATACCTTAGCTTACCATTTGGCCACCATTGTTGAAATTTCCCTTCCTTTTTACCATTTATAAAAATGCGTTCTAAAAGTTTTTCTCCAGAATTATACCATCCTTTTGCTAAACCTTGCTCTCGACCTTCAGAAATTGGCAATTGATAAACTACCCTGTTTTCTTCTTTTTCAAGCATATAACCTGAAAAAGGCCGTCCTTTATGTAGCCAGCCCCTATCAGTTTTTTTTAGATTCGTATCAATATTTAAAACATTACTTTTTGCTTTTCTTTCATGACATGCCAATACAAGAAAAGTAAAAAGCAGGCTCGTTAAGGGCTTAAAATTCAAGATAATTATATTATTGAGTTACTAAAAACTGCCCCATCAATCCAGCATCTTCATGGTTTGGAAAATGACAGTGATACATAAATGGATTGGTACTACTCGCAAAATCATCATATTTTGCCACTACCGAAACAGTTTCACCAGTTCGGATATAAAAAGTATCTTTCCAACCCGATTCATAATTGGCAATAGCTCCTGAACTTCGAGAAACAATCTTAAATTGAATATCATGAATATGAAATGAATGCCCAAAGATATTATTATTCACAATAGTCCATTTTTCAACAGCATTAAGTTTCACGGTTTGGTTAATGGTTGTGGAACCATAAGTATTATTATCAAATGTAAAGGCCGAGCCTGCTTGTCCACCAGTTATCCTGATTGTTCGGGTGCTGGTAGCGTCAGATTCCTTCCAATAGGTGTTTGTTGTCAACTTTGGTGGCACTGAGGTAATTGCATTTGCGGTCGTAGTTTTTACATTAATATGTAGCACAGTAAAATCTTTGTTATTTAACAAACTACCAAATTGGCCAGTGGTTTGTGGCTCACTACCACCAAAACCAAATTCTTGATTAGCATTAAAGGCTTTCATATCTAAGCTAGCACCAACGGCATCTTTACTCAAATCGACCAAAATTTCTGCACGTTCTCCCACTGCTAATTTCACGCGAGTTACTTCAACTGGAGCATCGAGCAAGCCACCATCATTGGTTATGACATAAAAACTGCGGTTATCGCTAAAACCAAGATTATATGCACGTTCGGTTTCGGCATTTAAAATTCTGAAACGAACAAATTGTTTTGGTAAACTGATTTGAGCGTTATGCGTACCATTTGCCATTGCATAGTCGCCATAAGCGTGTTCGGTTGTAGTAAATGAATTATCAGAATTATATCTTCTGCTAGTTAAAACCAATGGAATATCATCTGTTCCATAAGTTCGGGGTAAGGCCAAAGCTGATTCAATCGGGTCTTTGATGATAATAAGTCCGCCAGCCCCGTAAGTTAGCTGTTGAAAGGTTTTTTCATGTAAATGAGGATGATACCAATAAGTACCTGCATTGTTTTTTATCTCGAAAGATGGCTTCCAGGTGGTATTGGGTTCAATCATCTGATGTGGACCACCATCCATAATTGCTGGAATATGAAAACCATGCCAATGTGTAGTGGTAGTTTCAGTAAGATTATTCGTTACGTTCATTTGCACAAAATCGCCTTTATTCATAATCAATGTTGGTCCCCAAAACTCTATACCATTATAGCCATAGGTAGAAGTTTTAGCTCCTGTACGAAGTTGTTTGCTTGATTTAGCTAATGTTAAATCAAAAGCCTTACCAGTAATTGTGGGTGGAATCCAGAGGTCATTATAGGTTGAGCTCGTGGTTGTAGTCGTACTAGCCGTTGTTGTTCCAGAAGTTGGAGTAATAAGGTCTGTAGATTTATTACATCCATATAAAAAAACAAAAATGAGTGACACTGATATTACTAATAAAAAAGCCTTTTTCAACATATCTGAATAGTTTTAATTTTAATTAGAAAGAATCAACAAATAATTAGATGCAAATAGAACCAAGAACTTGCTTTGATTTTAACAAAATTTATAAGCTGTTTTCTATTCTTTCAAAAGTTTATAAATCTTTGTTGATTTATCAATTATTTTCAAAAAATACATTCCACTTGGAATCTGAGAAAAGTCCTGATTTTCAATATTTTTCCCAAAAAATATCTTCTGTCCAAAAACATTAGTCAATTCAAAATTAGCATTTGTTTCAGCCCCATTAATTTTTATGGTCGAATTAAATGGATTTGGGTATTGTACTATATTTTGAGGGTGAGCAAACTCGTTTTCAACAGATAATACCGTTGGAGTTGGAGGTATTGTAGTATTTGCACAAGCATCAGTTTTACCAATTAAATTTGAAATCTCTTTACACAGTTCCACATAATTTGTATTATCAACTGTACTTAATGCAGCTCGTAACAAATCATTTTTTTCGGTAGGGTCTTTCGCAAGATTAAAAAATTTACTTGTACCATTATCAAACAGAAGTAGCTTATAATTTTTATTACGAATTGTTTTGCCATCACCCGCCACTGTTTGTTGCTTAAAAACTTCAGTAAATGCCCAAGAGCGAGTTTCCGCTGATTGATTTTTGATGATTGGCATTATACTTTTGCTATCGACTGGTTTATTAGCGGGAATCTGACTTTGCCAATTATTATAACCAAACAACTCTAAAATTGTAGCAAATAAATCTTGGGTATTTACCAAGGCATCACTTACTCTATTTGGATTAATAACCGAAGGACCAGCAATAATAAAAGGTATGCTAACTCCCTCTTGATAAATACTTCCTTTTGCACCTCCTCCGCCAGTTTTTTGCGAAACTCCTGCCTCATTACCATTATCGCCAATAAAAATTATATCAGTATTATCCCATTGTTGAATTGACTTAAGTGATTCAAACAATCTCCCGAGCTCAGTATCAACCGCTTCCATCGAAGCCTTGAAATAGGCTTTTGGATTTGCGGTTATGTCACTACTTGTTCCACTTAAAGTTTTGAAAGAATGTAGATTTAGGGGTGGCAAATGGTATGGAGTATGCGGTGCATTGAACGCTAACCAAACAAAAAATGGTTTATTTTGATTTCCTTTTATCCAGGCAATTGCATTGTCAACATTTTCGGAGGTTGCATAATTAGTCGAGTTTTTGGCAACTCCATTAGTGATTTTTGTCCAATTTGTAAAACTATTTAAATTTCCATCAAAGCTACCTTCAAAATGATCAAAGCCCATTTTATTCGGAAAAGTATAGTTCGAATTAGGATTCGATAATTGCAAATGCCACTTACCAATATTGGCCTTTGCTATGCCATTTGGTTTAAAACGATTTAATAATCGAGGAATTGTTATTTCGGAAGTATCCAAAACTGCCGAAGTTGTGCCACCTATGGCATCGCCTACCCCAGTTCTGAAACTATATCTGCCTGTCAGTATTCCAGCACGAGTTGGTGAACAAAGCGGATTTGACCAAGCATTTCTAAAACGAACTCCTCTAGCCAATAACTTCCTGATGTTTGGTGTTGGAATTGTGTCAAGGTGATTTTCGCTAAACCCAAAATAATCTGAGCCAATATCATCGGCAATGATAAGAATAACATTTCGCTGAGCCGAGGCGACAAAACAAAAAATTAGACAATAGAAAAAGGCAATAATCTTAACTTTCATTAGCTTTGTGAGTAATTATACGAATTTCTACTTTTGAATGGCACTTAGTTTTAAGGCAAGGTTATCTTTGATTGTCTTAAATTGAGAATCTTGGGCTAAGTTCTTCTGTTCTGATTCATCTTTTGTCAAATCGAAAAGATATTCAGCACCAGATTTAGTTTTAATATATTTATACTGTTTATCACGAATAGCAGTCCCATTTTTGGTATCAGGATTCATAGTGTGGTCAATCTCCTCATAAGTAATATCGCGTGTAAAACTATTAGCGGTGGTGAATAATGCCCTGAAACTTTTTGAATCTTGGTAAGAAGTAGTATTTGTACCAGCGATGTCGGCAATTGTGGCAAACAAATCGGTGGTATTTATTAATGATGCATCAATCCCTTTTCTGCTCACTCCTTTGCCGTAAACAATCATTGGAACTCGTACACCGCCTTCAAACAATGAGCCTTTTGAGGTGTCTTTTGTAAAAGGACTTTGTGCTAAAATCTCTGGTGTGCCATTATCACCCAAAAATATTATGATAGTATTGTCTAATTGGGCTTTTGGAATATTCTGCAATAATCGATTGATTTCACTATCCATTGCCTCAATTGATGCAAGATATTTTGATAAATTTGTGTTATCAACAGGACTTGAAATTAGATTTTTAGGAGGATCTTGGTAAGGAAAATGTGCTGCGTTATGAGCTAACCATAAAAACCAAGGCTTAGTTTGTTGCTTTATCCAGTTGATTGACTCATTTGTAAAATCAGTAGTGGTATAATTTGTAGAACTTGCAGTTTGGCCGTTTGTAACTTTCTGCCATTTATAATAATCCGCCACTTCTCCTCCCATAAATCCTGCAAAATAGTCAATACCCATTTTGTTGGGGTTTGACGGCCCACCATTTGAATTATCTGATAAATGCCATTTCCCTACCACAGCATCTGCATACTTATTAGAGGTTTTTTGTTCAATATATTGTTGAATCGAGGTAGTAGTAAGTTTTATTCCTCCTGCTGTCTGGGATGGCAAACGTACTACACCGCTTCGAAAACCATACTGACCTGATAAAATAGTGGCTCGTGTAGGTGAGCACAAAGGATTTGAATACACCTGCGTAAACAACAAACCTTCTTTTGCCAATCGGTCGAGTGTTGGTGTTTTTGCTTTTTGAATACCAAAGTTTGTAAATCCATTAAATGGGTCTATGCCAATATCATCTCCTATAATCAACAGAATATTTGGGGATGCATTTTCACTAGTCGAGTTACTACTTTCAATTGTTTCACTTTTTTTGCATGAAGAAATGACTAGAAAAACACTCAATAAGTAGAAAGTGAAGTTAATTTTCTTTAATAACATATTTGGAATAGAAATTACGTATAACAATTTAGATGCAAAAAACTTAAAAAACTTTTACAATATAGTCAAATAAATTTCAAAATAATCCATACACCATCTCTGAAACCTCAGCTAATATTTTGACACCCGCATCGACATTTTTAAGTTTTTTTGAGAGTACCACCAAAACATACTTACGGCCATCGGGCAAATAAACAATTCCAGAATCGTGCTGAACGCCTGTAATAGAGCCAGTTTTATGGGCAACTTTTACAGTTTTGGGGAGTTTTTCTGGAATGATTTCATTGAATTTTTGGTCGAATAGAATCTTACGCATTTCTTCGCATGATTTCTTATCAATCACCTTATTTTGTGCTATTTTCTCGAAAATCAACATCAAATCATAAGCCGTAGTTGTATTACTCAAACCTTTATCAAATGCTTTTTGGTCTTCTACACCACGCAAAACTTTAATATCTTTTGCACCGAGTTTTCTCATGCTTGCATTCGCATTTTTGGCATCAACCAAATCAATCAAAATATTAGTAGCCAAATTACTACTAACTGTAATCATCTGATAAGTAAGGTCATAAATTGTCATTTTTTTGCCAATCATTTTATACATTCCGTCACCGCTATCGTCGGTAATATCCATGCTGTATGGACTTCCATCAACAATACTTTTAAACCCATTTTTCACAAATATTGAATCAGTTAATCTAAATTTCCCTTCTTTAGCTTGCTCAAAAACTTCAATCATTACTGGCGTTTTCATGGTGCTAGCTGCATGGAAGTTTTCTTTTTCGTTGATAAAAAGTGTCTTGCCCGTTTGTAAATCTTTAAACGCAACGGCGTATTCGCCCTCAACAGTTTTTAGTTTTGCTTCGATTGCTAATTTTAGATTTTCGATAGAAAATTTTTGGGCAAAAATATCACTTAGCATTGTAGAAAAAATCAAAGTAAAAAATAGTTTTTTCATATTGTAGTTTTGATAAAGATGAAAGATTTATACTCAAAAACGGCTACCCACAACGACTTTCCCTTTGAATTGTTTTTTATCACCATTAGTATTGAAAAGTTCGGCCAACAAAATATAATATCCAACTGGCACTACTTCATTATTAGAAGTTTTTCCGTCCCATTCAAAGCTTGCATTATTGCCAAGTAATTGATTTTGAACAAGTTGACGAACTAGTCGGCCATTAGAATCGAAGATTTGAATATTGGCTACATAAGCACTTTGGTCGAGTTGGAAAATAAGTTTTGTAGCTTCATCTTGACCATCGCCATCAGGCGTAAAAACTTCGGGTTCGATTTTGAAAATATTTTCTTGGCTATCAACCAAAATCTGAGAATTGCCATAACCTGGTGTAGCAAAACCTTCAGTCGAAGCAGCCGATTGCCAATTAGTTGGGTTGTTAGAAGTTTTATTATAATCTATTTTTTCGAGAGAAACACCCTCTTTGTTATCAATTAAAGGATGGTGAAGTTTTTCGGTATAATCAAATCGGTCGAAAACCTTTTTAGTTTCATTCAGTAAAACAACCGAACCTTCATCATCAGGAAATGATGGCATTGATGGAAGTTCCAAAAAATTAGCTTTTACTGCTTTGTAATATTGATTTTGCACCAATCTTGCAGTTCGACAAAGCACCAAAAATTGTTTTGGCTGCAAGACAAAATCAGTCGAAGTAATCGAACGAATATTAGCAACTTTTCCAGTTGCATCAACATTAGTCAAAGCCCAATTTTTGAGCGAAATCAACTTATCAGTTCGGTTATAAATTTCTATAAAATCTTCTCCTCCACTTCTTGGATTAAACAGTACTTCGTTTAATACCACATCTCCCGAATCGGCAGATTTTAGATTTCCCAAAATTGCTTGAGCAGAAAGCAAAACATTTCCCGAACAATCAGCTATATTTTTGGCAATGAGTGTATAAAGCGTATTCTCTTGTAAAGCCGAATTTAGTGCAAGATTCACATTCGTATTTTGAGGAGATTCGACCGATATACTATTGATTTTCAAGCCTTTATCGAAACTATATGCATTGATACTTATGGCCGAAAGACTATCCAATTTTTCAGAAAAAATAAGTTTTACATTCTTTCCACTATTTATTTCAAAACGACTCAAACTCGGTGGCGTAAAGTCTGGTTTTGAAGCTTTTACGGCATTTTCTTTGGCAGGCGTGCCTTGCAAAGTGGCAGAAGATGAAGTCCAATTTCCGTCTTCTACGCACGGGAAATTAGTATCAATCATTTCGAGTGAAAAACCTTGTTCTTTACCTTTTTCGTACCATTTATCAGAATAGGTAATAGAGAAGATTGTTTTGTTCTGTGGATTACGAATCGTGAGCGTTGTACCGGTATTAAGGAGCGAAAAACTCGTGAGTGAAACCACATTTCCGTAAGACTTAAAATCAACTTCATTAGTCCGGGTCGTAACTATCACATAGCTTTTGGGCTGCAATAGAAAACTCGGAAAAGTTACATTAATTGTATTATAGAAAAGTTTGAAACGATTAAGGTCGATTACTTTATCGCTTCGGTTGTAGAGTTCGATATACTCTTTCTCGGGCAAACCCTTTGTTGGAGTAGGGTCGGCCATTATTTCGCTAATTATCAAATCATTAGCATTTTGAGCGAATGATTTAGGCGATACAAAAAAAATGGTGCAAGCAAATGCAGCAATAAATTTATTTACACTCGACTTGCACCATATTTTCATATATTATGCTTGCGTTTCGGGCTCTTTTTGTGCGATTTTATTAGGTTTAATCGCTTTTACTGGAGCAACTGGTTTTGGTTTCTTTATTGTTGTTTTTGATTCGGTTTCCTTTTTAACCGTTAGTTTCGGTGCAGCAATTTCTTTTTCAGGTTTTGGCGTAGGGGTTACAGATATCTTCCCAGCTTTGCTTGCTTTTTTACCGGCTTTTTTTTCTGTTTTCTTAAAAGCTTTCTTTTCTTCTTTTTCGGCTTTTTTCTCAGCTTTTTTTAATGCACTTTTTACTTCTTCCACAACTTTTCTTTATTCTTTTTCGGCTTTTTTTGCAGCATCTTTCTTTATTTCAGCTACATCTTTTGCTAATTTTTCAGATGCTTTTTCAATTGCTTTCTTAATTTTTTTATTGCTTGTATCTCCACTAATTACTGCTGCAAGTACGGTGGCGATTTCAGCAGATTTTTGTTTAATTTCGGATTTCATGATAAGAAATAATTTAGTATTAACTAATTGTTATATTTTTGTTACGTAATTGTTACGCAAATACACTAAACATTAAACATAAAACCAAAATTTTTGTGTTAAGTTTTTGGAAAAGTAAAAAATAACATTGAATTTGACTACTTTTAAATAGAAATCAAAATTAAACATACTTATCTGATATTTATTTATCAAAAAATTAATAAATGACTTTTATTACAGAAGATATTATAAAACTACTGATTTCGGCAGGAACTGGGGCGATTATTGGTCTTGAGCGTGAATATCATAGCAAATCGGCTGGACTCA
>Ga0209189_1001991_pt1 | contig 14774 bp, 17 predicted proteins | sample C_130820_EF_Meta_FD_187308 | JGI IMG/M metagenome (GOLD analysis project Ga0209189, IMG submission 187308) | Freshwater microbial communities from Lake Croche, Canada to study carbon cycling - C_130820_EF_MetaG (SPAdes) (version 3) | ecosystem: Environmental > Aquatic > Freshwater > Lake... | reverse complement strand
AGCCAGATGTAACCCTCGGGCTCCCCAGACAGATCCGTCTTTCCCTTTTCCACAGAGTCGAATTTCACTTCCACATACTCACACTCCCCGATTCCCGTGACCTCCATCTGGACCTGCATCTGGCACCAGTATTCAAAAGGGATGCCGTCGCCGATCGCCCGCCGAATGGGGCACTTGATCTCTAGGAGTCGGCCGACGCGCGCCTCATCGGTCGCCGCCATAATGAATCCATCCGGGCTCGCGGCCAGGCACGAATCCGTCGGATGCATGATGCGCCCCGACTCCGCAATCACGGCACCCCATTTGGCCGCGAGCACCTGCTTCACCACCGGTTCAAAGCGTACACCCCAGTCGAACGGTCCCATCTCACTCGTACAGCAGGCGAGGCGGTTTGAAAGGCTAGCGACGGGCTCCGTAGGCGGAACCTTGCTCATCACCATCTGGCCCACGGCCCGAGGCGATCCATATAGAGTGGCGAACTCGGAAGCGGTCAGTACCTCCTTTCCCTGCAGATACCAGGCCGGCGTGCGCTGAGGCACCTGGGGCGACTTCAGTACGAGCTCGGCCGCCGCCAAACGCTCCGCCAGACTCTGTGAAGCCCAGCCCACGGATCCCGCCGCCGCCAGAAACTTTTCCATGAGAGCCAGCCCGATTTCGGTGGCCGCTGTGGCCGAGACCTGTTCTTCCGGTCCGACCTCTGCCACCGCGGTCGCCTCATCAACCTCCTCTTCCACCTCCGTTTGCCAGGCAGCCATACGGCTCGGATGATTGATCGCCGGACTCGTTAAATCCTTCCATTGTATGAGCGTGGCAACCGGTTCAAACATGATACCGTTCAGTGACTTCATAGTGTCGTCAACTTTGCCGGGCTTAGTCACTTTATTAGATATAGGCGGCAACATCTTAGGCACTCTTTTCTTCAGGTTGGGCCGGAAGTTCTGAGGCCCGTTTCCGGAATGTGACGGCATTCCTCTTCTCCAGCAGCTGAAAAAGGACCTCGCCTGCCGCGTTCTGATGCATGACCAGGGGCTTGATCTCCTTAATCTTCTCCTCCTGTTCATCGTATTCAACGGTCGTCTTTGAATTCAGAAGCTTCTTGTCCAAGGCCTTCGTGAGAAGCGAGAGCAGGGCCACCTTCTCGGAATCCTTCAGGCCACGCTTTGCGGCGAACTCCTCCGTAAATGCCCGGAGACGATTCAGGCGAAGGCCGCGCTCGAGCCGGTGCCAAGCCTTCCTGTAGGCCCCATCCGCCTCCGTCTGAATCAGATTCTGGAGAGAGGTGTTCACCGAGAAATCAATAGGGGTGCCGCTGACATCATGCGATTTCCGAACTGTCTTATTTCGGGCACTCATCTATTGATTCTATAGCGCCATGGCTTAAGATGCCTTGTAGCACAGATAAGGCCGTATGCTTCGCCGATAACCGCGTCTCCGCCAAAAGGTGCTCCGTTCCCGGAAGCCACAGGAAGGGGCGCCAAAGCTCCTTGCCCGGAATCGTGCCTGGCACCACTTCGTCCCAGGTGTAAAAGGCGTCGAGCCCCGGCCTCAAACGATCCACCTGGAGAAATAGGAGATCGCCTGTTTTCTGGAACGTCGGATCATCCGAGAATCCGTTATCGACGCTGAAGGCGTGAGCATCTGCGCCGACCTCGATCAAGTGAGTGCCGTTTCTCTCTAAGAATATCCAGAACTGTGTACAGGCCTTTACCTGAATCGATATATATGGCACGATGAACATACTATAGATGTCTATGAATGTGAGTTTAAACCTTCTGGTAGAAAAGAGTGGTAGATGTTCAACCCCCTACAATATGCTGGAACAGTCAGAATCCCACCGCCCAAAATGCAGCTCCGTATGCGTAAGGAGACCGCCACTCACGACACGATTAACGCGAGGCAGTTCGAGCAGTGGAACTCGGACGCCCCTATACAACAGGGTCTGGTCGTCCCCACAGATGCGTCGCGCACGCCCAAGTTCTATGATATGGCGCCTTTGAGCAGCCGCACGGATGCGCGGGACTTTCGCCAGTCGCAGCCCTTCGTGGCGGACGGCCCCCAGCTCGCCGAGAATCCGTACTTTGATCGCTATGATCCGACCCGGGATCCGCGCAATATGGTGCGCGAAGTCCGTTCCGTTGTCTATGAGGAAAAGGAGCCTGAGCGGGGCGTTAAGGAGTCGAAGCGACTCTTGGAGCGGGGGCTCACGAGTCGCTGGATGCCCGAGGGCTCGGATCTCACGGCGCCTATTCTGGCCTACGAGGTCATGCGCCCCAAGATCGATTCCATTGAGATCAACTATCGGCTACATGCTGCGGCAAACGGCACAATGCATTAATCGAACCGCACCTCTACCGAATACTCGTGCTTCTGCATGAGTTTCGCATTCGGCTGTGCCACGACACGCTTCCGCGTGGCTGCGCGTGTAGCCTGGGTAGGCTCCGCCTTCCTGGCCTTCAGCTGCTCCTTGGCGTTCGCATTCATGGCCGCCTCAATCTTGGCCGAGTTCAGCGTGATGTAATTCAGAACACCCTTCTCGATCGCCCAGCGAAAGAAGTTCAGCTTACCCACCGTGGTCATGAATGCAGGATTGTCCACAATCTGGAACATGATACGCTCCCGACGGCAAAAGGGGTCGAACAGCTTCTTACTATAGGCCTTCAGCTGCGACTTGTAGTTGGTATACACGAGGAACTCCTGGCCATTCAGAATGTAGGAGGTGCTGTTCTGCTTCGCATAGTTCGTGACGAACCAGTCGATGAGGCGGAGAGACATCTCAGACGTGCCATCAAGGAGTCCGATAATCTCGGCCTTATCGGGATGGCTCGAATAAAACCGCTGCAAGGAGCTGACGATTAGTTCCTGCTTGCAGTGGATCTTCTTGCGACGAGTTTGCGGATCTGGTTCGATTGGCACCGGTAGGTCGTCCATGCTGCTCTTATAGGGCGGGGGTTCTTAGGCCTTTATGTTTCACATGCTTTGATAGATGAGTGCGCCTCCGGGTTATTCTGGAGAGAGTATGCTCTCGGGTGGACAAGGAGATATACGACCCGTTATGGGCGGAGGATTCAGTCTAATGGCCTTGGGACAACCTGAAACGCCGTCTCTCATGAACGGAGATGTGCCTCCGGCCCCTATTGTGGCTGTTGGCGGGAGTTATGGAGCCGCCGCCGACGCCGCCGCGGCAGCCGCATCAGGGCGTGTCAAACTAATCGCCAATCCCCGCGTCGAGTTCTATAAGCTGGACAAAAAGGCCGATATTCTTGATAAATATTCTGCAAGCGTCATGACCACAATGCTGAAACAATCAACAACAGATATCAAGGATGTTGTGGCCGCCTATAGAGAAAAACACGGGCGGCACTGGGGTACAACACCTCCTCCAAATGGAAACAGCTGCGCGCCTGGACAGGATATAAAAATATTACCGAATCTTGTACATTTCATATCAACAACTGGCGCAGATATAGGAAGCGCAGTCGAGACGATCGTGATTCTCCCTCCAGTCGCCGGAAAACTATCGCGGTTTGACTATCTGCTCACATTCTTATCATCTATCGGTGTAATGTCGAATGTTCAAGATGAAATCGGCACAATCGTAGAGAGCGCGCGCATCGTATTCATGCCGCCCTTTTACGGGAATCTAAAGACGTCCGAGGGAATCGCCCACGACCTGACGCTCAACTATATGTTTATGAAATTCAAGGCCCTCAACGAAGATAAGGTATTCGTTCTTGCCGAGCATACGCCGGCCAATATAGAGGTTGGCTGTGCTTTAAAGCAACAGTATGAAGCGCCGCTAGAGGCTGCTCTCATAAACATGATGGAACCTAGTTATATCATATATAAGAGCCCGGTAGGAACGCACGATGGTATTATAATATCATCGAGTGCGAATCATAACAGTCTACCACTTAAGCCAGCTGCAGACACCGAACATAATACGTTCGTGAACGCCGGCCCGGTAACAAATATCACAGAGTACTTAACATTTACATCTGAGGCGCCGAATACTTCTGTAAAACAGGAATCGAGTCGCAAAGGCCAATGCGAGCCATTAATAGCCGATATGTCGGCTTCCACTGTATCAACACCCTTCGGCTTGAAGAATTCGGATAAGATTGCCGTTATACGTCTGTATGCGCCCACCGTGAATCGGAAACCCCTGTGCGAGGTCAAGAATGTTCTAGAAGGGCTTGACCGTTTTTTTTCAGCGGAGATGAAACGGATCACGAGGGCTCAGAAGGTAAACATCATACGGAATGGCAAACTATATCGTATTCGCAAAGGTTCGGGGAAGGTTAAAAGTAACTGGATGGCGGGAGTATTTACACCCGGTGGCGCAGGCTTCAGCGGCGAGGCTGAATTGTTAAATGACCTTGGATTAAGCCCGAAGCTTTTAAATGAAGTGTTCGGCGACAAATGGAATGACGAGTTATCTGGATTTTTAACATTAATCTCCGTGAGTAAATGCTTTTCCGATGAAGGACTGCTTACTTACAGGGAATGTGATACGGCGCGTGCCTTTGTTAGACGGGTCGAAAGCCATTTAGTATCGAAGGGGTTGGATAATATTAAGGTCGTAGATCAGGCATCTGAGGTACCTAAAACAATGAATCCGGATGAGGCGACGCTAGAGGAAGTTACACCCGGTAAGTTCGTGTTAGAGATTGAGTTTGGACTGAATAAGGTGTATCCGACGTTGACTGGCTCGATAATGCCGGTTATGATGGTCAGTAATAGCACGAGTGAATATTTGTTACGGAATATTGTAGTCAATAAGATAACTGATGAAGAGCATGTAAAATCCATTCTTGAGCGGTATAAGCAGCGGTATCCTGGGTGGCAATTCATAACGTAACGCGTTGGCTGTTTATGGTATTATTTGGGTCTATAGAGTAGATGGGGCAGACTCGAAAGGGTCCTCGTAAGATACGGAGAGTTACACAAAAGGGTCCTCGTAAAATACGGACATTTACACAAAAGATGATTGGAGGAGTTCGTCCCCGCAGCCGTAGTGGAACCAGTCGTGTTGGCACTCCTGCTGCTCGTGGCACTCCTACTGCTCGTGGCACTCCTGCTGCTCGTGGCACTCCTACTGCTCGTGACACTCCTACTGCTCGTGGCACTCCTGCTGCTCGTGGCACTCCTACTGCTCGTGGCACTCCTGATCGTCCCCCAAGCACTCCTGCTCGTCCCCCAAGCACTCCTGATCGTCCCCCAACTCCTTCTAGTACCAAGACTCCACAAGATAAAAAAGTCGCAGCAGATAAAGCTTTAAAAGATGCGCAAACTAAACTCGATAAGAAAGAGACGGCGGCAAAAGATGCAAAGGATGCATCAAAAAAGGCTGATGCGGATGCTAAAGCTGCAAAGGATAAGGCAGATGACGCAAAAAGGAAAAACCCTCCCGATGGAGATCCGAAACTAAATCAGGAAGCTCGTGCTAAAGCGGGGCAGGCAGTAGCCGCGAAGAATAAATCTCAGAGAGCTCAGGATGATGTAGTTAAGGCTAATAAGGCTGTAGACAACGCAAAAAATACTGCAAATAGGGCCGCAGATAGAGCGGACAGGAGCCCTGAAAATGCCGCAGATCCATCGAAAAGACTAGATGAGAAGAAAGTCGCGGCAGATAAAGAAGTTGCAGCTGCAAATATTAATCTCAATAAGAAAACTGAGGCAGCAAAGAATGCAACAGCTGCATCAAAGAAAGCTGATGCGGATGCTAAAGCTGCAAAGGATAAGGCCACTAAAGCAAATGAGGATGCAGCCGCTGCAAAAAAGAAAAACCCACCAAACGGAGATCCTAAATTAAATGATGCTGCTCGGGCAGCAGATAGGGCTTCTAGTGCCGCTGAAAGAAAGGCAAAAGGTGCAAAAAATAAAAGCAGACAGGCTGATACAGATTTAGCTAAGGCAAAGCGGAGAACAGAAAAGGCCAAGGATAGTCAAGCAAGGGCTGCAAAGAATAAAGCGGATGCAGATGCTGCGGCTGCAAAAAAAAGAGCAGATGACGCCGCCGCTGCTGCGGCTGCTAGAGGCCCAGGTGGCGCAGCGGGTTCGGCTGCAGGTACGGCGGGACTCGGCGCAGCATTGGCTTTACAACAAATGCAACCTAAAGGTGTCCCTCAAGGTGGTCCTGGCGCTGGCCCTGGTGCTATATATGTTCCTGGCCCTCAAGGTGGCCCTCAATTTGTTCCTCAAGCCGCTCCTCCTCCAGGCGGGCCTGGAAGTGGCGCCCCAGACGGCGACGGCAAGGGTGACGGAACCGGTGACGGCGACGGCAGCGGTGATGGCGACGGTGATGGCGACGGTGACGGTGACGGTGACGGTGACGGTGACGGTGACGGCAACGGCAATGGCAACGGCAACGGTGACGGCAACACCAAGGGCGACGGCGACGATTACGGAGAAGGCGGCGAAGAAGAACCTCATGTGGGCGTCACCATAGATCCAACTACGGGTGAGCCGTATACAAAGGAAGGACTCGCGGCAGCAATAGCAAACGGTACAATCTATGGAGTCGATCCAGAAACTGGTAAACCGTATCTATCTCGCAAAGAAGCAACTTTAGCAAAGGCAAGGCGTAAAGCAGCAGAAGCGATTGCTTCAATATCTCCTGACCTTCCGCTTGATCTCAAATCTCTACCTCCAGGATCTTCTGCAAAAAAGGTAGAGAAACCTCCTGGCCCAGACATACCCGTTGGTGTAATAGGAACAATAGCCGCCGCAGCAGCGGGTGGCGGCCAAGAAGGAGGCGATCTACCGAAGTTTACGGCCTATATAACGGTAGTGATGCCAGATGGAACAACTCCTACGATTGTAGCAACCGCTGATACAGAAGAGAAGGCAATAGAAGCTCTACGTCAAGTATTAAAGAATTATAAACGTCAACCTGAAGATTATAAATCCACCATACCGGATGTGAAACTCGTGGCAGATCCAGATGACTGCCTTGAGATGATAGAAGGTACGATTAGTGTTCCAGAAAAACTGGCTAGTGGGCAGTACGTAGCTTATAAGAAAACAAAGGATAAGTGCTTCAAGGTATATTCCAGTACAGAACAAAGTGTGATGGAAGTGTTTAAAGACTTGGCTGGAGGCGGAGGCAAGAAAAAGAATCCTTATATCACTCGCTGCCTCTTATCTGGACACTAGTTCAAATGTAAATAGCAGTAACAAGCCAGTACCCACAAACAGAAGAAGCTCTGTTTGCGTGTTCTGGAGCCGCCGCCGCTCCATTTCATCAAGGCGCCCGACCAGAGTGTTCATGCGCTCCAGGATCTCCTCCTTATCATTCTTCGACAGCCACGACTCATCCCGTGGCTTGACTTTCTGCTCAATAGGGGCCGGTGTCTCCAGTTGCGGGATCGACGCCCACCCCGGTTTAGCGGCAAGTGCCGTAGGATGTCTTGGCGTCCCGAACGCAGTGTAGGTTGTCTCCGTCAAGGGCTTCCAGCGGTCGGAGAGATTCGGATCCGGAAGGAGAGATCCCATGGCCTTCTCGATCCCCTTCGTATCAAAGGTCTGGGTGAAGTCGGGCTCGAGCCGATAGTTCGGATCATCGCCTTTCGCCGCCGAATAGGAAGAGAACCCCTCGTCATCATCGAGGCCCTTGCCAAAATAGGAGGGAAACGTTGCCGTCGACTCCGTCGCTTTGGCCACCTTCGGAATCGCATTCTGATAACCCTCCTTTTCAACGTCATCTGTTTTACTATAGAGGCGATCAGGGTCGGGGCCTTGATCGGCCTCGAGCGCCGTGATCTTGCAGCGCTTCGCCTTCTTTTTCGCCGCCTTGCGCTCTTCACGTGTCGGGGTCGTATCAGTGCCACCCACTGACGGTGGTCCGAGTTTACCTATATTTGGAAAAGCATTCTCCAGGGAACAGAGCTCAGCCATTCCCCCTCTGTTAGTAACTCTTAGAAAATACCATTTAACGATAGAATGAGCGCCCCTGCTCCTCTACCTATAATGTCAGGTGGTGCAAAAGAACATATTATTGACATGATCAATAAATATACCAAGCCCCTATCGATGTATCTAGGCCTCGCGCTGGTCCTGGGAATCGTCTATGTTCGCCAAATACCTGCCGGCATCCGACTGCAACTAAATACAACGATAGGTCGCGCAGTACTTTTCGCCCTTACGCTTCTTATTGCTGACATGTATTCCTGGACCTACGGAATCATGATGGCCCTATTCACAATACTTCTTCTCGCAGTCAGCCCCCGGATAGAGGGATTCGAATCGGGGGATGCAACGGATATAAAGCTGGTGACCCTTAAGAAGCGCTGGTTCGCTGAGGAGCTTCTGGGTGAAAATCCGGCAGGCATTTCGGAAGATAAGGTGACAACAGCAGCGGTTCAGGATCAAGGGAACACAATGTCGACGAACAACGCTTCCCATTCCGGGAAATAGGAAGTATAGTTAGAATGACAGCGATCTATATAGATCTCGTCTGCCGGATTATATTTACAACAGTCCTGCTCATATGGAATATCTTTGAGGGCGCCGCCTTCGAAAACAAATATCCAACTGTGCTGGTCAAACTCTATACGATCCCGCTTTGGCGCTTCGCTCTTCTTTTAGCGACCATTCTGGGCGCCCGCTGGTCGACATCCGTGGGGGTTATGATGGCCTTCTCCATCTTCTTTTATGTGATGGACATGGAGGTCACACTAAATAAGTGGGCATAACAGTAGAATGAGCTTCATTCCGCCCCCCGTGGCGGCTGCAGTGGGTCCTCTAAATCCAATAGATGCAGCCATTAGCGGCATCAACACAAATACATACTTCATCGGCCTGAGCATGTTAATCCTGAATCTGGGAGGGCGGCATCTCGCGATGAGTCTCACACCCGAGCAGGACAAGTTCTTTCAGAATCCATGGATTCGCCGGGCCATGTTGTTCGTGGTGATTTTCGTCGCCACGAGAAACATATTTACGGCACTCTGGATGAGCATTGGCATTATCCTTGCCATGGGCTATCTTTTCAATGAACACAGTGATCTCTATATATTTGGAAACCCGGTGCCTCTTCCGCCAACTCCTGCGCCCACCAAGGGGCTCACGGCAGAGGAGAATGATATCTATCGGCGGCTTCATGAGAAGACGAAGGCCGCTGAGGATAAGCCCGCGGAAGCGGCTGCGCCGGATGTGATGACCTGGTATCAGAAGAATATGAAGTATATCCGGGATGTGATCGGTGTCTAACGCACCAACATTACGTATGAATAAGCATAATATAAATTCAAGAGAACCAAGGGTAAATATATAATAATAGAAAGAGATTCAGAATATAAGACTGAGTACACAAAAAACGTCACAGTACCTATAAGAAAAGCTATAGCAATATAGTACAGAAGCTTTATCCCCAGTGTTGTTAATACTCTATATAAAACTACATTTAATATAGCATATAGAATACAAGGAACGATTGCAAATGCAGCCATCGTTACATATGCGTACGCTTCTTGTGACATACTACTATAGTATCCCAAATCGATCCGCTACAAACTCCTGAAAGGTCGTGTGGCGTTCCGAAAGGAGTACTCTGTAAACTTGTACTGGCTGTTCTCCTATCCTATAGATGAACAGGATGTATATCGCAATTGTTGCCAAAGATAGTCCGATTACTTCTCTGGACAAGTCGAACGGAATCCAGGCGAAGGGGGCCAAATGCAGAGCCAAGATATAGATATTTTTAAGGACATGCTCGTTGTAAGGATATATAATAATCTGTAGGCATCCACTGAGTGCTAGGACATTTAGAGGGAAGGTTGATATCTTATGCACAGGATACAGGGCCGATAGGATAAAGATCCATGATGATAGGAGGTGATACCAGCGCACAGGAGGCACCATATTAATAGTAGGGCTAGAAGTTCTCCTATTATTATGGTTATGTGCTCATGTGGTTATGTGCTGATTCAATTGCCTTAGACATTCAAGCTCACCGTATTACCGACGGCCTTACGACGGCGGCGGCCCTTCGTCGACTCCGTCGTGCTGCCGAGATCCTCCGCCGAGACCATGCTCTGCATATCGGAGGTCGGGACCTGGTCCACAAAGGCGTTCTCTGAGCCAGAGGCGCGTGCCTCCTCGAACGACTTCAGGATGTCATCGACGCCCGTGGGGCCGCGCATCTCGCGACGGGCCGTAGGCTTCTCCATGGCCGCAACGGCCTGGGGCTCCCGCCCCGAGGCCATCTGATTCGGGGAAAAGCGCGCCTGGGCCTGGGCCTGCGCCTGGGCCTGCTGGGCCATCGCCGCGACGCGCTCGGCTGAGCTACCAAAGAAAGCGCCCGTAGGAGGCTCCTGGGCCTGTGGGGCAGGTGCCGACCCACCCATCGCCATACCCATGAAGTTACCGAAGCCCGGTCCAGCCTGCTGCGCCGCCGCTGTCGCGAACTGCTTCGCCAGATCCGGGTTCTGCTTCAAGATATCATCCATATTCGGCATGCGCGAGCGCAAGAAGGTGTTGCTCACGTGGCACATGAAGCCGGAGCCGGCGAGAGCCATCACGAGGCGCGCCTCTGGAGGCATCTTACCGCGCTCCTTATACTTATCATAGAGCTCCTCGAAGATCTCATCGAAGTCCTCGACATTCTCATGGACGGACTCCGACCAGCCGTCGAGCTTCAGATCGAAGGGGTCGAAGCGGCCATTTAAATACTGAATACCCGTCACCACGCTCATGAGGGCCTGGCGCTGGAAACGGATGGATCCCTCGAGGTTCCGGGCATCCACGAGACGGAGATACTCCTGCTTCATCTCATCCAGTGAGTTGTCCATCGTGAAGCGCTTCGACACCGGAAAGCCCTTCTGCTCCAAACGCTGGAGCTTCGTCAAGTGCTCGATCTTCTCCTTCTTCTCCTGCTCGGGATCCATACGGGGCGGCGCGGCGGCGGCCAGCGCAATGCCGGGGCCCGTAGCCGTCTGTGGATTCGAAAAGAGGCTGGGAGGCGCGTGCTCTTCGGCGGCCTTCTTGAATTCGATTTCAACCGGGGCAGGCGCGAAGTTCACCGTGGGCGCCGAGCTCCCGAGATCAAGCGTGATCGGTTGGAGAGTATCGATAGTACCGAGGCTGACTTCCGCGAGTCCGGAGGACTGCGGGGCCGCCGGAGCCGTCGGAAGAACATAGGTCTGAGGCCGAATCTTGCCCGGGTTTGATAGCATACCGAGTCCAAGTGTATCATTCGGATCGGTAAAATCAATGACATTGCCCATGCCCGTGTCGAGTGTCACGTCCATGGCTCCAAGGCCAGAGGCCACGTTCTCCATCTCGTGAATGGTGACACTGCCGCTCATCCTTCTTCGCATTGATTCGTTCTTTTTAGACGGCTTCGTTACGCGGTTCGGCGCAGCCGCTATGGAAGGACCGGGAACCTTAAAGAAGGCATTTAACGTTCCCTGTGCTTTTTTCGAAATGATCGCAGTTTACTATATTATAGCGGGTCGGGCTTAGGCTCTCCGCGTGTGGCGACGCGCCTTGGACTTGCGTGTCTTCTTGGACTTCTTGACCCGGCGGCTGCCACCACGTCTTGGCGGCCGCTGAGCATTCATCACACCCGTAAGATACTTGGCAATCGAATCATGCTTCTGTCTACGAGCGTAATCCACCGGAAGTTGCCCTCGAACTTCCGCAAATACATCGGCGCCACCGTTCACAAGAGCCTTTACAACATCATAGTGGCCATTATGCACCGCCCAGAAAAGTGCCGTTTCGTTATTATACGTGCTCGTGCCACTCCTCTCTTCCGTCGCATCATTCACATTGTTCTTTTCTGCCAGATCCAATATATACTCGACGGGTTCTATATGGCCGTTACCTGAAGCAACTAATAGAGCAGTCACATCATGCTTCGGTTGGCGCAAGATATAATACGAGGCGGGTTTTGCTCTGTATTTTTCTACAATATTCTCCATTGTACCGATATCGCCGCTGGACGCCGCCGAAATAAATTTAGTAAGACCAAAATCACTATTTCTTCCATTCACACCGCTGCCCTTATTAAACGCTGGCATTCTACTTCGAACGCCGTTTTAATGTGGCCCGTCTTCCACCGCCCTGAGCCTTCTTTTTCAACAAAGTTCCCATAGCGAGCCCACTGATCGTTGTGTTAGCATCAGAGCGTCCGAATTCCGTAAGCTCGATACTGAATCCGATGACACACTGATCGGGATCAACCTGCGCCTTTATCTTCTTCATAAGAGCCCCCGTTACGTCGTCCATTTTTTTATTCAGCATATCCTGTTTACCACCAACAAGAGAGGTGATCCCTGTTACGATTCCACGTAAAAGCGATACGGCCTCCGTATGCGTGGCATAGATTGTCTTAACCGGGGTCCAAACAGACGCATCATATTGGCTTGTAGTAAGAACACTCATCTCTATTTTACAGTGACAAAATCCCAGCACATGCAAAAGGCATCGGCCAAATCCGACTTTTTCGCATGACTCTTAAAGTTGGCCAAATGGGCCGCAGCGTTTTGGACCTTTCCCTGGGTCAAAAGGTTTGTGACCTTGGCCTCCATGGCATCCTTTCGAGTCTTATACCCAGCATCACCCACTTCCGCGGCAGGGCCGTCCGTATTCTTCTTTCCCGCATGCACGAGCTTCACGGGCGGCGCCGGCTGCAAGAAGTCACGCAGAGTGGCATACAGTAGGATCTGCACTGTTTTCATGGTCGGATTCTTTAACACGGGCTGATTCTCGAGACAAATGTGGGTGGCCTGGCGAAAAACGGAGAGGTTCGCCGCGATAAAGGCCCGTATAGCGTCATGAAGTATCGCCATGTCCGTGTCGACGGCCTTTTTGACCTTGATCTTCTCGATCGGAAAAGAGAACTTGGGGGCCAGAAAGGCTGCGAGCCCAGCCTTCGTACCCTTCTTCCCTGGAGCCAGGGCCCGGAGAACCGGAAGAGTTGCGGAGCGCTGGATAACCCCGCTGAGATCTTTGAGAGGCGGCTGGCCGGCCGGGCAGTGGCGGCTACAGGTCTGGCCGGCGGCCGTAAAGAAGGCGGCGGCCACCTTGCAGAACATACAGGGCGGCTTCACGACCTTGGTCCCGGCCTCCTCGCCGGCGAGAAGATTGTAGTTCTGCCAACCCAGAATGGTCGGCTTGGCCCCGCTCGCATCCAGCAGACACCAGGCGAGATTCTTGATCCCAATATCGAAGGCCAGAACCTTAATGGGATCTGGCATCTGATATTCTGTAGTCCGGACTGTTTAGCCTCTAGGTGTATTCCGACCGCCCTCGTACCGTGTGGTGAGCCCGGCCACGGTCGGGGGCGGCTGCCGAAACATGTTCGGCTCCCAGGTCCCAAAGAGATCCGGGGCCACCGCTCCTTGGCGCTCGATCCCGATTCCTCCAGGGGCTCCCGTGAGGCGGCGGCTGCAATCGTCCGTCCGGCAATCAACTAAGACGGCCGGAGGAGGCACCGTATTCGCCATGTAAAAGCCCGATCCATTCTGCTGAGCATAGCGCTCCCGCCCGACCCGGATAAGCTCTGAAGCATTCTTGGTCATCCACTCCTTCGTGGCGAACTGGCTGCCCGCCGGAACATTCTTACTGCAGTTCGGGAGGTAGTCCGTTACCAAACGGCCATCCGACATTTGGGCAGGGAAGCCCGGGTATCTGGAGTCGGGAGTGGGGAGCTGGGAGAACTTTCCTGTGGAGCTCGGCTTGAAAGGGTCGGGAGTTCCGGCATAGAAATTGGGTTTTGTAGGAAGGCGAAAGAGTTTAGAGTCCATATCTGCTTAGAGCGTAGCTTCCTCCAGATCAGCTCCCATTGTTTCGTTAGAGCCTGTATCCATAGAGAGATCGCCGCCAACAGGCTCAGCAACTGCATCCCCTGTTACGACGGCCTCATTCTTAGATGAGTCAAGTGCGCGCAACACGTTGATGAGCTCGCCGCGGCTGGTGCGCTTCGTCGTACGCCCTCCCTTCTGCTCAACCAGTGCGACGAGCTCGGTGCGCGTCATGGCGTCATAGTTGGGCCCGACCTTCACTGGGGCCTCTACAGGGGGCTCGCCGGATACATCGGTGGGCGCCTGCTGTAGCACTTCGGCATAGGCGGCCTCATCCTCGGCCTCGACAGAGGCCTCTTCCTGGGGCGGAGCCTGCGCCTCAGCCTTAAAAACAGCAGGGGGCTGATAGCTGTGAACAGAGGCCACCGGAAGAACCGGGGGACCCTGCTGCTCCGTGCTCTCAATCATCATCTTGATATCGACAAGGAGGCTCTCCATCATGCTGACACGCTTCTCGGTGTAGGTGATACGGCTATAGAGGTAGATCGCGGCTGACCCGAAGAGTAGCATGAGAAGTACGCCGATTGCAATCGACTCGCTGAGGATAGCCATCTTTCTTTTTAGCCCGTAGAAGTTGGAGTCTGCTTGGGGGCCGCGATGCGACTTAGCCCGAGATTCGGCAACCCAAGGGTTGCGAATCATGCCCTACGTCGCCGGGCGACTTAGCCCGAACCGTTCCCACACGCCCTTCACGCTGCTCACCCTACAAATGCCGGGCTCAACACGGAAGGAGAATTCCACTCCATCCGGACGATCCGTGGCCTGGCAACAAATCGCCTTCACAGACTTCGGAGCGGCCTCGATCAAAGGAAAGATGTGCGTGCTAACAATGCTCATGCTCCTTGTACTGGCCCACAGTTGCTCCAAGAAAAGAGTCGCCGTCCGGGCGCCATCCGGCGCATTTGTACTGTGGAACAGTTCATCGAAGAGGACCAGGCCGCCGTCGCCCTGATTCAGGGCCGCCGC